>OOBJ01000753.1_pt1 | contig 23276 bp, 11 predicted proteins | sample 1671331 | NCBI WGS metagenome assembly OOBJ01 (sample SAMN06348145, study PRJEB24527) | human gut metagenome | biome: human gut; feature: ankylosing spondylitis patient; material: feces | host: Homo sapiens | place: China | collected 2015-10 | reverse complement strand
GCTGGCAACGTAAAGCTGCTTAGCCATTATCTCAAATTTTAACGAACTATTGATCTTAGACAAATAGCTTTGATCTAATTCCTTACTATGTGAACGCACAACAAAAATCCCACTGTTCAATGTACCTAAACATGGAACATCATCAAGAAAAGCCACTTTCCCTATTGTACCATCCTTTGTAATCAGTATATCATGTTTTACTATTTGAATATTACTATCTTGTTCGTATCTTTTTTTTGAAACATATACACAAGATTTCCAATCTATACGACCATTTAGGAAATCAGTACCAGTAACAAGAACATATTCACCAGAACTTTGATATTCTGATTTTTTAAGCCCTTGCCATCCAATTCGCGCTTTAATCGAACAACATTTTCCTATAGATAATGTTTTCCAATCCTTTGGAATAGCCCCCCATTCTGTTTGAACAGATTCTCTATTTTTTTCATATCCTGGCAATCTTTTCTTACCAGTAAGGAGCTGCTGCATAAGCCCCTGTTTGATAGCCTTCTTCTTCATTATCTTTTTGGTCAAGGCAGATATAAGAGAATCGACATCAGAAAGGGCTGTGGCAATGGACGCCTGCTCTTCAAAAGGCGGTATCAGAATATTTAACCCTTTTACATCATCCTTATAAATTGCCCCTAAAGACGTTGATGCATTTATAGATTTCAACAAATTTTGCCCAAATGTCGATTTGAATAGCGAGAACAGGAAATATGAATTTATAGTATCTTTCAATTTCAACAAATATAAATTAGGAGCTAAAGTTGCCCTCTTTGTCTTCATCTGAAAATAATAAACTTTTCCTATTTCTCCTCTTTTAGCCAGTAACACTTCACCGCCATACAGTGTAGATTTCCTCAAAAAACGATAAGATTTTTCATCAACATATTTCACTTCAGAAAGTGAAGACTGCTGCTCTAAATCTGTAGCTCTTACATACCATGCATATCCATTTCCTGTAGTTGTAACCACATTGCTAGCCATATCTGCAAAACTTCCATTGGCATCGTAATCAGTAAGTAAAACTAAATGATTTTTTAATTCACAAACCTCCCAGTCCTCAGGTATCACCCCGACTTCCGTCATTTTATAACCACTTTTCATTTCAACCATACTCAATCCTCCATTCATTAAAGAACAAAACCCATTTGAGCAAGATGAGCATTCACCCTGCTTTCATAATCCTCAACTTCCTTATCAATAGAAGGGAGTGTCTGGTCATAGCGGTCTGATATGGCAGAAAGCTGACTTTTCAGCTGCTCGATGCTACGGCTCAACTCAGATTCTATGCGAGTAGAAATAGCATTTACCCACTTCTCCTTCACAAGATTCTTTACTCTCATTTCATTCTGCGCCAACAATTCATATTCCTCTTTTACACAAGACAACAACTTGTCATTGGCTTCCTTCAACTTGGCCTTTTCTGCCTTGATGGAATTCTGCCACTCAATCCACTCTATAAGACGTGTCTGTTCTTCACCTTTAGTAACTTTGGCACGCTTCTTAACAGAAGCCAAGTTAACCTTCTCCTTCTCGAAATTCTTTGTATAAAATACATCATCATTCTCTTCAACAAGGCTTGTCACCTCATTTTCCATAAAAGCAATGCTGGCAGACAACTCATCACACGCTTCCAATTCACTCTTACAGAATCTATTGACGATATACTCTACAGGCAAGAGGTCACTCTCCAAATCATTCCAGGTTTTCACCACTACAGGAACCATTTTCTTCTCCTTTTTATCCTCTTTCAACTTAGGACGGAGGTTAAGCTTCCAGCCATCAGCCATAATCATATAGACATCATCCTGCATGGTTTCTGCCCAATAATTCATCAGCTGCTCGTAGGCATCATATTCATCAACCAACAGGTTTCCCTCGCCAAACAGATTACGAATGCTTTGTCCCATTCTTTCAATGAGAGCCTTCGGCTTTTCGCTGCTTTCTGCCAGGTCGTAAATGGTTTCCTGCCACTGCTCCATAAAATCAGTTCTACAATGATGCTTCAATGTAGCTTGCTGAGTCTGATAATCCTCATTGTCGTTGATGATACCATCAATCTGCTCTCTGGATACCGCCCAGGCATAATAACCATTACCCTGATCTTTTACCAGTTCATCCTTCAAAGTTGGCAATGCATCCCAATAATCGGAAAGCTGCTCTATATCATGCTTTGGTAAGCCACCTTTAAGATGGGCTTCGATATCCTGTACAATCTCGGTATCACGAGCCTCAATATAACGAGGGATGTTCAGATTGTAATCATTCTTCTCAATCTCTTCCTGTGGAACAAAACGAGCATAATGAGGTACGTCAACCCATGCTTCCCATGTGTCAACAATACGCTGGATATCCTCTTCACGCAAGCGGTTCATATTCCCATCCTTTACAAAGCCATCCTTGGCATCTATCATAAAGATTCCCTTACGATCAGATGCTTCCTGCTTATCAAGAATGATGATGCAGGCTGGGATTCCGGTACCATAGAAAAGATTTTGTGGTAGTCCGATGAGTCCCTTGATATAACCAGCCTTGACAATGTTCTTGCGGATTTCACCCTCTGCATTGCCACGGAACAAAACACCATGAGGCAAAATGCATGCGCCCTTACCATCAGCAGCCATCGACTTGATGATATGAAGCAAGAAGGCGTAATCGCCATTTTTCTCAGGTGGTACACCGATAGAAGAAGGAGTACGGGAGCCTTCTTCCATATCCACCACACCATTACCCCAGCGCTCAAACATGTCGTTTTCCTTAGCACTCTTCAACCATGATTTCTGGCTGAAAGGAGGATTGGCTACCACGTAATTGAAGGTTTGCAAGGCGGTTGGCGAACTGAGGAACTGTGGATTATTAAGGGTATCCCCCTGCTGAATATCACTGCATTCATAGCCGTGAAGAATCATATTCATCTTAGCCATACCCACATTATTGATGTCTTTCTCCTGACCAAAAAGAGCCGTATTGTTGGGATGCAAAGACTCGCTCAAAGCTCTCAAAAGTAGTGAGCCTGAGCCACAGGTTGGGTCATAAATCGAGATATTTTCATGTAGATCCTGATGAATGCCAATCACCTTTGCCATCACACGACTCACCTCGCCTGGAGTATAAAACTGTCCCTTACTCTTACCGCTTTCTGAAGCAAAATTCTTCATCAGGTATTCATAGGCATCACCCAGAAGGTCATCATCACCAGCACGGTTGCTGGAAAAATCAAGTGCATTTTTTGTGAAAGCCGTAACAAGTTTAGACAAAGTATCTACCTTGTCCTTACCCTTACCCAGTTTGGTATCATCATTAAAATCGGCAGTATCAATCACGCCGCTCAGATCATTTTCCTCTGCAATCTGATGGATGATTTCATTCAGTCTTTCACCGATATTACTCTTATAACGAAGCGCAAGAATATCCTCCCAAAAACATCCTTCAGGAATATTGAGAAGATAATCCTTATCAGCCTTTGCCTTGTCACTGATATATTTTAGGAAGAGTACAACAAGTACATAATCCTTATATTGGCTGGCATCCATGCCACCACGCAACTGATTACAACTCTCCCATAAAGAGCTGTATAACTCAGATTTCTTAACTGCCATTTATATAAAATTTTACTGATTAATTAATGATTAAAATGAAGTGTAACCTCCCCATCAGGCATATCTTCAATACTCATCACCCATTCGATATTGCCTATCTCGGGATTTACGTCTATCGAATATTCGCTGCCTTCCTTTTGATCATCAAACTGCACGGCGAAGCGCCAAAGGCCATTTTTCTGGACTCCGGTAAAAGCAATTTGCATCGTAGAAACATTCGATAGAGATATATTGAGTTGCTTAGCTATCTCTTCATAGCTAAGTGTCCATTTGGGATGATTCGTATCTTGATTGATAAGGCACGCTATACCTGTAGAAGTATATGTGATACCCTCTGTTTTACTAATGGCATAGTAAGTACGTGTACTATTAGCTTCAATACGGATGACACGTTCACCAGTATCAATTGATTCATCCTTGCTACAACTGGCAAGAACGAACGTTAGTATAAAGGCTACAAGAGCCTTGACGCCCCACTGATAGGGGGGGGTAATTTGTCTGATATTCATATAGTTACGTCGCTTTTAAGTTCTACATTCTATCAATTTACTCCCCCAAAAGTACAACAATATTTCGAAACACGCAAGAAAATCGGGGAAAAGTTTTAGAAAAAGTGATCTGATAGCATTGGGGATAGCATAATCGTATGATTGATGCATCAGAACTTAAATTCAAAGTCACACTCCTTTTAAAAAAATAACTACCCATACACCCTAAAACAGAGCGTATGGGTAGGATTAACGACATAGATTCAAACGATACAAGTTACAATTACCCTCCAACAACCATTGCCATGACGTGTGATATAACCTCTTTCTACCAAACGTTTTACCAGTTTCTGATTTGTTGTATATTGCATCTAATATCATTGCCAAATTTTAATAGTTTACTACTTATTATGGTGGTATGTTACCACCTTTGTCGGTGGTAAAGTATCAGATAAAATTCGTCTTAGATTTGCCCTTATTCTTTCAGTTGCTGTAACTGACTCTCCGCCAATCCTGTTATTTCCATCACCGTGGCAGCATCCATACCATTTGCCAGCATCTTTCTGGCAATTTCCAGGCTTCGCTGGTTCATGCCTTTCTCCATGCCTTCAGCCATGCCTTTCTCCATGCCTTCAGCCAAACCTCTCTCCATGCCTTCAGCCAGGCCCTTTTCCATACCTTCAGCAAGTCCTTCTTCTTTCCCTTCTCGCTTAGCGGTATCTATCGAATTCTTGATGTCGCGATATGCCATCTTACTGGCTTCATACTCTCTCTGTTCCTGCGGAGTAAATCGCGCAATCTCGGCTTCTTCAAAGAGGCGGTCGAAGACCTTGTCGCATAAGGCCTTAGGACGCTGGGTGAGCTTGTAGAGATCCTTCAGGGCATAGAGCCACTTGTTGGGAGCTGATCCGAAAATTCGCTTGAAACCGAAATCGGTCAACAAACTGATATATCTTTCTTCTACCTGCTTCATAATCCCTATGATATTATTGTTTCATTTATGCGAGCAAATTTACGACTTTATTTTGAAACACGCAAGGAATTCATAGAAAAGTTTTAGAAAAAGTGATCTGATAGCATAATCTTATCTTTTTAGTTGACAATCAAAATGCAGGGTCTGGCAGTAAGACCTGACGGAGATGGTTACAGTGGTTACGGTTACAGAAGTTACAGTTTTCAGCGGAGGGGGGTACAAGGACTTTCGGAGTACTTACAGATTGTAAGTAATAATAATAGATAATAATATATATTAATATATATTATTATCTTCTTCTAAAGAAGGGAAAGGGAACTGACTCATGAAAAACTGTAACTTCTGTAACCGTAACCACTTTTGGGGGAAAATCGGGGTAGATGGCGCAAAAGGCAAACGTAGAGTTGGGATGCACAAAACATAGAGAAACTATTTACAGAATATAGTTTTCTTATCTTAAAAATTATGACTTGTTTTTATTAACAGGATTCTCCGAAAATGTTAAATCCGTTTAACAGAACTCTGCAGGGCGTTTTTTGGCTGTACCGGGAAAAAGCCGTACCTTTGCACTGTCATTCGAAGAAAGGCTGCACTCGGCATAGTTCAAGCAAGCTTGACTCTGCGCTCGTTTGCACTTTCTTTGCACTGTCTAAAAATAATTATTAACCCTTTAAAAAACTGATTGACTATGGGACAAGGAACTTGTAAGTATCGTAAAGTAACGCGTACTCCACAGAGTGGAGAGAACGCTGGTAAGAAACTCTGGTATGCTACCGCAGTGAGCGACCGCGAGATGAGTTTTGAGGACTTCGTGACTCATATCTCTGAGCACAACTCGCCATACAGTCGTGGTACTATCCACGGTGTGCTGATGGACACTTTGGACTGTCTGAAGCACCTGATCCTCGACGGCAAGAGCGTGCGTATCTCCGACCTCGGTCTGTTCTCCATCGGCATGACTTCGCGTGGCGAGGTGAGCAAGGACAAGGTGTCTGCTGCAAGCGTGCAGGGTGTTCACCTGATTGTGAGAAATACAAAGTCGTGGAGCAATGCTGAGCTCAAGAAGCTCACCAAGATTGTTGCCTACGACGAGTATAACACCAGCGAGGACACCGGAGGAACCGGCAATCCTGGCGGCGACTCCAACACCGGTGATACCACCCAGGGCGGTGGCGGCACCCAGGAAGGAGGTGGCGGAACTCAGGAAGGTGGTGGCGGCACCCAGGGAGGAGGTAGTGACGTAGGCCTCTAAAGCATAGCCCCTTCGGGGGCTGTGTTTAAGCAGCAAAGAATTAATCACTAACAATTAATCACTAAAAAAAGATGAAAAAGGACACTTGGAAAACTATCATTCAGATTGCGATATCAATCTTGACTGCGATTGCCACCACCTTGGGTGTGACCAGCTGTATGCCTTAAACGGCAACAGAAACAACAAACAGAAAGTGCCGGTAGGAGAAAATCCTATCGGCACTTTTTTTACCTTTTTCCCTTTTTACCTTTAAAAGGTCACGAGCACCGCGCAACATCTTCCTTCTATTCCTATTTTTCTGCCAGGGATAAATACTTTTTTGCATATATAATAAGGTATAATGATTATTTTTTTGTATTTTTGCAGAAAAATAAAAGACCTATCAATGAAAAGAAACATAAAGACATTCTACACCTTATTATATATAGTAGGATTCATCTGTTTTTGGCTGATGCCTCTACAGGCATCCGGCAGCATCAAACTGGACGGGAAACGACTCTCGGCTAAGGACGGCCTGTCGTGCAATACGGTGAACGACATCATCCAGGACAGAGACGGATTCATCTGGCTCGGAACACCGAACGGAGTGAGCAGATATGACGGCTATCAGTTTATCAACTTCACCAATCTCAGCAAGAACTCCGGACAAAAGACCCACCACTCCATCTCACAGCTCATCAACGACGAGAAACACGGACTCATCTGGGGCTACAATCCATCCAACATCCTCTGCTGCTTCGACCTGGAAACTGCTCATTTTTCCGATTATTTCGATAAGGAGAATGCTGCGCTCTTGAAAAACCGATTCAAGAGCCAGAATGGCATGTGGCTCTTTTCCGGGGATTTCGGAGCCAGATACCTGACCTATAGCAACGGGAAGTTTCACGCCACAGACTATACTACAAAGAACGGCAAGCTGATAGGCGACCAGCAGCTACAGATGCAGGAAGATTTAAAACACAATATCTGGATAGCATCCGATAAAGGACTCAACCGCATCACCCCTGACGGCAAGAGCCATCTGATGCTCAAGAACCAGCACATCATTACCCTGACCACAGACGGCAATCATATCGCCGTGCTGACCGACAAGGGCGATGCCTTCCTCTATGACAACTCGGGCAAGCCCGTCAGGAAATCCCATCTTCCATCCATGGTGGGGTATGTGGGGAAATCGCGCGCCTCCTTCTTCTGTCAGGGAGAATGGTATATCTTTACCCAGGAAGAAACTTTCGCCATGAACCTGAAGACCGGCATCTTCCACAAGCCAGCCATCCAGATACCGAATGCCATGTCGAAAACCTTTCTCAAATCCTATGAGTTTCTTTACGACAAGAAGGGAAACGCCTACCTGTTCAGCAAGAAGGGAAACCTCTTCAGGAAATTCCATCTGCTGGACGACAAGGCTTACATCAACGGTAGAGACAAGAACTTCGTGGCTGCCGAAGACGCCCACGGAAATGTATACATCGTATCTTATGGCAACGGACTCTTCATCTACAACCTGAAGGAAGATGAACTCCAGCACTTCTCTGCAGCAGACAAGGACCCGCTCTTCCATTCCGACTTCCTGCTAAACGTATTCATCGACCGCAGCGGATGCATCTGGATCTGTACCGGAGATGGCGTATATTGCTGCCGTGAACTGAAGGATCTCCACACTGAGCATGTCAGGATAGAACCAAATACCAACCGGGAATGGAGCAACTACGTGCGACATATCAGCAACATCGGTAATGACAAACTCGCCGTCAGCACTCGTGCCAACAGGACTTATATCTATGATGCCAGGACCCAACAGCGAACATTGGAAAGGCAGACCGATGCCTGCGTCTACGATTATGCCATCGACCCGCAGGGCAGGAAATGGATAGCCACCAAGGGCGACGGTATCTACATTGACAATGTGAGATATTCCAAATATGAGAAGGACCACTATGCTCCGGGCGCATCCTTCTACAAGACCATCTTCGACAGGCAGGGAAGAGCCTGGATAGCCACCTGGGGAGAAGGCTTGCTCATCACCCCACAGACAACGGGGCAGCAGCCACGGAAGTTCGAACAGTTTCTGAATGCTGACGGCAAGGAAGCACAGATCCACGACCTGATCCTGGACCGCAAGGGCAGACTCTGGGTATGCAGCAACAACGGTATCATCATGGTGAATACCGCTGAGAGGAAGATTACAGCCCAGAAGTTCCTCCGCTTCAATGATGAAAACGGAAAGCTGCCCGTAAGCGAAATCAATTGCGGCATCGAGGCACACGACGGGAAACTGTGGTTTGCAGCAACAGGAGGCGTTCTGAAATGCAGCTACGACGAGAAGACCGGGGAACTGGAGTACGAGCTGTTTGATACCAGCAAGGGACTCACCGACAACAATACCCGCTCGCTGGAGGAAGACAACTACGGCAATATCTGGATTGGTACAGAGGAAGGAATCTCCCGTCTCAACGCCAAGACCAACGATATCCGCTCGTTCCAGATAGGAAGCACCATCTTCAGCAACAACTTTACGGAGAACTGCGCCACCAGGCTGAAGGATGGCAGACTGGTATTCGGTGTTGCCGACGGCATGATCTTCATCCAGCCATCCCGCATCATCAGCATGCCACCAGCCCGCATGAGAGCAGTCATCACCGACCTCGCCATCAACGGCATCTCGATATACGAAGCTGAAAATGAGCAATTCCTGACCAAGGCGCTGAACTATACACGGGAAATCAGCCTGCCACACGACAAGAATTCGCTCAACATCCACTTCTCCAACTTCGATTATCCGCACATCCAGAATGCGATGTACCAATACTATCTGGAGGGAATAGACAAGACCTGGCGCCCGATGACCAGCATCAATCATGCCGAGTTCAGCGACCTGAACCCTGGCAGCTACACCCTGCATATCCGTACCCGCATAGGCAGCAACCAGTGGAGCGAGGAAACCCTGCTCCATATCACCATCTGCCAGCCTTGGTACAATACGGTATGGGCGTGGTGCATCTATCTGCTCATCATCTGCGGAGCCGGAGTGCTCTACTACCGTTCATGGAGAAGAAACTTCGAACTGAACCAGCAGATTGCTTTGGAGAAACAGATGTCTGATTTCCGAATCAACTTCTTCACCCATATCTCTCATGAATTCCGCACCCCGCTCGCCATCATCCAGAGTGCAGTGGAAAAGATGATGACCAAGGGAGAAGGCTATACTTCCAAGAACTCCATCTATACCCTCTCCAGAGGAACCAAGCGACTGCAGCGACTCATCAACCAGCTGATGGAGTTCCGCAAGATCAATACGGGCAATATGAAGCTGAATGTGGAAAAGGGCGAAATCATCGGTTTCGTGCGAAGCATCTACAATGATCTCTATACCGTAGCCAAGCAGAAGGACGTCAGCATGAGTTTCACTCCGTGGACCAGCAGGCATGAGATGCTCTTCGACCAGGAAAAGGTGGAAACCATCGTCTATAACCTGCTGAGCAACGCCGTGAAATATACCCCAGACAGGGGCATCATCAGCGTAAGACTCTATCTGGAGAACGACATCGTATTCTTCTCGGTAGAAGACAACGGTCCGGGCATCAAGCCGGAAAGAGAGGCTGACCTCTTCAAGCCATTCATGCACGGCTATGCTTCCAAGGGCGGTATGGGCATCGGTCTCTTTACGGCGCATCAGATGGCAGAAATCCACAAGGGTTCGCTCACCTATCAGCGTTCCCGGAATCTCGGAGGCAGCCGCTTCTGCCTTGCCCTGCCAGACGATGCCGGCAAGTATCAGCCGGAGGATATCATCGAGAAGAAGGCGCTGGACGACCACAGCATCGACAAGGACGAGATAGACATGATAGTGAAGGAGATGACTCCGAAAGCCATCAACAACGTTACCGTGATGGTGATAGAAGACGATCCGGACATGCTGGAGCAGATCAAGTCGGAGCTGTCGGTCTATTTCCATGTAGAAACATTCATGAACGGAAAGACGGGTTACGAGAACATCCGGAAGATTAAGCCAGCCCTGCTCATCAGCGACATCCAGTTGCCGGAAATGAGCGGCTACGAGATTGTAAGCAACATGAAGGCTGATCCGGAGACGCAGAATATCCCGGTCATCATGCTGACCGCCTTTGATGATACCAGCCATATACTGAAAGCATACAAGAACTTCGTAGATGACTATATGGTGAAGCCTTGCAACTTCAAGCTCCTCATCGCCCGAGCCCTGCAGTTTGTGGCTATGGACCTGAAGGCGAAACAGCAGGCTGAAGAGAAGGTGAAGCTTCAGGAAGAGCCCCTGCAGGAGAATGCTCCGCAAGAGAACCCAGAGCAGACGTCAGGCGGAGAAGCCATCCTGATCAAGCCTGTGAAGGAGCTCAAGAAGAATGAGCCAACCCTCCTGATGTCAACCCTCGACAAGAAGTTCAAGGACAAGCTGGAGGCAATCGTGGCACAGCATATCAGCGACAACAACTTCAATGTAGACCGCCTTGCCGAGCTGCTCTGCCTGGGCAGAACCACGGTATATAACCGCACCAAGAGCATCATGGGTGTTTCGCCAAACATCTATATCCAGAACGAGCGTCTGCGCATTGCCGCCAAGCTCCTGCTGGAAGGCGAATACACGGTAAGCGAGATTAGCGAGAAGGTTGGTTTCTCCGATTCCACCTATTTCTATAAGTGCTTCAAGAACAAGTATGGAATAGCGCCTAGCAAGTATGGCAAGTAAAGATTGCCTGCCAAATAGATTACAAAAAAAAACTCGTTGGCTTCTTTACCAACGAGTTTTTTTATTTTGTATAATCACTAATCACTATTAAATAATCATTAAATTTACCAGCCTGGATTCTGCTCCCACTTGGCACCATATTTTTCGTGCTTCAGCATCACGTCGTTAGGGATTGGGAAGAGATACATCTTGTCATCCCACTGGCGCTGTACGGTTTCACGGGTATAGGTGAAGGAACCATCATCATTCTTGGTAATCTTCATCTCCTGAATGTTCTTGAAGAACTTGTCAGCCTCCTTCCAGCGGCGTACATCCCAGAAGCGATGACCCTCGAAGGCAAGCTCTACCATGCGCTCGTTCTGATACTTGCTCCACCACTCATCATTGCTCAACGAAGTAGGGAAATCAGGCATTCCGGCACGCTGGCGAATCTTGTCCACAGCCTCGTCTGCCGACATAGGGAGATCGGCACTCGTAGCAGTGGCACTGCCCAGATACTTGAATGCAGCCTCAGCATAGTTGAGATAGAACTCACCCAGACGATAGGTAACCCAGGTATGATAGTCGCCCTGCTTCTTGGTCTTTGAAGTAAGGTCGATATCACCATGCAGCAACTTCTTCAGATAGTAACCCGTAGGAGTAGCACCCACCAATGGCTCGGCATTCACGCCGCCATAATAGGTCTGCAACTTAGCCTTGTTATATAGGGCTGCAGTAGGCCACAGATCACCATTCTTGGCGATGGTCAGCTCAAAGCGAGGGTCACGGCCAGCGTAAGGATTCTGCTCATCATAACCGCTGCCAGCCTCATTGATACCCTTACCCGTAGCCTTCATCTCGTAGGCATCCACCAGGTTCTGGGATGGGCAGTTTCTACCGGAAGCTGAATAACTAGCCTTTGCCATATCGATACCGAATGGATAGTTGTAGCTTTCTACCATATTATCAGATGGATCGGTAGAAGAAATCTTGGTACCATAGATACGGCGACCGAAGATGATTTCGCACTTCTTGTCGGCATCCTTGTAATTATTGGTTGACCAGAGATCAGCATACTTGGCAGCGAGCTTCATGCCCCTTGCCTGGCAGGCATCCAGCAATTCCTTGGTATAGAGAGCAGCCTTGTGGTAACGCTCCTTATCGCCTGAAGGATTGAAGAGCGGACTTGCCCAATAGAGCGCTGCACGAGCCTTGAGGGCAAGAACGGTCAGGTTGTTGGCACGTCCATCCTCGGCAGTACTCAGAGCCATGCTTCCCAGGTCGGAGTAATCCTTGATGATGCTGTCCTTTACGGCATCACATTCATCGAAGATGTACTGGAACACCTCGTCAGATGACTTGCGAGGCTGATTGTTGACATCAGCTGCCGCCATCTCAGGGTCGATGACAGGCACACCACCATACTGGCGAACGAGATTGAAATAGAAGTAAGCACGCCAGAAGCGGGCCTCCCACTTGTAGTTCTCGTAACGGAACATCTGCTGCTGATAGTCGGCATTGAGTTCGAAATCCTCGAACTTCAAGTCCTGGAAATCCTTCAACACCACATTGCAGGTCTTGATGCCCTTATACATTTTGCTCCAGAGCGAACCCTGGGCATTGGATGGACTCCAGCTGCCGTTATAGAAGGTCTCGATGCTGGTACCGCTCACGGAGTAAACACTCTCGTCGGTGGCAGAGGCAAGCATGCCTCCACCAAAGTTCTGACCATAATCATAGTCTGCATAACTGTAGATATCGGTCATGAAACCACCCACCTTCTCAAAGGTCTGAATCACATAATCCTTATCCTTGACTACCGTCTCGCTGTAATCCATCTTATCGCTGCAAGATGCCAGCGCCAAGAGTCCGAACAGACCATATACTAATTTATTTGTTTTCATTATTGTTCTACTTTAAGATAATTAGAATGTTACTGACAAACCAGCCACGATGCTGCGATTCAGAGGATTGGTTGCACCGAATACCTCAGGATCTGACTCATCGAGATGGTCGAAGCTAAACAAATCTACACCACGCACATACAACTTGGCTGCATTCAGGAGCTTGGTTTTGGCGAGCATCGCCTTAGGGAAGTTGTAATAAACCTCGATGTTGCGAAGCTTGAAGAATGAGCGGTCAAACATCCAGAGGGTGTTTGTATTGTAGTTGTTGGCATTGCTGGTTGAGCTCAGCGCCGGGAACTTGGCTGTGCCGGCTGTCTCAGGAGTCCAGCGGTTGTCGTAGTAGTACTGAGAGATGGTGGTGTTGCCCACCAGTGGCTTGTACATACTCTTGGTAGAAAGCACGCCGGTATATCTGCCGGTGCCCTGGAACATCGCATCAATACCCAGTCCCTTCCACTCTACTCCCAAATGGATATTGTAGTAGATTTCAGGAGCCACGGTAGAATATCCGATGGCAGCCTTGTCGTTGGTATCAATCTGTCCATCCCCGTTCACATCCTCATACTTGATGTCGCCCGGACGAGGAGTGCTGCCCAGAAGCTGTGGCTTGGAAGCATCGATGTCTGCCTGGTCCTTGAAGAAGCCGATAGCCTTGTAGCCGAAGAGCTGGCTTACGCGATGGCCGGTGCTTACCAGGTTAGGATAGAGCTTAGGAGCCTCATCCTGCTCCTTGATCTGGCTGCGATAGTAATCGATGTTGGCACCGATGTTGAACTTCACGTCGCCAATCTGCTTGTTGTAGTCGAGACTTGCCTCCCAACCCCAGCTATCCACGATACCATCACCTTCGTATGGAGCATCCACACCCAACTCTGAAGAATACTTGCCTGCGGTAGATACCCAGATGTTGGAACGGCGCTGGTAGAAACCATCAAAGCTGAAATCGAGACCACCGAAGAGGGTGGCATCTACACCGGCATTGAACTTGGCTGCCTTCTCATGGGTCAGACCGGAAGTGGCAATGGCATCAAGATAGGTTCTGCCGAAATCACTCTGGAAACCGCTGTTGAACGGATAGGTACCACCAGTTGTCTGATACTGCTGCATATAGTACATCCATCCGCTCTCAGGCAGGATGTCGGTCTGGATAATGCCGTAGGAAGCACGGAGCTTGAGGAAATCCACCCAGTTGAGATTCTTCATGAAGTTCTCCTTGGAGAGTACCCAGGCTGCTGATACCGTAGGCGACAATGCCCACTTGCTGCCAGGAGCCAGACGGTTTGAACCGGATTCTACCAGGGCAAGGTCGAGGAAGTAGCGGTCGAGCAGACCATAGTGGGTGTACCAGCTGATGTTCTGGCGATAGAGCGTACTGTTGATGGCAAATTCATCGCTGAACTCGTAATCGTACTTCAACTGGCTGTAGATGCTGTGGGCGCCGAAGGTATTCTGATAGTCGGCACTGGCATCGGCATGGAAACGGCGGGTGAAGCTGTTGGTGGAGATAGAGGCACCGAGATCGCTCTCAGAACCACCCGTGAAAGCCTTGCCCAACTGAGGTTCGCCATCCAGCCAGTCGGCTACCGTAGGACTTCCATATACGTATGTCTTGCTGTAATTCTCGTAGATGTTGGAGAAATGGTCGTAGGCGATGCGGCCCTGAACAGCCAGTCCCTTCAATACCGCAGGAAGTTCCTGGCGGATAGTGAGGTCGGTATAGATACCACGGTTGTGATTTCTGGAGTAACCGGCATCCTGCGACCGTGCCACAGGGTTAACGGTACCAGCCCAGGTAGAATTACCACCCCACTTGCCATCCTCGCCCTTCACGGCGAAGGCAGCAGAAGGCAGGCTATAGACCATGTCCCACAAACTGGCAGAATTGCCTGGAGCATTCGACTCGGCGAGCACACCCAGGAGGTTCACCTTCATGGTAGTATTCTTCGAGAGAATCATATCCATATTCATGCGCAGGTTGCCCTTCACATATTTATTATTGGTAGAATATCCCTCGTGGGTATCCGGATTCTTCACGAAACCATTGTCATACTGCAGGTCGAGCAAGGCATAGTACTTGAACTTCTCGCCACCGCCCGTAAACGAAGAGTTGAGCATATTGGTAACGCTGTGGTTGCGGAAGGTTTCATCCACCCAGTTAACGTTAGGATAGAGATAAGGATATTTGCCTGATCCGAAGGCATCCACCTCTTCCTGGGTATATCTAGGATTCTCGAAGCCGTCGTTGGCATAAGCCTCGTTCATCGCCTTGGCATAGGTCTGCGCATCCACGAACTTAGGTTTGTGAGCCATGAAGTTGATGGCATGGTCCAGATTCACCTTGATTTCCTTGGAATTGAACTTACCGCGCTTGGTAGTGATGAGCACCACGCCGTTGGCACCCTTGTAGCCATAGAGTGCGGTGGCAGCAGCATCCTTCAATACGGATACGCTCTCTACTTCCTCGGCAGAGATATACTGGATATCACGCTCGATACCATCTACCACGAAGAGAGGGGTGTTGCCATCCAGACTCTGCATGCCGCGGATGTAGAAGGTAGGATTGATGCCGGCATAGTTGCCGGAATTCTGCAGCGAAATCAGACCGGAACCCTGTCCCAGGATAGAGTTGCCGATATTCTTGGCGCTGCGCTTGTTGGTACTCTCGCTGGTGATGACAGACACTGCTGAAGTTGACTGCTCGCGGGAGAAGTTCGCATTGGCGCCCACATCGATGCTCTGAGCCGCATAGCGATGAGGAGCAATGGAATCTATTTTGACTTGTGCTGAAGCTGGCAGGCTCAGGAGAGCCATCGCCATCAGTACAGCATTCTTATTATTTTTCATCGAATTTACTTTTTTAATCTGTAACTTTAATCAAGTAACCTTTACTCAAGAGATAACCTCCGGCGGGATTACCAGCCTGGGTTCTGAACGAGATAACCCTTCAATACCTCGGTCTGTGGGAATGGGAACAGATACCACTTTACATCGAATCCATTCCACCATGCACGGGCTCCCGTGGTGATAGGCAGGCGCTCATACTCAAAATGAGATGGCTCATACCAGGCATCATTGTCCTTATTCAGCTTCTTGTTGGTTCTGTCGCCATTATACCATTTGTTGGTAGTGGTCTCCCACTTGCCCGTAGCATCATCCTTCACCTTGCGGTGGATAACCAGACGATGGAGCGTGCGGCTGAAGAGGTCGGCTCTCTTATAGCGCTTCATATCGAAGAAGCGGGTGTTCTCAAATCCCAGCTCGCAGGCACGCTCGCGCAGCAACTCTTCCAGGAGATTATCCTTGTTGGTGGTAAGATTCTCTGATGGGTTACATTCCGCAAGTCCCTTCAAACCTACACGGGCACGAATCTTGTCGATATATTCCAAAGCCTTGACATTGTTGCCGTCTGCCTGAAGCAGAGCCTCTGCATAGATGAGATAGAGGTCGGAAAGACGCATCTCTACCCAGTGCGGCTTCTCGCGCTCGTAGGCAGAACCGGTGATTCCGTCGGCAATGTACTTGTTGTGGAAATAGCCTGTAGCAAAAGCACCCACACAATTTTTTGAACTTGTACCGGCATTGGTACCGCCCACATACAACTCTACATTCTGACCGGTTGACTTGCCGTCGCCCACATTCACCTTGTCGCGCTGTCCGTTCACACTTACTGTTTCGTAAAGACGAGGGTCGCGGGTATATTTCACGTTCTGCAGTTCCTGCTTGCCTACCACTCTATCACCCTTGATAAACATGTGGTCCAATTCGCCAGCCTTCTCGGTCTCCTCCCAGTTGAATGGCTTGCCATCAGCCCAAGGGAACATCTCTACGAACTCCTGGGTAGGGCAATAAGCCTGGCGGTCGAGGGTACGCATATACTGACGTGCCGCCCAGCAATACTTGGAGTTGTGGTTGTTGTCGGTAACGCGGGTCTCGAAGATGACCTCCGGACTAGCCTGGCTGATATACGCAAAGCGATAGGCAAAGCGATAAGCCTCGGTAGTCTGGGCTGTAGGCTCTACGAGATGGTAAGGATTGCCGTTGTTGGCATTCTCATTGAAGAAGTCTTCACATGCCTTCTTGCACTGCTGCCACAACTCAGGCTTCTTGCCACCCATCCAAGCCAGACTGTCCTGACTCGCATTCTCCATGGAATACTTGCCGCTGTAATATGGCTGGTCGTCGTTGAACAATGGAGAAGCAGCAAACTGCAGTACACGGCACTTCATCGCCATGGCAGCTGCCTTGGTCCAGTGTGCCTTCATGGTAGTGACATCATCATCAGAATAAGCAAAAGGAAGGGCTCCTGAATTGATAGCCTCATCATAAAGCTTGAGAATGAAATCGAGTGTCTTCTCTACCGAAGCACGTGGCGCATCCAGCTTATCTCCGTTTACATCGTATGAGTGAGTAACCAGAGGCAGACCGCCGTACATGCGGAAGAGGTTGAAGTAGGAAGATGCAATCAGGCACTTCGCCTCAGCCACATACTGCTTTTTGGTAGCCTCGTCCATATCAGGCACACGGTCGATATTCTCCATCAGGAGGTAGCAGGCATGCACCATCTCCCAGATATTCTCCTTGTCAAAACCATAGATGGAATTGCTGCTGGCAGCTGTCATGTAATCAGTATACACCAGTTTATAGATACCAACAGAAGATGTAGGATTGTGCCAGCAATCTGACATCGCCTCTATCTGACCACTGAAGTAACTGTGGGAGTTGCCGTCACCTGCCTTGAAAGGCAGACCGTAGTACTGATTCTTATAAATACTGGTCAAGAACTGCTGGGTATATTCTGCACTATTGAAGATGGTATCAATGGTAACATCGCCACCCGGAGTCTTTTCGATGAAGGAATCTCCAAACTTGATCTGCTCTGTACAACCCGTCACCGCAGAACCGATAACGGCAGTAAGAACGATTCCTCTGAATATATTGTTAAGTTTCATTGTATTTACCTTATTTATATATATTAATGTGTAATATATTAGAAGCCCACCTTCAAAGACAGCATGTAGGTACGCTGCAATGGATAGGATGGTGACGTGGTAGCACGTGCCTCAGGATCACCCCAGATATAAGGAGTGAAGGTAAGGAGGTTGTAACCGCTGAATGCCAGCTGCAACTGGTTCATACCCATGCGCTTCATGAACGGAGCATTGAAATCGTAGGAAATCTGCAGGGTCTTCAGGCGCAGATACTTCGCATCCTTCTCATAGAGGGTAGAAGTGGCGTAGTTGTTGTCCCAGGCATCCCATGATGCACGTGGATACTTCGCACTCTGGGATGGATTATCGGCTGTCCAGCTGTTCTCCACCACATACTTCAGGAGACCGCCCATCTCGTGAGAGGTCTTGTTGTAGAATGGCATGCGGAACACACCATCCAGCATACGGCTTACGTTCCAGGCACCCGTCCACTGGGTATTGACAGACCATCCCTTGTAGCTGAATCCGAGGTTCAGACCAATCATATACTCAGGATCATCGGTATAGCCCAGGTCGCGGGTCATATCGTTCTGGTCTATCTTTCCATCGTGGTTCAAATCCACATACACAGCATCACCAGGCTGGATGTTCTCTACCAGCTGGGTAGGGAATTTCTCACCGAAGGTCTGCTCATAGAGTGCCGGTGTCTGCTCGTCGTAATAACGCCAGAACTGATACATGCTGCGGGCACCCAGACGATGATTCTTTGCCATCTGATAAGCCTCCGGCTGCAGAGCCTCACCATTGTTGATCAGCTCATTCTGGTTGTAAGAGAGGTTGACACCTGCCCAATATCTGAAGTTCTTGCCAATCTTGTCCTGCCACTTCAGGGATGCTTCCCATCCCCAACTGTTCACCTCACCATCGTTGGTGTAAGGCATCTTGAAACCGATGATGGTAGGTACATTGTAGTCAATCATCATGATGTCAGTACGGTGCTCGTAGTAGTAATCGAAGTTACCACGGAGCTTATCCTTCAGGAAGTTGATGTCGAAACCATAGTCCTGCTTGTAGGCGTGCTCCCAGGTGATGTCGGCATTGTGGCGCGCCATCTCGTAGGCTCCCTTCCATACGGTGGTGTTGTTGACGCCGAAGATATATCCGTATCCATCGCGAGTAGAAACAGAGCCATTATTGATGGCGAAAGGATCGGCGGTGTACATAAAGCGGTTGCCATTCAGATTGGCATTACCTACCAGACCGTAGCTGGCACGGAGCTTCAGGAAGCTTACTACCTTGGTAAGTGGCTTGAAGAATGGTTCATCGCTCACTACCCAACCCACAGACATAGCCGGGAAAGTACCGTAACGCTTACCCGGAGCAAAGTTCTCGGAACCATTGTAACCCACATTGAACTCTGCCATATAGCGGTTGTTCCAGTCGTAGGTAACACGACCTACCAGACCTACCTGGCGGTGAGGCACATTGGTATAGGTGCTCGGATAATAGCTGCTGTCCTGATTGTAGAGCAGGATGGCACCCACATTGTTCAAACCGAAGGAACGGTTGTAGTTAAGACCTGCCTCGAAATACCAGTAACGGCTGCGACCGGTCTTCTCTTCATACTTCAACTGCTCCTCGTTACCATATTTCTTATATTTATAGGTACCGTCGTCCTGGAGTACAGGGGTATAGGTAGCCTTTTTGGCGTAAGCATTCTTATTGATGGCGTAGGCACCATTGTATGAAGCCTTCATCTTGAAAGAAAGACCCTTGGTAATCATATCGAGCTTCTGCTTCAACTGGAGGTCGAACTGCAGCTTGTTGTTGGTAGTCTTCATGAAACCGCCATTCACATCATTATTGCCGAAATAGGTAATACCGCTGCCCCCCACGAAAGGAAGCTGGTCGGTACCGCAATCCTCATACTGGGTCTCGGTAGCGATGTATCTGCCGTTGATGATACCCGGACTGGAGAATGGAGTAGCCTGATAAGCCTCATTGATCAGACCGGATGAGCCCTGTCCGGAATATGGCTTGTTGGCATTATCTACCTTACCTGCCAGATTGAAGGAGATGGTGGTTGTCTTGGTGACATCCAGGTCGAGGTTGGCACGGTAGTTGAAACTGTTATACTGATAACCGAAGTCGTAATCCTGCCCAAACTCCTTGAACAGACCACCCTGAGTATAGTAACCAACATTGATGAAGTAGCGTGCCGTCTTGGTACCACCGCTGATGTTCAGATTGTGCTTACTCTGCATGGTAGCATCCTTCATAATGTATTCAGCCCACAAGGTGCTAGGGAAACGGATAGGATCACTTCCATCCTTGAACTTCTGGATAACGACATCAGAGAACTGAGGACTCAACGGATCACCATTCTTGCCATGCGAATTCTGGCGCATCATATTATGGAAGGTAGCATACTCGTAGCTGTTTGCCTGTTCTACCATCTTGGTAGGAGTCAGGATACCCCATGAAGTAGAACCGCTGATCTTGGTCTTACCCTCCTGACCACGCTTGGTGGTAATCAGGATCACACCGTTGGCACCACGCACACCGAATACGGCTGTGGCAGAAGCATCCTTCAAAACGGTGATACTCTCGATTTCCTCAGGATCCACATCGCTCATGCTTCGCTCTACACCATCCACCTGAACCAAAGGGTCGGCACCATTGAAAGATGCCTTACCACGAACAAATACGCTCGCTGCATCAGAACCCGGTTCACCGGAATACTGTACGGTGGTAACACCCGAAAGTTGACCACCGAGCACATTGTTGACATTACCTACAGGGGTACGGACCAGGTCTTCACTCTTCACGCTGGAGAGGGCACCTGTAACGGTTACCTTCTTCTGCACACCATAGGCAACTACCTCTACAGCCTTGAGGGAAGTAGCCTCTTCCTTCAAGACCACCTGCATGCCGTTTTTGGCAACCACGGTCTGTGATACGAATCCAATGTAACTGATCTTTAACTTGGCTCCTGGCTTCACGTTGAGAGAGAAGTTACCATCAAAGTCTGTAACCGTACCCTGGGTAACTTTCTGTCCCTCGATGATAACACTAGCTCCAATAACGGCTTCACCATTGGCATCAACAACAGTACCCTTGAGGATACCTGTCTGTTGAGCAACAGCTACACTCGCTTTAGCAGAACCTGCACCTCCGCAAAGAGGGGCAAGCATCAATGCCGTGCAAAACAAAGTTGCAGGCAATGCCGAACTTTTCATAAATAGCTTGTTATTCATTTTGTTTATTATGACGTTAAGATTTTACTTTTATATTTTCGGTTAGACCATCTTTGCTTCCTGCTTTAGAATAATGTTGTTTTTAGGATTCTAATAAGCTTGCTTTCTGCTCTGATAATCTTGTTTTGTTAGTCGCAAATCCTCTTGAAAAGGATTTCTGCTACAAAATTATTAAATAGTCTTGATTTTCATAGAATAAAATCGTTCAAGTATCATTATTATTATTCAAATCTTTGTTTTTTTATACATTTCAGCACAAAGTTACATACTTTTCAGCATATATAATAAGGTATATTGGTTAAAGTGAAAGAAGTTATCACATTCTACGGTCGTTCGGGAAATTAAGAAACATCTACCAACAGATACAGTCGGGCGATGGTATAGGGATTTTTCTTAGCTATTCACTTTACAACTATTTTCATACGCTAGGTTCATTTTTTCATGCATTAGTGGCCTATCACAAAAATGATTTATAAAAGTCTTGAGCCCACTTTGAAAAGGGACTCATATATTCAAATTTCGCTAGTTCAGAAGTTAAAAGAGTTAATGGGTGAATTCATCAATAGAAAAATTATTTTTCGTCAAATTAATACCACATCTGCCACACTCACAGCCAACCCATTGATTATAAGCGTATAGCGCGTGGCAATAAGGGGGTATTTTATTGCCACCTTATTGCCACGCATTACCACGCTCTGAACCAGATACGAAAATTCTGATAAGATACTTTTTTTTCGAATGAGGCTTACGCAATGTTGAAGTAAGGCTTACGTAATGTTGGAGTAAGGCTTACGTAACATTCAACTGAGGCTTACTTGAAAGGCAACAGAGGCTTACTTGAAAGGCAACAGAGGCTTACTTGAAAGGCAAATGAGGCTGACTTGAAAGGCAAATGAGACTGACTAGATGGGAATCACAATGCTTCTGGAATTACATCCCGACGTATCTTGTACTACGTCGGGACGCATCTCTTACTGCATCAGGACGTATCCGATGCTACGTCGGGACGTAATTTCTACTGTATCGGGTGAGATTTTATGGAAAATACCATATTATTTCTATGAAATTTCCCTATTTTCTGCCAAAGATAAATACTTTTTTTCATATTATAATAAGGTATAATGATTTTTTTGTGTATTTTTGCAAACGAATTAGCAAAAAGGCAGCTCTCAACAGAAAATGCCTAAAAGCAATTATACAGAAACGAATAAACAATATGCAAACCAGTAAATACCTTTTAGCAACAGAAAGAGACGCCGAATGGGGCCTCACCATCAGCACCGTGGGACGGGAGGAAATCGTACCAGGGGAAGAATATCCTACCAAGGGACATGCCGATGGATATTATTTCGATATCCAGAAGGGAAGAACCCTCGATGAATACCAACTTCTCTACCAGCCGGAAGGAGAAGGAGTGTTCCGCTCTGCCCATCTTCCGGAGACAAAGATCAAGGCTGGTGACATCTTCCTGCTGTTTCCTGGCGAATGGCATACCTATCACCCATCAAGCACGAAGGGATGGAAGAGCTACTGGATCGGGTTCAAGGGAAAGAATATCAACGACCGTGTGAAGGCGGGATTCCTCTCACCGGAAAAGCCGATTTATCACGTGGGCTACAGCAATGAAATCATCGCACTTTATGAGGAGGCTTACAAGACGGCGCAGGAGGAGGCAGCATACTCCCAGCAGACCCTGGCGGGCATCGTGAACCATCTCATCGGAAAGATGTATTCCCTGGAGAGAAACATCATCCTGAGCAAGGATTCCAAACATGTGGACATCATCAACAAGGCCCGGCTGCGCATCCGTGAGAGTCTGGAAGATACACTCACTATCCAAGAGATAGCCCAGGAACTGGGCATCAGCTATTCGTCGTTCCGCAAGCTCTTCAAGGAGCATACAGGTTTCGCTCCGGCACTCTACCAGCAGAACCTGAAGCTGCAGAGAGCCAAAGAACTGCTTTCGACCACCGATGAGAGCATCAAGGAGATAGCCTACCGCCTCAACTTCGAATCACCTGACTACTTCTCGGCAAAATTCAAGAATCAGACCGGTATGAAACCATCCGATTTCAGAAATACAACCCGATAAAAATATACATAATAGAGCCCACTTTAAAAAGTAAGGCCTGTTTAAAATGTTTATATTTCACGAAAATAA
>OOBJ01000746.1_pt1 | contig 23377 bp, 24 predicted proteins | sample 1671331 | NCBI WGS metagenome assembly OOBJ01 (sample SAMN06348145, study PRJEB24527) | human gut metagenome | biome: human gut; feature: ankylosing spondylitis patient; material: feces | host: Homo sapiens | place: China | collected 2015-10 | reverse complement strand
ATGTGTTAGGCGCGCCGCCAGCGTTCATCCTGAGCCAGGATCGAACTCTCCGTTCAAATGCCAGCCGGTGAACCGGCTTCGATTCGTGTTCGGGTCCGACCCGTCGCTCCGATCGCTGTTTCGCTTCTCGGACTCACTGATTCTTTGGAAGGAATTGAGGGCGTGTCCATGTGACACACTCTCGTCAACCATCTTCAAGATCTGCTTGTCTGTCTGGTCCGCGTCTCTTCGATCGCGGTATCCGGTTCTCAAGGTTCGCCCTGGTCGCGGCCGTCGCTGTCTGCGGCGGTGCGCGGCGCGAGGAAGTAATATACGCCGCATGCGGTGGCGTGGCAAGGCGTCCACGGTTCCTACACATTTGGGCGGGAGGCTCAGGCGCCACCTCATTTCGCACTGCTTGCGGAGTCTCTTCTTGACCGCGCTCTACGGCGCAGGGCTCCTAATGCACCCGGTATAGGCCTTGCTTATCCGCGGCGGGAGCACACGCCCCACTCGCATCACAAGCATTCGTCAGCTACATCACCTGCTGCAGCGCTCAGCTTCACTCCGAAAGCGCCCACTCGCTAACCGGGAGAATCGACGCCCCCGCCACGCTCGTAGCCGACTCTGACCTCATGACCACAAATCGATGGTCGCAGTCGATGCCGAGTTTTTCTCCAACAGAATTGAGATGACGAAGGAACGAGCTCCGATATGGCATGGAAGTTTTTATTTCTACAAGCTCGACGTTTCGTCTATTCATTGCTTCAACAAGATCGACTTCGGCCCCGTTAGAGTCTCGATAGAAGTGGAGCTCTGGCTTCCTCCCATTATTGACGTGAGCTTTCAGTTGTTCAGAAATGACCGCATTCTCAAAGACGGGGCCTAGGTACTGGTCCTGGGTTAGTTCGGCGGCACTCTCAAAAGACAAAATGCTGCAGAGCAATCCCGTATCGTAGAAGTAGACCTTAGGGGTCTTGATCAATCTCTTTTTGGCATTCGAATAGTAAAGCTGCAGCAGATATACAACGTAGGACTGCTCAAGGATGGAAAGCCACGAGCGAACCGTGTTAGAAGAAACACCTAGCTGCGATGCCATAGAACATAGCGACGACGCCCGCGATTGCCAGCGGCGCCGGGGCGTAGCTCACGTACATGGCCTCGTTGTAACCCGGCATAACGCAGGTGACGAGCAGCGTTGCCACGCTCGTCACCGCAAGGAACAGGATGCAGCAGGCAAGGAGGACGTGGTCGAGAACTGCCTTGGATTCGCTTGTTTCTGGCATTCGGTCTTCTCCGCTTGGAAATCGAACTCGCACTCGGAATCTTCCCCCTGGGGAAGATTGTGGCTCTTCTCGGCATAATCATACGTATAGGTAAGATTTTGGGCACGGCGCACGAGCCGCGGGTGGCGCGGTTGCGCGCTTTTGGGCGCGCCGGGCGCCGCCGCGACCCCCTCACAAAAAGAGGGGCCGCGCGCGGCGGCCCCTCGGGCATCGCTATAACGTGCCTAGACTGGGGCCAGATAGACCGTTTGCCCAGCGACGACGTCTGCAGCTTACGCCAGCAGGCTGGTCTTGGCAGCCTCGGCGAGCTTGTCGTTGAGCGCCTGGGACTCCTCGCGCGTGGCGCCCTTGCTGAACAGGTAGGCCTTGATCTTGGGCTCGGTGCCAGACGGGCGCACAATAACCTTGACGCCCTCGCCCAGCTGGAACTCGAGAACGTTGCTCTTGGGCAGCAGCTGCTCGGGGCACGAGCCATCGCCACCGGCAACCGTCATGGTGACGTCTGCCTTGTAGTCGACGAAGCCCTGCACCGGCATGCCGGCAATCTGCGCGGGCGGGTTCTCGCGCAGGCCACTCATGATGCCGGCCATCTTGTCGGCGCCGGCCGCGCCCGGGAAGCTCACGTTGACGACGCCGTTGAGGTAGTAGCCGTACTCCTGGTACAGGGCCTCCATGGCCTCGTACAGGTCCATGCCGCGCTCGGCGTACCAGGCGGCCATCTCGCAGGTGAGCATGCTCGCCACGATGGCGTCCTTGTCGCGCGCATGCAGGCCCACGAGGTAGCCGTAGCTCTCCTCGAAGCCCAGCAGGAAGCGGTCGCCCTCGCCTGCCTCGACGAGCTGGTCCATCTGGCCGCCGATGTTCTTGAAGCCCGTGAGCACGCGGCGGGTCTCGAAGCCGTAGTGGTTGGCCAGCGCATCGGGCATGGCGCTCGACACGATGGTGGTCACGACGACCTTGCGCGAGACGTCCTCGCCGGCCTCGGCCTTCATGCGGGCCAGCCAGTCGATGAGCAGGATGCCCATCTCGTTGCCCGTGAGCAGCTTGTAGTCGCCGTCGTGCGGCACGGCCACGCCCATGCGGTCAGCGTCGGGGTCGGTCGCGAGCATGAGGTCGGGGTGGACCTTGTCGCACAGCTCCAGACCCTTCTCGAGCGCCTCGCGGAACTCGGGGTTGGGATAGGGGCACGTGGGGAAGTTGCCGTCGGGCTCGGCCTGCTCGGGCACGACCGTGACGTTGGTGATGCCCACACGGGCCAGGATCTTGTTCATGCACTCGATGCCCGTGCCGTTGAGCGGCGTGTAGACCACCGAGAAGTCGGGGTTGGGCTTGGCACCGATGGACTGCGAGGCCACGGCGTCGATGAAGCGGTCGAGCACCTCGTCGCTCGTCCACTCCACGAGGCCCTTCTCGAGTGCCTCGTCAAAGTCCATGTGCTTGACGCCCGTGAAGATGTCCGTCTCGTTGATGGTGTTCTGGATCTCGTCCGCGGCCTCGTTGGCGATCTGGCAGCCGTCGTCGCCATAGACCTTGTAGCCGTTGTAGGGCGCCGGGTTGTGACTGGCCGTCACGGCGATGCCGGCCGAGCACTTGAGGTAGCGCGTGGCAAACGACAGCGTGGGAACCGGCTCGATGCGCGGGTAGACGTAGGACTTGATGCCGTTGGCGGCAAGCACGCCGGCCGCGGCCTTGACGAAGTCCTCGCCCTTGTTACGCGAGTCACGGGCGATGGCCACCGTGGGGTGCTCGTAGTGGGCGTTGAGGTAGGTGGCGAGGCCCTGCGTGGCCTGCGAGACCGTGTAGATGTTCATGCGGTTGGTACCCACGCCCAGCGTGCCGCGCAGGCCCGCCGTGCCAAACGAGAGGCTGCGATAGAAGGCGTCCGAGAGCTTCTCGGGGTCATCGCTGGCCATGAGCTCGTCGAGCTCGGCGGCCAGGTCGGCCTCGGTGAGGTTGTCCTTCCACAGCTGGGCTGCGGCGAGAATTTTATCGTCCATGGAGATGTGCCCCTTCCCTTGCGCGCCCGCGGGTGCCGGCGCTCCAATCTCCTCAAGTCTACCCGTGCGCGCGCGGCGGGGCCCCGGCATGGGGAGAGCCTTCGGCGGACGGACGATGCGGCGCCAGGTGGGACAGTTGCTCAGGCGGGTATTGTCCCAATGCGAGGAGAAAAAAGCGGCCCGCAGCGTGGCTGCGAGCCGCTCGTGCGTGCACATAGGTGCAGCTTGCGAGGCTACTTGCCCTCGCGGATGGAGGCGCCCAGAGATCCGCCCGGGTGCCACTTGACGTACTGCTGCGGGTTCAGGCCAAAGTCCTCCTGCAGCAGGATCGAGAGGCTCTGGAGCATGAGAATCTCGACGATGATGGAGGCACGGGGCGGCTTGTTCATGGGGTCGCCCTCCTCCTTGACGCCGGCGATGAGGGTGACGTCGCCCTGCTCGGCCAGCCAGCTGTCGGGGTTGCCCGTGAGGGAAATGATCTTGACGCCGTTGCCCTTGAGGCAGGAGACAGTGGCCTTGAGCTCGGAGGTGTTGCCCGAGTTGGAGATGGCGATCACGACGTCGCCGGGCTTGACCTGGCCGGCGGAGCCGTGGACGCACTCGGTGCCGTGGAGCTCGTAGGTGGGGGTGCCGGTCGAGGAGAACAGCGACGCGGCGTAGCCCGAGACGTGGCCCGGCTTGCCGATGCCCGTGACGTGCAGACGGCCACCGTTGGCCTCGGACTCCTGGATCAGGCGCTTGGCAGCGGTGATGGAGTCGTAGTCGATGCCGCCGATAAAAGCGTTGACCTGCTCCTTCATGATGCCGAGGAAGACGTCGACGGCCTTCTTGTCATCGGCGGCGGAGGCGCCGTGGCTGTTGGCGGAGACGAACTCGTCGAGCTTGGAGGCAATCTCATCGTCGTTGGTGATGTCGAAGATGCTGATGACGTTGGGGAACTTGCCCTCGATCTCGGGGGCGAAGTCGCTCATGGTGACGATGACGTCGCCGCCAAAGTCCACGAGGTCATCGAGCTTGCCGTGCGTGACGTCGATGCGGTAGCCGCGCTTGGCGCAGATCTGCTCGATCTTGGTCTGGAGCAGCATGCTCGAGCCGACACCGGCACGGCAGACAACCAGGGCGTTGACCATGTTGTGCACCTTTCTCGCTTTGGTTTCTCGCTTGGTTACGAACGTAACTAACCTACGCCTGTATATTACTCAAAACGAGCGCCGCACGCATGAGAAGTTGAAACATTTCGCAGGATTTGTAAGAGGAATAGCGGCAGCGTGGGGCACTTGACCACGGATTGCAGGGCATGTTGGGGCGCCAGACGATTCTGGCCCGCGGGCGGGTGCGCTCGCGGGCCAGAATGTGGGTTACTTGTGCGCACTCGAGCGGTGCGGTGAGACGCGGCACGGGAGACGCGAGGCTCGCGGGGCGCGCTACATCGCGTAGGCGCGCGAGTCTCTCATCGAGAAGAACACAGTGCTGGTGTTGTGCAGCAGGCTCGAGGTCTGCGGGGCGATGGTGCCCGCGATCCCCAGGGCCAGCAGCGTGGAGTTGAACCCGATGACCTCGCGAAACGTTACGTCCATGCGCTCCATGAGCTCCATCGACAGGCGGCGCAGCGCCACGAGCGAGCACAGGTCGCCGCGGTTGAGCGTGACGTCTGCCACCTCGCGGGCGATCGCGGTGCCGTTGCCCATGGCCACGCCCACGTCTGCGGCGGACAGCGACGGCGAGTCGTTAACGCCGTCACCAACCATCACGACGCGCCGACCCTGCTCGCGCAGATGCGCCACGTAGTTGTGCTTGTCCTCGGGCAGCAGGTTCGCGGCGAACTCGGTGATGCCGGCGTCTGCCGCGATGCGGGCCGCGGCGGCCTCGTTGTCTCCCGTGAGCATCACGATATGCTCAAAGCCCAGCTTGCGCAGGGTGCCAATGGCCTCGGCCACGCCCGGCTTGATGGGGTCGGAGACAAGCAGCGCACCTACGAGCTCGCCATTTACGGCGAGGTAGAGCGTGGAGAGGCCACAGGCTGCCTCGTCGATCTTCTCGGCAACGCTAGCCGGGACGTCGACGTGCTCGTCCTCCATCACGAAGTGTTTGGAGCCAATGACCACGCGCTTTCCGTCGAGCGAGCTCGCGATGCCATGGGCCACGACGTACTCGACCTCGGCATGGCGCTCGCGGTGTTCGAGGCCGCACGCCTCGGCGGCGTGCACGACGGCGCGGGCCACCGGGTGGGGAAAGTGCTCCTCGAGGCAGGCCGAGAAGCGCAGCACCTCCTCCTGGGTCCAGCCGGCAAAGGCCAGCACGTCCGCGAGCTGCGGCGTTGCGGCCGTTAGCGTGCCGGTCTTGTCAAAGACGATCGTGTCTGCGGCGGCGAGCTGCTCGAAGTGGCGCGAGCCCTTGACCGTGAAGCCGGCACGGGCGCTCTGGCTCATCGCGGCGAGCACCGAGATGGAGCTCGTGAGCTTGAGGGCGCACGAGTAGTCGACCATGAGGGCGGCGCTAGTCTTGACGAGGCTGCGCGTGGTGAGCGCGACGGCGCCCGCCAGCAGGAAGTTCCATGGGACGATGGCGTCGGCGAGGCGCTCGCGGCGCCCCTGGACGCTGCTCTTGAGGCCCTCGGACTGCTCGACCATCGAGACGATGGAGCGCAGCTTGGTGTTGCCCGCGCCGCTCGTGACGCGTACGAAGATCTCGCCGTCCTCGCAGGCGGTGCCGGCAAAGACCGAGTCGCCCTCGACGCGCTCGACGGCCAGGGGCTCGCCGGTGAGCGCCGCCTGGTTGACCATGGCGCGGCCGCGCTCGACCGTGCCGTCGACGCAGACCGGCATGCCGGTGCGCACGACGATGAGGTCGCCCTCGGCAAGGTCTGAGGAGGGGACGCCGACCTCCTCCCCCGCCTCGATGCGGCGGGCGGTCTCGGGCATCGCGAGCAGCGAGTATATGAGCTCGTGTTGAGAGCGGGCCTTAGTGTAGTCTTCGAGCGCCTCGCCGATGTTCAGCAGGAACATGGTGCTGCCGGCGGTGAGGAAGTCTCCCTTGGCAAACGAGATGCCCACCGCGGCGGCGTCGAGCACCGGCACGTCGAGGCGGCCGTTCACGAGCGAGCGCAGGCCAGCCGCGAGAAACTTGCGATACGACCAGACCGTCCAGGCCGCGCGGATGGGCGCGGGCAGGAACCAGCGGCGGGCGTAGTGGAAGCCCACGAGCTCGGCGATGTTGAGCAGCAGGGCGTCCGTGCTGGGTGCGGCCATGCCAGCGCAGTCCGCACGCGCGGCATCGACGGCCGCGGCGTCGACAAGCCCTAGCCAGTTGAGCGCAGCGTCGCGGGCGGCGGGGTCGGCGGCGTTGTAGGCGAGCGCGACCGAGCCGATGCGCGCGTAGACGCGGGCAGACTCGATGGTGGACGCCTTCTCGAGCGCCACGCGCAGGGGTTCGGCGTCTGCGTCGGGCACGATGCCCGCGAGGTTCACGCGGATGCGGCCCGGTATTTCGTTAACGATTGTGTACTGCATGCGCGAGGCTACTCGGCCTTCTCGTCCTTGTTGGCGGTGAGGTAGCTGGCCTCGGAGACGATGTCGTCTACCTGGGCCTTTGCCTGCTCGACGATGGCGTCGTAGGAGTTCTTGGCGCGCATGCCACAGGCAACGGCCTGGACGTAGCCCTTCTTGGCGGTGTCGGAGGTCAGGGCCTTGACGCCCACGGTTCCAAGCAGGAAACCGCCGGCGACGAGCAGACCGTTCTGGGTGGACTTCTTCATGGTGCTTCCTCTCTCTTGTGGCGCGCAAGGTCGCGCGTCTCCCCGTTTTGGGACCGAATGAACCAAGTTTGCCTGGGTTGAGTTCACCCAGGCTCACTTCTAGGCCTTAAGTGTAGCGCGAAGAGGGGTTACGGGATGCAGAAAGTGCGCCGATGCTAACTTGTCATATTTAAAGGAGAGGCTTTGGCACATTTTTGCGCCAAGTCGGTACCCCCATGAGATAGTCGTCAGGCAGAGACGGATTTTGACCCATGAAAATGTCAGATGGGCACCGGGCAGAGCCGTAGGTTACTTGCCAAACGGCAATTGGGATACCGACTTAGTGAGGTTTTTATTAGCGGACATCCTAGGGTGCTATTAACGGATGGCTGAATAGAATTTAGTGGATAGTCTGCGTCGTGTCTCGGCGCTCCCCTAGTAACCCGGCGAGCGACCAAACACACTGGTAAGGAGACCGCTGCCTGGCCAAGCGCGCTCGCGCGCAAGAAACATGCCGCTCGATTTCACCTCCAAGCTCCTCTTCGCCTCGCGGCCAAGCGCGCTCACGCGCGGAAAACTCGCCGCCTGGGTGGACGCGCTCTCGAAGCCTCGCTCGCGGCCACAGGGAGCCAGGGAGGCACAACCCGCCGCAACCAGAAGCGATGCCAGCGGCGCGCAGGACCCCGCCTGCGTCAGCAAGCGGCCGCAGGAGCAGCTACGTTGACGGATTAATCGCCCCGCGCGCCCCAGCTGAGTTCCACAATGAATACATCAGGACATAACGGATAGGGGGCATCATGAAGACGAGCATTGCTCACGAGAAGGCACTGGTCACGGGTGCTGGCAAAGGAATCGGCCGGGCGCTCGCAGTGAGGCTGGCGAGCCTTGGCTGCGAGGTTACGCTCGTGGGCCGCACGCAGGCATCGCTCGACGAGACCTCCCGTCTCTGCGACGAGGCATCCGAGCAGGCGGGATACGAGGAGCGCTCGCACACCCACGCGTGCGACCTCACGAGCGAGCAGGCCATCCTTGATCTTGTTGGCAGCATCAGGGAGAGCGGCGGCCTTGACATCCTGGTGAACAACGCGGGCATCGTGCAGGCGGGGCCGCTCGAGGACATTCCCACCGATCAGTTCGATGCCGTCATGGCAACCAACGTCCGTGCGCCGTTCATCCTCCTGCGCGAGACGCTGCCGCTGCTACGCGCCTCAAAGGCAGCAGAGGTCGTGAACGTCTGCTCGGTCGTTGCGCACGACGCCTATCCCAACCAGAGCGCCTACGTTGCGAGCAAGCATGCGCTCTATGGCATGTCGAAGTCGTTTGCCCGCGAGGTTTTTGACGAGGGCATTCGCGTGCACGTCATCTCGCCCGGCGGCGTGCTCACCGACATGGTGGCCATTGCCCGTCCAGACCTCACTGGCACGCCCATGATCGTGCCCGACGACATGGCCGACGCCCTGGAGTACCTGCTCACGCACCGCACGGACGCCGTCTGCGACGAAATCCGCCTGCACCGCGTGACAAAGGCACCATACTAGGAGGGTCGCAGCAGGCCCGCCCCATGCGGCCGGCGCGCGTCACCGCCCCAGTGCGTGCCCGCCCGCGCGGTCAGAACGCATTCACCGTCCCGGCCGCCACATCCTACCCACGACGTTCGTATTTGCGAACGACGTTCCATTTTTAGACCGCTCACCAAATAATCGGTAGTACCGCGCTGGTCTGCGGGTATCCTTTGTGCTAAGAGCGCGGCACGTTGCCGAGCACGACGGGATGACAGGGGCTGTTATCCCACCACCTACCCTGAGGAGGGCAAGCATGGCAGTCAATCGCTTTGTTCTGAACAACATTTCCTATCACGGCTCCGGCGCCATCAAGGAGATCCCGGGCGAGATTCAGCGCCGCGGCTTCAAGAAGGCCTTCGTCTGCTCCGACCCCGACCTCGTGAAGTTTGGCGTTACCGCCAAGGTCACCGACGAGCTCGACGCCGCCGGCATCCCCTGGACGCTCTACTCCGAGATCAAGCCCAACCCCACCATCCAGAACGTCAAGGACGGCGTCGAGGCCTACAAGGCTTCCGGCGCTGACATGATGGTTGCCATTGGCGGCGGCTCCTCCATGGACACCTGCAAGGGCATCGGCATCATCGTCGAGAACCCCGAGTTCGCCGACGTCCGCTCGCTCGAGGGCGTTGCCGACACCAAGAACCACGCCACCTTCACCATCGCCGTCCCGACGACCGCCGGCACCGCCGCTGAGGTCACGATCAACTACGTCGTGACCGACCCGGAGAAGGTCCGCAAGTTCGTCTGCGTCGACACCAACGACATCCCCGACGTCGCCGTCGTCGACCCCGACATGATGGCCTCCATGCCCGCCGGCCTCACCGCCGCCACCGGCATGGACGCGCTGACGCACGCCATCGAGGGCTACACCACCAAGGGTGCCTGGGAGCTCTCCGACATGTTCCACTTCAAGGCCATCCAGCTGATCTCGCAGCACCTGCGCGACTCCGTGGCCGAGGCCAAGAGCGGCCAGCCCGGCAGCGGCCGCGAGGGCATGGCCCTGGGCCAGTACATCGCCGGCATGGGCTTCTCCAACGTGGGCCTGGGCATTGACCACGCCATGGCGCACACCCTGTCTGCCCACTATGACACCCCGCACGGCGTTGCCTGCGCCATGCTGCTCCCCATCGCCATGGAGTTCAACAAGCCCGTCGTTACCAAGCGCCTCGCCGAGGTCGCCGTGGCCATGGGCGTTGACACGACCGGCATGAGCGAGGACGAGGCTGCCGACGCCGCCATCGCCGCCGTCAAGCAGCTCTCCGCCGACGTGAACATCCCGCACGTCTGCGAGGCCATGAAGGCCGACGAGATCGACCAGCTGGCCACCGACGCCATGGCCGACGCCTGCTTCCCGGGCAACCCCCGCGAGGCCAACCACGACGACGTCGTGGCCCTGTTCAAGAAGATTTGCCCGAGCGCCTAGTTCTAGCTCGCATCTCTTGATTGACGGCATGCCCGTCGAGTCCAAGCGGCTCGGCGGGCGCGTTTTTTGTTTGCATGGATATGAAGTGGACGAGAAGAACGGGGCAGCATCCGGCCGCATGAGCCAGACGGCGGCCAAGCGGGGAAAAAAGACCCGTCCCCCAGTCCCCAGGCTATTCGTTCTCGGCGGCCTCAAGGGCGGCGAGCAGCTTGGTCTCAAGCTCCTCTTTGGACATGATGTTGTCGAGCGTGATGACGCGCGGCTTGTCGGCCAGGAAGGCCGTGAGGTCGCTGCCCACGACGAACAGGTCGACCTGGTGCATCGATATCTCAGAGACCGAGACGTGGTCGACACTGATGCCCTCGATGCCGTGCTTCTTGAGCACGTCCTGTACGTTAATCTGCACGATGAACGAGCTGCCCACGCCACCGCCGCAGCAGCACATAATCGACCTTACCTTCATGGCTCTCCCCCTTCGTTAGAGACTTGATACCGCCCACTATGGCAGAGACACACAGCGGCGAGCGGGCATTTTGGGCGTCTGGTACGCAAGCCGCGACAAAAGGGCGCGCCAGCCGTGAGGCCAGCGCGCCCTGATGACGCAACTATTTGCGGACAGCCGTTAGTCGAGGTAGTAGTGGCCAAGGGCGTCGGCGCCGAGGATGGCGTCGGCAACCATGTCGGGCGTGACGTCGAACGGCATGTTGCCCATGGTGTCGCCGGGGGCGCAGGCGGCCTCGGCCACGATCATGGCCTTCTCGCGCGTGACCTCGGTGACGCCAAGCTCGCCCAGGGTAACGGGCAGGCCAATCTCGATGCAGAAGCCCAGGACCTCCTCGAGCTGCTCGGTTGAGGCGTTGGCGAGCACAAGCTGGGCGAGGGTACCAAAGGCGACCTTCTCGCCGTGGTACATGCCGTGGCACTCGGGCAGCAGGGTGAGGCCGTTGTGGATGGCATGGGCGGCGGCGAGGCCGGAGCTCTCGAAGCCGATGCCGGAGAGCAGCGTGTTGGCCTCGATGACGTTCTCGACGGCCGGGGTGAGGGCGTGGCCCTCGAGGGCGACCTTGGCCTTGACGCCGTCGGCCATGAGGGTGTCGTAGCACAGGCGGGCGAGCGACAGGGCCGCGAGGCCGCCCTTGCCGCCGGCACAGGTGTCGCCGCAGGCGTCGTGCGTGGCCTGGGCCTCAAAGTAGGTGGCCAGGGCATCGCCCATGCCAGACACGGTCAGGCGCACCGGGCTCGCGGCGATGACCGTGGTGTCCATGAGGACGATGTTGGGGTTGGCCGGCAGGAACAGGTAGCGGTCGAACTGGCCGTCGTCGGTGTAGAGGACGGACAGGGCACTGCAGGGGGCGTCGGAGCTGGCGATGGTGGGGCAGATCACGACGGGGCAGCCCAGGAAGTAGGCCGTGGCCTTGGCGGTGTCGAGCGTCTTGCCACCGCCGATACCCACGACGACGTCGCAGCCGTTGGCGCGGGCGACCTCAACGAGGCGGTTGACTTCGTTCTCTGAGCACTCGCCGTTGAAGTCCTCGAAGACGGGCGTTGCCTTGGCCTCGGCAAAGCCGGCCTCGACCTTGGCGCCAACGCGCTTGACGCCAGAGGGCGTGTTGATGACGAGGGCCTTGGTGCCAAGCGGGTCGACGTAGCCGCCGAGCTTGGCGAGCTCATCGGGGCCCTGGATGTACTTGCTGGGGCTGTTGAAAATCTTGGACATGAATTGCTCCTCTCCTAAGCGATTCACACGTTATTTCTAGTTTAGGAGGACGGGATGATCGGGCCCGCCAGGTGTCGGTAAGTGCTTAGGTACAATCTTGATGCCGCTTGCAGCGGGCGCGGCGCCGTTCACCGGCAAATTGCGCTACGGTTGACCAGCGCAAACGATGCATTTCAGGTATGTGAGATGTGCGAGCGGCGCGCTGGGCGGGGCAAGCGGTTGGCCCGGTGGTCGCGGGCGGCGCATTGGCGGAGACGAGCGGTTGGGCCAGGCGCGCAGGCGAGGTGTTGGTGGAGACGGGCGGCACGCCCACGCTCGCGGCGGAGACGGGTACGTTGGCAGAGGCGACTGCGTGCCCGCGCTCGTGGTGGAAACGGGCACGTTGGCAGAGACGGGCGGCACGTCCGCGCTCGCGATGAAGACAGACAACACATCAGCCGAGCGAGTGGAAAACGTACGTGCATCCCAGCAGAGCGGACGCATCGAACCTGGTGACTCGAGCATGCGGGGGACGCCGACCTTCGTCGACACCCCGAAAGCGGACGCACAATATGTCCTATAAGCCTATAGGCCGCCCTTTAAGCCCACGTGTCCCGAGTTGCATCAAGAGTTGCACCGCGGAGTGCACCAGCGAAGAGCGCGAGCGGGACAAAAACGACACTCCGTAACGAAAACGACCCGAAGACGCTGGGTCTTCGGGTCGTATCACTTCTGGTGGCGGGGAAGGGAATCGAACCCCTGACACGGGGATTTTCAGTCCCCTGCTCTACCAACTGAGCTACCCAGCCGAAATGTCTGCTCGCCCTGCGAGCTCGTTTACTATAGCAAATAGAACCAGCCAAGCAAGTGAGAATTTTGGCTAATTGGAAAAAATTCTGGTCGAGCGTCGATTCGCTCCGCGGCCTGCTCGCGCAAACGGCTCATTGCTGCGGTCCAATCCGTCAGTGCGCTGATAGCAGGAAGGGGCAATCCAACCCCTGACGCAGGGGGGTTCAGCCCCCTGTCCTGCCGGCAAATTGTGCTCGAAGGCACGCCGGCCTGGGCGGGAGCAACCTGCGAGGTTGGATTAGACCGCCACAGCGCCTTCGCGAACGCGCGGGCGCGACGCCGGCAGGCTCAGCAGCTGGTCCATGACCTCGGCAAACGCCACATGGGGATTGACGCAGTAGCAGCGGGCAACGCAGTGCGAGGAAGTAGCCGCGCCCGCCTCGTCGCAAGGATAGGCCTTGCACTCGGGCAGCCCATGGCCGGCACCCCGAGACGACCACGCCAGGCGATAGAACGCCTCACCCACGCAGACCACCCACACCCGATGCCGCATGACGCCCCCATCGGACGGTCCCTCCTCCACAGACGTTGCATCGTAGAGCACGCTGTAGGCAACCTCGCGCCCCATCGCCCGGCTCATGCGGCCTCACCCCTTCCTCCCGCAGCAGGCCAAGGTCTGATCGTGACGCCCGCCCCTCTCACCTCGACGACGTCACCGCAGCGCAAGGGGCACAGACCCGCCAGCACCCATCCGTTGACCAACACGCTATTGGCCGCGCCCAGACCCTGGGCAAACAGCACCCCATCCCTGAACAACAGTACGAGGTGACGCGCCGCCACCTCTGGGTGGTCGATCACGACATCGCACCTGGGCTCTCTGCCAAGGACGAGCCCCTCCTTGCCCACCTCCATGGGAACCGTCATGCCTCCGCAGCTCACCCGCACGCACGAAGGTGGCATCAGCGCCGCCACGGGCTCGGGCCGCTCCACCTCGGGCGCAGGCGAGGTCAAGCAGGCCGCCTGGGGCTGGAACGCCGCTGAGCCTTGGGACACCGAGGGAGACTGCGGAGGCGCCTGGATTTGCGACGACATCTGGGGTTGCGGCACCGGCCGAGCTTGGGTCATCGTCGCAGCACCCAACGCCCCCGGCACCTCAGCAGATGGCTCTAGCGTTGGCTCCTCGAGCTCTCTCGAGAGCTCGAGGAGCGAGGCGTCCGCCACCGCGCCAACCGCGGGCTCGCCACCCCTCGCGAAGTCATAGAGGCACCCGTAGCACACGTCCATGTCGGCAAAGAGCTTGGCCCCGCACCTGGGACACGTCTTGAGCCCTCCACCCGCCTGATTGGTTGCGCCCATTGCGCACTCCCCTCTCTACAGCACATCGAACAGTTGCAAGCTCACCGCTTGCCCAGCCTGCGGCCATGGCCCGTCCGAGCTCGGGCGCTCCAAGGCATGGACCGCCCCGCGGCAGGAGACGACCCGCCCCGCGGGAACGTCTCGCCGCACCCTGAGCACCCGCCCCTGCTCGCTCACGAGTGCCACGTCGATGCCGTAGGCCATGCCAAACGTGTGGACCGAGCGACACCTCGCGAGCAGGCAGGGCAGGGCGCGCGCATCTCCCCGCCTCGTTCCCAGGAGGCCCCGCAGACGCTCAAGCGCGCTGCCAAGCACCTGGAACCTGATCGAGCACACGCCATCGCCCGCCTTGGCATGCGGCTCAGCACCCGCGCCCACGCCCGTCTCGGCGTTTGCCCTAGCAGCTGCGGCATCACCCGGCTCAGCGCACGAACCGCGGCCCACGTCAAACGTCACCACGGCCCAACGGGCACGTGGCCCAACTCTCGTCCTCACGAGACCACCCCCGAGCGATACCTGTCCACCACGACGCTTCGCTCGTGATGGGCCAGGGCGGGCAGTGACGCGCCCACCCCGGCAATGGAGAAGGAGCCGGGCCACGGCCGGTAGCCCAGCCTGCAGACGTAGCGGGTGGTTCCCGCCGCGAGGTCGATGAGGGCGCGACCCTCCCCGCTCGAGACGTCCTCGGCGCTCACCGAGACCTCGCACGAGGCGTCGCCCATGGCGTCAACGATCGCGGCCTTGACCTCCTCGACGCCAGCGAGCTCGCCTGAGGCGCCCGACGGGCTCACGCCATGCATCACCACGGCGTCGGCCGCCACGCGATCGAACCGGGCGCACAGCTCGGAGAAGCGCATCACGTTAAGGATGACGAGGGCCACCACCACGATGACGGGGACGAGCACGGCGAGCTCAACGGCCATCTGCCCCAGCTCCCGGTCTGGCGCAGGCGCCTCGCGCCACCTCATCACGCCGCCCCCAAGAGCTCGCCCACGTCGATGGTTATGGGAATCGTTATCTCGGTCCCCGGGATGGTCAGCTCGGCAATGGTGACCTCGCCAATGCGCGTCCCCAACTCGTTTTTGACCTCGCGGCCCAGCGCCCGGGCAAACTCGACCGGGTCTGCCGTGTCGGGCAGCTTGCTAACAAAGTCCTTCACGCTCGAGACGTGGTCATAGCCCGCCTTGTCGAGCACGTACTGGCTGTTGGTGAGCACGGGCTTTCTGGGACGCAGGTCGGCGGGGGCCAGGCCCGCGTCGCGGATGGCCTCCTTGGCCATGTCGCGTAGCCACGAGCTCACGCTCGTTCCCAGCACGCTGTCGATGCCGTCGAGTATCTTCCCAGCCGCAGCCTCAACATTGCCCGCGGCAGACTCGTAGCCAACGAGCAGCTCTCCCCACAAGGACCCGATATTTCCCAGTACGCCGGCATCGGCCCCATCCATCCCCTCGGAGATGGCACCAAAGAAGCGCGCGAGCACGTCGTTTCCCTCGGCGGCCGAGTCTGGCGCCAGAGTCGCGGCCGCCACGGCAGCACCCGCAGGCACCGCGGAGCCCGCAAGGAACGCCCCCGTGACCTCAGCGGGCACCTCGCGCTCGCCGCCCGTCACCACGGCGACGCAGCCCCAGGCACCTGGTGGGCACAGGCGTGGCCGAGGCACCGCGAGCGCCTCCATGGCGCGCTCATAGGCGCTCTTTCCCTCACCGGCAAGCTCGCGCATCTGCGCCTCGGCCTCGGCAAGGTCGTTGCGAGCCCGCTCGTAGCGCTCCGACGCCTCCGAGACGATCCTCCAGTAGTGCTCGAAGCCGTTATCGATGCTCGTCGACGCGGCCGGGGCGCTTCCCATGGCCTGCGTGTCCATCCTGCAGGTATCGCAGCGCGCCACGCTCCCGGCGTCGAGCGCGACGAGCGACGCCGTTCCCGCAGACGCGCCCCTTGCGCCCGGGCATTCCATGCTTGCATGCAGCACCGTTCTTCCTCCCTCCTGCGTACAGGGCCAGCGACTGGCCGAGTAGAGCGTCGTTGCGCGCAGCTGCTCCACGTTCGAGAAGAGCTGTGGCAGGTCAAGGTTCACGCCGCCGTCGGGCAGCTGTTCGTAGTGGCCACGACCAACCTGCTCGAGCGCGTACTCGTAGAACGCCTTGCGTGCCGCCGAGTTCGTGAGTTCGTCCGTCCCCTGGCCCAGCGGCGCCTCGCTCGCGAGGCGGGCGGCGTAGTAGGCACGTGCGCGCGTGAGCGGAGCCCCAAAGGTCCAGAGCGGCAGCGCGTAGCTTGGATTGCTCACGGGCGCCAGCCCCGCAAGCGCGTCGGCCCGCTCGCGCAGGCACATGCCGTCGGCGCCGCAGTCCGCAAGCCAGGCCTCGCGCATGGCCTCGTCGGCACGGTCCCTTGCCTCCTTGGCCCGGTCGGACGCCTCCTGGAGACGCCGTGCCGCCTCCGCCGCCTCCGTTGGGTCCACCTCGACGTCGAGCGCGGAGAAGTCGGACTGCGACTCCACGGGAAACGGCATGGCAACGCCCGTCCAAGACCCGCTCTCCTGCGCAACGGCGGCGGAGCGGCTCACGATGGCAAGGGGCAGCGTTCCCTCGACCTTCTTGAGCCCCCGTGCCGCAGACCGCGCGAAGCGCCCGCGGGAGTCGAACACCTGCCGCGCGGCATCGACGGTCTTGGCGCCCGCCGCGCCCAGGCCGGGGATGGCGCTCACCACAAGGCCGGCACCCAGCGTCACCATGCCGGCAAGCCCCATCGTGAGCACGCAGGCATCGAGCACCGTGGCAACCGTCGCATACGAGGACACGACGTTTGCCCCGGCCAAGGCGCAGGCGTCGGCGACCGTCTGCACGTCTGCCGACCTTCGCTGCACCCACCCAACCGAGACGAGCGAGCAGGTGAGCGCGAGGCTCACGAGCAGGGCAACCGCCACCGATACCGACGTGTAGCCGCCCGTCTCGTCAACGAACGCGTCGATACCCAGGAAGGCGCGGGCGCGCCCCCTATCCCCAAATCGAGGTCCATCCGCCATAGTCGCCCTCCAACCAGTCTGGCCTCGTACTCTCGGACACCTCGACGCGCAGGACGATCTCGCCCTCCTCGACCTCACCAAAGACCGAGGCGAGTACGCCCACGAGCGGCAGGGGCCTCAGGCGCCCCGCAACCCGCACGCTCGAGCGACCCATCGATGAGGAGCCCTCGCACTCGATCTGCCAGCCCTCCTCCCCGCCCACGTGAAAGGCGGGCACGTTGGGCACGGCGCGAAGCCTGCGCCTCACGTAGGCCACACACGAGTCCTGGCCAGCCGCCAGCGTTGGGCCCGAGGTGGCGAGCGCCCGCAGCCCCTCCGATGCCGCCTGCTCCATGACGCAGCGCGTGTACAGGGCAAACGCGGGCTGCAGGAGCAGGGCAAGCAGCAGCATGAGGACCGGCAGGAAGAAGGCCGCCTCGACGCTCGCCTGGCCCAGTGAATCAGAACAGGACGATGTCGTGCATGCCGCCCACCGCGGCCACGCCCTCGATGGCGTGCGAGGCGCACCCCTCGGAGAGGCGCTGCAGGCCGCCGGCGCCCACCACGCGCCACACCGCCCCCAGCGCCACGATGGCGGCAAGAAACGCCACGAGTACGAGGGCGTACTCGACCGTCGACTGGCCCAGCTGCTCGCCACACGCGTCACGAGCCGCCTTGCGGCCCCGTATTCCCATAGGCCTCCCTCCATTGGTCCACCTCCATCCTCAGGACGCTCACCCGGCTCGCGTCCTCGCCCCGCCGCTCGACAAAGCACAGGTCGACCCAGCCGGGGCCCACCACGGTGCACCCCCAGACGCTCCCCAGCAGGTCGAGCCACCCGGCATGGGCGAGCGTCGTGTCGCCGCGGGCCGCATAGTCTTCGAGCAGGTCGCCCGCGGCACGGGAGACGCCCTCGTCGACGCTCCACTCCCGCCGCGAGGCAACCGATCCGCCCGCCTCGGCCACAAGGCCGTCGACCCCGCCCGGCGCGTCCCCAGCGCGAGTGCCCTTTGAGGGTGCGTCTGCGCCCGGCGCCCCGGGGGCGTCGGGCTCGCCCGAGCCGCCCACCTCACCATCCGCAGCCCCACCCGAATCGCCACCAGCAGGCACCCCAGACGAGTCGGCCACGCTAACTGGGGCGGGCACGGCACTGCCCGCACCCGCCTCGCCCAGCACGCATGCCGCAACGGCCAGAGCGGCAAGCGCCAGGGCCACGAGCAGGGCAAGCCGCCCCCTACAGCGAGTTGATGCCATCGGTAATCGAGGTCCAGAGCTCCTGGAGCCTGCCCCTGAACGCCATCACGGCAACGATCGCCATCAGCACCAGAACGCCCACGAGAATGGCGTACTCGGTCGTGCCCTGGCCGCTCGTCTCGCGCGCCAGACAGCGAGCACGCGCACGCACACGACGCAGAGCGCACGAAGCCCCTATGCCAAGCCTGTCAATCACACCCATGACCTCTCCTTTCCCTGTGCGGGACAAGCCCGCCCAACCTCATCTGGACAGGGCCGCGCTGAGCAGCGGCCCCAGAATCGCAAGCAACATCGCGGGCACCACAAGCGCGCCCAGCGGAATGAGCATCCGCACGGGAACCTCCTCGATGCGACGCTCCACGCTTGCACGCTGGTCCTCCCTGATGGCGTCTGCCTGGCGCTCGAGCGTTGCCGCGAGCGGGGCGCCAAACGCCAGCGCCTCGCGCACCGCGGCGACAAACTTCGCAAGGGACGGCGCCGCCACGCGCGCGGCGAGCTCGCTCAGGGCGTCGCGCCTGCTCGCAAGACCCATCTGCCACGAGTGCATGACCACGAGCATCTGGCGGGAGAGCTCGGCGGAGCTGCGCGCGCAGTACAGGGCAAGCGAGGCGTCAAACGAAAGCCCCGCGGAGAGCCCCAGCGCCAGCACGTCGAGCATCTCGGGCATCTGCCGCTCGCAGGCCGCGGCCATCCGCGCCGCGTTCTCGCGCCCCTTGAGGCGCCGTAGCGCAGGCGACGCCCGCAGTGCCCGCGCCAGCGCAGACGCCCTGCCCCCATTGCCCCAACCAGGCTCGTCGTCGCCATATAGCAGCAGGTAGGCAGCCATGGCAGCCGCCATGCCAGAGCCAAGCGCCCACATCAGAGCACCCCACGCATGAGGCGCGCGATGATAGCCAGGGCCACCACGTCGAGCAGAGCCGCCGCCAGCACGCACCCCAACCCAACGGGCGTTGCCAGCCCCGCCCTGAAGTCGGGCGAGGTGAGCACGAGCAGGGCCACGAGGCACACGGGAAGGCCGCTCACGATCTTTGCCGACAGCCTCACCTGCGCTGTCTTTGCCTCGAGCTCGCGCTCGAGCGCAAAGCGCCTCTCGACGAGCTGGGCAGACCTGAGGAACAGCCCCTGGAGCGGGGCGCCCGTCCTGGCAGAGACCGTGAGAGCGCAGACCATGAGCTCGACGCCGGGGGCGTCGGTGCGTGCAGAAATCTGTTCGATGGCGTCGGCCGCGGGCGTGCCGCACGAGACGAGCAGCGATGCCCGCGCGAACTCCCGGTTGAGCGGCCCCGTGCCCATCGACCCCACGTAGCTGATGGCCTGGGGAAGCGTGCGCCCGGCGGCAAGCGCCCCGGCAAGGGAGCGAAAGGCGTCGGGCACCTGCCGGGCAAGGTCGCGCTTGCGCCCGCGCACGCGCGACGAGCGCCACATCGCCGCGGCCACGCACCCCACCGCAACGCCCGCGAAGGTCCCGAGCAAAGACAGCGCCACGACCAGGCCAAGCAGGCCGCAGGCCCCTACGTAGGCCACGAGCAGCCCGCGCGCGCCCTCGCGCGCAAGGCCGGCCGCCTGCACGCGCTCGCTCAGCACAAGCTCGTCCACGACGCCGCGCGCGAGGCCCAGCCGCTCAAGGGTACGCATCGGCACGCTCAGGCCCACCTCGCGCAGGGCCCGCACGAGCGCGCGCCTGGTACCCGTGTCGCCCGGCCTCTGAATGGCGCCCTCATCTCCGCAGGTCAAGACCCATGCCGCCAGGGCCGCGCACGCACCACAGCCTAGGCACAGCAACGCCTCCATTGGCATACCTCCTCCTCTTCGAGCAGGCCGTCTGACACCGCCCGGGCAAGAAACGCCGGCTCGCGCACGAGGCGCCAGCTGCGCTCGCCCACGTCGAACGACACGACCCGGGAGAGCTCGACGCCGCCGTCCTCGCCGCGGCCCACCTCGCAGGCGTCCGACACGACGCGCGAGCCGTCGGGCATGCGCCGCGACATCACGATGAGGTCGAGCGCGGTCGCCACCTGCTCCTCGATGAGCGCGGCGGGCAGATCCATCCCAAAGCGCGCCATGAGAACGAGCCTCGAGACGGCCTCGACGGGCGTGCCCGCGTGCAGCGTGGTGAGCGAGCCGTCGTGGCCCGTGTTCATGGCCTGCAGCATATCGATGCACTCCTCGCCGCGCACCTCGCCCACCACGATGCGGTCGGGGCGCATGCGCAGAGCGTTGGTCACGAGCATGCGAATCGTCACGGCACCCGTACCCTCGATGGAGGCGTCGCGCGCCTCGAGCCTCACCACGTGCAGGCCTTCCTCGAAGCGCAGCTCGGCCGAGTCCTCGATGGTCACGATGCGCTCGTCGCAGGGAATCTCGGCAGACAGGGCATTGAGCAGCGTTGTCTTGCCCGAGCCCGTGCCACCCGCCACCGCGATGTCGCGCCGCACGCGCACGGCCCACGACAGCAGGCGCGCGTACCAGGCCGGAAGCGACCCCAGCTCCACCAGGCTCTCGAGCGTGCGCAGGGCCCCGGAGAACTTGCGAATCGTAACCGCGGGGCCGTCCATCGCCACCGGGGCGATCACGGCGTTCACGCGAAAGCCGTTGGACAGGCGCGCGTTCACGATGGGGCTCGCGTCGTCGAGCCTGCGGCCCAGCGGCGCCAAGATGCGGTCCATCACGAGCATGATCTGCTCGGGCGAGTCAAAGGCGCGGCTCGCCGGAAGGAGGCGACCTCCGCGCTCGTAGAACAGCGCGTCGCAGCCATTCACCATGACCTCGGTGATGGTGGGGTCGTCGAGCAGGGGCTGCAACGGCCCTAGGCCCACAATCTCGTCGATGACGCGAACCATGAGGGCATCGCGCTCGTCCTCGCCCAGCTCCTCGAAGCCGCCGGAGCACAGCACCGCCCGGCACACCACGGCAAGCTCCTCGCGCACCTGGTCGATGGCACCGGCCGAGACGAGCGAGGCAATCTGCGTGAGGCCCAGGCGCTCGACCAGCCCGCGCTTGAGCCGCTCCGAGAGCCTCCGCTGCTCGGCCGCGTCCTCCCGCGCCTCGTCTGCGAGGTCGCCCACCTGCTGCCTCACGCGTTCAAGCACGCCCATCGCTAGCCCTCCCCTCTGCCAAGGCCAAAGAGCCTCCTGGGCTTGCCTCCGCCGGCAAGGGCGTGCCTGGCGCCTTCGGCGTCGGGAAGGTGCCCCAGCTCCTTGAGCAGGGCCGCGAGGCCATGGGCGGCGCCCAGCGCGGCAGGGTTCTCGGACGCAACGAGCTCGGCCATGCCACCCGCGCCCAAAAGCTCCACAAGGTCGAGCCCTCCGTCGAGCACGCGAACCTCGCGGGCGCACTCGAGCCCCACGGCCGCCCGCGCCACGAACGACTCGTCGCGCCGACGCGGGTCGCAGGCGTTCATGAGGCGCACGATGCGCGTGCGCGCCACGCCCAGGCGCACGGCAAGCGACCCGCAGCGCGAAAGCGCCGGGATGGCGCCAGGCCGCTCGTCGGAGACGATGACGAGCCGGTCAGCCTGCTGGGCGGCACCCGCCACGGCGTCTCCCCAGCTCGACGGCGTGTCAACGATCACGAGGTCATGACCATGGGTAAGCCGCGCGATGATGTCCGCGGCAAGAGGCTGTATGCACTCGGCATACTCGGGCGCGCGACACGGGCCCCACACATGCAGGTGCTCGCCGGCACGCGCCCCCGCTTGCTCGAGCGCCTCGTCGCTCGCTATGCCGCCCGCCAGCGCGGCGAGGTCACCCGGTCGGGAGACGCCACACAGCGCGGCCAGGTTGCCAAAGGCAAGGTCAAGGTCGAGGGCGGCGACGTCGAGCCCCCAGCTCGCCGCCGAGGCCGCGAAGAGCGCCGCCAGCGTGGTCTTGCCCACGCCGCCCCGGCCCGAGACAAACACGATGACCGGCACGCCCTCGCGCCGCTCCGACACGGTCGCAAGCGCCTCCTCCCCCGCCGCCCGGCCCGGCACGCCCGAGCGAGTTCCCCTCTGCCCCTGATGGACGGAAGCAGGCCGGGCGGCGAAGTCGGCGCTGGTGATGACTTGCGAAATGCCCGCGCGCTTGGCACGCGAGCGCATGGATCCCGAGGTGGAGTCGAGCGCGAGGAACACCTCGTTGGCGTTGCCGTCGGCAGCAATCGCGGCGGCAAGGTTCACCGGGTCGGGGCCTCCCACGCCCTCGCCCACGATGACGCACGCACCCGCGAGGTCCTCGCGCATGCGGCCGCGCAGACGCACGGGGCTGCGCTCGAACACGACGCTCGCCGCCTCGTCGCACGAGCGCACGTACTCGCCCAGCTCCGAGGACTGCGACACGCCGGCACAGATTACCCAGGTTGCCATCACGCACCATCTCCCGTCTGCGCCCCTACGCTCTCGGGCGCCTTGGCATCGCCACTTCCCAAGGCGGCGGCAGAGGCCACCTCGTCAACGTCATCGGCGGGAAGGGCCACCCGTAGGCTCCCGGCACCCGAGACGGCCAGCACGTCTGCCACCTCGGCGGGCAGCACGGCCAGCGTGAGCGAGCGCTCTCCCGCGCCCGCGGACCCCACCCCCTGCGAGGGCACGAGCGCCACTGCATCGCCCGTTATGAGCCGCACGCCCGCGTCCGCAGACTCGTAGACCAGCACGCGCGCGCCGTTTGCCACCTCGGCGGGGACACCGGCCCTATCCGTGAGCCTCACCGTCACCGCGACGCGGCCCTCGGGCACCTCGATGGAGGTCGCCTGCTCCGTCACGTCGAGCTCCGTGAGCGGCGATCCCTTGGCAACGGGAGACGACAGCCGCGCCCCCAAGACGTCTGCCACATCGGTGAAGGACCCCTCCGGGGCGAGGTCGGTGAGCCAGTCCCTCTGCTCGACGTCCCCCTCGCCCACCACGCTGCCCGCGGCAAGCTCGCGCCTTGCCACGACGAGGCTCGCCACCTCGCCGCCGTACTGCGCGAGCAGCTCGGAGCGCTGCCGCTGGGCGTCGGCCCGAACGGACTCCATGCCACCCGCGGCGAGCAGCAGCGCAAGCACCCCAAATGCCGCAGACGTCGCGATGCGCGCGCGTCTCTTCATGGCCCCTCCCGTCACTCTCGACTACTCGTGGGGCCATCTTCTCCCGAGCGCGCGCAGCAAGAGACGCCCCGGGCCAGAAAGCCCCGGGGCGTCAGACACAAATCTGTCCAGAATCTAACAAAATATGGGCGAGACGTTCCAAAAACGCCTCGCCCACCCTGTTGACAACCCAATAAACCGCAGCTCAATGCCCTGTTGATAACTTTTGAAAACGCAGCCGAGAAACGCCGCCGCCACGCG
>OOBJ01000744.1_pt1 | contig 23409 bp, 17 predicted proteins | sample 1671331 | NCBI WGS metagenome assembly OOBJ01 (sample SAMN06348145, study PRJEB24527) | human gut metagenome | biome: human gut; feature: ankylosing spondylitis patient; material: feces | host: Homo sapiens | place: China | collected 2015-10 | reverse complement strand
CCGACAACAGCCGCCATGGCTTTTTGTGTTTATATCATCCTATATTATGTCCTGCCCGGGTAACGCCTGCGGCTAATCGCAACTCTTACAGAGTAGCATTGATTTGTACTGATTTGCACCCAGGGTAGAGGCGCTGCGCCCCTCAACCCTGGGCTGGGAAAGCGCAACTCCTACAGAGTTGCCAAGGCTGCGTACCATCCACGATGGGATCATGACAGTCGGAGAGACCGGCTGCCGCATGACCGCCATACGCAAAGCGCCCTGCCAAGGTGAAAAAACTGCTTTTCATCCTGACAGGGCGCTTTGCGTGTAGATATACGAGGGTGACGGGCTGGCTCCCGACGGTCTTGGCCCACATAGTCAGACCGTCAGTCAGGACCGCGGCATCACTGCACAGACTGGCAGACCTCGGTCTTGATGATGGCGATGTCTTCGCAAGGACGGTCATCGGGGCTGGTGGCGGCAGACTGTATCTGCTCGACCACATCGAGACCCTCTGTCACCTCGCCAAACACGGTATACTGTCCGTCGAGATGGGGAGTGCCGCCAAGGGAGCTGTAAGCCTCGGTCTGCTCCTCGGTAAAACCTACAGGGTTGGCCTCGCAGCTGTCCTGGGCTTCCTGAATCAGACGCTCCTGAAGGTCTTGCAGTCCAGCGCGGTCGCGGTTGCGACGCATCTCCATTATCTCATCCTTGTGAGCGGCCACAAGGTCGTTGAAGGCGATGGTCACCTGGTTCTGCTGCATCTGCTTCTCCATCTGCTTGAGTTGGGCAGGCTTGTAGACCGAGCCCCAGACGATGTAGAACTGGCTGCCGCTCGACTCGCGATCAGGATTGACCTCGTCACCAAGTCGGGCAGCGCAGAGCGCACCACGTTTATGGAAGAGACGGGGATTGATTTCGGCTTTGACAGTATAGCCGGGGCCGCCCATACCGAGGCGTTTGCCGGCAGGAGCGCCTTTCGAGTCGGGGTCTCCGCCCTGAACCATGAAGTCCTTGATGACACGGTGGAACAAGAGACCGTCGTAATAGCCCTCGGCGGCGAGCTTGAGGAAATTGTCGCGGTGGAGGGGCGTCTCGTCATACAGGCTGACTACGATGTCGCCCAGAGTGGTTGTGATTTTTACTGTTGACATTGTCTATGTTTGTTGTGTTACTATGCTTATTCAGACTGTCCGTGCGCCATGCGTCGCGATGGTTGCAACGCTTTGCGTCGTGGTTGCCAATCTTCTACACAAAGGTAATACTTTTTGTTCTACCATCCACACAACTGCCCTATCTTTTAGACTATGGCAGCAGAAAATAGTGGGAAACATGGGGACCTGGGCCGAAGGGGCATGATGGAGTAGTAGAAAAGTGATGTGGCAACAGATGTGCATGTTAGCTACTGCCAGACTATTGACATTATTTTCACCCCCAGCCATCACTTTTCCCCCAATTTCCTTTGCGCGTGTGTACATTATTATTATATTTGCAATGTAAACATCTTAACCCCAGTCCATGCGCCGCCAGATTGTCATAATGCTGTTGGGGCTCATGACCACTCTGAGCCTCCCTGCTTTCGCCATTGCCGGAAGCAGAAATACTGATAGTTGCCTAATTCTTAAGGCTGTCAACATAGTGTCTGCAGGCAATTCGGGTGATAGCGTCTGCTGGGATTTTTCGCAGTCTCAGGTATATAAGAAAAAGCGCTGTCTGCTATTGGAATCAGATTCAAACAGCAAGGATTCCTTATCAGTACTTATTCAAGGAAGCCTCTACCGCATTGCAGAAGTTGCAGATACCATTAAACTATGCGCTATGGAATGCGCAAAGTTGAAAGTTAAATATCAACAATGTCCTGTCCTTATGCTCCGAGGACTACAATATGGAGCAGTTACATCAGGGTGTTTTTCTGGAAACGGCGTTTATTGCGACCGGCTTCATCTTAGTTTCAATGGTCGTTATAGCTTACAAGCTGACGGTCGGGGCATCCTTGTCACTCCTGATGGTGACACCCTACGGTCGGTTATCCGTACGAGGCAAAAGCGCGATATTGCAGTAAGGATTTCTCCACTTCATGCAATCGGTGATTCGATAAGAAGCCTAAATCTATGCGAGGAGGTCTTTATGTGGTATGCAGCAGAAAGCCAAACACCATGTATGGTCTCAAGACAGATTACTGACGACAAGCAAAAGATTCTTATAGCCAAATCATGGTACATCGGTGACAGGCATGACAACAAGGATACCGTATCAACCTACAACACCACTCAGAATAACAGACCGGCTGATGGTGGATACAAATCACATGCAGAAAGGGCAGTAACCTATACAATGGATGTCAAGGCAGGGGGCAAACAGGTTTCGGTAGAATATGTTCTTGCCCGTACTGGCAGGATAGAGTTTATTCTGACCGATGCTGCCGGTATCGTTAATTGGTCAACCCAGAATTCGGTTGCAGGAGGTTTAAGCCACATACAGCCCATAGACTGCAGCAGCCTGCGTCCTGGTCAGTATATTCTATATATAAGTAGTTTCGGCGAACATCATTCTGAAAAGTTCAATATTGATTAACACCATAATCACAGGTCGTCATGATTTATTCGTCTCCATCTATCTCTCTTCGCAACAGACTTCTGACTCTGTTACTTTTTCTACTTCCCCTCATGGCTGCCGGTCAGAGCGAGACAGGGAAGGCCATCAATGAGGGAACACTACGTATCCAGCGCACGTTCCGCGACGAGACAGTGGAGCCTGCTCCATCTGCAGCTCACATGCCTGTATGGTCTGATGGAGTAGTCAATTGCAACAATGGCAATATTTCTGTTGCCGTTCCGCTATACACTGTACATAGTGGCGATGCTACCGTTCCGTTGTCGCTTGTTTATTCTGGCAATGGATTCCGCGAACGGGGAGCTGACTACACATGGGGAGCAGGATGGTCGCTGTCGGGAGGCGGTTGTATAACGCGGTCTATCCGTGGTATGCCTGATTGCGGTGGAGCACAGACCACTTTTGAATTTCGCCACAATCTACAGGAAGGGAATTCAGATGACATTAAATATCTTGCTGATTTGCTACATCGCAGAAAAGACGCATGTTATGACCGCTACAATTATCGTGCAGGCGGTTATTCTGGCAGTTTCATTATTAAAGATAGGCGCATACACAAACTGACCTGTGATGACGTTCGCATCACATTCTGTGGAAACTATCGCGAAGGGACCTATGATTTTCTCATCATCACCCCTGATGGAACCCGCTATTTTTTCGAAGAGCGCGAACATCTGGAATTTCACACCAATTCACTCTCGGTTGAAATAGTCTCCGAGCAGGTGCCCTCTGACTATACTGCCGTATGCGGCTGGCAATTAAGCCGTATCGTATCGCCGTCACGCACCGATACCGTGCGATTCTCCTACCAGCGCATAAAAGAAATACGATACGACAACGAGCGGCTCGACTCCTACACTTATACATTTAGAAGCGGTATGGTGAAACTTGGACACAGCAATGGCAGCGAAACATACACCTGTCCAACTCGAACCTACACCGACAAGTGCATACTCTCTGGCATCTACTCGCGTACCACACATCTACGTTTCCGCAATGCCAGCGTTTCTCCACCCAACAGCAGCACATCTGTCCATCAGACAGGAGTAACGGTAGCTGCCGCATCCGGCAACAATGTGCATGAAATTTCTCTAAAGTACGACGGCACCCAGCTCATAGAAGTCGTCGCAACCGCAAACGGTATTCTTAAAGACAGGCAGCGCTTTTCCTATTATTCTTCAAATGAGATAAATAGCATATTGACAAGAAACAATCCGACTGACAGCATAATTACTGTTGAACCATTGCTGCCTGGTGGAGACATCGGTGAATATAATGGAGGTAAAATAACATCCATCAACACCGGCAACACGCTTCCAAGTACAGGGCTGTCTGCTACCGATGAAATTTCCAGCGTCATTGACGACATGGGCCATCTGCGCGCCACTCGTGCCATGTGCATCGGCGACCGTCCAGTACTTCATCTCAAGAGCGTAACCTCTGCTTTAGGAACTACCGCCACCTATACATACGAGCCAAGTACATGCCGGACGCAATATCTCGGCGACAGTCTTGTATGTACGGGTCTACGCGTCAAAGAGATGACAGTCTGTGACACCCTTACACATCGCCGACGTACTGTTAGCTATACCTATGAAGGCGGTAGAAGCACTATCTCATTCGCCTCTATCACGCCTTCATGCTTCATCATGCCTGCAGGCAGCATCATGTATCCCGATTTCCTCAAAACCCCCACATATACTTCAGGCGCTACGCTTACATCGTCGTGCCGTATCCCTGGCATGCCTATGGAGAGTGCTGAAATATACTACAGCCGCGTAACCCAAGACGTTACTGGTACTGGCATCGACGCACCGCTACGCACTGTCTGCACCTATGACCTCAGTGACATTGAGCATCCGTTCATTGCTAACGGAGGCAAGAGCTGTAACAGAATAGAAAATGTATCCTTAGGCGATGATGGACGTTTCTTCGGCAGTAAAATATTCAATCAGAGTGCACTATGCCGTGAGACATTCCTCTTTGCGCCGCATATTATTAGTGGCCATTTCCAAGAGACTTGTTGGGAAAAGGCACCTCTCGTAAACCGCATCAAGTATCGCCACACCTCACATGGCTATCAGCCCGTGGAAGAAGAATTCTTCTGGTACAGCATAGACAAAAAAACACCCATCAGTACAGGTATATATACAGACAAGGTGACACGTAGCGCCCATTCAGACGTAAATGGATTTACGCACGATGTTACCGAGCATATTTATGACTTCAACTACTTTGAGACGACTCTACAATCTGGACGCCGTTTCTGCGACAGTACTGCTGTCGTACATTATTATCCTGACGGACATAGTCGGCGTATCACAGCTGTGAACCGCTACAACAATCGGCAGAAGGTTCCATCTATCGATCCTATTACGATGCCTCCGCTTGTTGAGCTGCCCGATACTATCCGCCCTGTTTACAGCGGAGATGGGCGCGAGTCCACAATCCCTTTGCTCAAGGAAGTCAGTATATCCTGCATGGGGCAAAGGCTCAGCCGTCGATGGCTCTATTCGTCAAATAGTCTGAACAGTTTCTACCGGCAACTTACCGACAGCGGCTATACGGCATTGCCTATCCAGGAGCGGGTGGTAACGGGTGGTGATACTGTTACTATATGTTCCTCGTACCGTCTTTTTACCCAAGGAGGGCTACAGCGTGACAGCCAGCATATACTCTTTAATGGTCACGAAACCACGCGACAGGACTTCTTCGCCTATGACAGACGAGGCAATCTGCTGTCTACTGCCATTGGCGGTGGTATGCCTACTGCCTATCGTTGGAATACCGAATCATCTACTCTTGCTGCATCACTCGCTGGCGGTCGTGAAACTGCTTCTGAGAGGGCTGACAGTGTAATGACAACGTTCTACACCTATGAACCGCTGGTGGGTTGTACCGGTATCACACGACCCGACGGCAGGCATACAGGATACGACTATCAGGGTGGGCGGCTTAGTGAAATCACCAATAACAGAGGAGAGCCTACCAACAGCTACGACTATTCGCTTTATGACGGAAACGGAACCAACCATATAAGGCAGACAATACATTTGGACCTGGGTCAGCATGCACTCATCACCGATAACTATTACGACGGATTTGGTGCCGAGGTCAATAACATACAGAGACATCATAGTCCTTCGGGCAAAGACATCGTTACTGTCATCGGATATGATGCTATAGGACGGAAAACCGAACAGTGGCTGCCTGTTCCGATGGCTGGTTGTGACGGCATTGTTACAAATGTCGGTCTGCATACTGCATCAGCACAGACTTATTCTGACAGCCATGCTGTGATGCGCTATCAATATGAACCCCAATCGGGAGGTGAACTCACAACCACTATCCCCGCGGGCGAAAGCTATTACAACCATCCGGCCACGGTACAGAAACTCTGCTCAGACCCGTCAAAGGCAGAACTCTGCTGTCGTCGTTTTATCCTTAGTGGTGACTACAAAGTCAAAGCAGAAAAAAACTATGAAGCTGGTGAACTGGATGTGGTTTTATCAACCGATGCCGATGGGCGCCGTCAATGGACATTTACCGATTGGCGCGGGCAGAAAATGCTTGACCGTCGTGATACGGGCTCAGGTATGGCTGACACCTATTATATATATGACCCTGTTGGCAACCTGCGCATGGTGCTGCCACCTGCCGCATCGGCTGTACTCGCTGCCGGCAACGGTACGTATGACGCACGGACAGACCTGACGCTGAAGCGCTATGCCTATGTATATCGCTATGACGAGCGGCTCAACTGTGTAGAAAAGCGCATGCCTGGATGCGAACCGATACGCTACGCATACGACCGTACAGGGACCAAGGTCTTCTCGCAGGACGGTAACCAGCGGCAGCGCGGTGTATGGAGTTTTGCACTGCTTGACAGGTTTGGCCGTGAAGCCGTAACGGGTGAATGTCAGAATCCGGACTCTGTCGTCTTGGCAGAAAAATGGGTTCATGTGGATACGCCTGACTTTGCTGCGAGCGAGAGTACGCTCGGAGGAAGCGGGTATCGGAGTAATGTAAACTTAGGCAATGTCCGCCTGCTCACAGCCAACTATTATGACGATTATACATTCATATCTGCATTATGGCCCGACCACAATCTGCCTTTACCGACAACCTCTGGACTGAGAGGCTTGCAGACAGGTAGCATCAAGGCAGTAGGCAACACCATGGACTACAATACGACGCTGATAGGTTACGATGATGAAGGGCGCATAAACTTCACACAATCGGCAATCGCAGGGCGCACTATGACAGAAGAAAAAAACTATACGCTGGATGGTCGTGTCAGCCAGATACGGAAAGAGACGACAGAAGCCGATGGCAACCGTCATACCGAGACATACAGCTACAGTTACGATGCCCAGGCGCGGCTGCTCAAGGTTACGCACTCGCTTGACGGAGGCGCAGAAATGACACTGTCGGACAACGAATATGACGAGCTTGGACGACTGCTAACAGACCGGCGTGAGGGCAGTGGGCTGCTCACCGCACGTTACAGCTATGACATCCACTCGCATATTCGAAAGATGGTATCTCCGCTCTTCTGCCAACGGCTGTTCTATGCTGAGCCCTCCGAAGGCGGCATACCTCTCTATGGCGGAGCGATATCGGGTATGGACTGGCAGGCGATAGGAGACTCGGTGCGCAGTTACCGCTATCAGTACGACGGACTGGGCCGACTTACGTCTGCCGACTATCTCGAGAGCGGACATTCTTCAGACCGATATGTCACGGAGTACAGCTACGACCTGATGGGCAACATCCTTACCTTAAGTCGCAGCGGCAAGGTTTATGATGAGATATATGGCATCACCGATGACCTCACATATCAGTATGACGGCAACAGACTGATACGGGTCACCAATCATGCAGCCGACACTCCTGCTTACAAGGATGCCATGTATTATGCAGACGGAGCCGACCTTGATACAGAACGCACCTATGATGCCAATGGCAATATGACCAGCAATGCAGACAGCAGGATTTCGCGCATCAGTTACGATGCGCTCAATATGCCATGCAGGATAGACTACATTGACGGCAGCCACATAGACTATACCTATGCTGCCGACGGCGTGAAACAGCGCATAGATTATTATCTCAACCCCTATACCAGCAGTTTGCCCGACGATGATTTGGGCACAGCCTGTGACAGTTCTCTACTGGTCCATACCTGGCGCGAATATGCAGGAAACTGTGTTTACGTCTGCGACACGCTCAGCATGATACTCATCGATGGAGGCTACATTACATTCGATTACACCACACATCAGCCCATCTATCACTACTATCTCAAGGACTATCTGGGCAACAACCGCATCACCGTCAGTCTTGCCGATGGCCACATAGAGGAGGTGAACCATTATTATCCATTCGGCGGGCTGATGGGCGACAGCCGCAATGCCGCCACCCAACCCTACAAATACATAGGCAAAGAGCTCGACCGCACCCAAGGCCTCAACTGGTACGACCACGGTGCACGCCACTACGACCCCGTCACGGGACGATGGAACGTAATGGATGCCTTGGCGGAGAAATACTACCCATGGTCGCCGTATGTGTCGTGTGGGGACGACCCTGTGAATGCGGTTGACCCGGATGGGAAGGATTATTGGAGCACAAGTGACCCTCTAAAAATAATAGAATTTTTCAATAACGTAGGATCCAATAGTTACTATTTTGATTTTTCAGATTGGCATCATGCAACTGACAATGAAATTATTGGAAATTTAGTATATAATGATAAGACAAAAAAAGCATATACATCATATGCGACTATCGAACATGGGGAAATCGTTATCACAGGAAAGCAATTTGATGTAGATTTACTTCCTGTGTCTTTCTCAGGAGAGGCATATCCTGGGGCTTTCTTTTTCAAACCATTTTCTACGTTAACCTGTTTTTTTAACTCCTTGCAACCATACACCTATACCATCAATTCTATTGATTACACAATAGATTCTGATGGAAGAATAGGGCGACCAGCACCTATTCTTTGCATAGTTGACAACCCTGGCTCTCGGAAAGCATCGGTCAGAGGTAAGGTAAGAATGGGGAAAATAAGGGGAAAAGCGCCAAGAGACCACGAGCGACAGAATGAACAAGTCAGAAGCCTTGCGCAGAAATATAAGTTAACAGAAGTGCAACAAGAGAAAGTACATCGAGAAATTTCTGGGCAGGGATATAGCTATAAAGAAATAGAAGAATTGATAATAGAAATGTTTTATGAATAGGCAAGAATTAGAAGGTATGATGCGCAAAGAGATAGGAAGAAATATCTGTTATTGCAGGGCTGGCGGAGGGGCCGGTTCTATTATTCTATTAGAATTGGATAACAAAGATAGCTATTGGATGAGTGGATACTGGTGGTTATTTTACAATAAGCGCATCATATGCACATACGAAGATGATTGTACGGCATTAATAGGTAAAGTTCCTAAAAACTTAATGAGAATGGAAGGCATGAAAGTAACAGACGTCCAAATAACTACAGATCTATTTCTATGTCTGACTATTGATAATAACTATATATTGGTTGCTGATGGATGGAACAAAGAGTATGCTGATGCAGACAATGAATATTATGATGGTGGTTGGCGATATTCTGTGCCCAGTTTAAATAAAAGTTATGAAATTACCAAAAATGGAGATTTCATAGAAACATGTTACGGATTAGTATAAAATATGGGGACATACAATGCAGGATATACTTACTATTATGGAAGACATGTGTTCACAAATGCACAATGTAGGCAACAACCGCATCACCGTCAGTCTTGCCGATGGCCACATAGAGGAGGTGAACCACTATTATCCATTCGGCGGGCTCATGGGCGACAGCCGCAATGCCACCACCCAACCCTACAAATACATAGGCAAAGAGCTCGACCGCACCCATGGGCTCGACTGGTACGACCACGGTGCCCGCCACTACGACCCCGTGACGGGAAGATGGAACGTAATGGATGCCTTGGCGGAGAAATATTACCCATGGTCGCCATACGTGTCGTGTGGGGACGACCCGGTAGATGCAGTTGATATTGATGGAGATAGTATTTTTTATTTCAAACCTATTATTAAACAAAGGGTAACTACAGGCTATATACCATTTTATGTTAAAAAAGCTGATGGCCAATATAAATTTTATTCCAAGAATGGAAAATGCTATACTGGTAAAAACGTTTTTATGGGCCAAGTCTTGAATGCCTTGAAACTATTATCTTCAACTCCTACAGGGAAAGAGCTTATAAACACACTATTAGGGAGAAAAAATATAATCATTAGATATGGAGAAAATGGAACAGAGGGAAATGTCGTAACATGGAATGATGTTATAAACGAGGGCGGCATAAATGAGAATGGTAATATAACCCGTCCTACATATATAGCTTTAGGACACGAATTAGCGCACGCTGTGGACCAGTTATATAAAAAAACAGAATATGGGATTTGGACTAAGGGGCCTAATTCTGAGGACATACCTAACACAGAGAAATATGCCACATATATAGAAAACGAAATTAGAGCAGAAGCAAAGTTGCCTCTGAGAACTCATTATGCAATTATTGGAAATAAAGGGTATGAGCCCACGAGAATTATAGATAAGAAAACTAAAAAGAATTTGTTTTATGGTAATTAGAATTATTATTTTGCTATTGATGTTTGCAGCTAATGCATCAGCACAGAACTGGAAGGAAATCTCGAAAGCGGTCGCTATCGAGCATAAAAAACTATTAGGCGAAGCGGAAAAGTTTATAATGCATAGTAAAGTAGATTATTATAGGAAATTGCGGAATAGAACCCACTTCTATAACATTGAGAGCTTTCATGTCAACCATAATGACACTCTCATAATGATTGAACTCTACCCGTCTACTGGTTATGGCCGCGGCACCATTTGGAAATATTGCAGTAATTATCAGGATGTTTTTGCACGAGACTATGGCAACAGGTTAGTAGAATATTACTATCATAAAGGGAAAATTAGAGCTATGAGAGATTATGAGCAGATGTACTATGATTATGATTTCCGGAAAATGTGCAATGACTGGGATTTCCTGGAATATGAAAAAAAAAGGAAGAAACTCCTTTACGGGGGTGCGGAAGTATGGAGTGTCAGCATAATTACAAAAATAATCATTGACGGCACAAAATATAGGATATTTACACACGAATTGAAGTAAGAAGGCACTCATAGACAACAGGGCTGACGACAGCCATGCGCGCCGTCCGATACGGACACGCGTTTCGGACGATACGGATGTACGCACCGTCCGATGCGGATGCTCGTTTCGGACGATGCGCATCAACCAATGACATGGATAGCACGACTGGAGCGACTTGGTAGCACGACTGAAGCGACTGAAGGGCACGACTGGAGCGAATGGTTGGCACGACAGAAGTGACTTGGTGGTACGACTGAAGGGCATGGATAGCGTGACCCGACGCGCTGACGGGCGCAACCAGTGGCATGGCGACACTACCCTACTGGCTGACAATGATGACAGAGGTGGAGACAGATGTGCAGACGGTGTCTGCAGGACCGCTATAGAGAAAAAGGTGCGGAAGGAAGAAGGTGATGATTTTTTTTGCTACCTTTGCAGTAGATTCATTCACGATAAGCCGTAGATAAATCATCAAACTTAGGTTTATGACAAGAACAAGGAAAAGTATACCTATAATAATATACCACACTGCACAATATGCCATGTATGCATATTGCATCTTCGCCTTTCTCTCGCTGGCCATCTCCGTTTGCGGAGAACTCGGCATGCCCATCAGCATGGGCCACATGGTGCTTACCGTAGAGCATTTGTTGCTGCGGCTTACCCCTATTGTCTTATGGGCAATGTTCAGTCTGGCACTACCTGCAGACACAAGACTGCTACGATACTGCAGCAAAGTGGTGACGATATGCTATATGCTCACATTCATCCTGGGGCTATGCTTCAGGTCCAATCTGGTGACAATGACGGAAGACGGACAGACACCCCAGATGGTGACCGTGCTTACCTGGATACAAGGCACAATAGGACTGCTCTCGGTCATCGCATCGCTGATGGCAGGCTGCCATCTGTACAGCAAGTATAAGGGGAACATGCACAAACTGGGCATAGCCCTTGTTATGGTGTTCCTCGTATGGCTGGCAGGCTCTAACATCATCCCGTCGGCTGTGTTCTATCTGGCAGGAAACACGCAGCAGACAGCCATCACCTGCGTAAACATCATCATTGAGGTCAGCAGCACATCGGTGTATATATACGCATACTACATGATGTGCAGGGCGATAAACGACGGAGTGCAAGACACCCCAAGAGACAAGACCATGTAAGATAAAAACAATTACCCACAACCACACGCGACAGATATGATATCCATCCATTGCACCCTCGTAGGTTTCAGACATCACGCATGGCGTGGCACACAGCTCGAAGAGCGACTGGCTCGGGCCATAGGCCAAGAGGTGGTGCTGATGCGCGACCGTGAAAACCACCGCAACCCCGAGGCCGCCATTGCCTGCATAGACAGCGAGGTGGTGGCATATGTCAACAACGACGACTGCCACCGCATAGCCGCCTATCTCGACGCCACGGAGTATGGGCTGCTGTACGGCGTGATAACTGCTGCCGACGCCCACTCCTGCCGGTGTCATGCCGAGATGGAGGTGGACAAGGAGATATACATAGAACCCCTGATGAGCGACGGGCGATATGACGAATGGGATGAAGCCTGGAGCCATATACCCATAGCCCGACTGGGCGACGACGAACTGCGCCAGGACATGCTCCAGCGCCATGTGCTGGCACAGCTGAGCCACCACACGGCGGCGAGCGACAATCTGTGCAGAGTCATAGAGCGATATATGCAAGGGATGCGCTATGACCTGAGTGGCGAGGCTTCGCAGACGCGGCGCACCATAGCCGACAGGCTGCTGGCGAGTGGCGACGAGCAGCTGGCAGAGTATGGCCGACGCATGGATGTGGCCATAACCGAGATGGGCAACAACGAGGTGTGTGCAGACATAGCCCACCACATCACCCGCAGACTGGCGCAGAGTGCGGGCCTGGCCGACGCGCTGCGACACATAGGTGGCATAGACCGCCACGAGATGGAGCAGGCGCTGAAGGCTATGCCCCACGGGCTGCACGACGAGTATCGGCTGTCGGTGGCCGACTTTGTGTCGCGCGCCTACTATCTGCAGATACCCCGCCGCATACTGCGCCGTTTTGTCAGTGCCGAGCTGCTACTGGACCGTCTCGTCCATGCCGATGCCGCCGACGGCGCCAACGAAGAGATAAGACTTGCCGCCATCGAATATATAAGTCGCGCCAACCCATATATCACCCCGGGATGGCTGTCGAGGGCCGATGCGCTCTGGAGCGACATCATCGAGCAGTATGCCCTAAGGCTCACCCGCCTCAACGGCGCCAAGGACACACGGTTCAACGCCCGGTTTGTCTGCCAGGTCATGGGCAGGCTCATAGACTTGGGCATCTATGACGACGCGGTGTCGCAAGCCGAATACGGACGACGCATGGCGCTGAACGGAAGAGACATGCGGTCGTCGATAAACCGGGCACTGATAGACGACGAGGAGACCCGCAGAGCCATCGGGATGATGGTAGAAAGATACAGATAGGCAGAGGCCACGAGGGCGATGGCCATGGCTGTCATCACTGTTACACACCTGTTATATTTCATGTACACTATATCGTTGATGGCAAAGTTGGAAGTGCTTAACTTTGCAGTGTCTAATCAAAACTAACAGGTAACATGAAACAGAACAAAAGAAAAAGAAACAAGCTGTGGACAGCGATAGCTGCAACATGGCAGAGATGGAAACGACGACACCGCACGGCAGCCCAAACCATACTGGCAGACGAAGAACTGTGGCTGCAGGCTCTGATGACAGCATCACTGATAGCACTCTACATGAAAAAACACTGAGAAACACACTGACTGAAACACAACAGACAAACTACAGGATAACAATGGAAATTAAACTTACACGAATAGCCCGACGCAAGGACTACACCATAGGTAGGATGGAGATAGACAACGAGTATATCTGCGACACGCTCGAACCCACGTGGCGCGACCTGGCCCACGGCGGTCGCAAGCAGAAGGGAAAAACAGCCATACCCGAAGGGCGGTATGCCCTGGTGGTGACCAAGTCGCCTAAGTTCAAGAAGTGGCTGCCTCTGCTGCTCGGCGTGCCAGGTTTCGATGGTGTGCGCATACACTCTGGCAATACGCCCAAAGACACGCAAGGGTGCATACTCGTGGGACAAAACCGGAAGAAAGGCATGGTGCTCAACTCGCGCATAGCCATGGAAGAGATAATGAAGATACTGGACAGCCGCAAAGCCGGCGAACCGGTTTTCATCACAATCGTGTGAACGCTGCAGGAGCAGCACCACACGCCGGGTGACGACGGAAAGAGGCGTGACCCCCGACAACAAAAATAATAAAACAATCTGCCAGCCACTGGAGCGCTGGCAGATTGTTTTGCGTTTATACCCAGAGGGTCGGCAGAAGGATGTCTATGACCGAGACTGCGATGGAGACACCCGGGCAGCCCACAGGGGCACGGAACAGCGGTGCTGCCATAGGAGCAGAGCCCAGGGGCGGGTCATCGCTGGCTGAGCTTGTCTATCATAATGCGGGCAGCATTGTCGGGTGCCACCTCGTCGCCCAACCTGCGCTGCACCTCGGCATAGCCCTCGAGCATGGGGGCGCGGTCGGATCCGCCAGGGAGTATGCGCTCCAGATGGGCGGCGATGCCTTCGAGGGTAAAGCGGTCGGCAAGCAGCTCGGGCACCACCTCGCTGTCGGCGATGAGATTGACCAGACTGATGAAGCGCACATGGATGATGTGGTTGAACGCAAAGCGGATGAGCCGTGGCACCGGCGTCTTGTAGCACACCACCTGGGGCACGCCGAAGAGTGCCGTCTCGAGGGTGGCGGTGCCGCTGGTGACGAGCGCCGACACAGCATGGGAGAGCAGCGGATAGGTCTCGTTGCGCACCATCGCCACATCGTGACCCTCGAGGAAGGGCGCATAGTAGGCATCGTCTATCGAGGGTGCTCCTGCCAGCACCATCTGGTACTGGCGGGTAAGTCCGCGCCGCTCGAGCAGCCGCTCAGTGGCAGCAATCATCATAGGCAGATTGTCCTTGATTTCCTGTCGACGGCTGCCGGCAAGCAGGGCTATGATGGGGCGGTCGTCGAGCTGGTGACGGATGCCGAAATCCTGGCGCGACTCGGTGTAGGATGCCCTGAAGTTGCGCACCTCATCGGCAGTGGGGTTGCCCACATAGTGGATGGGATAATGATGGCGCTCCTCGAAGAACGGCACCTCGAAGGGGAGGATGGAGAAGAGCTCGGAGACATCGCGCTTGATGTTGCGGATGCGCCACTCCTTCCACGCCCATATCTTGGGCGAGATGTAGTAGAACACGGGGATGCGGGTGTGGCTGTGCAGATACTGGGCAATATTGAGATTGAAGCCCGGATAATCGACGAGGATGACCACGTCGGGCTGCCACTCCACAATGTCGCGCTTGCACATGGCCATATTGCGGAAGATGGTGGGCAGATGCAGCAGCACGGGCACGAAGCCCATGTAGGCCAGTTCGCGGTAATGGCGCACGCGGGTGCCGCCGACTGCCGTCATCAGGTCGCCGCCGAAGAAGCGGAACTGGGCGTCGGCGTCATACCTACAGAGCGACTGCATGAGATGGCTGGCATGCAGGTCGCCGCTGGCTTCGCCTACGATAAGATAGTATTTCATAGTTTCCAGTTGTTGACAGTATCTATCATCTGATAAGCAGTAACATCAATGGTGGTGGGGGTAACAGCCACATAGCCGTGGGCAAGTGCCCACTGGTCGGTGTCCTGGGCATCGGGCTCGGCATTGCGGTAATGGCCCACCATCCAGTAGTAAGGATAGCCGAGAGGATGGCGCTGGGGGGAGACCTCGTTGACCCACTCGCCGAAGGTCATGCGGCAGGCTCGGATGCCCTCAAAGGTCTTGCGGTCGGGGAAGTTGACATTGAGGCAGACGCCCTTGGGCAGTCCCTCGGCCAGCACCCGCTCTACCACGCGGCGCACATAGTGGGTGAGGTGAGTCTGCGACGACTGGGGGTTGTAATCGCAGTTTGAGAACGCCACCGAGGGAATGCCCTTGATGCAGCCCTCGACAGCCACTCCCATGGTGCCCGAATAGTGGTTGTTGACGGTGGAGTTGTCGCCATGGTTGATGCCACCGATGACAAGGTCGGGAGTGCGGCCTCCACAGAGCTCATCTACAGCCAGTTTGACACAGTCGACGGGGGTGCCGTTGGTAGACCATACCTCGACTTCGCCCATATTGTGGCGGCGCGTCAGGCGCAGGGGGACAGTGGCAGAGAAAGCGCGGGAAAAGCCCGAGCGGGCAGAGTCGGGCGCGCAGACGATAATCTCGCCCATATCGCCAATCATCTCGACAAGCGAACAAATACCTACGGCATCGAAGCCGTCATCATTGGATACCAATATCAGTGGTTTATTAATACTCATTATTTTTCGTTATTTTTTCGCTACAAAAGTACGAAAAAAGGGCCAAGAATACGACTATATCATATAAAATATGTATCTTTGCAGTCTAAATAATCGATAGAATTACATAGGAAATGGGAAAAATTATAGCTGTGGCAAACCAGAAAGGCGGTGTAGGTAAAACTACTACTACGATAAACTTGGCCGCCTCGTTGGCAACTTTAGAGAAAACCGTGCTGGTGGTAGATGCCGACCCACAGGCCAACGCTTCGAGCGGATTGGGCGTAGACATCAAGGAGGTGGACTGCTCGCTCTACGAGTGTATCATTGACCACACCGATGTCAAAGAGGCCATCTACACCACCGACATCGACGGTCTCGACATCATACCCAGCCATATCGACCTGGTAGGTGCCGAGGTGGAAATGCTCAAGATAAAGAACAACCGCGAGAAGATGATGAAAGAGCTCCTTGCACCCATGCGCGACGAGTACGACTATATACTGATAGACTGCGCGCCTTCGCTGGGACTTATCACCGTCAACTGTCTCACTGCCGCCGACTCGGTTATCATCCCCGTACAGTGCGAATACTTTGCGCTCGAGGGTATCAGCAAGCTGCTCAACACCATCAAGATCATCAAGAGCAAGCTCAACCCGAGACTGGAGATAGAAGGCTTCCTGCTCACGATGTATGACAGCCGTCTGCGTCTGGCCAACCAGATATACGACGAGGTGAAGCGCCACTTCCAGGAGCTGGTCTTCAAGACTGTCATCCAGCGCAACGTGAAGTTGAGCGAAAGCCCGAGCCACGGACTGCCCGTGATCCTCTACGACGCCGAATCGGCTGGTGCCAAGAACCATCTGAACCTGGCCAAGGAAATCATTGACAAAAACATGTAAGACTATGCCTCCACACAAGAAATTCAACATATCGGGCAAAGGCACCGCGCTGGGACGCGGACTCGATGCGCTCATCTCAACCGAAGATGTAAGGACGAGCGGGTCGTCGACCATCAACGAGATTGCCCTCAACCAGATAGAACCCAACCCTAACCAGCCACGCCACGAGTTTGACCAAGAAGCTCTCGACGAACTGGCTACAAGCATACGCGAACTGGGCATCATCCAGCCTATCACGCTGAGACAGGTGGCCGATGACAGGTATCAGATTATTGCCGGCGAGCGCCGTTGGCGTGCCTCCCAACTGGCTGGACTTGAAACCATTCCCGCCTACATCCGTACCGTCAACGACGAGAACGTGATGGAGCTGGCTCTGGTCGAGAACCTGCAGCGCCAGGACCTCAACGCCATCGAAATCGCTTTGGCCTACGAGCATCTGCTCGAAGGCAGCGGCATGACTCAGGAACGCATCAGCGAGCGCGTGGGCAAGAGCCGTACAGCCATCACCAACTATCTGCGTCTGCTCAAACTGCCTGCTCAGGTCCAGATGTCGCTCCAGAAGAAAGAGCTCGACATGGGCCACGCCCGCGCTCTGTTGTCGCTCGAGTCGCCTACCCAGCAGATTAAGCTCTTCAAGGACATCATCAAGAACGGTTACTCGGTGCGCAAGGTCGAAGAACTGGTGAAGCGCATCAAGAACGAAGAGCAGATGGACAATGACCAGAGCAACATACAGAAGAACCCGCTCAGCGAGAAGTTGGGCACGCTGTCCAAGCAGCTTTCGGGCGTACTGGCCACCAAGGTCCAGATGACATGCACCAGTAAGGGCAAAGGCAAGATAAGCATCCCCTTTGCCAACGAGAGCGAGCTGGAGCGTATTCTGCTGATGTTCGACAAACTCAAAGGCTAATCAACGTGAAGTCATACACTAAGTTATATCTCATAATACTGGTGGTTTGCATGGCCATGACTATGCCCCTGACAACCGCTGCCCAAAGCCGGAAGACCGACTGGGGCACCACTCCCGCGCCGCAGAAGAAGGACACGGTCAAGGTGGTAAAGGGCACAGCCGAGGCGATCAAGGACACGGTCAAGGCTGTCAAGGACGCAGAGACAGTTATCTCTACCAAAGGACTCACCACGCCCGACACTGCGCAGACTGTGCAGGCAGAGACGCCGCTGACCCTCACGCCCGACACGCTGACCCAGAAGAAGAAGAGAGACTGGAGCACGTGGCGCCCAGAGACCAAGCGCGCAATGTGGCTCGCCCTGGTGCTGCCCGGAGCCGGACAGATATACAACCGAAAGTACTGGAAGCTGCCCATCATCTACGGTGGATTTGTAGGCTGTGCCTACGCGCTGCGCTGGAATAACATGATGTACAAGGATTATTCCCAGGCCTACATGGACTTGATGGACAACGACCCCAACACCCAAAGCTACAACAAATTCCTTTATTTGGGCAACCAAATAGATAACAGCAACAAAGAATATTACCAGAAACTGTTCAAGAACCGTAAGGACAGATACCGCAAGTGGCGCGACATGAGTGTCTTCGCCATGGTTGGCGTGTATCTGATATCCGTGGTCGACGCCTACGTTGACGCGTCGCTGTCAGAGTTTGACATATCGAGAGACCTGAGTATGAAGGTAAGTCCCGCAGTCATCAAGGAGCGCAGCGAATGGACAAGCTACAATCCGCTCAACTCGTCGGCAGTGGGGCTGCAGTGCTCGCTGACATTCTGAACTATCTCTGGGAAGACAAAAGACAAACAAGAAAAGATATCTTATTATATAATGAAGAGAATATATGCGATTATGACCGTTTTGGCCCTGTGTGGATGGAATACTACCCAAGCCCAAAACGTGGAAACTGAAATAACGGTAACAGACAAAGGAAAAGAAGAAGTAATCGAACTGCCGCAAGGTATGATCACAGAGGTTGACAGCCTGCTGCATCTGTATAACACCAAGACTTACATGAAGCCGGCGACAGACTGCAATGTGCCCAACGTCAATCCCATATATACCAAGGAGGAGTATATGGAGAGACTCAAGCGCATCCCGTCGGTGATAGAAATGCCCTACAACGACATCGTCCAGAAATTCATTGACCGCTACAGCAGCCGCTTACGCCGTTCGGTAAGCTACATGCTGGGCGCACAGAATTTCTATATGCCCATTTTTGAACAGGCGTTGGAAACCTACGGACTCCCCCTCGAACTCAAATATCTGCCCGTAATCGAGTCGGCACTTAACCCCAAAGCCGTATCGAGAGTCGGCGCCACAGGACTGTGGCAGTTCATGCTCAAGACAGGCAAGAACTACGGACTGGAGGTCAACTCGCTGGTCGACGAGCGCCGCGACCCCGTCAAGGCATCCTACGCCGCAGCAAGGTATTTGAGCGACCTGTACAAGATATTCGGCAACTGGAACCTGGTGATTGCCGCCTACAACGCCGGACCTGAAAAAATCAACAAAGCCATTCACCGTGCCAACGGAAAAGCAGATTATTGGGAAATTTATCCCTATCTCCCCCAGGAGACGAGAGGCTATGTACCTGCTTTCATAGCCGCCAACTACATCATGACTTATTACTGCGACCACAATATCTGTCCGATGGAGACCGACCTGCCCGCCAAGACAGACACCGTGATGATAGACCGCGACGTACACTTTGAGCAGATAGCCCATGTGCTCAACATGGACGTGCGCCAGATAGAGGAGCTCAACCCCCAGTATCGCCGCGATATCGTCAACGGCACCTCCAAGCTGTCTGCGTTGAGGTTGCCATCGACCCAAATCACCCAGTTCATCGACAATCAAGACTCCATCTTCGCCTACAACGCCCAGGACCTGCTGTCCAAGCGCGAGGAGGTGAAGGTAAACGACGACGTGCCCACCTACACCAAGTCGAGCAAAAGCAAGAGCCGCCGCAAAGGCAGAAGAGGCAGAGGCGGCAGACGCGTGACCATCAAGAACGGCGATACGCTGTCTGAAATCGCACACCGCAACCACACCACGGTAGCCAAGCTCAAGAGGCTCAACAAGATAAGTGGAACCAACATCAGAGCTGGCAAGAAAATCAGAGTCAAGTAAACCCTCGTATATCAACCCTACAACCCTAAGGATATGGAAAGTCAGTTGCCTAAGACCAAAGAAGAATTGGAAGAGCAGATGGTAGACGATGCCTTCCAGCACCTCAAAGATACGTATCTCGCGTCGCGCCACCGCAAGAAAATAGATATTATCAACAAGGCTTTCAACTTCGCCCGCCAAGCCCACAAGGGCGTGAAGCGACTGTCGGGCGAGCCCTATATCCTGCACCCCATCGCTGTGGCGCAGATAGCCTGCGAGGAGATGGGACTGGGCTCGACCAGCATCAGCGCAGCCCTGCTCCACGACGTGGTCGAAGACACCGACTACACCGTCGAGGACATCGAAAACATCTTCGGTGCCAAGATAGCGCAAATCGTTGACGGACTGACCAAAATCAGTGGAGGCATCTTCGGCGACCATGCCTCGGCACAGGCAGAGAACTTCAAGAAACTGCTGCTCACCATGAGCGACGACATAAGGGTCATCCTCATCAAAATCTGCGACCGACTACACAACATGCGAACCCTCGAGTCGCAGCCTGCCAACAAGCAGTACAAGATAGCAGGCGAGACCCTGTACATCTACGCCCCCTTGGCCAACCGACTGGGTCTGAACAAAATCAAGACCGAGCTCGAGAACCTCAGTTTCAAGTTCGAGCACCCCGAGGAGTACGCCAACATCACCAACAAGCTCAACTTCACCAAGGAGGAGCGCGACAAGCTCTTCGAAGAATTCACCGCCCCCATCAGGCAAGCCCTCGATGCGGCTGGGGTGAAATACAAGATTATCGCCCGCGTCAAGAGCCCATACTCTATATGGAACAAGATGCAGACCAAGCACGTCACCTTCGAAGAAATCTATGACCTCCTTGCCGTACGTATCATCTTCACGCCCAAGGTCAGAGAAGAGGAAATCAACGAGTGTTTCAAGATTTACGTCGCCATAAGCCGCATCTACAAGTCTCACCCCGACCGCCTGCGCGATTGGCTCAACCACCCCAAAGCCAATGGCTATCAGGCTCTGCACGTCACGCTGATGAGCAAGCAGGGACGATGGATAGAGGTGCAGATACGCTCCGACCGCATGGACGAGATAGCCGAACAGGGATTTGCCGCCCACTGGAAGTACAAGGAGGGCAACGACAGCCAGGACGGAGATATCCAGGAGGACGAGGTGGAACTCAACAACTGGCTGCGCACCATCAAGGAGATACTCGACGACCCACAGCCCGACGCCATGGACTTCCTTGACGCCATCAAGCTCAACCTCTTTGCCTCAGAGATTTTCGTCTTCACCCCCAAGGGCGAAATCAAGACCATGCCCGCCGGCAGCACCGCCCTCGACTTCGCCTTCCAAATCCATACCTTCCTCGGCAGCCACTGCATCGGCGCCAAAGTCAACCACAAGCTGGTGCCGCTGAGCCACAAGCTGCAGAGTGGCGACCAGGTAGAAATCCTCTCGTCCAAGGCACAGCACGTGCAGCCCTCGTGGATTAACTTCTGCTCGTCGGCCAAAGCCAAGGCAAAGATACAGGCCATCCTGCGCCGCGAAAACCGTGAAATCCAGAAGAAGGGAGAGCAGATTCTGACCGACTGGATGAAGAAGAACGACTTCGAGCTTACCACCTCCAATCTGGACAAGCTCTGCGAGTATCACGACATGCAGAAGCACGACGACCTGTTCCTCGCCATCGGCGAGCGCACCATCCTGCTCGGCGAGAAAGACATAGACAAGCTCAACGAGAAAGACAAGAAGAGCGCCTCGACCTCCAGCTGGCGCAAGTACGTGTCGTTCCTCGGCCTCGACAAGAAAAAGAAGAAGGATGAAGACAACACTGTGGAACCCGTCACCGTCAAGGAGGGTTTCAACAAGAAGAAGCCGTGCATTATCAACGAAGAGCACATCGGCAAATACTTCTTCCGTGACTGCTGCCACCCCATTCCCGGCGACGACATCCTGGGGTACATCGACAACAAGAACCATATCGAGATACACAAGCGCAACTGCCCCGTGGCGAGTCGGCTCAAGACGAGCTACGGCAACCGCATACTCGACGCCAAGTGGGATATGCACCGGCTGATGTTCTTCGATGCGACCGTCGAAATCAAGGGTATCGACCGCAAGGGTATGATATTCGATGTGGCCAAGGTCATCACCGACGAGCTCGACATCAACATCCACCGCGTCACTATCACCGCCGACGAGGGCATCTTCGACGGTTCGATAGAGCTTCGCGTCCACGACCGTAGTGATGTCAAACTCATCATGGACCGCCTCAAGAAGGTCGACGGCATACAGGAAGTGATGCGCATCAACTGATACTGCCGCCATGCCTGCCACAGGCGCACGCACAGGATATAGCAAGGTAAGACTCCACATCGGGTCTTACCTTTTTTTGTTGCCCTCCCAGCAGACGGGCATTGCCGCCTGCACGCCAGTCATTATCGCCACAGCCGCGCAGAGCCCATTCACGCTCGCACTGACCACAGCGGGCGGCTCGTAACATAAGGCACGGGGGCTCGTGTCGTATGAAACGTGGGCTCGTGCCTTACGTTACGTGTCCTCGTACCTTACGTTACGAGCCAGCAACCATCATCACAGACACGACTATCCATGACCATTATTGCAATGTCTATCATAGCAGATGCCCAGATTGCACAGAGCAGCGCTCTCGCCCTGTTCGGCAGCGAGCCGATACCAGTGGGCAGCCTCGTCGTCGCTCTGGCCTACCCCCAGTCCTTCCTGAAAACAGAAGGCAAGATTGTACTGGCCGCGGCTGTCGAAATCAAGGGGTTCGACCACAAGGGTATGAACTTCGATGTGGCCATGGTCATCACCGACGAGCTCGACATCAACATCCACCGCGTCACTGTCACCGCCGACGAGGGCATCTTCGACGGCTCGATAGAGCTTCGCGTCCACGACCGTAGTGATGTCAAACTCATCATGGACCGGCTCAAGAAAGTGGATGGTATACAGGAGGTGATGCGCATCAACTGAGACTGCCGACGCGCCAGCCACTGACACGCACACAGGATATAGCAAGGTAAGACTCGCCATCGGGTCTTACCTTGCTATTCGGCAAGCCCCCATAGGCGGAGCCGTAGGGCTGACCTATGGGGGCGAGTACTGTGCAGACGGGGCTGCGGCAGCCATGCCGTCTTATCTCATTGTCTATTACCTTTTACAGCTTTACCACCTTACCCATAAACCCAAATCGGTCATTAGGATTTCTCTGTGTCGTACGGCAAAGAGAAATCCT
>OOBJ01000726.1_pt1 | contig 23862 bp, 15 predicted proteins | sample 1671331 | NCBI WGS metagenome assembly OOBJ01 (sample SAMN06348145, study PRJEB24527) | human gut metagenome | biome: human gut; feature: ankylosing spondylitis patient; material: feces | host: Homo sapiens | place: China | collected 2015-10 | reverse complement strand
GGAGGCTCTTCTCTGCCAGAAGTTTCTGTGCGTTCCGTGCGTTCTGTGGGAATATTTTTTCTTCCACGGATTTCTCCTTAGGAGGGTATGGCATCTTGCCATACCCACGCCACCTGCTATGGGATATTATCCCACAGAATACGCCGAATTCACAGAACCTCCTGCAGAGAAGAGCCTCCCACGGATTTCACAGATTTACACAGATACTTAGGGTGCGCTGTTCTCACACAGATGGCACAGAATACACAGAATTGGGCAGCGTGGGTATGGCAGGGATGCCATACCCTCCTAATCTGTGAACATCCGTGCTCATCTGTGGGAGGCTCTTCTCTGCCAGAAGGTTCCGTGTGTTCCGTGCGTTCTGTGGGAGAACACCGCAGCTTGGTTGGTGCACTTGAGACAAGTGCACCCCCTACTGAATGACTACGGCAGGAACTGAAAGTAGCTGCGTGGTATGGGCAAGATGCCCATACCTCCTACTTTTTTACTCTTTTACTTTTTTACTTTTCAACGCATTACGCAGTAGTTTGGAATAGTTTTAGTAACTTTGCATAATAGAGAAAACAAACTCTGAACATTGAGAGTAAAAACAAAACAGCATCATGCAATACACCATAACTGCACCCCAGACAATCAACGCTACAATCGCTCTGCCGGCATCGAAGAGCATCAGCAACCGCGCGCTCATCATTCATGCGCTGTCGTGCGGCGACATCCTGCCGCAGAACCTCTCGGTATGCGACGACACGGAGGTGATTATCGACGCAATGCAACGCCGCCCGTACGAGATAGACATCAAGGGGGCGGGCACGGCGATGCGTTTCCTCACGGCTTACCTCGCTGCCACGCCGGGCGAACACGTGCTCACGGGCACCGACCGCATGAAGCAACGCCCGATAGGCATCCTCGTAAACGCGCTGCGCTACCTGGGTGCCGACATCGAATACTTGGGCGAGGAGGGCTATCCACCGCTGCGCATCAAGGGGCGCACGCTGAAGGGCGGATACATCGAGGTGGCGGGCAACATCAGTTCGCAGTATATCTCGGCACTGCTAATGATTGCGCCGACGCTGAAGAACGGACTGCAACTACGCATCACGGACGGTGTCATCTCGCGCCCGTATATCGACCTCACGCTGTGGATGATGCGCGAGTATGGGGCGGATGCCGACTGGAGCGACGCGGACACCATCACGGTGAACGCGAAGCCGTACGCGAGCCGCGAGTACACGATAGAGAGCGACTGGAGTGCGGCGGCTTACTGGTACGAGATGCTGGCACTGCAGGGGAACGACGAGTCGGAGGTGCGCTTCAAGGGTCTCATGGATGCGTCGCGTCAGGGCGACTCCATCGTGAAGTATATCTTCTCGCTGCTGGGCGTGAAGACGCGCTTCGTGCAGGAGGAGGGTGAGCAGTTCCCTACGGTCTGCATAAAGAGTCACCCGTGCATGCTGCCGCGTCTCGACTACGACTTCAGCAGTGTGCCCGACCTGGCGCAGCCGGTGGTGGTGACGTGCGCGCTGCGCGGCATCCCGTTCCGCTTCACGGGGTTGGCTACGCTGCGCATCAAGGAGACCGACCGCATCGAGGCACTGAAGCGCGAGCTGCGCAAGTTAGGTTATGTGCTGCGCGACGAGAACGGCGACACGCTCGTCTGGGACGGCACGCGCTGCGAGCCGACATTAGAGCCTATCGACACCTACGACGACCACCGCATGGCGATGGCGTTCGCACCGGCGGCAATCGTGTTCCCCGGGCTGCGCATCAACGAGCCGCAAGTGGTGACGAAGTCGTACCCACAGTACTGGGAGGACATGCAGAAGGCTGGGTTCGAGGTGAAATGATGTTGTTGTGGTGAGATGGTGAGGTGGTGAGATGTGCACACTACTTCCGTGGATTCCGCCAGGGGGTACAGCAGTCTCTGCTGCACCAACCGAACAAGCGGTGAAGAAGCTCCCACGGAATACACCGAATACACAGAACCTCTGGCAGAGAAGAGCCTTCCACAGATGACACGGATGCGCACAGATGTAGGAGGGTATGGCATCCCTGCCATACCCACGCTGCCAAATTCTGTGAATTCTGTGAATTCTGTGGGAGAACAGCGCACCCTAAGTATCTGTGCAGATCTGTGAAATCCGTGGGAGAAAAGATATTCCCACAGAACGCACGGAACGCACAGAAACTTCTGGCAGAGAAGAGCCTCCCACAGATGACACGGATGCGCACAGATGTAGGAGGGTATGGCATCCCTGCCATACCCACGCTGCCAAATTCTGTGTATTCTGTGAATTCTGTGGGAGAACAGCGCACCCTAAGTATCTGTGTAAATCTGTGAAATCCGTGGGAGGCCACCTCTGCAGGAGGTTCTGTGAATTCGGCGTATTCCGTGGGAGAATATCCCATAGCAGGCGGCGTGGGTATGGCAAGATGCCATACCCTCCTAAGGAGGAATCTGTGGGAGGACACCTAATAAAACTTTGAAGAGAATATGATAATATTAGTGATTTCGATAATTGTGCTCGGCATCATCGCCGCACTGATCGCCAAGCTGAGCAAGCACGACGGCGAGGAGAAGATAACTGTGGTGGAGACATGCGCCACATGCAACGGCAGCAACGACAAGTGCGAGCAGGACTGCATGATGGAAGCCGCCACGAAGGACATCGTCTACTACGACGACGAGGAGCTCGACGCGTTCAGCGGACGACCGTCAGACAGCTACACCGACGAGGAGGTGGAGCAGTTCAGCGAGGTGCTCTACACCATGCGCCACGAGGAGATAGCCGACTGGTGCCGCAGTCTGACACTGCGCGGTATCAACCTGCCCGACCAGATAAAGGACGAAACATTCATGCTTCGGGAGGGTTAAGGCAATAAAACGCCACAAACAGAGTTATTTATACGTGAAACTATTTAAGACAAGACATATTGTACCCATCCTTCTCGCAGCTGTATTGGCAGTTGCGACAGGATGCTCTACGCAGAAAAACACCGCGCGCACACGCTGGTGGCACTCGTTCAAGGCGCGTTATAACACTTATTATAACGGCTCGTTGGCGTATATCGATGCCTCATTAGAGAAGGAGGAAGGCAACAAGGACAACTTCACCGAGCTTATTCCGCTCTACACCGTGAGCAACAAGAACAGCCGAGAGATAGGCAAGTCGAACTACGACCGCGCCATCGAGAAGTGTCAGAAGACCATCAAGCTGCACAGCATAAAACGCCGACCGCAGTGGACGAAGCAGCGCAAGAAGACGGCGAAGGACTTGGAGTGGCTCTCGCGTCGCGAGTACAACCCGTTCCTTTGGAAGGCGTGGTTGCTCATGGGACGCTCGCAGTTCTACAAGGGAGCGTTCGACGAGGCAGCTGCTACGTTCAACTACATGAGCCGACTGTACCAGACGCAGCCAGCCATCTACGCCAAGTCGAGGGCGTGGCTCGCCAAGTGCTACATCGAGGAGGGTTGGCTCTACGATGCCGAGGACGTGATACGCAATATGCAGCGCGACTCCATCCACTGGTCGGCACGCAAGGAGTGGGACTACACCTACGCCGACTACTACATACACACGGGCGAATACGAGAAAGCTATACCCCACCTACGCAACGTCATCAAGCACGAGATGCGACGCAAGCAGCGCGCACGCGAGTGGTTCCTCATGGGACAGATGCAGGCAGCGTTGGGCAACAACGTGGAGGCGATGAAGGCGTTCAAGCACGTGACGAAGCTCAACCCACCCTACGAGCTGGAGTTCAACGCACGCATCAGCATGACGGAGGTGATGTCCGTGGGTCAGTCGAAGAAGATGATTGGCAGGCTGAAGCGTATGGCACGCTCGGACAAGAACAAGGAATATCTCGACCAGGTGTACTACGCCATCGGCAATATCTACCTCGCACAGAGCGACACCGCACAAGCCATCAACGCCTACGAGCGCGGAGCGGCTAAAGCCACGCGCTCGGGCATAGAGAAGGGCGTGCTGCTGCTGAAGCTCGGCGACATCTACTGGGACAAGGAGCGCTACAACGACGCACAACGCTGCTACGGTCAGGCCATCGGTATGCTCGACAAGGAGCGCAAGGACTACGAGGAGCTGTCGAACCGCTCGAAGATTCTGGACGACCTCGTGCCATACACCGACGCTATACACCTGCAGGACTCACTGCAGTCGCTCGCCAAGATGAGCGAGAGCGACCGCAACGCTGCCATCGACCGCACCATCGAGGCTCTGAAGAAGAAGGAGAAGGAGGAACGCCGACTGCAGGCAGAGCAGGACGCGCAGAACCAGATGAATGGTGGCAACGACATGGCGCAGAACAATCAGTTCGGCAACAACACGACGATGCAGAACCAGCAAAACCTGCAGAACCAACGCAACGCGCAGTGGTACTTCTACAACCAGATGGCGGTGAGCCAGGGTAAGGCGGCGTTCCAGAAGCAATGGGGCAAGCGCGAGAATGTGGACGACTGGCAGCGCGTGAACAAGACGGTGGTGGCGTTCCAGACCGACGAGCCGGAACTCACCGAGGAGCAGCAGGACTCCATAGCGCAGGCGGAAGCAATAGCCGACTCGCTCGCACTCATCGCCGACAGCGCACAGAACGACCCACACAAACGCGAGTACTACATGGCGCAAATACCGTCCACGGAGGAGCAGGTGGCTGCGAGCAACAACATCATCGCCGACGGACTCTATAACTCGGGCGTCATCTTCAAGGACAAGCTCGACAACCTACCGCGAAGCGAGAAGCAGTTCATGCGACTCATCGGCGGCGACTATCCCAACTTTGAGAAGAAAGCGGAGGCTTACTATCACCTCTACCTATTATATATGCGCAAGGGCGACCGACAGACCGCCGATTCGTACGTGGCACGACTCAAGCAGGAGTACCCCGAGAGCGAGTGGACAACACTGCTCACCGACCCCAACTTCGTGGAGAACGCGCGCCTCGGCGTGCACCTCGAAGACTCGCTGTACGCCGCTACATACGATGCGTTCAAGGCAGCGCGCTACAAGGAGGTGCGCAGCAATGTCAGCGTGTCCGAACAGCGGTTCCCGTTGGGTGCCAACCGCGACAAGTTCCTCTTCATCGGTGGTCTGGGCAAGCTGAACGACGGCGACTACGAGGGCTGCATCGACGACCTGAACACGGTGGTGAAGAAATATCCGCAAAGCCCTATAGCCGTAATGGCAGGCATGATAGTGAAGGGCGTGAACGAGGGACGACAGCTGCAAGGCGGCAAGTTCGACCTCGAGAACATCTGGGAACGCCGCTCGCAGGTGCTCAACGAAAGCGACTCGACGGCTGTGCGCGAGTTCTCTAACGACCGCAACGCTGCGTTCATATACATGATTGCGTACCAACCCGACTCGATAGACGCCAACCGTATGCTCTTCGAGCTGGCTCGCTACAACTTCACATCGTTTATGGTGCGCAACTTCGACATAGAGGTGGAACAGGTGGACGGACTGAACCGTATGCTCGTGAAGGGCTTCCGCAACTACGACGAGGCACTGCAGTACGCACGCCAGCTGCAGAAGCAGAAGCAACTGATGAAGCTCGTGGGCAAGAGTCGACAGATAGTAATCAGCGACGTGAACCTGCCGCTGCTCGGCAAGCAGTTCAGCTACGCCGACTACGCCGAGTTCTACGAGAAGAACTTCGCTCCGCTTAAGATAGCGACGGAGGATCTGCTCGACATTCCGGAAGAACCAGTCGTTGAGCCAGACGAGCAGAAGACGACAAAGCAGCGCGACGACTTCGAGGAGGAGCCTGCGAACAATCAGAACACTACGAACACATTCTTCGACGAAGAGCCTCAACCTGCGGAAGAGCCGTCGACTGAGGGGGGCGTGGTGAACATCGAGGACGAACAACCTCAGGAGTCTGCTACCGAAACTGTGGTTAAGGAGGAACCGAAGCCAGAGGTCAAGGAGGAGTCTGCAACGACTGTTGTAGAGGAACCGAAGCCGGAGGTTAAGGAGGAGTCTGCAACGACTGTCGTTGAGGAACCGAAGCCGGAGGTTAAGAAGGAGTCTGCAACGACTGTCCTTGAGGAACCGAAGCCAGAGGTTAAGAAAGAGCCCAAGCCGATAGTAAAGGAAGAACCCAAGCAGTTGGAGGACGACTTCTACTTCGGCGAAGACCCTCAGCCCAAGCAAGGCACGCCGAGCAAGAAGCAGAACAACAAGCAGACGGAGAGCTACGACGACGATGAGTATTACGACCTCGACGGTTTTTAACAAAAAAAGAAAGAGCATTATGAGCAACGGATATTTACTGTGGGTAGACGACGAGATTGAACTCTTGCGCGCCCACATCATCTTCCTTCAGAGCAAAGGATACGAGGTGGTGACCGTGAGCAACGGAACAGATGCCATCGAAGAGTGCAAGCAGCACAAGTTCGACCTGGTGCTGCTCGACGAGATGATGCCCGGCATCAGCGGACTCGAAACGCTGCAGCAGATAAAGGAACTGTCGCCTGCTACGCCCGTAGTGATGGTGACGAAAAGCGAGGAGGAGAACATCATGGATCAGGCTATCGGCTCGAAGATAGCCGACTATCTGATAAAGCCTGTGAACCCCAACCAGATCCTGCTCACGCTGAAGAAGAACATACACCGCAAGCAGATTGTGTCGGAGGTGACGCAGACGGGCTATCAACAGAACTTCCAGGACATATCAATGCAGATAATGAACTGCAACACGATAGACGACTGGAAGGATGCGTACCGCCGACTGGTGCACTGGGAACTGGAGCTTAGCTCTACGGACAGCAACATGACCGAGATGCTGCAGATGCAGAAGGAGGAAGCGAACAACGGCTTCGCCAAGTTCATAAAGAAGCACTACTTGTCGTGGGTGGCACCGGGCGTAACCGAACGTCCGCTGATGAGCCCCGACATCTTCAAGCGCAAGGTGTTCCCTGCGATAAACGAGGGCGAGAAAGTGTTCCTCATCGTCATCGACAACTTCCGCTACGACCAGTGGCGCGTGCTATCGAAGGAGATTGGAAACATGTTCGACATAGAGGAGGACATGTACACCAGCATCCTGCCGACGGCTACGCAGTACGCACGCAATGCCATCTTCTCGGGCTTGATGCCCGAGCAGATTGAGAAGATGTTCCCCGAGCTGTGGGTGGACGAGGACGAAGACGAGGGCAAGAACCTCAACGAGGAACCGCTCATTCGCACGCAGATAGAACGCTACCGCCGCCACGACTCGTTCTCGTATCACAAAGTGAACGACTCGACGGGTGCCGACAAACTGCTTGCACGCCTCAACGAGCTGACGAAGAACGACCTCAACGTCATCGTGGTCAACTTCATCGATATGCTCTCGCACGCAAGAACAGAGTCGAAAATGGTGCGCGAGCTTGCCAACAACGAGTCGGCTTACCGCTCGATAACGCTCTCGTGGTTCCGCCATTCGGTCATGGCTGACCTGCTCAGTGCTCTCTCGCAGATCGACTGCCGCATCATCATCACCACCGACCACGGCAGTATCCGTGCGTCGAAACCGGTGAAGATAATCGGCGACCGCAACACGAACACCAACCTGCGCTACAAGTTGGGCAAGAACCTCAACTGCCAATCGAAGGAAGTGTTCGTCATCAAGAACCCACAGGAGGCGCAGCTGCCCGCACCAAACATCAGTACGTCGTACATGTTCGCCACCGGCAGCACATTCTTCGCCTACCCCAACAACTACAACTACTACGTGTCGTACTACAAGGACACGTTCCAACACGGCGGCATCTCGCTCGAAGAGATGCTCATACCGCTGATAACACTAAAGGGAAGGAAATAAAAAAAGCTGCAAGCAGCTTACTGTTATAATAGAAAAACGAAAAAACTATGGAAATAAAAATCAACTCTCTGGCAGACATCAACGAGGCTGCCAAAACATTTGTCGAGAATATGGGCGACGGCAAGGTGTTCGCCTTCTACGGCAAGATGGGCGCAGGCAAGACTACTTTCGTGAAGGCTGTCTGCGAGTGTTTGGGCGTAGACGACGTAATCACTTCGCCCACGTTCGCCATCGTGAACGAATACACTTCCGCCACAACTGGCGACGCAATATACCACTTCGACTTCTACCGCATAAAGAAGCTTGAAGAGGTGTACGACATGGGCTACGAGGACTACTTCTACAGCGGTTCGCTGTGCTTCCTCGAGTGGCCGGAGCTGATAGAGGACTTGTTGCCTGAGGACGCAACGAAGGTGACTATCGAAGAGATTGCAGACGGTTCGCGCGTGGTGAAGTTCTAAACTATTTGAACGCGACGCGGTAGGTGCAGCCGTTCTTCCAGTTGCTGCAGCCGTAAGCCGTCTTACCTTTTATGATTGTACCCTTGCCGCAAACGGGGCAAGTGGTGCCGATTATGCTGTCGTCAGCCGACGGCTCGCTTGTTGCGGGTTGCGGTGAGGCGGCAGCATTTTTTGTTGATGCAGTCGACGACGTTGCCGCAGACTTTGCTGCGGCTTTCTTCGGCGCAGCAGTCTTTTTCTTTTTTGCCTTCTTCAAGTCCTCGTCGGTGGTGATGGTGACACGGCGGTTGCTGTTGTCGCGCAGCACGTCGTACACAATCTCCGTCACCTGTTGCTTCAGCTCATTGATGAAGTCGGCAGCCTCGTACTTCTTGTGCTCTATGTCGCGGAGCTTCTTCTCCCATATGCCGGTCAGCTCGCAACTCTTGAGCAGTTCCTCGTGGATGATATCAATCAGTTCGATACCGGTAGCCGTGGCGATGAGGTTCTTGCGCTCGCGACGTATGTAGTGGCGCTTGAAGAGCGTCTCGATGATGCCAGCACGCGAAGACGGTCGTCCGATGCCGTTCTCCTTCAGCGCAGCACGCAGCGTCTCATCGTCAACGAACTTGCCGGCGGTCTCCATGGCACGCAGCAGCGTAGCCTCGGTGTAGTACTTCGGCGGTGTGGTCCACTTCTCGGTGAGCGTAGGCGTGTGCGGTCCGCTCTCGCCCTTCACGAATGTGGGCAGAGTGCGCTCCTCGTCCTGCTTGTCGTCGTCTTCGGACGACGATTGTGAGTTGAGGGGTTGTGGGTTGTTGGGTTGAGGGGTTGAGGTTTGTTGTTGAGTGTAGATGGTGCGCCAGCCAGGTTCTAATATCTCCTTGCCGCTCACCTTGAACTCCACATCCTCCACCTTGCCGAGCACGGTGGTGGTAGCGAACTTGCAGTCGGGATAGAACACAGCGATGAAGCGGCGTGCAATGAGGTCGTAGACGTTGCGCTCCATGTCGCTGAGTGCAGACGCAGGCACGCCAGTCGGGATGATGGCGTGGTGGTCGGTCACCTTAGATGTGTCGAAGACACGCTTCGACTTGGGCAACTTCTTGCCGACAAGCGGCTGTATGTACTGCTCGTAGCCACGCATACCGGTGAGTATGCCGGCACACTTCGGGTAGATGTCGTCGCTCAGGAACTGCGTGTCGACACGCGGATAGGTGGTGAGCTTGCGCTCGTAGAGCGACTGTATAAGGTTGAGCGTTGTCTCGGCACTGTATGAGAACTTGCGGTTGCACTCCACCTGCAGCGAGGTGAGGTCGAAGAGGCGTGGAGGAGCCTCGTTGCCGTTCTTCTTCGACACGCCCGTCACCTCGAACGGCTTGTCGGCGATGGTGGCGAACGCCTGCTCGCCCTCCTCCTTCGTCGTGAACTTGCCCTTTGTGGCTGTGAAGAGTGTGTCGCGATAGATAGTAGAAAGCACCCAATAGGGTTCCGGCACGAACGAGTCTATCTCCTTCTGGCGGTTGACGATGAGTGCGAGCGTAGGTGTCTGCACACGACCGATGCTGAGCACCTGTCGGTTCTGTCCGTACTTGAGCGTGTAGAGGCGCGTAGCGTTCATGCCCAGGAGCCAGTCGCCGATGGCACGGCTCAGTCCGGCAACGTACAGCGGCTGGTACTCGCTTTGGTCCTTCAGCGAGTTGAAACCCTCGCGGATAGCCTCGTCGGTCATCGACGATATCCAAAGACGCTTCACCGGGCACTTCGCCTGTGCCTTCTGCATCACCCAACGCTGTATCAGCTCACCCTCCTGTCCGGCGTCACCACAGTTGACGATGCAGTCGGCAGCCTGCATGAGACGTTCGATAACGCTGAACTGGCGCTTGATGCCGTCGTCGTCGATGAGCTTTATGCCGAAGCGCGGCGGTATCATCGGCAACGCCGAGAGACTCCAGTGCTTCCAATGCTCGGTGTAGTCGTTGGGCTCTTTCAGCGTGCAGAGGTGACCGAAGGTCCACGTCACTTGGAAGCCATTGCCCTCCATGTATCCGTTGTGGGAGGTTGTGGCACCCAATATGCGGGCTATATCCTTGGCTACGCTTGGTTTCTCGGCTATGCAGACTATCATTTGTTTCTGTTTTTAAAATTAAATACGAAGTGCAAAGTTACTTAAAATTATTGAGTTTCGCACGCCAAGCTCCATATATCTTGCGCAATTACGCAGCGGATACAATCCGCTATATTTCCTCCGGAAGCACGCCCGAGGCGTTGCTTCCGAAAGAAATTTTGGTCTTTTAGCGTTTTTTTTTACACTAATTAACACTTTTATATCCATTTGTATCAATAATCTAAACTATTTAGACTAACTTTGCAACGTTTGCGTTATGCATACACACAAACAACAAAGACACATCAAACGCATACTTACAACAACGATAATATTTAGAGAGTGAGAGAGTAATTATAAATTAGTATTCATATAACCCCAAAATGAAGAATAATGAGTAACACAATACATAGCCCACACGAGAACAAACTATTGAAGATGTCAGTATTGCTTGGTGATATCATCATCATCAATCTATTGTACTGGCTGTTTTGTTGCGTTTTAAAATATGACACCAACATCGACGCAATGCGCCAAACGATGGTGGTAGGCTCTATCGTATATTTAGCTTGCACAATGGAGAATGGTGTCGTGCTGCATCATCGCAAGGTGAGCAACCACCAGATTATCATGCGTGTGATGCAGAACTTCTTCGTAGGTGCAATCGGTTGCATTCTCATGTTCGCCATCGGCGACTTCCAACACATGTCGTTATTCAGAATGATAGAGTTTTGGCTGACTGCATTCGTCGGTGTTTCTATCTTCCGCATCATAACACGTCATGTTGTTGCAGCCTGGCGACGTATGCCGAAGCACGCCCACAACGTGGTGTTCGTAGGAAGCAACAGCAACGCGCGTAACATGTTTCGCCAGATGACCCTACCAAACGACTTAGGCTTCAATGTGCTGGGCTACTTCGACCACCAACCCAACGAGAAATTCTCCGAGCTATGCACATATCTCGGCACACCGCAGGATATGCCAGAGGTGCTGAAGGAGCACAGCAACGTACACGAATTGTACTGCTGTCTGCCCTCACGCTTCAGCGAGGAAATCCTTGAAGTGATACGCTACTGCGAGCATCACTTCATCCACTTCTATTCGATGCCCAACGTCAGCAACTATCTACACCATCGTATGCACCTCAAAGTGCTGGGCGACGTACCCTACTTGAGTCTCTACAACGAGCCGCTGAGCCTCATCGAGAACCGCTTGATAAAGCGCACGTTCGACTTCGTGGTGTCGCTGACATTCCTCTGCACGCTCTTCCCCATCATACTCGCCGTTGTGGCTATCGTTACGAAGACAACAATGCCAGGACCGTTGTTCTTCCGACAGAAGCGCACCGGACTTAACGGCAAGGAGTTCTACTGCCTGAAGTTCCGCAGCATGAAGGTGAACAAAGACTCCGACACGCTGCAAGCCACAAAGAACGACCCACGCAAGACGAAGTGGGGCAACATAATGCGCAAGACAAACATCGACGAGCTGCCACAGTTTATCAACGTACTGTTAGGACAGATGAGTATCGTGGGTCCACGTCCACACATGGTGAAGCACACCGACGACTACTCGAAGCTCATCGACAACTACATGGTGCGCCACTACATCAAGCCAGGCATCACCGGTTGGAGCCAGGTGAACGGCTTCAGAGGCGAGACAAAATACCTCTCGCAGATGGAGGGACGCGTGGCTGGCGACATCTGGTACTTGGAGCATTGGAGCGTATGGCTCGACATATATATAATGTATAAGACCGTGGCTAACGTCATCGTTGGCGACAAGCAGGCGTTTTAAGATATGAAAGGCACACCGCTTGGTGTGCCTTTTTTGTTGGCGTAACGAAATTGTAACAGTTTGGTAGTACGTGTGAATACAATTATATATAACTTTGCAAGCAGAACAAAGATATAGCAGTTATGAAACAAAACCAGAAAATCCTCGTTGTTGACGACGAGCAGGACTTGCTCGAAATCCTCAAGTTCAATCTCGAAACAGAAGGCTACGAGGTGCAGACCGCCACATCAGCCGAAGAGGCGCAGACGCTCGACATAGCATCGTTCGACCTGCTGCTGCTCGACGTGATGATGGGCGGTATGTCGGGGTTCGCCCTCGCCCGACTGCTGAAGGACGACCCACAGACAGCCCGCGTGCCTATCATCTTCCTCACCGCCCGCGACACAGAGAACGACACCGTGACGGGATTTAACCTCGGTGCCGACGACTATATATCGAAGCCGTTCTCGCTGCGCGAGGTGATGGTGCGCGTGCGTGCCGTGCTGCGCCGCACAGCCACTGAGAACGAGGAGGAAGAGGCGCACCTCATCACCTACCAAGGCATCGTGATGAACCTCGACAAGAAGACCGTAGCCATCGACGGCGAGGAGATAGCGTTCACGAAGACCGAGTTCGAACTGCTCCACCTGCTGCTCGACGAGCGCGGACGCGTGTTCTCGCGCCAGGAACTCATCGACCGCGTATGGCCGAAGGACGTGCTGGTGCTCGACCGCACCGTGGACGTGAACATCACACGCCTACGCAAGAAGATAGGTCGCTTCGCGAAGTGCATCGTGACACGTCTCGGATTTGGATATTACTTTGACGCATAGGAGGGTATGGCATCCTGCCATACCCACGCAACCTACTACGAACTATTGGCGTGGGTATGGCAGGATACCATATCCTCCTACCTACTACGAACTATTGGCGTGGGTATGGCAGGATGCCATACCCTCCTACCTACTACAAACCACCTGCGTAGGTATGGCAGGATGCCATACCCTCCTACCTACTACAAACAACCTGCGTGGGTATGGCAGGATGCCATACCCTCCTAAATTACTAATTATGAAGATATCAGTCGGCAAAAAACTATACCTCAGCATCCTCTCGGTGTTCCTTGTGTTCGCCGTGGCGTTCATCGTGTTCCAGCAGGACCGCGAGAAGCAGTTCAAGATTGACACGCTCAACCTGAAGCTGCAAGACTACAACTCGCGCATGGAGGAATATCTGCGCCTCTTCCCCGACTTCTCGGAGGAGGCACTCGACCGCTATGTAGAAACCCACTACATACAGAATATACGCGTGACATTGATACGCGCCAACGGTGATGTACTCTACGACAGCAAGCTGAAGGACTACTCGCACATCAACAACCACTCTACACGCCCAGAGATAGCATCGGCACTGAAACACGGAGCCGGTTCTACCGTCGACCGCAATAGCGAGACCGTACACGGCGACTTCTTCTACTCTGCCACCTACTTCCCCAAGCAGCAGCTCATCATACGCTCCGCCCTGCCCTACACGAGCGACCTCGCACGCTCGCTGCAAGCCGACCAGCACTACATCTGGTTCGCCATAGGAGCCATACTGCTGCTCACCATCATACTCTACCGCTTCATCAGCCGACTGAGCGACAACATCACGAAGCTGCGCACCTTCGCCTCGAGAGCCGACCACAACGAGTCGCTCGAAACGGAAGACCTCGCCGTGTTCCCCAACGACGAGTTGGGCGAGATAGCCGAGCGCATTATCAAGATATACAAGCGACTGCAGACTACACGCCGCGAGCAGGACGTGCTGAAACGACAGCTCACGCAGAACATCGCACACGAGCTGAAGACACCCGTGGCAAGCATACAGGGCTATCTGGAGACCATCCTCGAGAACCCGAACATCAACGATGCCACACGTGAGCAGTTTCTGCAGCGTAGCTACGCACAGAGCCAACGTCTCACCTCGCTGCTGCAAGACATCTCTACACTCAACCGCATGGACGACGCACCGGAGATGATGAGCGAGGAAAACGTGAACATCTCGGACATCGTATCGAACATACAGAAGGAGACGGCACTGCAACTGCAGCAAAAAGAGATGAAGTTCTGCAACCGCTTGCAGCCGAACATCGTGGTGCGCGGCAGCACGAGTCTGCTCTACAGCGTGTTCCGCAACCTCACCGACAACGCCATCGCCTACGCCGGTGTGGGCACAACGATAACCATAGACGCAGAGCTAAGTTCCGACGAGCTGTTCGACGACCACCGCAAGTGGCACTTCACCTTCTCCGACAACGGCGTGGGCGTGCCATCGGAGCATCTGTCACGCATCTTCGAACGCTTCTACCGCGTAGACAAAGGACGCTCGCGCAAGATGGGCGGCACCGGACTCGGGCTCGCCATAGTGAAGAACGCCGTACTGTTGCACGGCGGAACTATCAGTGCACACAACAACGAAGAGGGAGGACTTAGATTCGAGTTCACACTCAGAGCTTAAACCATCCGCATCGACCGTTACAGACATCCGCGTCGACCGATACAGACATCCGCGTCGACCGATGCAGACATCCGCGTCGACCGTTGCAGACATCTGCGTCGACCGATGCGGATGCTCAGCCCTTTACCTACACACTCGAGAATATTCACAAACTATCTATCAAATAATCAAAATAACCATGCAAACATGCGCTCATTTTGCTAAAAAGTCGTAACTTTGCAGACAACAAAATGTTTTTCATCCAAAACAATATACAAGCAGTATGATTCTATTTTTCATGACTCCAAGCAAGAGCGTGATTGCTACAGCAGCAGATCACAAGCTCTCACAAGACGAGATCAATGAACTGTGTTGGCTTTACGGCGGTGCCACTCTCATCGAGGGTGAGACTGTCGAGGGCTTCTTTGTGGGTCCACGCCGCGAAATGATTACTCCATGGAGTACGAATGCCGTAGAGATAACTCAGAATATGAGCCTCCACGGCATTTCGCGTATTGAGGAGTACTTCCCCGTAAGCTCGAAAGATGCCGACCACGACCCGATGTTGCAGCGCATGTACGAGGGTCTCGACCAAGACATCTTCACAGTGAACCACGAGCCGGAACCAATCAAGCGCGTGGAGAACATAGAAGAATACAACGAGCAGGAGGGTCTGGCACTCTCAGCCGAGGAGATTGAGTATCTGCACAAGATAGAGAAGGAGCTGGGCCGCCCGTTGACAGACTCTGAAATCTTCGGTTTCGCACAGATCAACTCGGAGCACTGCCGCCACAAGATCTTCGGCGGTACGTTCATCATCGACGGCAAGGAGATGGAGTCGTCGCTGTTCGCTATGATCAAGCAGACAACAAAGGAGAACCCCAACAAGATTCTCTCTGCATATAAAGACAATGTGGCTTTCGCGCAGGGTCCGGTTGTGGAGCAGTTCGCACCGCACGACCAGTCGACATCCGACTACTTCCAGGTGAAGGACATCGAGAGCGTTATCTCGCTGAAGGCTGAGACACACAACTTCCCGACTACCGTTGAGCCGTTCAACGGTGCAGCTACCGGTACGGGTGGCGAGATTCGCGACCGTATGGGCGGCGGTGTAGGCTCATGGCCTATCGCCGGAACAGCCGTGTACATGACAGCCTATCCGCGTCTTAAGGACGACGACAACCTCACACGCGACTGGGAGGACATCATGCCCGTACGCAAGTGGCTGTATCAGACACCGGAACAGATTCTCATCAAGGCTTCTAACGGTGCGTCAGACTTCGGCAACAAGTTCGGTCAGCCGCTCATCACCGGTTCGGTGCTCACCTTCGAGCATCAGGAAGGCGCTGAGAAGTACGCTTACGACAAGGTAATCATGCTCGCCGGCGGCGTAGGCTACGGCACAAAGCGCGACTGCCTGAAGAAGGAACCGCAGAAGGGCAACAAGGTTGTCGTTGTAGGTGGCGACAACTATCGCATCGGCTTGGGTGGTGGCTCTGTATCTTCTGTTGACACAGGTCGCTACAGCAACGGCATCGAGCTGAACGCCGTGCAGCGTGCCAACCCCGAGATGCAGAAGCGTGCATACAACCTCGTTCGCGCCCTGTGCGAGGAGGATGTGAACCCGGTGGTTTCTATCCACGACCACGGCTCGGCTGGTCACCTCAACTGTCTCTCGGAGCTTGTAGAGGAGTGCGGTGGCGAGATTGATATGAGCAAGCTGCCTATCGGTGACAAGACACTGTCTGCAAAGGAAATAATCGCCAACGAGAGTCAGGAGCGCATGGGTCTGCTCATCGACGAAAAGCACATCGACCACGTACGTCGCATCGCAGAGCGCGAGCGTGCTCCGCTGTACGTAGTAGGCGAGACAACTGGCGACGCTCACTTCTCATTCAAGCAGGGCGACGGCGTGAAGCCTTTCGACCTCGACGTGGCTCAGATGTTCGGTCACTCACCGAAGACCATCATGCGCGACGAGACCGTAGAGCGCCACTACCGCGACGCAGAATATACACACGAAGAGACTTCGGAGAACGGCAAGGACGACGTTCTCGACAAATACGTAAGCCGCGTGCTGCAGCTTGAGGCTGTGGCTTGTAAGGACTGGTTGACAAACAAGGTGGACCGCTCCGTAACCGGTAAGATTGCACGCCAGCAGTGCCAGGGCGAGATTCAGCTGCCGCTCTCAGACTGCGGTGTTGTAGCACTCGACTACCGCGGCAAGAAGGGTATCGCTACAGCTCTCGGACACGCTCCGCAAGCTGGTTTGGCATCACCTGAGGCAGGTTCTGTACTCTCTGTAGCAGAGGCTCTGACCAACATCGTCTGGGCACCGCTCGCTGACGGACTCAATAGCCTTTCGCTCTCTGCCAACTGGATGTGGCCGTGCCGCTCACAGAAGGGCGAGGACGCTCGTCTGTACAGCGCAGTGAAGGCTCTCAGCGAGTTCTGCCTGGCTCTGAAGGTGAACGTACCGACCGGCAAGGACTCTCTGTCGCTCACCCAGCAGTACCCGAACGGCGAGAAGATCATCGCTCCGGGTACAGTAATCGTGAGCGCAGGCGGCGAGGTATCGGACATCCGCAAGGTTGTTTCGCCGGTACTTGTGAACGACAAGAACTCATCACTCTACCATATCGACTTCTCGTTCGACGAGCAGCGTCTCGGCGGTAGCGCATTCGCACAGAGCCTCGGCTTCGTGGGCGACGACGTACCGACCGTGAAGAACCCGGAATACTTCGCCGACTGCTTCAACGCAGTTCAGGAGATGATAGAGAAGGGCTGGATTATGGCAGGTCACGACATCTCTGCAGGCGGTCTGATCACCACATTGCTCGAGATGTGCTTCGCAAACAAGGAAGGCGGTATGCACGTCAACCTCCACAACCTTGCCGGCAACGACATCATCAAGATGTTGCTTGCCGAGAACCCGGGCGTCGTTGTTCAGGTTTCGGACAAGTACAAGGAGGAGTTCAAGGAGTACATGGAGGAGAACGGTATCGGCTACGCAAAGATCGGTTACCCCACTCCGACAGAACGCACCATCGTTATCAAGAAGGACGAGTACACACATACATTCGACATCGACGCACTGCGCGACACATGGTACAAGACATCGTACCTGCTCGACCGCGACCAGAGCTTCAACGGTTGTGCTGCAAAGCGCCGCGACAACTACAAGAAGCAGCCGGTTGAAATGCAGTTCCACCCGTCGTTCAAGGGCTCGCTCGAGAGCTACGGCATCTCGGCTGACCGCCGCACAGCGTCGGGCATCAAGGCTGCAATCATCCGCGAGAAGGGCACGAACGGCGAGCGCGAGATGGCTTACTCGCTCTACCTCGCAGGCTTCGACGTGAAGGACGTGATGATGACCGACCTTATCACCGGTCGCGAGACACTCGAGGACGTGAACATGATCGTCTTCTGCGGTGGTTTCTCTAACTCTGACGTTCTCGGTTCGGCTAAGGGCTGGGCAGGCGCATTCCTCTACAACCCGAAGGCTAAGGAGGCGCTCGACAAGTTCTATGCTCGCAAGGACACTCTCTCGCTCGGTATCTGCAACGGCTGTCAGCTCATGGTTGAGCTGAACCTCATCAACCCCGACCACGAGAAGCGCACACGTATGCTACACAACGACTCGCACAAGTTCGAGAGCAACTTCCTCGGTGTAGAGATTCCGCAGAACAAGAGCGTGATGTTCTCATCGCTCAGCGGCGACAAACTCGGCATCTGGGTGGCTCACGGCGAGGGCAAGTTCTCGCTGCCAGAGTCAGAGGACAAGTACAACGTTGTGGCTCGCTACAACTACGCCGAGTATCCGGGCAACCCGAACGGATCAGACTACAACGTGGCTGGTATCTGCTCGGCTGACGGACGCCACTTGGCAATGATGCCGCACTTGGAGCGTGCCATCTTCCCATGGCAGAACGCTTGGTACCCGGCTGACCGCCGTCAGGACGACGTGACTCCGTGGATTGAGGCATTCGTAAACGCACGCCAGTGGATTGAGAAACAGTAACGACAACTCTCAAACTTAACAACGTTTCGCAACCGCGAAACATAAAAAACTCCCACAGAATTAGCGAAATTCTGTGGGAGTTTGCTTTAAATAATGTACCTTTGCAGACGACAGAAGTGCACGCTTCGGGCATAACGCCCGAAATACACTTCACAGAACTAACAATAAAGGCGATTTCATAGCAAAACAGTATGCAGAACTTTTACTTAGCAGCGTTCCGCGTGTTCTTCAAGATAGGCATCTTCACGCTCGGCGGTGGCTACGCAATGATACCACAGATAGAGGCAGAAGTGGTGAACAGGCACAAATGGATGACGCGCGAGGAGTTTCTTGACCTTATCGCCGTGGCGCAATCGTGCCCGGGCGCATTGGCAGTGAACATGAGTGTGTTCATCGGCTATCGTATGCGCAAGCTCGCCGGTGCCATCTGCGCTACGCTCGGTGTCACACTCCCCTCGTTCCTCATCATCCTGCTCATCGCAATGTTCTTCCACCAGTTCCAGGACAACGCGGTAGTTGCATCGGCATTCAACGGCATACGCCCTGCGGTGGTGGCTCTGATTGCCGCCCCCGTGTTCACACTGGCAAAGTCGGCACGCATCGCCCTCACCAACTGCTGGATACCCGTAGGCAGCGCACTGCTGATATGGCTCCTGGGCGTAAATCCTATCTACGTGCTCGTAGTAGCAGGAATGTGCGGCTACCTGTACGGCATCCTAATCAAACCAACAGAATAAAATGATATACCTCCAGCTTTTTCTTACGTTCTTCCAAATCGGACTCTTCGGATTCGGTGGCGGCTACGGTATGTTGTCGCTCATACAGAACCAGACGGTGTACAACCATGCGTGGCTCACAGCACCCGAGTTCACAAACATCGTGGCTATAAGCCAGATGACACCAGGTCCGATAAGTATCAACGCAGCTACATACTGCGGATACACTGCCATACACAAAGCCGGCATGGGCGAATGGGCATCCATCTTGGGTAGCGCGACAGCAACGTGCGCCCTCGTGCTGCCGTCGTTCATACTGATGATTCTCATCTGCCGTGTATTTATGAAGTACATGAACACGCCGACGGTGCAGAACATCATGTCGGGTCTGCGCCCTGCCGTGGTAGGACTTATCGCAGCAGCAGCTCTTCTGCTTATGACCCCCGAGAACTTCTCGTCGCCAGCTATCAACCCGTGGAACTTCTGGGTGAGCATCGCCATCTTCGTGGCAACATTCGTAGGCACGAAGTTCGTGAAGATAAACCCGATGAAGATGATAAGCTGGGCTGCGTTCGCAGGACTCATGCTGCTATATTAACTCTCAACGAATAAAAAAGCGTGATGGAGCATTGTTTGCAGTGCTCCATCACGCTTTTTATTAATATTCCGCATCGTTCGCCAAGTGCCACGTGGTGAGGTACGACGCACGGGTGATGTCCGTCAGCTTCGGATAGTTCACCGTGTCAGCCTCATCCGACGGGAAGTTGTAGTTGGGCTGACCGCCGGTGTGATACCATACGATAGGCACACCCTTCAAGTGGAACGACTGCTGGTCGCTGCCACCGACGGGGTTTTCCCAAGCACGATAGTCGGGGTCGAAGCAGAAGTTGTGCTTCGCCATGTCCGCCTTAAGCCACTCGCCAAACTTCGGATGCGCAGCCGTGAAGAAATACATGAGGTAGCGACTGTCCGTACCGCTGCCCACCATATCGAAGTTGAGGTAGCCCTTCACGTTCTGCATGTCCTTATAGTTGTCGGTGAAGTAGCGCGAACCGAGCAGTCCGAACTCCTCGCCGTCCCAGAATGCGAACACGATAGTGCGCTCCGGCGTTGCGCCACTCGCCACGAAAGCCTTCATTATCTGCAGCACTGCAGCCACGCCCGACGCATTGTCGTCGGCTCCGTTGTATATCTTGTCGCCTTCGAGGTCGCTGTACACGCCCTCATGGTCGAGGTGCGCACCCACAACAACCATCTCATCGGTCTTCTTGCCCGGCAGCACCGCGAGCACATTGCTAAGGTGCATCGTGCGGTGCACCTGCTTCTTTATCTCGGCTATCGAGTCAGCCTCAACGAAGTAGCGCACGCCACTCTTCAGCTTCTGCACGGCGCAAGCCTCGAAGGGCTGCTCATACGACTCGAAGAAAGGCTTCAAACCTGCCTGGCGCATCTGCGAGATGATATACTGCTTTGCGATGCGCGAGCCACGCTCGCCTGCACGACGGCCCTCCAAGAGGTCGTCGGCGAGGAAATAGACGTGCGCACGAGCCGCATCCTCGGTGATGGAACGCAAGCCGGCATCACACTGCGCAGCCAACTGCTTCTCCACTTTCGCCGACTTCTTCTGAGCGGCTTCAACAGTAGTCGCACCGCTAAGAACGATAGCAGCCGACAACAATAGTTTATTTATCATATTCGAGTATTATACCGTTAGTCAATAATAAAGTTTAAACCTATGCAAAAGTAACGAAAAAACATAAGAATACATCATCAAGAGTGGATAATTTATGGATTATTTGTTGTAACTTTGCACGTAAATAGGAAACATTATTTTAACATAATAATATACAAAGAATTATGGCAAAGAAAGCTTTATTGATGATCCTCGACGGATGGGGCATCGGCAAACATGGCAAAGGTGACGTTATCTACAACACACCGACTCCGTATCTCGACTACCTTACAGCAGTGAGCGCACACTCACAGCTCCTCGCATGCGGCGAAGACGTAGGTCTGCCGGAGGGTCAGATGGGTAACTCTGAGGTTGGCCACTTGAATATCGGCGCTGGCCGTATCGTTTACCAGGACCTCGTTAAGATTAACCGCGCTTGCAAGGACGGCTCTATCCTCCAGAACAAGGAGATCGTTAAGGCTTACAGCTACGCTAAGGAGAACGGCAAGAAGCTCCACCTCATGGGCCTCACCTCTACCGGCGGCGTACACTCTTCGCTCGACCACCTCTTCAAGTTTATCGAGATTGGTAAGGAGTACGGCTTGAACGACGTTTACGTACACTGCTTCATGGACGGCCGCGACACCGACCCGAAGTCGGGCAAGGGCTTCATCGAGCAGGTTCAGGAGTGCTGCGACAAGAACGGTGCGCACATCGCAAGCATCGTAGGCCGCTTCTATGCAATGGACCGCGACAAGCGTTGGGAGCGCGTAAAGGAAGCTTACGACCTGCTCGTTGAGGGCAAGGGCAAGCAGTCTGACGACATGGTGAAGGCAATGCAGGAGAGCTACGACGAGGGCGTAACCGACGAGTTCGTTCTTCCTATCAACAACTCTACCGTTAACGGCAAGATCGAGGAAGGCGACGTTGTCATCTTCATCAACTACCGCAACGACCGCGCCAAGGAGCTTACAGAGGTGCTCACACAGAAGGAGCACGAGGAGGCTGGTATGCACACTATCAAGGGTCTGCAGTACTTCTGCATGACTCCGTACGACGCATCGTTCACCGGCGTTAACATCCTCTTCCCGAAGGAGAACGTAACAAACACTCTCGGCGAGTATCTCTCTGCTCAGGGCAAGCGTCAACTTCACACTGCAGAGACAGAGAAGTACGCTCACGTAACATTCTTCTTCAACGGTGGTCGCGAGACTCCGTACGAGGGCGAGGACCGCATCCTTGTTCCGTCGCCGAAGGTTGCTACATACGACCTGAAGCCGGAGATGAGCGCATACGAGGTGAAGGACAAGCTGGTTGGCGCTATCAACACTCAGGAGTACGACTTCATCGTTGTTAACTTCGCTAACGGCGACATGGTTGGCCACACTGGTATCTACAACGCTATCGCTAAGGCTGTACACGCTATCGACAACTGCGTTAAGGACGTAGTAGAGACAGCTAAGGCTAACGACTACGAGGTTATCATCATCGCTGACCACGGCAACGCTGACAACGCTATCAACGAGGACGAGACTCCTAACACAGCTCACTCGCTCAACCCGGTTCCGTTCATCTACGTAACAAACAACAACTCGGCTACCGTTAAGGACGGACGCCTCGCTGACGTGGCTCCTTCTATCCTCCACATCATGGGTCTGGAGAAGCCAGAGGAGATGACTGGCGAGAACCTTATCTGCGACTAAGCGGTAAATAGTTGAGAATTGAAAGTTGAAAGTTGAATCATAACTTACGACTAACGAATAAAGCAAAACGCGCGCAACTGAATGGTTGCGCGCGTTTTTTGTTATTATGTAACTTAGGAGGATGCGTGGTTATTGCTATAGCAGGATGCGTGGTTATAGTAAGAGCATGGTTATAGCAAGAGCGTGGTTATAACAAGAGCGTGGTTATAGCAGGATGCGTGGTTATGGCAGGATGCCATAACCTCCTATGCGTGTACCAATCAGAATTTCTTTCCAAATACGATACTTATGAATGTCTTTGCGAGCACGGTAAAGTCGAACCAAAGCGACTGGTGCTCAAGATAATAAAGGTCGAGTTCGAGGCGGCGCAACATCTTCTCTATGGTGTCGGTGTAGCCGTTGTAGAGCGTGGCATACGACGTGACGCCTGGGCGGATAGCGTAGAGTTGCTCATAGCGCGGGTCGCGCTCCATAATCTGGTCGATGTAGAATTTGCGTTCGGGACGATAACCGATGAACGCCATATCGCCACGAACTACATTCCACAACTGCGGCAGCTCATCGAGATGATGGGCACGCAAGAACCGACCCACACGCGTGAGGCGCGGGTCGTTCAAAGCTCCTTCGAGCAACAACTGCGGTCCGTCTTTCTCGGCGTCGCGCGTCATGCTGCGGAACTTATATATGTAGAATGGCTTACCGTGCAACCCAATGCGCTCCTGCCGATATATCGTTGGCGCACCGTCTTCGAGCCAAATGGCAACGATGCAAATCAAAAATAACGGCGCAAAGACAACGAGGCACACAGCAGCTATTATGAAGTCGAGAACTCTTTTCATCTGTTATGTCTACGTATGCGATAGTCCGAAAGCCATGAGAACGTTTTCATGTGCATCATATTATATAGTATGATATTACGAATGTGCCGGACATCTTTGCAAAGGTACTCCTAAAATTGCAGAATAGAGAATTATATGCAGAGTATTTCACGTTGTGAAACACTTGTTAACTATTCGGGTTAATGCGAAGGAGAGAAAAGAATAGAAAAAGGGCATATAATAAAGGAGGGCGTATCAAAACTCCCAATATAAATAACTAAAAACTCGTTGTACGTTCTTATGTGGATGT
>OOBJ01000721.1_pt1 | contig 24015 bp, 20 predicted proteins | sample 1671331 | NCBI WGS metagenome assembly OOBJ01 (sample SAMN06348145, study PRJEB24527) | human gut metagenome | biome: human gut; feature: ankylosing spondylitis patient; material: feces | host: Homo sapiens | place: China | collected 2015-10 | reverse complement strand
TAATAGACGTTCACAACTTCACAAAATGGTCTCAAGCCCGATAAGTTATTCAGACCAGCCAATGACTTACAGAGATTTCCCGGTAAGTCATTGGGACATCTCAGTGACTTACCGGGACATGCTAACTATTAAACTGAGGTTTCGTTTGTATGGAAGTTAAAGAAGTTAGAGAAGTTAAAGCCATATTCTGCCCCTTCAGGCGTGCCAACCGTACAGGTTGAAATCGTAGTTATAGGCCTTGTAACTTATTGACTGAGCTTCTGCCCCTTCAGGGCATGCCAACCGTACAGGTTGAAATCGTAGTTATAGGCCTTGTAACTTATTGACTGAGCTTTTGGGCCTACAGCCCGTACTTAAACTACTTGCGAAACTCGAGTAACTTCTATACTTGCGAAACTTGAGTAACTTCTGAACTTGCTAAAGTTCAATAAGTGTATAAATACCTGAAAGCATGACAATAAGAAAAAAGGCATATCGCAAGAACCAAAAGCAAATCACACGCAAACGATTACGTAGAAAATCTAATTTTAGACAAAATGGATTCATTCCTTTTTAACATATTTTTCGTATCTTTGCAGCCGAAAAGAAGTGCAATCGATTGCACAATTCATCGTATAAGTTCTCGACTGCGACCGCTCTATATGGATGTTTAAAACAGACTACCATCAAAAATAACTAAAGAAAACTATCAGCGGCGCATAGACTTACAGTAGAAGTATGAGTAATATAAAACAGCTAAATAAGCACAAAAACAATAAAAATAAAAGTGAAATGAAACACAAAACACTTACATTCCGCTTCCTCGACATGAGCCGAGGTGGTTTCGCTCGCCTGTTTCTTCTCCTTTTACTCCCATGCCTCAGCGTCATTGGAGTGAAAGCGGCAGATAGCAATGGGGGGGTAAAGGTAACATTCAATTCCGGTGTCCGCTATTCGCAGTGGGCGATTAATTCACGTGCAAATGATTTCTATGCCAATACTTCACATTTTGGCTTAGCAACCTACAAAGCAGACGGAACAATAGACAAGCCAAGAAATGATACCAAGAAGAAGCTTGACTATGTTCCTGGTCTTGTTGCTAAATCTATGATTGAAGCGGCAGATTATTATCAAGGCTTCGATTGGTCTAAGCCATGGTTCTTGAGCGTAAAGGAGTATGGAGATGCTTATGATACTCTGATACCTGAAGATGGAAAAAGTTTCGATGATCTGAATGGAACTAAAATCTACATTGGCATTAATAGCAACCACTATGCTTCTGCAGATGATAAGAAAATGGTCACCAATGCATTAGCAAGAGTAAAAAATGGCTTTATTAAAACGAATAATAATTATGTTATCCCTCAGGGTACTCTTGCAGAGAAAGCTGGTAAAAATGTAGCAGGCGGCTGGTGGCACAAAAGTACATATAATAACCAAATGTGGTTGGATGGTGCCTATATGGGTAGCGCTTTGCTTGCTCAGTTGACACAGTTTTACGGAAATTCAGACAATGTTTTTGGCAGCAAGGAAGCAGACTGGAATATGGTAGCCAAACAGTTAAACATTGTTTGGAATATGTGTTGGAACTCTACCGATAAGTTAATGTATCATGCATTTGATGCTACTGCAACAGCAAAAGCAACTGACAAAGGTACAGCAACTTGGTATGGTCTTAGTTCTACAGAACCATATAATTTCCATTCTGCAGCTTATTGGGGTAGAGCAAATGCATGGTATCTCTATGCCTTGGTTGACGTCCTTGAAGCAATGGAAGCTGACGGGCAGAAAGGCAAAACTAATTATCTAACTTTAAAGGGTCATCTTGACGAACTTGCTGCTGGTATTGCAGCCCGTCAAGATGCTAAGAATACTGGTGGCTGGTTTCAATTGTTGGACAAAGATGGAAACTTTGTTTCGCAACAATATAATGGCACAACAAAAAATGATGCCAATTATATTGAAACTTCAGCAACAGCATTGTTTTCTGCAGCTCTCTTTAAGGCAGTTCGCTTAGGACTGCTTTCCACATCTCCTTATGATTATAAGACTGTTGCTGCAAAAGCATTCGAAGGATTGGTAAACAATTTTGTTACATATGATGCTGATGGCGGTATACAGATTTGGGGAAGTTGTAAGTCTGCTGGTCTTAGCGGCAAGAATTATCGTGATGGCTCAAATGAGTATTACCTTTCAGGTAGCGATGTAACCATGGTTAAGAAGGGCGAAACAACCGAGGGTAAGGTTCTCGGTGGCTTCATCATGGCTGCAACTGAGTACGAGCGTGCTTACCAGAATCAGGACAGCAAGCAGATTCTGTTTGCCAAGGACTTGGCTCCAAACTATGACTTCTCTACTACTGAAGGAAAACTCGATGCAACTGCTTATGGTGATGGTACCATTACTTATCAGTGGTATAAGGATGGTAATGCAATCGCAAATGCCAAATCTGCTACTTATGCTCCAACAGAAAATGGAAGTTATTACTGCGAAGCTACTGATAATAGTAAAACTATCCAGACAAGTACTACTACAGTAACTACTGCCAATACTAATACAGATAATGGTAGCACAGATAATAATGGTGGTAGTGATAATGGAACGACTTCAACCGTTTTGTTTTCTTATGATGTTCCAACAACTGGCAATACATCAACATCTGATATAGAAACAACTGGAGGAAAAATAGCTTATCAAAATCAAAAAAACACATTCAGTAATGACGGTTACAAGATAGACAACACTACTAAATATATTAAGGTAACCCTTACAGGAAATAGACTTCAACAAGGTGATGTAATATCTATCTCTATCAATAGTACCAAGGGTACAAAAGACATTGTAGCAAAAGATGAGAATGGCAAGAGTATCACACTTAACAATATAAGTTCTGACAAATCAACAATTTCCTATAGTGTTACTGCAAGCGATATTTTGAACGGAAAGGATATTTTCTATCTATACAAAAACAGCTCTTCTGTCTATGTTAAAGCCATCAAGATTACTCGTGCCAACACACAGGTAGCTCTTACTGCATCCTACTCTCCTGCAACGATCTCTGCAACAGAAGGCGATGTTGCACAAAATCTTCCTACTCTTACAGTCAAGGCAGGCGAGACCACTTTGACAGCAAAAGACTATACTGTAACCTATGCTTCTAACAATGATGCAGTAGCAAAGGTAGAGAATGGTAAGGTAAGCTTTGTTGGTAAAGGCGAAACAAACATCGTTGCCACCATCAAGCCTACAGATACGAACAAGTATAAAGAGACTTCTGCTACATTTGCCGTTAAGGTAGAGAAAAAGCAAACTCCAGTTACCCCAACAGAAGGCGAGGTCATTTACGACTTCACAGGCTCTATTGGTACTACTACTGCTGGAACAAGCTGTACAACTGCTAATAATGTCATAACGTTTAGCAGCAACTTCAGTGCAAATGAAGGAAAGTACATCACTATCAAACCAAAGACTGATAGCTTCAAAGCAGGTGATGTGATTACGCTGGAAGGCTATTGCGATAGCAAAAATCTTTCTGGTGTGATTATTTATTCTGATGTAAATGGTAGCAGTATCTTTAAGTCAAATGTCTTGGCAAAATCTGCTAATGGTGGTTCAAAATTTACTTATACCATTGAAAAAGATTGCGACGCACTCTATTTAGGTCGCTACGGTGGTGGTACTACTCGCTTGACAAGTCTCAAGGTAGAGCGTTCTGCTTCATCTTCTAATAAGACTCGACTGACAGCTTCTTTCAAGCGCAATGCTGATGTGGTGGTCAACACTACAAAAAATGTGACTTTGCCAACTCTTACTGTTCAGGCAGGAAACACTACGCTTTCTGCAGATCAATATACTGTAGTTTACACGTCGAATGCAGAGGATGTAGCTACTCTGAGTGGTAATACCATTACAATTAAGAGCTTAGGTATCGCAACCATCACAGCAACCGTTACTCCAAAAGATGCAAACACTTATGAAGGAACTACAGCCACTTATCAGTTGAGCGTAAAGGCCCCTTCTCCACTCAATGTTTCCGTAATGGATGTTACTATCAACACCACAGATGCGGAAGAAGAGCAGCCTGTCATCAAGGTTTATGGAGATAATGACAAACTCTTGAAGTTGGGTCAAGACTACACCTTGTCTTTTGCTGTTAGTGGAGACAATAATGTGACTGTTGATAATACGACTGGAAAATTCTCAGTTACGAAAAATGCTGGAAAATTTATTAAGGGAACATCTCTCATTACTGTTACTGCGACTCCAACAACATCACTTGGAAGCAATTATACTGTAGGTACTCTTCAGTTCTCTTACTCGGTATCAGAAGGTAAGATCAAGCCTGTTTTCTCAGATTCATTCAAAGGTATCACCATCAATCTGCACCAAGATGACACAAGCAGAGAGATTATTGTTCCTCTGATTTACAATGGTGAAGATGTAAGCAGTTATTTCAAATACACTTATAAAGTCACTGCGAAAGCTAATGGACAAATTCAGGAATTCACCGAAAATACACTTAACTATACACCAAGTACAGCAGGTACATATACTGTTACAGTAAGTGCAACACCTGGACAGAATGGTGAAGACAACTATGGTGACGTTTATGATAGTCCAGATCCTATTTCATTCAATTTGGATATAAAGAGCACGTATCAAGTTATCACCGTTACACCAGATCCAACAAGCATTAAAATGTATGCAGGTACTACACGAGTAGCACCAGATTTGACGGTGGTTACAAATGAAAATGCTACTCTTGCCGATACAGAATACAACACCTCGTGGTTCTCTACATCTCCTGGTGTCGTAAAGGTAGATTCAAAAACAGGAAAGATAGAAGCAGTCAGCGAAGGTACAGCTAACATCCGTGTCGTTGTCACTGGTGAAAACTTAGAAAGCACCACAGCTTTAATTACAATAGATGTTGACGACCCAGCAGTGTATCGAGTTCATGCAAATGAGGAGTATAAAAGCCAGAAAACCATGTGGAATCAGGACGAGAATTTGTCTGTTACTCTTGGTGGATGGTTATTCCCAGGTACAGTGGGTGGTCTTTGGACTACAGAAAAAGAGTCTTTGTCAAGTACTGTAGAGTGGAATTATGATAGCTCGCAGGACAATTATAAATCAAGAAAAGCTCCATGGAAGATTACCGGCTTTGATTATATGGTAAAGGCAGGTGACAAGCAGAAGAATGCTCGCCAGGAGATGGGCTCCAACAGTATGCCAGAAACAACATTGATAAGCAATGTGGATTATACTAAAAAAGACCATATAGTAGATCCAATGTTCAATGTGCCATGTTCTGGTTCCTTCTTAGTATTCCAGCCTAAGACAAATGGTACTGTCGTCGCACATATATATCAAAATGGAGTATTCGATTCAAAGAAGAATAAAAACTCTACAGATTATCAGTACAGACCACAGCGTCGTGTATTCATCATGGATGAAGCTGGTAATTTCGTAAGTTCTGCTGCTCACATCGAATCTACTACAGGTAAGCCGAATGGCAAGAATTATAATTTGAGTGATTATAAATGGGATATGGGTGACAAGCAGTCGCCAACTGTAGAAACAGTGAAGAATCACTTTGGGCTTAAAAGTTTTGAGATGTCAGAAACAGGTTTTAAGAACAATGTATACGAAAACCAACTTGGCCAAGAAATAGCTCCTAATGAAGCTGCAAATAAATATCCCAATTTGAAAGGCTCACGTGGTTGGTCCGTTCTCGCTGATGCACCTGTTACCTATACCTTTAAGGTAAAGGCTGGTAAGACTTACTATCTCTACAACTTCGGTTCGAAGATTGGCTTCTATGGCTTCTCATTCGATGAGGATGAAACAAAGCCTGTTGAAGATGTGGTATCTTACGATGACAATACCACCAATACTATTAAGACAACAGAGGCTGGTCATGTGGCAAAGGTTACAGTTAACCGCAAAATGACAGCAGGAATTTGGACAACTTGTGTTCTTCCTTTCAGTCTCAACAAGCATCAGGTAGATGCCATCTTTGGTAATACATACAGCATTGGCAATGAGAATGGTACCCAGATTCTCTACTTCGACCGTGTAGAAGGCAATAAGGTTTTCTTTGTGCGTCATGCTTACAATACCATCGTGGCAAACAAACCATTCCTTATCAAGCCAAGCAAGGATGTAGAGAGCATCAGCACCGCTGCTGCAACAGAATATCCTTACGTAACTATCGAGGCAACCAAAAACGAAAATGGTAAACCTGACGATTGGTGTTCTGGCAATGGCTATACATGGGCTTCAAGCTACAGCAACGATATGACCGTACAGGCAGGCGATGGCTTCATCAGTAAGGATGGTTTGTTCAAGAACTTCGTTGGACAGAATGGTACCTTGAAAGGCTTCCGTGGTTATCTGAAACGCCTTAACACCCAAGCTGGTGCCAAACCTATGATGCTACAGGTGGTAAACAGTAGCAACGTAGATGGCAACAATGGTGAGACTACAGGTATCGAAGACTTGATCATTGATGCTGACGGACAGTTGATGCCAGCCAACGGAAAGGTTTACAACATCAACGGACAGTTGGTTAGCGAGGATGCCAACAGCTTCCAGTCGCTGCCAAGTGGTATCTATATTATTAATGGTAAGAAGTATATCAAATAAAAACATTTGAAGCAATGAATAAAAAAGTATATATACAGCCACAGATATTTTACATTCCGTTACAGACAGAAAGTTTGCTGCAAACCCTTTCAAAGCCTCATACTAATGACAATACTGGTGGAGGAGAGACTGGTCCTACATACGGAGGCCCTGGAAATGATTTGGGCTCTAAGGAGCACTTTAACGACTTTGACTCCTGGGATTCCTGGGATTAAGAACTACCAATAATAGAAACAAGAACAACGAGGGAGCAACCTAACAGGGTTCGCTCCCTTGTTTTTTGCAGTTGAAATTTGGGTAACATTCAAAAAATTCGTAACTTTGCCGCCTGAAAATAAGAACAACATGATATATCCAGATAATTTTGAACAAAAGATAGGATTCAACGAGATTCGAAACCTGTTGCGTGAGCGATGCCTCTCCACCCTGGGCAAGGAACAGGTGGAGAAGATGCACTTCAGCTCTGATGCCGACGAGGTGAACGAATGGCTGTTGCAGACCCGAGAGTTTCGCAAACTCATGGAGGAGGTGGAAGACTTCCCCCTGCAATACTTCTACGATGTGAGAGAGTCGATTGTACGCATCCGCGTGGAGAACACCCACTTAGAGGAAGACGAGCTCTTCGACCTTCGCCGCTCACTGAGCACCATCGACGGTATCGTAAAGATACTCAACCACAGCGATGACGACGAGGCTAAGCAGGAAGACGGTTGGCGCAGAGAGAAGAAATATCCCTACCCTGCACTGCATCGCCTGTCGGCTGACGTCATGTCTTTTCCCCAACTGATACAACGCATCGACCAGATACTCGACAAGTTTGGCAAGATACGCGACAACGCTACCCCTGAGTTGCTGCAGATACGGCGAGAGTTAGCAAAGACCGAGGGCAGCATCTCTCGCACGCTGTATGGCATACTGCGTGCAGCACAGAGCGAGGGAGTGGTAGAGAAAGATGTCACCCCTACCCTGCGCGACGGACGACTCGTCATTCCTGTCATCCCTACCCTGAAACGTAAGATAAAAGGTATCGTGCACGACGAGAGTGCCACGGGAAGAACGGTATTCATAGAACCTACCGAGGTGGTGGAAGCCAACAACCGCGTGAGAGAACTCGAGGGAGAGGAACGCAAGGAAATCATACGCATCCTCACCGACTTCACCAACAAGGTGCGACCCTTCTCGCGCGAGATATTGGAGAGCTACCGATTCCTTGCCGTCATCGACCTGATACAAGCCAAGGCAAAGCTTGCAGAAACCCAGCAAGCCATAGAACCTGAGGTGGAAGCCCACCCACACGTAGACTGGACCAGAGCCATTCACCCCCTGCTCAGACTCTCGTTGGAGAAGAAAGGCGAGAAGGTGGTGCCACTCGACATCATGCTGACACAAGAGAAGCGCATCCTTATCATCTCTGGTCCTAACGCCGGAGGAAAGTCGGTCTGTCTGAAGACCGTGGGACTGCTGCAATACATGCTGCAGTGCGGACTGAGCATCCCCGTGAGCGAGCGTTCGAAGACGGGCGTGTTCCAGAACATCATGATTGACATTGGCGACGAACAGAGTCTGGAGAACGACCTAAGTACCTACTCCTCGCATCTGCTCAACATGAAGAATATGATGAAGGCAGCCAATGGCGACACCATCATCCTCATCGATGAGTTTGGTACAGGCACCGAACCTGGCATCGGCGGAGCTATTGCCGAGGCTGTGCTCGACCGCTTCTGCCAACAAGGTGCCTATGGAGTCATCACCACACACTATCAGAACCTGAAGCATTTTGCCGACAGTCATGAGGGTGTGGCCAACGGTGCCATGCTCTACGACCGCCACGAGATGAAAGCTCTCTTCCAGTTGGCTATAGGCAGACCGGGCTCTTCCTTCGCCATCGAGATAGCCCGCAAGATAGGTCTTCCCGAAGAGGTGATCAAGGAGGCCAGCGACATCGTAGGCTCCGAATACATACAGAGCGACAAGTATCTGCAGGACATCGTTCGTGATAAGCGCTACTGGGAGAACAAGCGACAGAGCATACACCAGCGCGAGAAAGACATGGAAAAGACCATCTCGCGATACGAGAGCGACATCGAGGACATAGAACGAAGCCGCAAACAGATACTCGCCAAAGCCAAACAACAGGCAGAGGAACTGCTGAAGGAGAGCAACAAAAAGATAGAGAACGCCATACGCGAAATACGCGAGAAGCAGGCAGAGAAGGAGGAGACCAAGCGCATACGCCAGGAGCTGGATGCCTTCAAGGAAGAGATGCAGGACATCGACACCAAGGAGAATGACGACAAGATAGCCCGCAAGATAGCCCAGATACAGCAGCGCAAGGAACGCCACGCCAAGCGTAAAGCCGAAAAAACTCAGAACCAAGAGAAGGCTGCGGCAGCGCTACGCAATGCTGTCAACAAGACGCAACAGGAAAACCGTCCTCTATCAGTAGGCGACACCGTACGCATCAAGGGCCTCTCCACCATAGGAACCATAGAGAGCATAGCGGGCGATATGGCTACTGCTGTCTTTGGAGGTATGCGTACCAAGATGCGCCTCAACCGTCTGGAACATGCTGTCGCCACCACCGAGACCGACAAGACAGAACAACGCAAGGAGAACTTGGGCTCGTATGGCATCAGTACCGAGACACGCAACACGATAGACAAGCACAAGACCAATTTCCACCAAGACCTCGACATCAGAGGTATGCGTGGCGATGAGGCGCTCAATGCCGTGCAGTATTTCATCGACGACGCCATCCTCGTGGGTATGCCCCGTGTGCGCATCCTCCATGGTAAGGGCAACGGCATCCTGCGACAACTCATACGCCAGTATCTGAGCAGTGTGCCCAATGTCACCCACTTTGCCGATGAGCATGTGCAGTTTGGTGGAGCAGGAATCACGGTTGTGGACTTTTAAAGGAGTTTTTCCTTAACAGAAGTTAATAAAAGGAATATTTCTCGGAAAATATTTGGCAGGTTCAAAGGAAAGCAGTACTTTTGCACCCGCTTAAACGCAGAGACGGACAAGTCTCATACGACCAGCTCCCTCGGAATCCCCCAGGATGGGAACATAGCAAGGGTACTTGGTTGTAGCGGTGCGATATGAATCGCTTGTCCACCCGCCTCTTTAGCTCAGTTGGCCAGAGCACGTGATTTGTAATCTCGGGGTCGTTGGTTCGAATCCGACAAGAGGCTCAAAAAAGAGAACTTCATCTACAGAAGTTCTCTTTTTTTGTTTCCTACAGGTCTGTTTCTCCAAAAATATATAAAATTATCGCAGCATTGAACACTATATGCTAAAAATTGCTTACCTTTGCACGATAATACATAAATAAGACAATGATTAATGTACAGAATTTAGTTCAGACAAGGGCTTTCGCCCGCCAGGACGGAGCCATCTTAGGACTTGTATGGATAGTTAGTTTCGCATTCACCATGCTGGCAGTAAAGCCCGACCAGTCGTTCTTGGGACTGATAGGCAACCTGCTGTTGATCAGCACTCCCTTTGTAGTAGGCAAGCGCCTGAAGAGTTTCCGCGACTATGCCCTGGAGGGCACTATCTCTTTCCGCCGCGGCACCTTCTACTGTATGCAGACATTCTTCAATGCCACCCTGTTGCTCACCGTAGTACAGTTTCTGTGGTTCTCGTTCATGGACATGGGTCCTTTCATGGCCTTATTGGAGAGCACCTACCAGCCCGTGATGCAGGAAGTGTACCATCTGTCGGAGGCAGAGGCAAAGGCCACCATCGACACCATCCTCTCGATGAAGCCACTGGCATGGGCTTCCATGTTTATGATTACCGACCTCATCGTGGGTGTGGTACTCAGCCCTGTCATCGCAGCCATCATGGCACGACGCGTAAGTATCAAGAACATCAATAACCAACAATAACACACCAAACAAATGGACATATCCGTTATCGTACCCCTATACAACGAGGAAGAATCGCTGCCCGAGCTCTTTGCCTGGATCAAGCGAGTGATGGAAGCCAACCACTTCAGCTACGAAGTCATCTTTGTCAACGACGGCTCTACCGACCACTCATGGCAAGTGATAGAACACTTGGCTGAGGAGGCCGACCAGGTGAAAGGCATCAAGTTCCGTCGCAATTACGGCAAGAGCCCTGCCCTGTACTGTGGATTCAAAGAGGCACAGGGAGATGTGGTCATCACCATGGATGCCGACCTGCAGGACTCTCCCGACGAGATACCTGAGCTCTACCGCATGATTACCCAGGAAGGCTACGACCTGGTATCGGGCTACAAGCAGAACCGCAAGGAGGGCGACCCTCTGTCGAAGACCATTCCTACCAAGCTCTTCAATGCCACAGCACGCAAGGTGAGCGGCATACACAACCTGCACGACTTCAACTGCGGACTGAAAGCTTACCGCCGCGACGTGGTGAAGAACATCGAGGTGTATGGTGAGATGCACCGCTACATCCCCTATCTGGCAAAGAATGCCGGTTTCGACAAGATTGGCGAAAAGCCTGTGCATCATCAGGCACGCAAGTTCGGCAAGTCGAAGTTCATGGGCTGGAACCGTTTTGTCAACGGCTATCTGGATCTGATGACCCTCTGGTTCCTGAGCAACTTCGGCAAGAAACCTATGCACGTGTTCGGATTCTTGGGCAGCGTGGTGTTCTTCATCGGTTTCCTGTCACTGGTATGCCTCGGCATTGACAAGAGCATCGACCTCTATCATGGCGTGTATGGACACCTCATCACCGACTCGCCCTACTTCTTTATCGCCTTGACAGCCATGCTCTTAGGCAGCCAGCTGTTCCTGGCAGGATTCTTAGGCGACCTGTTGAGTCGACAGAACCCAAATCGTAACGACTATCAAATAGAAAAAGAGATAAGATGCGGAAAATAATCCCCATACTCATGATGGCCCTTGGGCTGATGGCAGCTTGCAGTACGCTCGACTGTCCGCTCAACAACACCGTGTACACCAAGTACAGGCTGGCAGGCAACATAACAACCCTGACCGACACACTCACCATCTCGACCAACCGTATCGAGGGAACCGACAGTGTGCTGATCAACAAGGACGTGAATGTGGACAGTTTCATACTGCCCATGAGCTACTCGCTGTTGGAAGACAGCCTCTTCTTTGAGACTCGCAACGCAGACAACCGACTGCTGCGCGACACCGTAACGGTGCAGAAGACCAACACACCACACTTTGAGTCGGTAGACTGCAAGCCATCCTTTTTTCATACCATCACCGGCGTGAAGACTACGCACAACAGCATAGACTCCATCGTCATCAACTGTAAAGAAGTAACTTATGATGAAACGAAGCCACACTTCTATATTTACTTTGGTCATCGCGATTAGCGCCCTGATGCTGCTGATGCCCGCACAGGCGACACATGCCCAGGGATCATCAGGCAAGAAGATAGCCGCCACCAACAAGGACACCATCCCACTGTTGAGAAACGTGGCGGTAAGCGCAGACCTGGTTGGCCCCATTCAACTCATGGTCAGCGACTACGGTCAGTATGAGGCGGCACTGCGTGTCAACCTCAAGGACAAGTATTTCCCTGTAGTAGAAATAGGTATAGGAAAAGCTGACGGCACAGACGAAAGCACCCAGATCAACTACAAGACGACGGCACCCTACGGACGAATAGGCTGCGACTTCAACCTGTTGCGCAACAAGCACGACATCTATCGCCTGTATGGCGGTGTGAGATACGCCCTCACCTATTTCAAATACGACCTCAAAGGTCCGGATATCCAGGACCCTATATGGGGCGGTACGACTCCCTACGAGGTCAACGGTGTGAAGTGCAACTACCACTGGGCTGAGTTTGTCTTCGGTGTGGATGCCAAGATATGGGGCCCTGTAAGAATGGGCTGGAGCCTGAGATACAAGCGCAGGCTCTTCCATGACGACGGCGACTATGGCAACACCTGGTATGTGCCCGGCTTTGGCAAGCAGGGAGGCTCACGCTTTGGAGGTACCTTCAACGTAAGTTTCGAGCTGTAAGCCCGCTGCGGCAAGAAAGCCGCATCACTCTCACCCCACATTTACATCAACCATCACCCCCTATCCCATCAATATGAACAAGAAAAAACTCATCTGGCAAATTCCCTTCCTGCTGCTCCTCGTCATCGGCACGGTCATCATCCTGAAGCAGGGACAGGAAAACATCAACTATCAGCACGACGAGGGTTTTATCTTCGGAACCGTCTACCACATCACTTATCATAGCGACGCCAATCTGAAGAAAGAGATAGAGGCTGAGCTGAAGAAGGTGGACGAGTCGCTCTCGCCATTCAACAAGACCTCCATTATCTCGAAGGTGAACCGCAACGAGAACCCGGTAGTCAACTCGATGTTTACAGAGGTTTTCCTCTTGGCAGAGGACATCTCCAACGAGACCCACGGAGCCTTCGATATTACCGTCGCCCCACTGGTCAACGAATGGGGATTCGGTTTCAAGAAAGGTGTGGAACCCAACAAGAAGGTCATCGACGACCTAAGAAAGATAGTAGGCTACCAGAAGGTGAAGCTCACCTCCGACAATCACATACAGAAACAGGATCCGCGCATCATGCTCGACTGCTCTGCCATAGCCAAGGGATACGGTTGTGACGTGGTGGCACGACTGTTGAGCAAGAAAGGCATCAACGACTATATGATAGAGATAGGAGGCGAGATAGTCACCAAGGGTATCAACCAGAAACAGCAACCTTGGCGCATCGGCGTGAACAAGCCTACCGAAGACTCGCTGAACACCAACCAGGAACTGCAGACGGTGCTCAATGTCACGGATATAGCCATGGCAACCAGCGGCAACTATCGCAACTTCTACTATAAGAACGGCAAGAAGTATGCCCATACCATCGACCCCAAGACTGGCTACCCAGTTCAGCACAGTCTGCTGTCTGCCACTGTCTTGGCAAAAAACTGTGCCACGGCAGACGCCTACGCCACCTCTTTCATGGTGATGGGTCTCGAAAAAGCCAAAGAGATACTGAGACAGCATTCAGAACTCATGGCTTACCTCATCTATACCAATGATGATGGCAAGACCGAGGTATGGTACTCGCCATCACTCAAGGAGAAGATATTGGGAGATTCTTAAGGAGTTTTTTTGAGGAGTTAAGAAGTTAAGGAGTTAAAGGAGTTAAGACAACAGCCTTTGTGGACTCAACATTGAACATCGAACATTAAACATCGAGCATTGAACATCGAAGATTGAACATTCCCTCAAGACTATTGTCTTAACTCCTCAGCGACCGAAGGGAGCGATAACTCCTTAACTCCTTTAACTTCTGAAAAAACTTCTGAAAAAACTCCTCAAATAAACTCCTGAAAAAACTCCTCAAAAATTATGCCCGAAAACCGCATATACAACAGCCTGTTGGCTCTGCCCCTCTTCTTGGGAATGAGCCGCAACGACTTGCAGCAAGCTGCAGGGCAGACACGCTTTGACTTCAGAAAAGCAAGTAAGGGAGAGACGATTGTAGCTGAAGGCGAACTATGCACACACCTGTACTTCCTGCTCGACGGCGAGGTGATGGTAAAGACAGAGTCTGCCGACCACAGCTACAGCATCGACGAGAAGATACAGGCACCCGAGACCTTCCAGTCGGAACGCATCTTCGGTCTGTACCCATACTTCACTCATACCTATATAGCCCTGCACGACTGCAGCCTGCTATGTATTGCCAAGCAAGACGTCATGAAGCTGGCAACCCTCTTCGATATATTCCGCATCAACCTGCTCAACCTGATATCCACACAGAGTCAGAAGCACAGCCTCCGTACCCTGCAGACGCCAGCCAAGAGTTTAGAGGAACGCATCACACGCTTCTTCGAGGCTAACTGTGTCAGCCCTACAGGCGAGAAAACAATCCACATCAAGATGAGGCGCATAGCCGAAGAGGTGAACGACAGCAGACTGAATGTCTCCAGAGCCCTCAACCGTTTGCAAAGCCAAGGACTTATCCAACTTTTCAGAGAGCGCATCCACATCCAGGCACTCGAAAAACTTACCAACAGCAAGGGTTGAGATAAAAGTATGTTAAATAATATGATACAAGAAGATTATAACACCTTTTTTTACTAACTTTGCACAAAAATAAAACACTAAGTTAGTATGCTTCAAGAAAATAAGACAGAGAATCGTATCAATCCCTTTTTCGCACCTTACAACACCCCTCACGACACCGTACCCTTCGACCGTATCAGGCTGGAAGATTACGAAGAGGCCTTCATGGAAGGAATACGCCGTGACGATGAGGCCACCGACAAGATCGTCAACGATCCCGAAGAACCTACCTTCGAGAACACCCTGGCACGCGTGGATACCGAGAAAGGCGAGCACTACTACGACTTGCTCAGCAGGGTTTCCAATGTTTTCTCATGCATGATGAGCGCAGAGACCTGCGACGAGATGGAAGCCTTGGCACAGAAGATGAGCCCCATCCTTACCAAGCATGCCAACGATATCACCCTGAACAAGAAACTCTTCGAACGCATCAAGTTCGTACACGACCATCCCAACCGCGAGTTGAATGCCGAGGAACAGATGTTGCTCGATACAAGCTATGATGGTTTTGTACGCAGCGGTGCCCTGCTCGATGAGGAAGGCAAGGAGAAGTTGCGCCAGCTCACCGAGGAGGCAAGCATGCTCACCCTGCAGTTCTCGCAGAACCTGCTCAAGGAAAACAAAGCCTTCCAGCTGCATATCACCGACAAGGCTCAACTCGACGGACTGCCCGAGACTGCCATTGCTGCAGCCGAGCAGAATGCCAAGGAACAGGAGAAGGAAGGATGGATCTTCACCCTCGACTTCCCTGTCTTCTCTCCCTTCATGACTTACTCCACACAGCGCGAGCTCCGCAAGCAGATGTACATGGCTCGCAATACCGAGTGCATACACGACAACGATGCCAACAACCTCGAGATATGCAAGCGACTCATCAACCTGAGACGCGAGCTGGCACAGTTGCTGGGCTTCGACACCTATGCCGACTACGTGCTCAAGCACCGCATGGCAAGCAATATCGACAATGTGTACAAACTGCTGAACGACCTGATAGATGCCTACAAGCCTACCGCCGAGAAGGAGGTTGCCGAGATAACAGCCTTAGCAAAACGCATTGAGGGAGATGATTTCGTGATGGAACCCTGGGACATGAGTTTCTACTCGCACAAGCTGCAGATGGAAAAATACAACCTCGACGCCGAGATGCTGCGCCCCTACCTGCAACTCGACAAGGTGATCGACGGCGTGTTCGGTCTGGCAGGAAAACTCTACGGAATCACCTTCAAGGAGAACAAGGACATACCCGTATACCATCCCGACGTGAAAGCATACGAGGTGTACGACAAGGACGGCAGCTATCTGGCTGTATTCTATGCCGATTTCTTCCCACGCAAGGGCAAACAGGGAGGTGCATGGATGACAGAATTCCAGGGACAGTGGATAGACCATAAGGGACAGAACATACGTCCGCATGTCAGCGTGGTGATGAACTTCACCAAACCTACAGCCGAGAAGCCAGCCCTGCTGACCCTTGGCGAGGTGGAGACCTTCCTGCATGAGTTCGGACACAGCCTGCACGGCATGTTTGCCAACACCCGATTTGAAAGTCTGTCGGGAACCAATGTATGGTGGGACTTTGTGGAGCTGCCGTCGCAGTTCATGGAGAACTATGCTGTGGAGAAAGACTTCCTTCGCACCTTCGCCTTCCACTATCAGACAGGCGAGCCTCTGCCCGACGACCTGATAGAGCGCATCGTGAAGAGCCGCAACTTCATGGCTGCCTACGGATGTCTGCGACAGGTGAGCTTCGGACTGCTCGACATGGCTTACTACACCAAGAAGGAAGCTTTCGACGACGACATCATCCCATTCGAGAAGAAAGCCTGGGCAAAGGCCATGGTCACACCACAGTTGCCCAATACCTGTATGACCGTACAGTTCTCGCACATCATGGCAGGTGGCTATGCTGCTGGTTACTACAGCTACAAATGGGCAGAGGTGCTCGACGCCGATGCCTTCAGCGTATTCAAGAAGAACGGTATCTTCGACCAGCAGACAGCACAGAGCTTCAGAGACAACATCCTCTCAAAGGGTGGTACCGAGCATCCGATGACACTCTACAAGCGATTCCGCGGACAAGAGCCTACCATCGATGCCCTGCTGGAGCGCAACGAGATAAAGAAAAATAGAGAATCATAACAACAGAAACATGGAAGAGCAACTTTCCAAACAAGAGAAACTCGACCTGCGCTACTTGCGCATGGCACGCATCTGGGCAGAAAACAGTTACTGCAAACGCCGACAGGTGGGTGCACTCGTAGTCAAGGACAAGATGATTATCAGCGATGGCTACAACGGCACGCCCAGTGGGTTTGAGAACGTATGCGAGGAAGACGGTGTGACCAAGCCCTATGTGCTGCATGCCGAGGCCAATGCCATCACCAAGCTGGCACGAAGCAGCAACAACAGCGACGGAAGTACACTCTATGTCACGGCTTCGCCATGTATCGAGTGTGCCAAACTCATCATCCAGGCGGGCATCAAGCGCGTGGTATATGCCGAGAAATACCGACTCAATGACGGCATCGAACTCATGGAGCGAGCTGGCATCAAGGTAGTATATCTCAACCCCGACGACGCTTCGCAGGAAGAAGCCGAACCAAGAACATAAGACAATAAATATATGAACATCAATAAGAAAAAGACCAACCGTTTCATGCCCATCATCATGGCTGTATGCGTGGTGATAGGTATCATGATCGGCTCGTTCTTCTCGAACCATTTCTCGGGAAATAGGCTCAATATCATCAACAGCGGAAGCAACAGGCTCAACAACCTGCTGCACATCATCGACGACCAGTATGTGGATGCGGTGAATATCGACTCTTTGGTAGACAAGGCGATACCGCTCATCCTCTCTGAGCTGGACCCACACTCCGTTTACATCAGTGCCAAGGATGTGGCTGCTGCCACCGACGACCTGAAAGGATCTTTCTGCGGTGTGGGCATCGAGTTTGTGATCAGAGATGACACCATACACGTGCAGAATGTGATACAGAACGGACCTGCCGAGAAGGCCGGCCTGTTGGCTGGCGACAAGATTGTGGCGGTAGACGGCAAGCCTTTCGTAGGCAAGATCGTCACCAACGAGGAAGCCATGCACAGACTCAAGGGACAGAAAGACACCAAGGTAAAGATTGGTGTGGTGCGCTACGGCAGCAAGAAGGTACAGACCTTCACCGTGACCCGAGGCGAGATACCTACCAAGAGTATCACGGCAACCTATATGCTCGACGACAAGACCGGATACATACGCATCAAGAACTTCGGCGAGAATACCTATCCAGAGATGCTCATCGCCCTGGCAAAGCTCTCGCAAGAGGGATTCAAGAACCTGTGTATCGACCTTCGCGACAACAGTGGCGGATACCTGACAGCAGCCATCAACATGGCCAACGAGTTCCTGCCCGACAAGAAACTCATCGTCTACACACAGGGACGCAAGTCGCCACGACAGGACTTCCGCAGCGATGGCAAGGGATCCTATCAGCACGTACCGCTCGTCGTACTTATCAACGAAGGCTCAGCATCGGCTGCCGAAATCTTTGCAGGAGCCATGCAGGACAATGACCGTGCCACCATCATTGGCCGACGTTCTTTCGGAAAGGGACTGGTACAGCAACAGATAGAATTCCCCGACCACAGCATGATAAGACTCACCATTGCACGCTACTACACCCCATCGGGTCGCTGCATACAGAAACCTTACACCCTGGGTGACGACAAGGACTATGAGCAAGACCTGCTCAACCGCTATGAGCATGGCGAGTTCTTCTCGCAAGACAGCATCAAGCATACGGGTCCGGCCTATCACACGGGATTGGGACGTACCGTATATGGCGGAGGAGGCATCACTCCCGACATCTTCGTACCCGAGGATACTTTGGGAATGACATCCTACTTCAAGCAGGCAAGCATGAGCGGACTCATCCTGCAGTTCGCTTTCACCTATACCGACGACAACCGTCCTAAGCTGAACAACTTCAAGGAGATGATGGAGCTGGCCGACTATCTGGACAAGCAGAACATGGTAGACAAGTTTGCCACCTATGCCGACAAGCACGGTCTGCAGCGCCGCAACCTGCTCATCCGCAAGTCGCACAAACTGTTGGAACGCTACATCAACAGCCGCGTGATCTACAACATGCTCAACGACCAGGCTTGGAATCAATACATCAACCAGGACGATCCTGTTATCTACAAAACGATGGAGGTGTTTCAAAAGAACGAGGCTTTCCCCAAGAAGCCCGTTCCTGCCACCAAGCCTGTTTACAAAAAGAAGCAGAAGGTAGCTATGGCAAATGTGCCCTACAACTACCGTTCGTTGCACAGAAGCCCATCCCGCTTGGCATAAGAAGGCAGAAAAATGAATAAGAAAGAACTCAGAAATATCATCAGAGAGAGAAAGCGACAGTTCTCCAGGCAACAGCTCGAAGAACTGTCGCTTCTTGTTTTAGACCGGCTGCGCAGAAACATCCGGCTGCAGCAAGCCCGCAGCATACTACTATACTACTCGCTTCCCGACGAGGTGAACACCCATCAGTTTATCGACGAACTGGTCAATCAGGGAAAACAGGTATTCCTGCCCGTTGTCGTAGACGGAGAAAACATGGAGATAAGAGAATATACAGGCTCGAAAGACTTAAGACAAGGTAGTTTCCACATCATGGAACCTGTAGGCAGACTGCTGCCTGTAGATGAATACGGGAAGATAGAAGCAGGCATCATCCCGGGCATGAGTTTCGATAAGTCGGGGCATCGCTTGGGCAGAGGCAAAGGCTACTACGACCGTATGCTCTGCAAGATGCCCCATCTATATAAAATAGGTATATGCTTCGACTTTCAGAAGACGGAGACCGTGCCCACCGAAGCCACCGATATCAAGATGGATGCTATCGTATAGAACTTGATGTCAGAAATGACAAAAGCCTCCGCTGCCTCGTTAAGCCGCTTGACCAACAGGCTGCGACTCAGCGAGAGGTCGGCACGCAAAGCCGGACTGAGTATCTTGACAAAGAGAGTCTGGTTCTTGATAAACTTGTCGCCAGTGTACTTGGCTACAGGCTCACCCACCACCTGATCCCAGGAAGCAAGAAGACGCTTCTGCTGCAGCGGGGTCTCCAGTCCCTCGCGCCTCAATATCTCGGGCAACAATTCTGATAAGGAACGTACTTTTCGTCTGAACATATTTCTTTGCTTTGCAGGTTTTTCTACTATTCTTCGTGAACCAAGTCTATGCTTCCACCTTCTACATGGAATATCTTGTAATTGCCGTCACTCTCGTGCAGGATGCGGTCGAGATGGTCGCGATTGGTATCGGTGATGAATATCTGTCCAAAATTGGCTCCCGATACCAAGTCGACAATCGCCTCTACCCTTTGGGCATCCAACTTGTCGAAGATATCGTCGAGCAGCAAGAGGGGCGTAGTACTCGATACCGTGCGTCGCAGGAAATCAAACTGGGCCAACTTGAGAGCCAAGACAAAGGTCTTGTTCTGTCCCTGACTTCCCTCTCGCTTCATCTGGAAATCACCTATCAGCATCTCCAGGTCGTCACGATGCACACCATGAAGCGAATAGCCTACAGCCCTATCCTTGAAGCGGTCGCGCTGTATGACATCAAGGAGCGGACCGCGCTGACAATGAGAGACATAACGCAGGCTCACCACCTCTCGGTCGCCAGAGATATGACGATAGATCTGCTGAAACAGAGGAATCAGTTCCTTGACGAAGGCCTCACGCTTCTGAAAGAGCAGCTCACCATTGCGAGCCATCTCCTGTTCCCATATCTCCATCAGCGTCACATCAGGTTCCTCCTCCATCTTGAGCAGAGCATTACGCTGTTGCAAAGCCTTGTTGTAGTTGGCCAATGCCTCAATATAGGAAGAGTCGTACTGCGAGATGACCACATCCATCAGGCGGCGACGCTCCTCGCTTCCACCCTCAATGAGTACCGTATCAAAAGGAGAGACAAAGATGAGCGGTATCAATCCGATATGTTGTGACAGTCGTTTGTACTCCTTCTTGTTGCGCTTGAAGTGCTTCTTCGTTCCACGCTTCATACCGCAGAAGATATTCTCGACATTCTCTCGCTCATCAAGATAGTTGCCCTCTATCACCATGAAGTTCTCATCGTGCGCAATAACCTGCGAATCGATAGGATTGTAGGCACTGCGACAAAACGAAAGATAGTAAATGGCATCCAGGAAATTGGTCTTGCCCACACCGTTATGACCGATGAGACAATTGATCTTGGGCGACAATTCCAAATTGGCAGCCTTGATGTTCTTGTAATTAATTATCGAGATATTCTGTAAAATCATACGTATTATGCCACTATTGAACTGCAAAGTTAGCAGAAAAAGCGCAAAAAACGAAAAAAGTAGGCTATAAATTTCAATATGTGGATAAATTTACGTATTTTTGCAACCTAAAGTGTAGTGGCCATTGAGCAAGGCACACTAAGAACAAGAAGGAAAAAATAATAAAAAACAAAAAATAAAAATGGCAAACAAAACAGAACAGGTTCTCGAAGCAACAGAGAACATCAACAACCGCGAGGCTTTCTTCATGAAATACAAGAAAGCCATCCTTATCGCAGTGGCAGCAATCATTGTTGTTATTGCAGGTGTATTCCTCTACATTTCACAGATTTCCGGTCCTCGTGAAGAAAAGGCAAGCACAGCGCTCAGCAAGGGTCAGACCTACTTCAACAACGAGATGTTCGAGCAGGCTGTCAATGGCGACGGTGCCGGCTTCGTAGGTTTCGCTAAGTTGGCCGACGAGTATAGCGGTACCAAGGCAGGTAACCTGGCCAACCTCTATGCCGGTCTTTGCTACGCCAACCTCGGCAAATGGGCAGAAGCTCAGAAGAGCCTCGACGCTTTCTCAACAGAAGGCGACCAGATGATCAGCCCAGCTTCTCAGGCTGCTCTCGGCGACGCATACGCTCACCTCAACCAGCTCGACAAGGCTGTTGACGCTTTCAAGAAGGCTGCCGACATGGCAGACAGCAAGGCTGAGGACGATGCCAACAACAGCCTCTCTCCTACCTTCCTTATCAAGGCAGGCGAGGTGTTGGAAAGCCAGGGCAAGAAGGACGAGGCCCTGAAGATCTATCAGGACATCAAGAAAAAGTATGTGAACTCTATGCTCGTTCAGAGTGCAGAGATCGACAAGTACATCGAAAGAGCTTCTAACTAATTATGGCTACAGCACTTCATAATTTGTCAGAATACGACTTCACCAAGGTACCCGATGCCAGCAATATGTGCTTTGGCATCGTGGTAGCTGAGTGGAACCCCGAGATAACAGGCGCTTTATTGGAAGGTGCCGTCAACACCCTGAAAAAGCATGGCACCCTGCCTGAGAACATTCACGTGAAAACCGTACCTGGAAGCTTTGAGCTGATATACGGAGCACGACAGATGGTTCTTAACCAGGGCTACGATGCTGTCATCGTGTTGGGAAGCGTCATCCGTGGCGAGACTCCTCACTTCGACTACATCTGTCAGGGCGTCACCTATGGCATTGCCCGCCTCAATGCCTCACAGGAAATTCCGGTCATCTATGGTCTGCTGACCACCAACGACCTGCAACAGGCCAAAGACAGAAGTGGTGGCAAGCTGGGCAACAAGGGCGACGAGTGCGCCATTGACGCCATCAAGATGGCTAAGTTCTAAAAAGCAAACATAACCATAGAACAAGGATGAAACTTTATCAACTCTTACAGTCGTTCGACTTTGAGGAACTCTTTCCTACTGTCAGCACGATGTTCCCTAACGCCAATCTGCATCGCGACGTCTTTCAGAAAGCATTCGACATGCTGTGCAGCATCCAGCCTGTGATGAGCAAGAAGACCATTCGCTACGAACTGATGGAGGATCCTAACTCGAGCAACAGTATGATTGTAGGAGCCGACGACAGTTGTTTCAACACCACTTGGGATGCCTGCTTGGGCAAGGAAGTAAGAAAAGGAAAGGGTGCTGACCTGAACGATGAGGAATTGGCAGCCAACTGTCTGCTCAACGTCCTCTTCATCGGTAAACACCCACAATGCTTTGAAAAAGACTTCAAAAAACTATTGAAGTAAGTGATGCTTTATAAACAGTCACTAAATTTTATACATCATACCCCATCATCAGCCTCGTCCTCAACAGACGAGGCTTTTTCGTCTTCATCACCTGCTGTGTCCAACTGGCTATCCTTGGCTATACTGACAGCGCCCATCCGGTTGACAGTGATTACAAGGGGGACATACTCATCACTGGTCACATCGGGTGAACCCACACTGCCTGCAAAATGCAGCACGTCGCCCTTCACCTCAACAAAAACAATACCCAACAAGGCACCCGTCTTCTTGGTTTCGGCATCAAGATAACCCGTAAAGTCGCTTTTCTGGAAAGTGCGGCTGAAGAACTCTGTTCCGTCCTCCCGCAGCACCTTGATCGTAATCTTGTTGTCGTAGTACTTAGTATGATCCTCACTCTCCACCAAAGGCAGACTGTGATCAGACTCACGTTTCATCACTACACGATAAGTCTTGCCGAGCCAGGAGACATCGCGCGACTGCTCATAACTGCTCAATTCCTGCGTCTTCTTAGGTTTTGGAGCAGCAGGCTTAGGGGCTATGATGACATTGCTCTTTTTCTTCTCGCCGCATGACGAGAAACAGGCGGCACCCAGAACCGCAATCACGAGCATGGAAATTGTTTTCTTCATTGTTGTTTTGTTTTGATATTCATTTGAGTGAAGGCCTAAATCTGCATCATTAATAAATCTAATCCACAGAATGAAGACCTAATTATCTGCAAAGTTAAGAAAAAAATATAAGAACACAAAAAAAAAGCATCCCCTTTTCACAAAGAGAATGCTCTTACTACCTAAATACTAACTAATAAATCCTATTGAACTTTTCTCACACGATATAATAAAAGTTCAGTTTATGAATTCTAATCAGTAATAAGACCCTACAAAACACAAAAAGTTTAATCGAAGATGAGAAAAAAGTACCTTTTTAACCGTCTTTAACAGAAAGGATGGTCCATGTATGTAACTACTCTGCATCCCTACAAACCAAAACAGTTACTTTAATACCACACAAATTGTTTTCAGTTCTTCATAAATTTGTTCTGACTCTTGCGAAAAATCTATGTTCTATACTTTAGAACATAAGTTCGACACTTTAGAACATAGATTTTAATAGGCTGAACAGGGTAAACGCATCAAACTTTTTACCTTTTAACATATAGATATTAATGTTGTATCTTATTGAATATTAACTATTTATATTTGCTTATACCAAAAATATTTTGTATC
>OOBJ01000718.1_pt1 | contig 24046 bp, 20 predicted proteins | sample 1671331 | NCBI WGS metagenome assembly OOBJ01 (sample SAMN06348145, study PRJEB24527) | human gut metagenome | biome: human gut; feature: ankylosing spondylitis patient; material: feces | host: Homo sapiens | place: China | collected 2015-10 | reverse complement strand
AAAAACGTGTAAAAAATCCGGAGCGTTTTTCACGCCCCGGAAAATGAATATTCACGTCTTTCACACGTGCATAGTATGTCGTAAAACATGCCGTTCCCATACCTCCATAACGCACCACGCACCCGGGGCGGAGCAAGTCGGACGAATTGCAACGCAGGGTGCGGCGGGAATGCGTCAACCGGCCACCGTGAGCAAGCCTTCGAACACGAGGCGCGCGGCCTCGCGCATTACGCACTCGCGCTTCTGCCTCATTGTTAGCCCGAGCCCCTTGCCGAAGCAGGGCAGCACGTTTGCGGTGAGTTCGCGCAGCGTGAGCGGGCGGTCGAGCAGGGAGATTATATTGCAGGCCATGTCGCCCAAAAGCACCTCTCTCAAGCCGTTGCCGCCGACCTGCGGAAACACGGCCACGTCGGCTGCTACGCTGCCCGGACGGCCGCCCAACCTTTGGATTAGCGCAGCCTCTTTGTCGCCGCCAAGTGCGGGAAGGGCGGTAACATGCAGGTGTTTGCGCCTTTGCAGCACGGCGGCCTGCCTTTCGCGCATGGTGCGGGCGAGGAACGTGAGCGACTGCGCCGAGAGGAGTTCTTCGTCCCACACGTCGCGTAGCGGCAAAGCGCGGTATTCCCCGGCAACGCGGGAAAGAAATGCGTCGTATTCCGACACGCCGCTTGGCGCGGGCGGAACGGGGATAAAACTGCCGGCTTCCGCACACACGGCCGTATTGCGCCACGGGAAGAGTTCCGTTACCCGCCTGTAGTATTCGGGATAGAGGCGCAGCAGTGTCTTGGGAAGCATGGCGCACACCGAGGCGTTGCGCTTGTGGCCGCCGAGAAGGTGGAAATAGCGGCTCTTTTCGTAGCGCGACAGGTTGCAGAACTCCTCGCGCGTGTAGCCGTTGTCGCGCATGGTGCGGGGCACAATGCCTTCGACCTTGCGGTGCTCGTTGTCGGCCATTACGGCAAAGAATATCTGCTCCATTACGAGGTTGCAGTTGGCCGTGGAGTTCTTGCCGAGCGGGTTATGCAGGTCGTTGTCGTCCATAAAGCGGAACACGGTGTCGCAAAAGCGGCGTATGAACGCGGTGTCGCGCCCGCCGAACAGGCCCATGTTGTACGAGGCCACCGATTCGGCCGCCACGCCGTCGTACAGTTCCGGCGGTATGCGCAGCCCGGGACGCGAGAGCATGTCGTTAGTCATGCTTTTATAATATGCCGTGCCGTATTCGCGGTTCTGCGCCACGAGCGCGGCGCGCTCCAACCGTTTGGGCAGCGGGCGCGGCAGATATATGTCGGAATCGATGTAAACAAACGGCTCGCTCTGGCGCGCGTAGGCCAATATCTTTGTATATCCCCAGTAACGCGGCAGGCATTTCAAGTTGTCGAAGCATACTTCCACCCGCGTGTAGGGCAGCCGCAGCTTGTTTATGAGCACGTCGTAGCCCGCGCTGTCGGTGTATAGGGTTACGTCGTCGTAATGCTCGCGCAGGCTCAGGCAACTCAACGCCCACGACATGAAATGCAGCTCCGGGTGCTTCCAGCCAAAGCCGTCGGCATACACATCCTTGCCCGCACTCCAAAAAGACTGGATTATCTTCATGACTATAAGGTTTTAAGTTGTAAATAAAAACCGCCCGACCTGCACACCTTGCAAACCGGGCGGAATATGTTGCGTCAGTTATACAAAACATGAGAGAACGAGGCCTGCTCGATAATGAACAACCCTCTTCTTTTGCGGCATTTTGCTTTAGCGCGGAAATCCATGCCAGCATAACCAAAGGGAAATATCGGATTTAGCGATTGCATTAATCCCAAAAAGACATGTGTCCTCTCTTCGATAGTCACATCCCCTTTGTTATCTTTGCTTATCGTGCAACGGAACGTGTTATTCTCTAATGAACGGGGATAAGAATATACAGCGTCAGTCCCACTGCAAAAACCTTTTTTATCAGTACCTTTCACATTGAAATCCAAGTAGGCGTTCACCCGTCCCGGGGAAGTGCTATTAGGAGAAGCCCCGGGGTTAACGTCTTTTTCAAATTGGAAACAGAAGAAAGAAACTTTCAACTTGGCTTTCGTCATTGTTACGGGCTGCCCGATTGAAGGCGAATAGTTGCACAGGTCGTGTAGCGTAATGTCCCACCAGCCGGCACTGTTATACTTGGTGAAGGATCCCGGGTAATAAAATTTATCTTTGTCGGGCTTAGACCAGCGGGCTTTCTTAATCTTGTATTCCACGGTATTGCGTTCGGGGTTCTCTGCGTCGTAAACCACGGAATAGCATAATTCCAATTTATCGTCCGTTGTAGGAGGGTGCACGTCAAACACACGGGCGTAAGCGTCGGCTTTGCCCTTGATTTTCCTGCACGGGCCTTTCAAATCCAAACTCTCATGATAGACATACGTGCCGTATCCCCCGTACTTCCTGATTGAGTCATTACAGCGCATTCCTGTAATATCCAATGGCTTGAGAAATATTTCTATGGCGAAAAGGTCGTATCGTTTTTTCCCTTTGTTATATCTGCAGAGCACATTTGTCCTTACGTCAAATTCCTTGCCTTCGTACGCGAGTTTTCGCTCAGGAAACTCATACCTCGGTATGGAGAAAGACTCCTCCGTCCATGTACCGGATGAATGTACAGGCGGCCCCACTTCCACCACCGCAATGGAATCCACATCAGTCTGCGCCGCAATACCAAGCGGCACAAAGCATAACAAAAGCAGCAAAACAAGGCAATTAGTTTTCATGGCAATCCCGATACGGTTACATCTATTTCACCACTGTTCCCATAAGGATCTCCACTACTTCTTGGTTGTATTGAGTAATGTATGGTTATGGTAACGCCCATAGAAGAGCCTGACCCTCCTATCGAGTTGCTACAAAAAACCGATTCAGATATATTATATGAACCATCCCATTCACTAATTTCTTCATCAATTTCATGCCTTTGAAAGCCACCTGTTGTATACTCAACGTTATTACTTTTGTTTGAATCGCCTATACCGTAAACATAACCTTTTATAGTCCCCTCTGTACGAATTCCGCCTTCCATCGTACCATCTTCATAAAAATATCCATAGTCGCTTACATTAACAGAAACCTTCCCCTTGACGTTTAATTTGTAATTGAGAAGAGTTGACACATCTATATCTTTACTTGCTCCACCAGTTTTAATAATCTGTTTTTCAGTACTGCCACCGCCACAGCCGCAACCACATCCGCAACCGCTTCCCGAACCGGAACCACTTCCGCAACCGCAGCCGCTTCCGCAACCTGAGCCTGAGCCGCAGCCACATCCGCTGCCACAACCCGAGCCACATCCGCTGCCACAGCCAAACAGCAGTTCGTTGTCTTCGTTCATTACATTGCCCAACTGAGCTTCACTCTCGATTGGGCGGAGATTCTTAATTTTTTCATTGCTTTTTGTTGTCATGGTTTTAATGTTTTAAGAGTTAGACATAAATTCGCGAGTGCAAGACTTTGCACATCGGTCTTCGCCCACATTTGCATACATGATTGTTTGCGCAAAACTTTCTTGTATTTATTTTCTTCAAATATACATATCACAAAAACAATTACAAAAACATTTTTGTTAAATTTTGATTAGACTTTGTATTTTTTATCTTGGAATCGCCAACCCGAACCTTCTAATTCTTCCACTTGCAACCGGTATTCAAAAACTTCGGAAACGGGGCGGGAAAATGCAGACAAAAAGAACGGGAATTTTTGTTGCACACTGCGGGTTTTCGGAAACGCTTTATTCATGCGGGTTTTGAGGAGGCAAAAAAAAGGTCGGACATATTTTAAAATTCCTCGGACCTTTTTTAAATTTTCTCAGACCTATTTTTTCTTTGCTCCTACCTGCCCTTTTGCACACCCCGCGACAAAGACACAAAAACGTGTGAAAATTGCGGGGCAAAGCATGCACCGTCGAAAATGAATATTTATCATGGGCATTACGACGCAGCCGGTTGCACGAAACAAGCAATGCATGCAGCAAAGAAAGCCCGTACAGATAAAGGAAGCCGACGTGCCGCACATTACAACTTCGAAAGAAAAAATATCGCACTTTTTGTGAATATATTTTGCATAACGGAAAAATATCCGTATTTTTGCGACGATATAATGCCTAAACACAACTAAACAATGTCAAAGAAAAGCAATCGCCTCGACTTTATCCGCAACATCCTGCTGACAAAGGAAATCCACAGCCAGGAAGAGTTGCAAGAAGAAATGCAGAAGGCCGGATACGATTACGCCCAGGCCACCCTGTCGCGCGACTTGAAGCAGCTGCGCGCCGCAAAGACAACGGATTCAATGGGTTGCTACAAATACGTGCTGCCCGACAACCCGAAATACGTGCACCGCATAAGGAGAACAAACTACACATCCCTGTCGGGCAACTCGAGCTTCCTGCGCTACGACGTGGGCGGGGAACTGCTTTTGCTGCATACCATGCCGGGATTCGCAATGCCGCTGGCCGTAGGGATAGACTCGTACCATTTTGCAAGCATTGCCGGAACAATATCGGGCGACGACACTATTCTCGTAATAAGCAAGAAAGGCTTCGAACGCAACGAAGTGCTGCGAGACCTGGCCAAAATCATCCCCGAACTGGAATCCAGCATAGAATAAACAAGCACAACCCGCGGCACGGCAAACGGAACGTGCAAAAACTTATTAACCAACAACATAAAAACAGCTTACTACTTTTATAATGATTTACGATGACGGAATAAACGTGATGGTAGCCGATGCCTCGCACGAGCGATATGTCGACACTATACTCAAAACAATATCCGACGCAGCAAAAGTGCGCGGCTCGGGCATAGCCTCGCGTACACACGAGTACGTGGCCAAGAAAATGCGCGAGCGCAAAGCCATCATAGCCCTCGCCGGCGAGGAATTCGCCGGGTTCTGTTATATCGAGAGCTGGGAGGATAAACATTACGTGGCCAACTCGGGACTTATCGTAGTTGACAAGTTCAGGAAACACCACCTGGCCACACGAATAAAAGAAATGGCATTCACCTTGAGCCGCCTGCGCTGGCCCAAGGCAAAACTGTTCGGACTAACGAGCCAGGGAGCCGTAATGAAAATAAACACAAGGCTGGGTTACGTGCCCGTACCTTTCTCGGAACTTACACAGGACGACGACTACTGGAAAGGCTGCGGCACACCCGAAAACCCGTGCTGCATAAACTGCGACATACTGGCACGCACAAAACGCAAATACTGCGTTTGCACAGGTATGCTCTACGACCCCGCCGAGCACGAGGGCGACCCGCTGCCGGTACAACTGCCCGACGACGTTGTGAAAATGGCCAAAGAAGCAGCCGAAAAAGGACTGCGCTGAAAAGCCGGCAACGGAACAGTAAACAACAAACAAAAACAGGAACAGAAATGAGCAAGAAGAAAGTTGTAGTAGCTTTCAGCGGAGGACTCGACACATCGTACAACGTGATGTACCTCTCGCGCGAAATGGGCTACGAAGTTTACGCCGCGTGCGCCAACACAGGCGGCTTCAGCAAGGAACAGCTGCTGAAAAACGAGGAAAACGCCTACAAGCTGGGCGCAACGAAATACGTTACACTCGACGTAACGCAGGAATACTATGAAAAAAGCCTGCGCTTCATGATTTACGGCAATGTGCTGCGCAACAACTGCTACCCAATATCGGTTTCGTCGGAACGCATATTCCAGGCACTGGCCATTGCACGCTACGCAAACGAGATAGGCGCCGACGCAATAGCCCACGGCTCAACAGGAGCAGGAAACGACCAGATACGTTTCGACATGACATTCCTCGTAATGGCCCCGGGAATCGAAATAATAACCCTCACGCGCGACAAGCAGCTGAGCCGTAAGGAAGAAATCGACTACCTGAACGAACACGGCTTCAAAGCCGACTTCACAAAACTGAAATATTCGTACAACGTAGGAATCTGGGGCACTTCAATCTGCGGAGGCGAAATACTTGACAGCAACCAGGGACTGCCCGAGAGCGCTTACCTGAAACATGCCACACAAAGCGAACCGCGCGAACTGAAAATAGGATTCGAAAAGGGAGAAATCGTATCGGTAGACGGAATAAAATACGACGACAAGATAAAAGCCATACAGAAAATCGAAGAAATAGGCGCAGCCTACGCAATAGGGCGCGACTGCCACGTAGGCGACACCATAGTAGGTCTGAAAGGACGCGTGGGATTCGAAGCAGCCGCGCCAATGCTTATCATTGGCGCCCACCGATTCCTCGAAAAATACACGCTTTCAAAGTGGCAGCAATACTGGAAAGACCAAGTGGCCAACTGGTACGGCATGTTCCTGCACGAAAGCCAGTATCTCGAACCCGTAATGACCGACATCGAAGCAATGCTCTCAAGCTCGCAAAGGAATGTGAACGGTGTTGTCACCCTCATGTTGCGCCCCTACTCGTTCGAAACCGTCGGCGTAGATTCCAAGGACGACCTTGTTAAAAACCCGTTCGGCGAATACGGCGAAACACAGCGGGGCTGGACATCCGAAGAGGCAAAAGGATTCATCAAGGTTACTTCAACGCCGCTGCGTATCTACTACTCAAAGCACAAGGACGAGAAACGCTGACAACATAACAAACAAACCGATAAAAACATCCCACGTATGCCTGAATACAAGAAACTTTACCGTTCCGAGAACAAGATGATAGCCGGCGTTTGCGGAGGAATCGCGCAATACTTCGGGATAGACCCGACATTAGTGCGACTTGCCTACGCTATGCTAACAGTATTTTTCGCCATACTGCCCGGAATAATATTCTACATACTGTGCTGGATAATCATTCCAAACGAAAGACCATGATAAGAGTAGGAATAATTGGCGGCGCAGGCTACACCGCCGGCGAACTGTGCCGCATTCTCCTTAACCACCCCGAGGCGGAAATAACATTCGTGAACAGCACGAGCAATGCAGGCAACCTGCTCAGCGACGTGCACGAGGGATTGCTCGGCGAAACCGACATGCGCTTCACCGACGAGCTGCCTTTCGACAAATGCGACGTGGTATTCTTTTGCTTCGGGCACGGAAAGAGCACGCAGTTCCTCAGCGAACATGCCATACCAGACACCGTAAGGATTATCGACCTTGCGCAGGACTTCCGTCTCGCAGCTCCGGGCAACGACTACGTTTACGGCTTGCCCGAACTGCACCGCAGCGCGATAGCCGGAGCAATGCACGTGGCCAACCCCGGTTGCTTCGCCACCTGCATACAGCTTGCCTTGCTGCCGCTCGCCAAAGCCGGAGCACTGAACGGCGACGTGTACATTAACGCCATCACCGGAAGCACCGGGGCGGGCGTCAAGCCGTCGGCCACGACGCACTTCAGCTGGCGCACCGGCAACATGAGCATATACAAGGTGTTCAACCACCAGCACCTGCACGAGATACGCCAGAGCATACTCGAACTCCAGCCCGGATACGAAGGCTCGCTCGACTTTGTGCCCTACCGCGGCGACTTTCCCCGGGGCATTTTCACCACAGCCTACATGCACTCCGGCCTGAGCCAGGAGGAAATAGACGAATGCTTCGCCATGTATGCCGACGAGCCGTTCACACACTACGTGCCGCGCGACATAGACATGAAGCAGGTGGTCAACACCAACCGCGCTCTCGTGCATGCACAGAAATACGGTGACCGACTGCTCGTTACGTCGGTTATCGACAACCTCCTGAAGGGAGCTGCGGGACAGGCGGTAGAGAACATGAACATCATGTTCGGAATCCCCGAAACCACAGGGTTGAAACTCAAGGCCGTGGGATTCTGAAAAACAACGGCTAACAACAAACGAACATTATGAAACCATTTGACGTATATCCGCTTTACGATGTAAACATCGTCCGCGGGAAAGGCTGCAACGTATGGGATTCCGACGGACAGGAATACCTCGACCTTTACGGCGGCCATGCCGTTATAAGCATTGGACACAGCCACCCGCACTATATAGAATGTATAACCCGGCAGCTCAACCGCCTCGGCTTCTACTCCAACTCCGTAATCAACAAGTTGCAGGAGGAACTCGCCGAAAGGTTAGGCAAAGCCTCGGGCTACGACGACTACAGCCTGTTCCTTATCAACTCGGGCGCAGAGGCAAACGAAAACGCCCTCAAGCTGGCTTCGTTCCAAAACGGGCGCACCCGCGTGCTCGCGGCCTCGCACGCCTTTCACGGGCGCACATCGCTCGCCGTGGAAGCGACTGACAACCCTAAAATCAACGCGCCAATCAACAGCAACGGGCACACCACGTTCCTGCCCATGAACGACCTCGACGCATTCAAAGCGGAATTGGGAAAAGGCGACGTATGCGCTGTCATAGTAGAGTGCATACAGGGCGTGGGCGGCATACGGCTCGCAACAGCGGAGTTCATGCAAGGCCTGCGCAAGGCGTGCGACGATACGGGCACCGTCCTTATCTGCGACGAGATACAATGCGGCTACGGACGCTCGGGCAAGTTCTTTGCCCACCAGCACCTCGGCGTCCGCCCCGACATCATAACCGTTGCCAAAGGCATAGCCTGCGGCTTCCCCATGGGCGGCGTGCTTATTTCGCCCAAATTCAAGCCTGTGTACGGACAGCTCGGCACTACATTCGGAGGCAACCACCTCGCATGTGCGGCAGCCCTTGCCGTGCTCGACGTCATAGAGCAGGAACAGCTTGTTGACAACGCCGACAAAGTAGGCCGCCACCTGATAGAGCGCCTCAAGTCCGTACCGCAGATTACCGAAGTGCGCGGACGCGGCCTGATGATAGGATTGGAGTTCGGCGAACCCATAAAAGAACTACGCCGGCGCCTGATATTCAACGAGCATGTGTTCACGGGCGCGTCGGGCACAAACATACTGCGCCTGCTCCCGCCGCTGTGCCTTTCCGTTGACCAGGCCGACAGCTTTGTAGAACGCCTGCAAAAGGCGCTCGCCCAATAAAAGAACCAAGACCGATACAACACGACACACTACACAGCGGGACGCATACCGGCAACGGCGGCGTCCCGTTTTTTTGTGCGCGGGGAACAGCAAAAAGCGTGCCGCGATTTCCCCGGGTCGCCCGGTTTTCCACCCCTCCCGAACACTCTCAAAAATATGTCTGAGATATTTTAAAATATGTCTGACATATTTCAAAATACAAGGCACATAATTTTTTTTACAAAGCAAGGGGTTTTAACCGGCTGTGCCACAGTTTTCGACATTGGCGGTAAAAAGCCGTTTTTTACAACCAGATTTTTAACATTCGCCCCCGCGCGCCGCACAATATTCCTCCGGCACACCGGCGTACTGCAACAAAGGCATACAAAAAGGCGTTTTCAGAAATCCACATACGGGGCGAGCCGCTGTATGTCGCGCTCGGTAAACGCGCTGTCGAATCGCATTTGCCCGATGTCGGATATTTTGCCGAGCGTTCTGCGCCGGCGCATTACAGCCTCCACCTGCGGCTTGCTGAGGTAAGGGTGGCGGAGCATTTCGCCGTATGCTGCCGTATTCAGGTTTACCTTGCGCGGCGCGGCGTTATCGGTGCGGAACCATTTTACCGCGTCGGGACTTATACCGTACACTTCCGCAACCTGTGCGGGCGACACATATCCGCCCAGCAGGTTGCCATATTTCACAATGCGGCGCGCCAACACGCTGCCCACACCCGGAACACGTTTAAGTTGCGACGTATCGCCGCAGTTCAGGTCAACCGTCTCACCTTCGTGCAACTTGTTGCTCCGGTAAACCTCCGTGCGTACCGGCGCAGGCTCGGGCACAGTTTCCTCAATGTCGATATATGGGGCAATGCGCCGGTAATCATCCTGCGACATGCCGTAAATACGCGCCAGGTCGGACGGCCGGCGGAACTTTCCCCCGGCGCGCCGGTATTTCACTATGTTTGCAGCTACAAAAGAAGGAAGCCCGAGCCTTACGAGCCGCGCACTGTCGGCCGTGTTGGGATTGAAGCGGGAAAGCGAGGCACGTATCTCCTTGCCTGGACGTACCGCGCTGCGCGATGTATCGTCCGCGTGTGAGGCAAATCCGCGCATTTCGCTTGCCTGCCTGTCGGTGGGCGGCATTATTGTACGCTCGTCGCCTTTCCAAAAGAAGACAAACAGGAAACCAAGCAGCAGGGCTATAGCAAGGACAGCCGTGGCGGCACGGTCGTGGCGGTTAAAACGCAACGGACCGGGCATGGGGCATTACAAGATATTAAGAAGGCCGAGCCCGTCGAGGAATACTCCCGCAATGATTAAAGGCACCACATACCTGAGCATGAACACAAGCACACTGAAGCAACGCAGCTTGAGCGTACCCCAGTTCGTAAGCTCGTTTGCAAGGGCATGAGGCTTGAGAACCCACCCGACAAAAACCGACGTAAGGAAGCCGGCGGCAAGAAGCATTATCTTAGCCGTTACATAGTCGAACAGGTCGAAGATAGTCATTCCGGCAACCGTCATACCGCTCAACACGCCAAGCGATAGGGAGCAGAAGATGCCGAGCACAAGGCTGCCGCCCGTTACGTACCACGCCGCACGCCGGCGCGGCATGTTGCGTGTTTCGGAAAGGTAAGCCGTAACAACCTCGTGCAACGAAATGGTGGAAGTAAGCGTTGCCACCACCAAAAGAACGTAGAACGCCAGCGAGCACACATAAGCCATGGCCGGTATTCCGCCCATAGCCATCTGGAACACGTTGGGCAAAGCTATGAACACGAGCGACGGGCCTGCGTCGGGCTCAAGCCCGGGCACGGAGAACACGGCGGGGAATATCACAATGCCTGCCATTACGGCCACACTCATATCCATCAGTCCCACGGTAAAAGCAGTTTTGGTGATATTGGCGTCGCGCTTGAAATACGAGGCATACGTACACATGCAACCCATACCAAGGCTGAGCGAATAGAAAGCCTGCGCCATGGCCGACATTACTACGCCGGAATCTATCTTGGAGAAATCGGGCGTAAAGAAGAACTCCAGCCCTTTGGCCGCACCCGGCGTTGTGAGGGCGCACACAACGAGCACCACCATGAGAAGGAAAAGGAAAGGCATGAGAATCTTCGACGAGCGTTCTATGCCGCTCTTCACGCCGCGTACCACGACGAAATGCGTGGCAAAGAGAAAAGCCGCCAGGCAAAGCAGCGGCAACCACGGGTCGGAGACAAAACTGTTAAAATTGTCGGCAAAGACGGAAGAGTCGCCCTGACGCGCCATGACGTTAAAGCGGTTAAGCAGCGACTGGAAAGCATAGTAAAGCGTCCATCCCGCCACAACGGAATAGTAAGCCAGAATAAGGAAAGCGGCAAGCACTTCCATTTTTCCCAAAAGCCCCCAGCTGCGGCGCTTTGAGAGAATGCGGAAAGCCGAACCGGTGTTGGCGCGCGAATGCCGGCCCACGGCAAACTCTGCAACCATGAGAGGCACACCCATAAGCACAACACACAATATGTATACCAGCAAAAACGCACCGCCGCCGTTGTTGCCTGCCTCGGTAGGGAACCTCCAGATGTTTCCCAGCCCTACGGCCGAACCGGCGGTTGCGAAAATTATACCCAGCTTGCTGCCGAAATTTCCTCTTTCTTCCATCGCTTTGATTCTTTAAGCAGTATTTTGATAAAAATATGTGCAAATGTATAAATTATTTGCTTTTCACGTGTCTTTTTCCTCTACTATGAGCAAAAATACCTATCTTTGGTATTTGGTATAAGTAAAGGCATATTGTGCGCAGCACGTCCGGCACACTCGCACAACATCCCGGAAACAGTAAATTTTAAAATGCTTGAGCTATGAAAAAGTTGCTTATCATCTTTTCGGCAGCCGTGGCGGCGTTTTCCATGTCCGGCTGCAGCACGCACAAAGGTGCGTGGAAACTGGCATGGGAAGAGAACTTCAACCAGAAAGAGCATTTCGACACTGCGGTGTGGAGCAAAATACCACGCGGCACGGCCGACTGGCAAAAGCACATGTCGGGCTACGACGGCCTCTATGCCATGCGCGACGGCAACGTGGTGCTGCGCGGCATTGTCAACCCCGGGCTGCCCGACGACCCGGCACCTTACATCACCGGCGGCATTTACACCAAGGGCAAGGTGGGATTTTCGGACGGCCGCATAGAGATACGCGCCCGCCTGCACGGAGCAAAAGGGGCGTGGCCTGCCTTCTGGCTGCTGCCGGAAAACGAACCGTGGCCCGACGGCGGCGAAATCGACATAATGGAACGGCTCAACTACGACTCCATAGCATACCAGACGGTGCATTCGGCCTACACCTACACACTCGGGATAAAAGACAATCCCCCGCAGGGCAGCACCGGAAGGATAGACCCCGACGGCTACAACGTGTACTGCGTTGAAATGCACCGCGACAGCCTTGTGTTCTTCATCAACGACAAGCGCACGTTTGCCTATCCCCGCATACAGACCGACAAGAAGGGGCAGTTCCCGTTTACCGACAAGGACTTCTACCTGCTGCTCGACATGCAGCTTGGCGGCTCGTGGGTGGGAAAGGTCGACACGGCCGACCTGCCGGTCGAAATGGAGATAGACTGGGTGCGCTTCTACCGCAAACGGAAATAAGCCGGATTTTGTGAAAACTTTTTGTTTCATTTTAAGCCCCCCTTGGAGCAAATAAAAAATACAAGGCACATATTTCAAAATATGTCTGACCTATTTTAAAATATCTCAGACATATTTTCGACGGCCTCCAAACCCGCATGAAAACCGGGGTTTTGCCGACAGACAAACACAGACTCCCCTGCTTGCAAGTCCCGCTCAACACCTCGGCATGCAAAGAACACCCCGGCCGTGCGCCGCGCCACACATGCGTTTGACGACTTACATGGAAATATAAGCGGCTGCGGGCACACAAAAGCCGCAATCCCTTTGTATTGCGCCTAACTTTACGTATCTTTGCACACGTTTTTTTAAACGTGTGCTAAAGGTGGTATCAGTTGAAGGATTATCAGTGGAATTCGGCGCGCGCCCGCTTTTCAGCAACGCCACATTTGTCATTGGCGACAGGGAACGCGTGGCGCTTGTAGGCAAGAACGGCGCGGGAAAATCCACTTTGCTCAAGATATTGGCAGGATTGCAGAAACCCACAGCGGGAACGGTAAGCATAAGCCGCGACACAACGGTGGGCTACCTTCCGCAAGTAATGAAGCTGAGCGACTCGCAAACGGTAATGCAGGAAACCGAAAAGGCCTTTGCAGGAGTGGAACAGCTACGCAGGCACATAGAACAGCTGAACAGCGAGCTTGCCAGCCGCACCGACTATGAGAGCGAGGAATACATGGCTCTCGTGGAGCGATACACGCGCGAGAATGAACGCTTCCAGATAACCGGAGGCGGAAACTACCATGCAGCGATAGAACGCACGCTTACAGGGCTGGGCTTCGTGCGAAGCGATTTCGACCGCCCCACAAGCGAGTTCTCAGGAGGCTGGCGCATGCGTATAGAACTGGCAAAGATTCTGTTGCAAAGCCCCGACCTGCTGCTTCTCGACGAGCCCACCAACCACCTCGACATAGAGAGCATACAATGGTTCGAAAACTTCCTGGCCGGCGCCTCATGCTCCGTGCTGCTCGTAAGCCACGACCGCGCGTTCCTGAACAACGTTACCAACCGCACCATGGAAATAAGCGTGGGCAAGATAACCGACTACCGCGTGGGCTATGACGAATATGTGAAACTGCGTGCCGAACGCCGCGAACAGCAACTGCGCGCGTATGAAAACCAGCAAAAGGAAATAGCCGACATAAAGAGCTTCGTGGAACGCTTCCGCTACAAGCCCACCAAAGCAAACCAGGTGCAGAGCCGCCTTAAACAACTCGAAAAAATAGTACCCGTCGAAGTAGACGAGGTAGACAACGCGTCGCTACACCTGAAGTTCCCGCCCTGCCAACGGAGCGGCGACTTCCCGCTGATATGCGAGGACGTTTCGAAAAACTACGGCGAGCACAATATCTTTTCGGGCGTGTCGTTCTCAATACGCCGCGGCGAAAAAGTGGCTTTCGTAGGCAAAAACGGCGAAGGCAAGTCAACGCTCGTAAAGTGCATTATGGGCGAGATACCTTTCGAAGGGAAACTCAAGGTAGGACACAACGTCGAAATAGGATATTACGCACAAAACCAGGCACAACTGCTCGACGACAACATAACCGTGTTCGACACAATCGACCGCGTGGCCCGCGGAGAGGTACGCCTTAAAATACGCGACATACTCGGAGCATTCATGTTCGGCGGCGAGGCAAGCGACAAATACGTAAAGTTCCTCTCGGGAGGAGAACGCAGCCGTCTTGCCATGATACGTCTGCTGCTCGAGCCGGTAAACTTCCTGATTCTCGACGAGCCGACCAACCACCTCGACATGCGCACGAAAGACGTGCTGAAAGAGGCCATACGCGCTTTCGACGGAACGGCAATCATAGTAAGCCACGACCGCGATTTCCTCGACGGCCTTGTAACCAAGGTTTACGAGTTCGGCGGCGGAAAGGTAAGGGAATACCTTGGAGGCATATACGATTTCCTGGAAAAGAACAAGCTCACCTCCCTGGCCGACATACAGCGTCCCTCGGGCATAAAGCCCGAAACTCCGCGCACAGCGCCCGAGGAAGGACGCCTGGCATACGAACAGCAAAAGGAACGTGCCAAACGACTCAGGAAACTGGAACGCACTGCCACCGAAGCCGAGAAAAACGTGACGCAGCTCGAGGCCGCCGTGAAAATGCTCGAAAGCCAGATGAACGACCCGGCCAATGCCTCGGACGCAACATTGTTCACGCGCCACGCTTCAATGAGCAAACAGCTCGAAACCGCGATGTCGGAATGGGAAAAAGCCGAAGAAGAACTCGAACGCTTCAATGCGGAAAACTGACTGACGTCGCAAAATCCGTGAACCCACGAAAATGGAAAACAAAAACATAACATTTATGAACTTTAAAATGATAGTTTCTGCAATGGCCGTTGCCGCCTTTGCAGCTTCTTGCAACAACAATTCCCTCACTACGGGAATACAACAGGAAAACTTCGACACCAGCGTAAAGCCGGGCGATGACTTCTACCAATTTGCATGCGGCGGATGGAAGAAGAACAACCCGCTTCCGCCCGAATATTCGCGCTACGGCACTTTCGAACAGCTTATGGAAAACAACAGTAAACAGCTGCACGAGCTAATCGAAGGATTCGCGAAAGAACAACAGGCCGAAGGCTCCATAGGACAGAAAATAGGCGACCTGTACAATCTTGCAATGGACAGCACACGCAAGAACAAGGAAGGTATCGAACCGCTGCGCAAAGACCTTGAGACAATAAACGGAATAAAAACGCCGGCCGACGTGATGAAAGTGATGTCCTCGCTCGAAAGACGCGGAATGGGCGGATACTTCTACACAATAGTGGGCGCCGACATAAAGAACAGCGAGATGAACCTCGTGCAAGTAAGCCAGGGCGGGCTAACATTGGGCGAAAAGGACTATTACCTGAACGACGACAGCGCCACGGTTAAAATTCGCAACGCCTTCAAGGACTACGTAACAAACATGTTCGCCTTCCTTGGCGACGACGCTGAAACCGCAAAAAAGAAAATGGAAACAGTGCTGGCAATGGAAACACAGATTGCCAAAGTTTCGCGCAGCGCAACGGAACTTCGCGACCCGTCGTCAAACTACAACAAGATGACATTCGAGCAGCTTGTAAAGGATTATCCCGCAATCGACTGGAATACATACTTCGCAACACAGAAATTCCCAAAATTCGACGAGATAAGCATCGACCAGCCCGAAGTAATACACGAAATAGAGAAAATCGTGAAAGAAACGCCTGTAGACGCACAGAAAGCCTACTTGCAATTCCACTTAATAGACGCTGCCGCTCCTTACCTGAGCGATACGATAAGGACAGTACGCTTCAATTTCTACGGAAAAACCATGTCGGGGCTTAAAGAAGAGCGGGCAACATGGAAACGTGCTGTATCGACGGTAGAGAGTGTACTCGGCGAAGGCGTAGGTAAGATGTACGTTGAAAAATACTTCCCCGAATCATCGAAAACCAGAATGCTCAAACTCGTAAAGAACCTGCAGAAAGCATTAGGCGAAAGAATACAGGCACAAACCTGGATGAGCGACACCACAAAAGCCAAAGCACTCGACAAACTTGCGAACTTCTACATCAAGATAGGCTATCCCGACACATGGAAAGACTATTCAAAACTGAAAATAGACAAGTCGAAATCCTTGTATGAGAACATGGCGGAAGCAAGTGCATACAAAAGCGATGATATAATAGAGCGTAGCGTCAACAAGAAAGTAGACCGCATGAAATGGCACATGGATCCGCAAACAATCAACGCATATTATAATCCTACAACCAATGAAATTTGCTTCCCGGCCGGAATACTGCAGCCGCCTTTCTTTGACCCCAACGCCGACGACGCTTTCAATTACGGCGCAATCGGAGTTGTTATCGGGCACGAGATGACACATGGATTCGACGACATGGGACGCCAGTTCGACAAGCATGGTAACCTGAGCGACTGGTGGACCAAGGGCGACGCTGACAATTTCAAAAAACGCGCACAAGTACTTATCGACTATTTCAACAATATCGAAGTACTTCCAGGGCTGAACGGAAACGGTGCCCTGACGATTGGCGAAAACCTTGCCGACCACGGAGGCATAGAAGTGGCTTACCAGGCATTGCAGAACGCAATGAAGGAAACCCCGCTCGACAGTGCTGACGGATTCACGCCCAACCAGCGTTTCTTCCTTGCTTACGCAAACGTTTGGCGCGACAATATCACCGACGAAGACATACGTATGCGCACGAAAGTCGACCCGCACTCACTCGGACGTTGGAGAGTGAACGGAACACTTCCGCACATCAATGCCTGGTATGAGGCGTTCCACGTAGGTAAGGAGAACAAACTTTACCTGCCTGAGGAAAAACGCGCAAACATCTGGTAAAAAACATGCTTGTATGCGCTCCGCGATACTGCGGGGCGCATACAAGGGTTTTCCAAAACCGCATTCCATTGATTACGTGCTACACAAAACGGACACAACAAGTTCCTACAAAATACGCACCCGTTTACGACAGCGATACATAAACGATTTTTATAAGAAGTAACGACATGCCTTTGTACGTTCCAAAAAATCTACCGGCAATAAAAGAGCTGCGCTCCCAAGGTATTACCATATACGATGAAGTTCCCGAGGGTGTAAAGCCGTTGCGGATTTTGCTCCTCAACCTAATGCCTATAAAAGCCGTGACCGAGCTTGACATTTCGCGCCAGTTGTCGAAAACCGATTTGCCTGTACAGCTTATTCCCATGAAGATACGCGGCCAGCAATACAAGAACACGCCGCAGGAGCACATGGATGCTTTCTACCGCAACTTCGACGAGCTTGCCTCGCAGCAATACGAAGGCATGATAGTTACGGGTGCACCTGTGGAGCGGATTCCTTTTGAAAGCGTGCGTTATTGGCAACAGCTGATTGAAATTTTCGACTGGTCGCGCACCGAGATACGCTCGGCCATATACCTGTGCTGGGGAGCGCAAGTGGGATTATACCACCATTACGGCGTGCCCAAATACGATTTGCCTCACAAGCTTTTCGGCGTTTACGAGCAAAAGCTGCAGCGCTCGGGCCTGCCTATTTTCCGTGGGTTGGAAGAGCGTTTCAACATGCCTAACAGCCGTTACACCGAAGTGCGCCGCGAAGACATCGACCGCGTGTCTGACCTCGAAATCTTCGTTGAGGGAGACCGCTCTGGGGTAGGAATCGTAAAACCCGTAAACCGCAGCGAATTCTTCGTTATGGGGCATTTGGAATACTCGCCAGCAACGCTCGACAACGAATACAACCGCGACGTTAACCGCGGGCTCGACATATCACGCCCCGAGAACTACTATATAAACGACGACCCAGAGCAGGGGATAAACTATTCCTGGCAAAAGCCGGCCGACTTGTTCTACTCCAACTGGCTTAACTACTACGTAAACAAGAAACCGTAAAATAACGCACGCGGCAACACATTATCAAAACACGGAATTGCCGATACGATGACAACTGCGGGAGTTCTCCCCTATCCTTGCGTAACGAATCAGACGGCGTGCCTGACATTATAATAAATGTCGGGCACGTTGTTTATATTATACGCATAGCAACATGCACCCTTTTATAAAAACATGCAGCACAAACGCAGCGTTTTATCTGAAAAAAACATCCTTGGGCTTTGCGGCTTTACGCGCTAAAAACTAAATTAGCACGAAAATACCACAACGTGAAAAAAACATTGGACAACGCCGCTGCCGGCGATTACCTGTTTGCTGCTCCCGACGGTACGCTATATGCCATAAGCGCGAAAGAGGTTTGCAACCCGCAACATGCCGGAGAATGCATAGGAGTGGTTTTCTCCATGCAACCCACGGCTTACGACAAGGCGCACGGCGTAAGGCACGGGTACGCCCTGGCTGTGAACGACGCTGCTTCCGCGTGCCGCTGGGCAGACGAGGCGGCATGGCACCGCAAGACCCTGTTCTGGCACCGCGCTCCAAAAAGCCGGAGACTTCAGTTGCCTGACAACCTGCTATGCCGCGAAGGACTGCGCAACAGCATGCTTATGAATGGCGACACAGACTACCCGGCTTTCCATGCGGCCGGGATTTATGGCCGCGACTTCGGGCACAAAAATCCTGTTTTCACGTTCTTGCCATCAGCGGGGCAGTGGATTGAAATACTATCCAGCCTTGCCGCCCCCTGTTTTGCCGCAGAAGCCGGCGTATCACTGACAAAAGGCTGCTGGAGTGCCGAAGGCAAAAGCATATCCGAAGCCCTAAACAGAAAACTACGCAATGTGCCCGGTGCGCCTCCGCTTTGCAACGGCGTGCGCGACATATTCTGGAGCAGCACGCCGGCCGGCAGCAAAAGCGCCTACGGGCTGGCGTTTTATGAAAAGGAAGGCATAGCTGGTATCTGCGCTTTTCCGGCTTCCACCCGCTGCCGGGTACGTGCCGTAATAGCCTTCTAACCTTTTATTCCTCCGATTGCGGGTTTTCGTCGCGACGCTGCGATTCTCGTTCGATTATTTCGCGCAACTTGCGCCCGGCAACAAGACAGCATTGAATGCACGAAACACGCTGCTCGGGGCTTTTCAGCCTGGCACACTGCAATGTTCCCAATTCCTTTTTGAAATGCAGGAAAAGCTCCCTGGCCAATTCCGACGTGCGCTCGTCGTCGGCGTCGAGCAATACGCCAAGCCCGGCCACAGCGCCGGTAAGTGCACCGCATGTACCTTCGTCGTGCGTGCGGCCTATGCCGCCGCCGAAGCCCGCCACCGTGTGTTTCAGCACCCGTTCGTCAAACCCCAGGCGCGCCGCCGCATTAACGCCGCATAGCGTAGCCTGCGCACAGTTGTATCTCATTTTCCTGCGGTTCAATATCTCTTCGTCCGTGCCGCTCCCGGCATCGGGCGTTACATTGCCAACAAACTCGTCCATTTACGGTATGTTATCTTTTCATAATACTTTCAAACCGTGCAAAGGTACATAATTGCGGCAAACACTCGCCTCATAAGGAAGCCTGTATTAAAAATACTTACATTATTTTTGCACAAAAGCCGGACTTTCAATCCGGAAACCATACCTTTGCAAACAAAAAGCAACATATCATGAGCAAAATCCTGCGCCGCTATCCCGTTACGCTGCTGTTTGTAGCGGCAATATTCACCGCATGCCTGATACCCATACCCGAAACGCCGCTTAGCGACGTGCAGTTTATCGACAAATGGACGCATACCGTGATGTACCTTGCACTGGGTATCGTATTCTGGACCGAGTACTACCGCTGCCGCAGCACCATGCGCGGAATGCGCCTGTTCATCGTAGCCGTCGCGCTGCCCGTGTTAATGGGAGGACTTATCGAAATAATGCAAGCCACCCTTACCGACTGCCGCAGCGGCGAATGGCTCGACTTTGCCGCCGACGCCGTAGGCGTGTTGTTCGGCGCAGCCGTGGGACGGTACATAATGGGACACCTGTTCAGCCGCGTAAGGAACAGACGCTGACCCCTCGCCCGAAAAACAGCCCTGCCGTGCCGCGCCACAATCCGCATGTGCGGCAGACAAACACCGACACCAAAAGCGCAGGAAAAAGAGTAAGGAAAAAGCCCTTTTTTACGCCCAAAAATGGTATCTGATAACCAAAGGGTTACAAACAGGTCGGAGAAAAGAAAAAATTCAAGGCACATATTTCAAAATATGTCCGACATATTTTAAAATATCTCAGACATATTTTTGACCCTGTCCCGCGCCCGCTTGCGCAATGCAGACAAATAACGCCGCAAAAACGGTGTTTTTTATTTTGTTTCTTTAAAAGGGGAAATGTATCGTTTCCACATCCTGCCGCGCGGGCGTTGCCTGCTGCGTTCCCGAAAGGGGTTTGTATTTCGACATAACCCCGGGAAGCTCTTTTTTGATTTGCGAAATCCTCTTGCTGTCGCTGGGGTGCGTGCTCATGAACTCGGGTGTGCTGCCCTGCGACATGGACGCCATTTTCTGCCAGAAAGTGAGCGCCACGTTAGGGTCGTAACCCGCAAGGCGCATGAAGATAAGCCCTATGTAGTCGGCCTCGCTCTCGTGTTTGCGCGAGAATGGCAGCGTAACGCCATACTGCGTTCCCAGGCCGTAAACTTTTCCGGCTACGTTCTGTATGGCTGCGCTCTTGTTTGAAAGCACAGACCCGAGCACGTTTGCCCCGTATTGCGAAAGCACCTGCTGGCTCATTCTCTCGTTACTATGTTTCGCAACGGCGTGCGCAACCTCATGCCCGAGCACCACGGCAAGCTCGTCGTCTGACGATACCAGCTTCATCAGTCCTTCGTAAACCACTATCTTGCCTCCGGGCATACAGAACGCATTTAATTCATTGTTTTTAACCAGGTTGAACTCCCATGCGAAATTCCGTATCTCGCCCGACTGCCCTGTTTGCCTAAGATAGGCCTCTGTGGCATTCGCTATGTTCCTTCCCACACGTTCCACTTGCGCCGTCCACTGGGCGTTGGTTGAGCGCGTGGCCGTTTTCATGTAACTTTGGTATTCGGTGAGGCTCGCCGAAAGCACTTCGCTGTCGTTCACGAGCAGCACCTGCTTGCGCCCGGTTACGGGGACTGTGGCGCAACTTCCCATTACAAGGGCTGCTGCCAGGATAATCGAAATAGTCTTGTTCATCTCTCGTTAACAGTAAAATATACCTTGCCTTGTGCGACCTGCGTGGACCGGCGTGCCTTTCATGCAGCCTGCCGGAGCGTTGGCCCGCATGCAAAAGTGACAATAATTACCCGTAAACGCAAATTAAGGCGCGAAATAATATCCTTAACCTAAAAACTGAACACCACGTCGGCACCGAAATGACAGGGAATGCCCTGCTGGCTGAAACCACGGCTCATCGATTCGAAATAAAACGTGTCGTACTTTGCGCACGTCAGGTTCTTGCCCCACAGTTTCAGGCTTGCGATACCCAGGTCGGCCGTTACGTGTGCGCCGAGGTTGGCATAGAAGTTCTGGTAAACGTCGTTGCGCTCCGTCCAGTAGATTCTGCCCAGCCCTACTACGTCGGCACCGAAAGTTAGTCCGTGCAGCACTCCGGCGTTCAGCAGAACGTTATAGTTTGCCGCTATGCCCATGTTGTGCATCGGCACCATGGGAACGTATTTTCCCTTGTAGTTGTTTTTGCCGTCGTGATATTTCACGAATTCGGCGTGTGTAAAACCGTATGAAGCGCTCAGGTTAAGGCGGTTGTCGAACAGCGCGCTGCGTATCTCAAGTTCTGCGCCGCAGCTGTGGCTGCGCCCCGCGTTCACCATCTGACGTCCGAGCCCGGAAACCGAATAGCGCGCAATTTGCTGGTCGTATGTATCCATGAAGAACAGTGCCGCGTTTACCTGCAGGCTTCGTCCCAACAGGTTAAGGTGAGCTCCGGCTTCGTAGTTATAGGAATATTCAGGTTTGTAACGCAACGATTTCGCGCCGGGAACGGTAAATTCGGGAAAGTTCTTGTCCACCGTGTTTTTTATTCCGGTAAACATCTGCTTCATCGCCTCGCTTTGCGCGTTGTCTATCTGCTGCTGCAACAGGCCGCCCACATAATCCTTTGCACCCTGCATTAAGTTACTCTGCAATTTGGTTTGTGCCAGTTCTGAAGCCATCTGTATATTGTATCCTCCCGAACGGTAGCCCTTGCTGAAGGTTACGTAAACGTTTCCTGCGCGTTCAAAGTTATATTGTAAGGCCACTTTCGGCAAAAGCTGCACATAGTCGTCCTTGTGGCTGCCTTTCGAATCGGCCCTTGCCACGAGATTTGCCGCAGGAGCCATTGTCATGCCGAAGTTATAGTTTATGTCGTTGCCCGTCATGTGATAATCGAGTTCCTGGTGCTCCACGTCGACGCGCAATCCCACCGTAAGGTCCACGTTGCGCACAAGGAAGTCGTTGAAAACCGACTGGTGGAACACAGCAAAGTTCGTAACCGGCGTGCGGTAGTTTCCGGCAAACACCATCGAGGGGTCGGTAAGTTTCATGTTCATCTTGATAGTCATCGGCTGCTGCGTAAACGGGTTGGTGAACGTAGGTTCGGGCAGGTGCGAGGCTATCGTTGTGTTCAGCATTGCCATTCCGTCCTCATAGAACGTTACGGGCGTGGTGGTGTGCATATGCTGGTACATGGCAAACAGTCCTGTGGTTGAATTCCAGCGTTTCCCCGTTGTCTTCAGCGACAGTTCTTCGCTGAAGGTCTGTGCCCGTTGCCTTTGCTCAAGCGAATATATGTCGGCGGCCAGGAAATCCTGGTCCATATACATGCGGTCTTGCAGGAACTGGTAACTCGTAACCGACGATAGCGTGTACGTAGGTTTCTTGTACGTTATGTTCAGCCCGCTGTTGAGGATGTTGCGGCGGTACTTGCCCTGGCGGTTGGCCGTTATGCGACCTATGTATTCGGGATACTCCTCGCCGCCCGTTGCCGAAGGGGCTTTTCCCTTGTAATAATAAGGATATGCGTCCTCGTCGCTGTAGGAATATGTTGTCTGGAAGTCGAACTTGAGTTTGTTGTTCGCCTTGTAAACCGCCCTGAGCCTTGCGCCGGCCTCTTGCGAGCCGTCGGCCTTGCGTCCTGTGGAATCGTTACGGAAGAAGCCGTTCTCGGCATTATAGTATCCGCCAACCGAGTAGGCGAACTTGTTGCCTATCTTCTGGTTTGTCGTGGCCGAAATGCGGCGTCCCGTTGTGCGCCCCGTAGCTCCGAGCGACACTTTCGTGCCTTGCTTGCGCAGGGGGTCGGATGTGAACACGCGGAACAGTCCGCCCATTGAATTGCGCCCGTACAGCGTTCCCTGCGGCCCGTTGAGCACGTCAATGCGGTCGATGTCGAGGAACGTGAAGTCGTATGCGCTCTTGTCGATATACGGCATGTTGTCCACGTACATACCCACTGCCGGAGTGTTCATGCGCGAGCCAATGCCGCGTATATACACCGAGCTGGTAAGGCGGCTGCCGTAGTCGGGGATATAGAGGTTGTGCACGAAGCCCGTCAAGTCCTTTACCGATGTCACCCCGAGATTGTCGAGGCCTTCGCCCGAAAACAACGTTACCGACACCGGCTGCTTGCGCAGCTTGATATTCTCTTTGGGTGAAGCCACCACTACCACTTCCTCCACGTCTACCACCTTGGCCGTGTCGAGGGCCGACGGATTAACGTCGGGTACAAATCCTTCAGCACCCGCGCCCGTGAAGGCGAGGAGCGAAAACATGCCTGCCAATACTCTTTTCATTCTTACAATTCTCGTTTTTCCGGCTGCAAAGGTATAAAGCTGCCTTTTCATCCGCAATCCTTATTTATAATGATTTTTCCGCCGCAGCACAAAGCCTTGTTGCCGGGCTGCAAAAAGTGGAAAGTGAAAACAGACAAACACCGCAGGCATTTTTTACCCCCTGTTTTACCGCCCCGAAAAAAGGTGGCTTGCTTTTTAAAATTAGTGGCTCGGATTTTAAAATCC
>OOBJ01000690.1_pt1 | contig 24711 bp, 18 predicted proteins | sample 1671331 | NCBI WGS metagenome assembly OOBJ01 (sample SAMN06348145, study PRJEB24527) | human gut metagenome | biome: human gut; feature: ankylosing spondylitis patient; material: feces | host: Homo sapiens | place: China | collected 2015-10 | reverse complement strand
TTCAGAATGCAGGAGTACAGGAGTACAGACATTTGCATTTGGCTATCGCAGCGCAGCCCATTCTTAACTCTTAATCCTCAATTCTTATTTCAGAATGCAGGAGTACAGGAGTACAGACTTTTGCTTTTGACTATCGCAGAGCAGCCCGTTCTTAACTCTTAATCCTCAATTCTTATTCCTTAATTCTTAATTCTTAACCCTCTCCCGCTATCTTACCTTCAGCGTGATTATGGTGAGCGCCGCCAGGATGATGGTCACTATCCAGAAGCGGATGGTAATCTTCGACTCGTGGACCACGCTCTTTGGCCCGCGCCACAGGTAGCGGCAGTCGGCGTCGAGCTGCCGGTCCTCGGTGCGGAAGGTGTCGTGTATGGGGGCGCGCTTGAATATGCGCTGCTTCACGCCGCGCCTCTTCCCCATCTTGTAGTACCACACCTGCATCATCACGCTGAGGCTCTCGACGAAGAAGATGCCGCAGAGTATGGGCAGCATGAGCTCCTTGTGGATGATGATGGCGCCCACGGCGATGATGCCCCCGATGGTCAGCGAACCCGTGTCGCCCATGAATATCTGGGCCGGGTAGGCGTTGTACCACAGGAAGCCGATGAGCGCGCCCACGAAGGCGCACATGAACACCACCAGCTCCTGGCTGCCGGGGATGTACATTATGTTGAGGTAGGCGGCATATTCGATGTGGCTCGACACATAGGCCAGTATGCCCAGGGCCACGCCGATGATGGCCGAGTTGCCGGCGCACATGCCGTCCATGCCGTCGTTGAGGTTGGCCCCGTTGGACACGGCCGTCACCACGAGTATGGTCATCACCACGAAGAGCACCCAGCCGGCGGCCGTCTTGTACTTGCCGCAAAACGACATCAGCCTCGAGTAGTCAAGGTTGTGCCCTTTGACAAAGGGTATGGTGGTCTTGAGCGACTTGGTCTCCTGGCTGCGGTGCTTGACCACCAGCTCCTCGGTCTGCTGCTTCTCTATGGCCACGTTCTCGCGCATCACGGCGTCGGGGCTGAAGTAGAGCACCAGCCCCACTATGAGGCCGAGGCCCACCTGGCCCACAATCTTGAACTTGCCGCGCAGCCCCTCCTTGTTGTGGCGGAATATCTTGATGTAGTCGTCGAGCCCGCCGAGCAGCCCGAGCCACACCGTGGTGACTATCATCAGTATGATGTAGATGTTGCGCATGCGCCCGAGCAGCAGCACGGGCACGAGTATCGCCACAATGATTATCACGCCGCCCATCGACGGCACGCCCACCTTCTGCAGCCCGAAGGGGTCGATGGACGCGTCGCGCTGCGTCTCGGCAATCTGCTTGCGGCGCAGGTACTTGATGAACTTCTCGCCGAACCACGCCGAGATTATCAGCGACAGCACCAGGGCCATGAGCGAGCGGAACGATATGTACGACCACACGTGGGCCCCGGGTATGCCGAACTGGTCGAGGAATCGGAACAGATAGTATAACATGTCTTGCTTTATTACGTTTTCATTACTTTGAGGCGCGGCGCGGAACGTGCCGTCCAGGCCTGCGGTACAGGCCGTTTGGCAATGCGGCGGGGGCCGTCCGGCGCGGCCGCGGGGGCCGTCTTGCCATTCCGCGCCAGCCCGGCGCAAACGCCTCCGGCTGCCGCTGCCCCCGGCCCCGGCGTCAGGCCAGGCCCATCACCTTCCTCAGTTCTTCCTTGTCGTCGAAGTGGTGCTTCACCCCCCTTATCTCCTGGTAGTCCTCGTGGCCCTTGCCTGCCACGAGCACCACGTCGCCCTTGCGGGCCATCATGCAGGCCGTGCGTATGGCCTCGCGGCGGTCGGCTATGCTCACCACCTTCTTCATCTGCCTGGCGTCGAGCCCGGCGAGCATGTCGGCGATGATGTCCTGCGGGTCTTCGAAGCGGGGGTTGTCGCTGGTTATTATCACCGTGTCGCTCTGCCTTACGGCCTCCTGGGCCATCAGCGGGCGCTTGCCCTTGTCGCGGTTGCCGCCCGCGCCGCACACGGTGATCACGCGCCCCTTGCCGCCGAGCACCTCGTGTATGGCCGCGAGCACGTTCTCGAGGGCGTCGGGCGTGTGGGCGTAGTCGACGATGGCCGTGAAGCCCTCGGGCGACCTGATGGGCTCGAGGCGCCCGCTGACGCTGTGCAGCGTGCTCATCACCACGAGCACGTCGTCGGGCTGCTTGCCCAGCATGACCGCCGCGCCGTAAACGGCGAGCAGGTTGCTCACGTTGAACTTGCCTATGAACTGCACGCCGACCTCCCGACCGTCCACCTCGAGGTACATGCCCTCAAAGTGGCACTCCACGATGCGGGCCCTGAAGTCGGCCATCGAGCGCGTGGAGTAAGTCTTGACCGTGGCCTTGGTGTTCTGCACCATCACCATCCCGTTCCTGTCGTCGGCGTTGGTTATGGCGAAAGCCCCCTTTGGCAGCGAGTCGAAGAAGGCCTTCTTGGCGTTGCGGTAGTTCTCGAACGTCTTGTGGTAGTCAAGGTGGTCGCGCGTCAGGTTGGTGAATATGCCCCCGGCAAAGGCCAGCCCCCCGATGCGCTTCTGCGCTATGGCGTGGCTGGAGCACTCCATGAAGGCATACTCGCAGCCCTCGGCCACCATGCGGGCCAGCAGCGAGTTGAGCTCTATGGGGTCGGGGGTGGTGTGGTCGGCGGGCAGCCTCTCGCCGTCGATGTAGTTGCACACCGTAGATATGAGGCCGCACCTGTGGCCCATCTTGCGGAACATCTCGTAGAGCAGCGTGGCTATGGTGGTCTTGCCGTTGGTGCCGGTGACGCCCACAAGCCTGAGCCTGCGCGACGGGTCGCCGTAGAATAGCGTGGCCACCGGGCCCACGGCGTCCTCGGTAGACGGCACCACGGCGTAGGCCACGCCCGGCGCCGCCTCGACGGGCAGCTCCTCGCAGAGCACGGCGGCGGCCCCCTGGGCCACGGCCTTGGGTATGAAGGCGTGGCCGTCGGCCTGCGTGCCGCGCATGGCCACGAACAGGTCGCCGGGCTTCACGCGCCGCGAGTCAATCTGCACTCCCGTTATCTCGGCCCCCGCGTCGCCTACTATGCGCGCCGGGCCGGCATTCTTGAGCAAGTCGCTAAGTGTCATATTGCATTTATGTTTTGGTTCGTATGTATGCCTTTGGAGCCGTCGGCCGGCGCCGCGCGGGCCCGGCGGGCCTATTCCAGATAGAGCACGCACTCCCGCCCGCGGCGCAGCGTGGTGCCCGGCTCGCAGCTCTGGCGCTTCACCCGGCCCCGCCCGTGCAGCCTCACCCTGAGCCCCTGGCTCTCGAGCAGGTAGACGGCGTCGCTCGCGCCCATGCCCCTGACGTCGGGCACGGTGCCCTTGGGCGTGTTCACCCGAGCCAGGTCGACGGCCTTGGGGCCCGTGGTGGCCCTGCCCCACACCGGGGTGCCGGCGCTGCCGGTGCCGCCCCAATCACGGTTGGACGCCACGCCGAGGTCGCGCAGCACGTAGTCGGCAGCCACGACGTTGCCCGACTTCACCTCGGGCACCATCGCCGCCGACGGGTCGCGGGCGTCGTCGATGCTCAGCTTTATGTGGCGCGCCATCACGCCCTCGGCTATGTGGTGGAACACCAGGCCGCTCATGCCGCCGCCCGATGCGGGCAGCCCCGACTTGCGTATGCACACTATGCAGCTGTAGCGGGGCTCGTCGGCGGGGAAGTAGCCTGCAAAGCTCAGCCAGTAGTCAACGGTGCCGCTGTGGTATCCGGCCGCCCCCTTCGACACCTGGGCCGTGCCCGTCTTGCCGGCCACGCGGAAAAGTCTCGACCCGGCCTTCTTGCCAAGGCCCTGGCTCACCACGTGCTCGAGCACCGTCTGCAGCGTGCGCACCGTCTGTGGCTTGCATATTCGCTCCTTCTGCACCACGGGCGGGAACTCCATGATGGTCTCGCCGTTCTTCACCACCTTCTTCACAAACCGCGGCCTCATCATCTTGCCGTCGTTGGCTATGGCGTTGTAGAACGCCACGGTGTTTATCGGGGCCACCTGTGTCTCGTAGCCTATGCTCATCCACGGCAGCGCCGTCTTGCTCCAGTTGAGCCACTGGCCGCGCTTGTTCTTCTTGGGCATGCGTATGATTGGCTTGGCATAGCCCACGAGCGGTATGTGCAGGTCGTCGGCTATGCCCGTGCGGTAGAGCCCCTCGACGTACTTCTCGGGGTGGTCGTAGTAGAAACGGTCTATCACGTAGCTCACCCCGATGTTGCTGCTCACCTCGAGCGCCCTGGCCACGTTGATGTCCTGGTAGCCCCCGCGGCGCCAGTTGTGGTCTTTCATGAAGCGCCCGTGCATGTCCATCACGCCGCTGCCGGTGTGTATGACGTAGCTCGTGTCGACCACGCCGTCGTCGAGCGCCACCATTATCGAGGCCGGCTTGAACACCGAGCCCGGCTCGCACCTGTAGCTGATGGCGTTGTTCATTATCTCGCGGTACTCGCCGTCGGCGCACCGTGTCATGTTGACCATGGCCTTGACGTCGCCCGTCTGCACCTCCATGAGTATGGCCACGCCCATGTCGCCGTTCACCTTGCGCAGCTCGTCGATGAGCGACCGCTCGGCGATGTCCTGCATGGTGACGTCGATGGTGGTGATGATGTCGGCCCCGTTCACGGGCGGCGTCACCGGCACGCTCATGTAGTTCTTGAGCACCTTGCGCCGGTGGGTGATGCCGTCGGTGCCCCTCAGTATTGAGTCGTACGACAGCTCGAGGCCGCACCTGGCCGTGTCCTTGGCGCCGAACATGTCGCCCACGGTGCGGCTGGCCAGCGAGCCGAAGGGCCTGCGGCGCGAGTTGAACTCCTCGGTGTGGAAGCCCCCCTTGTTCTTGTCGAGCCTGAAGACGGGCAGTTTCTTCACCTCGGTGTACGTGCCGTAGTCGATGCGCTGCTTCCACACGGGCCAGTGGCGCGCCCCCTTCTCGAATCCCTTGGTGAGGTCGCGCTTGAACTCCTTGGCCGACTTGGCCGGGAAGATGCGGTTGAGGCCCTCGCAGATGAGGTCGACGCTGTCGGTCCACATCGTGTCTATGCGCTGCCCGCCGGGCATGAAGTCCATGAATATCCTGAACTCGGGTATGCTGCTTGCCATGAGCTGCCCATCGCAGCTCAGTATGTTGCCGCGCGTGGGCTTCACGCTGAGGCTGTCGCGCACGAGCCTGGCGGCCACGTCGCTCCAGTATTGCTTCTCGGCGGTCATGATGTATCCGGCCTTGCCGATGATGGCAACGCCTATCAGTGTGAACGCCACGGCTATTGCGAAGTAGCGCGGCATGACCTTATCGCTGTTAAACTTGCTCATTCCTCCTCGTCGGGTACGGTTATTATGTAGGGCGGCTGCTCTGCCGGGTGCAGCAGGCTGTCGGCATTGTTCTTCAGTATCTCCAGTATGTGGCTCTCGCGGCACCGCTCGGTGAGCGTGCTCGAGCTCGACAGGGCCTTGTACTTGGCGTCCTTGAGCTCGGCCTCAAGCCTGTTGATGGTCACCAGGTCCTGCTGGCACTGGTACCTGAAGGCCACATATATTATTGTGAAGACGACCACTATCACCACGAGCCATATCTGGCTCCTCACCAGCTGTGCGTTGAGTATGTCGCCTCCGAGTATCTTGCGCAGCGTGAGCGTGGCCGAGGGGCGCGGGTCTTCCTCGCGCGCGCTCTCCCTGATGGCCGCCGCCAACTGTTCGTCGGGGCTCTCCCACTGCTGCCCGGCCCCGGCCTCTGCCTGTGCGGCGCTGCCGCCGGCTGCCTGGCCCTGCTGTTCCTTATCCTTGTCTGCCATTGTCAATAGGACTGTCTTTTGGTTGTCTTAACTGTGTCGGGGGCCCGTAGGCTCCCCTGCCGGCACCGGCCTCACCGCCGCCCCACCTTCTCGGCCACGCGGAGCTTGGCGCTGCGGCTGCGCGGGTTGGCCTGCTGCTCGGCGTCGGAGGGCACGGTGACCTTGCCCCCGAGCTGCCTCAGCGGCGCCTCGGTGCGCCCGTAGAAGTCGTGCTCCACCCTGCCGGCCACGTTGCCCGAGCGCATCACGTTCTTCACCATGCGGTCTTCGAGCGAGTGGTAGGTGATGACGGCCAGCCGCCCGCCCGGGGCGAGCAGCTCCACGGCGGCCCCGAGCATCTCGGCCAGGGCGTCCATCTCGTGGTTCACCTCTATGCGCAGTGCCTGGAACAGCCGCGCGGCGTCTTTCTTGGCCCGCTGCTGGGGCAGCAGCCCGCCGACGGCGCCCATAAGGTCGGACGTGGTGAGCAGCGGGGCCGACTGCCGCGCCCTCACTATGGCGGCGGCCAGACGGCGCGCGTTTCTCAGCTCGCCGTAGAGGTAGAGCACGTCGGAGAGGCGCTCCTCGCTGTAACTGTTGAGCACGTCGGCTGCCGTGGCCCCGGCGCGCTTGTTCATGCGCATGTCGAGCGGGGCGTCGAAGCGGAACGAGAAGCCGCGCGCGGCGTCGTCGAGGTGGTGGCTCGACACTCCGAGGTCGGCCAGCAGCCCGTCTATGTGGTCTTCGCCGTAGTAGCGCATCCAGTTCTTCAGGTAGCGGAAGTTGCTCCGCACAAAGGTGAAGCCCTCGCCGCCGAAGGCCTGGCGCTCGGCGTCGGCGTCCTGGTCGAACCCGTAAAGGCGCGCCCCGCCGCTGAGCCGGGCCATTATCTCGCGGCTGTGCCCCCCGCCGCCGAAGGTCACGTCGACATAGACGCCGCCGGGCCTTATGCCCAGCCCGTCGACACTCTCGCGGAGCAAAACCGGTATGTGGTAACAATCCATAACTCGTAACGTCGGTAATACATCGGTGCGGCGCGGCGGCCGCAGGCCGGCCGCGCCATGGGCAGCGCCCGTCAGCCGGCATCGGCGGCGGCGCCGCCGGGGCCCATGGCCCGCTGAAGCGCCTCGCCGAAGGCGGCCGGGTCGACAAAGCCTGTGCCGCCGGGGCCCGACGGCCATATCTCGATGGTGTCGCCCATGCCTATGAAGCGCACGTCCTGCCCTATGCCGGCCTGGCGGAGGCACCGCCGCGGTATGAGGAAACGCCCGCTGGCATCGAGGGCCACGGGCTCCACCTCGCTCACAAACTGGCGGAAGAGCTGCTGCTCGTCGCGGTCCCAGCGGCTCAGGCGGCGGCGCAGGCTGTCCATCTGCTCGCCCCAGACGCTCTCGGGATAGAGCACCAGGCAGGCCTGGAACACGTCTTTGCGCATCACCATGCCCTGCTCGCCTGCGCCCTGCAGCACCTTGCGGAATGCCGCGGGCAGGAACACGCGCCCCTTGGCGTCGAGCTTGGCCTCTATGTTTCCCAGGAATCGCATACTGACGGACATGCTGCTTTCGTTTCGGCAAAGATACACATTTTCCTCCACACGGCCCCACTTTCCCCCACTTTTTTGCGGCTCGCCCCACATTTTCTTGACCTTGCCCAACCGGCGGCATTGCCCTGCCGGCGGGGCCCCGCAGCGGCCGCCCTGCCGCGGGGCGGTAAATTATGTTTACCCCGGCATGCAGCGCCCCGCCACGCCCCGCCCGCGGCTTGCCAAACGGCCCCCGCCGCAACGCCAAACGGCCCGCGCCGCAAGCCCGTATGGCACAGACGGCAAGCCCGCGGGGCACGTTTTGCAAACCCGGCCCGGGCAGGGGCCGGAACGGGGATGGCGGCCATGGGAGGCGGCGGCCGAACAATGTTTACAAACAGGGGGCGGGGCGGCCCTACTGTGCGGCCGGTGATGTTGGCAAATGTTAAATGGCGCGCGGCGGCGGGCGCCCACCGTTGGCCGACAGCAAAAAAATGGCTACCTTTGCACACCGGCCCGCACCATGCCGGCAGGCAGGCCGCCCCGCAGCGGGCGGCCGCCGTGCCGGCATGCCGCGACGGCCGCAACCCAACCAAGACCGACAGACATGACAACAGACTGCAGGCGGCTTGCCGCCGAGGCCACCGGGCTGCTGAGGCGGCTTATAGCCACGCCGTCGGTGAGCCGCGACGAGAAGGCGGCCGCCGACATTATCGAACAGTTCATGGAAGACAGGGCCATGAGCCCCCGCCGCGAAGCCAACAACGTGTGGGCCGTGGCCCCGGGCCACGACGACAGCCGCCCCACGCTGCTGCTCAACGCCCACATCGACACGGTGAAGCCCGTGGCGTCGTGGACGCGCGACCCCTTCTGCCCCACCGTAGAGGGCGGCCGGCTCTACGGGCTGGGCAGCAACGACTGCGGCGGCGGGCTGGTGAGCCTGCTCGCCACATACGCCACCATGGCCCGGGCGCCACGGGCCTACAACCTTGTGTGCCTGGCCTCGGCCGAGGAAGAGGTGTCGGGGGCCGACGGCATCAGCCGCGCCCTGCCGCTGTTGCCGCGCATCGACGTGGCCATAGTGGGCGAGCCCACGGGCATGCAGCCCGCCATCGCCGAGAAGGGGCTCATGGTGGTAGACGCCGTGGCCCGCGGGCGCTCGGGCCACGCCGCCCGCGCCGAGGGGGTGAACGCCATATACAAGGCCATCGACGACATAGCATGGCTGCGCTCCCACCGCTTCGGCAGGGTGAGCCCGCTGCTGGGCCCCACGCTCGCCACGGTGACGGTGATTGGTGCCGGCACCCAGCACAACGTGGTGCCCGACGAGTGCCGATTCACCATCGACGTGCGCTCCAACGAGCTGTACACCAACGCCGAACTGCTCGACGAGCTGCGCGCGGGCATGGGCAGCGAACTCACGCCACGGTCAACGCGCCTGGGCTCGTCGGCCATCGACCCCGCCCACCCGCTCGTGGAGCGGTGCCGGGCCATGGGCATGGTGCCATTCGGCTCGCCCACGCTCTCGGACCAGGCCCTCATGCCGTTCCCCTCGATGAAGCTCGGGCCCGGCGACTCGGCCCGCTCGCACTCGGCCGACGAATACATCGCCCTCGACGAGATTGCATCGGCCATCGAAACATACACCCAACTGCTCGACGGGCTGAGGCTGTAAGCCACTGTCCGAAATGGGAAACACTTTGGCCCGCCCCGCTTTTTTAACGCAGAGGCGGGCTTTTTTCTGAATTATTATACTATCTTTGCAATCGCAATGGTTCACTGCCACAAGTGATTAAAAGGGAACGGGGTGAGAATCCCCGACAGTCCCGCTGCTGTGAGCCGCCCTTATCAGGAACGAACAACAAAGCCACTGGGCATTGCCGGGAAGGCGTTCGTAATCCGGGCGGCAAGTCAGAAGACCTGCCTTGCGACACTGCCTGTCACCCCTCGAGGATAGGGGCGGCGGCACATGCCAACCAAGCGCTATGCAGACAGCGCCACGGGCCAGCGCCCGCGGAACGCGACGCACGCGCGCAACACGCACAATCAACATCAATTTTATAACCAAACAGCGTTTTTATGAAAAAGAAAGTCTACTCTTTTGTGCTGTCACTCGTCGCGGCACTGGCGGCAGTCCCTGCATGGGGACAGGACGCCACCGGCGGCACGGTGACACAGCCGCGGTTCGGCAAGCAGACCGTGACCGTGCAGACGGGGCAGGAACTGACGTTCTACGACCCCAAGGGCACGGCCGGCATCGAGTCGAACGCGGCCAACAACACGCAGTCGCTGACGGTGTTCAAGCCGGCCGAGAAAGGCATGGCCGTGCAGGTCACGTTCGACAAGACCGACGTGACGAGCGACTACGGCGGGTACTACGGCCGGGTGTACGTCTACAACGGCGACCCCGACGCCGGCAACACCTTCAAATGGGCATCGTCGATAACCGAGGTCACCTCGTCGAGCACCATGCCCGAGGGCGATGTCATCGAGGTGCTCGACGGCAAGTACACCGCCAAGACCTACTACTCAACCGCCGCCGACGGCTCCCTGTCGGTGGGCATGCTGTGGCGGTATGCGGCAGCCTGCGAGGGCTGGACGGCCCGGGTGAGCTGCATCAAGCTCGAAGACATGAAGGTGAGCGGGGCCGGCTCGTCGTACGCAGCGGTGATCCCGTCGCCCACGGGCAAGGCCGCCGTGGCCCTGGCCTCGGTGTATGTCACGGCCGAGGGCGTGCTCAACGCCGACAGGCTGACGTCGATAACGTTCACCATGGCCCGCAACGAGGGCATGATAGACCCGCTATCGGTCAAGGTCTACGAGGGCGAGCTGGCCTCGTGCAGCGGGGCCACGCCGATAGAAGCCTCTGTCGAGGCCACGGGCGGCAGCTACCGCATAACGCTCGACAGGCCGCTGCAGGGCGGGCGCAACGCCCTGACGCTGGCCGCCGACATCAACCCCGAGGCCGAAGTGGGCGCCAAGGTGGAGCTTGACGTCACGGCGGTGGCCACCGCCGCCATGCCCGGCGGGGTGGCGGGATTCGTGCGCGCCACGCCCGTGGCCGTGGCCAACCCCGCCATACTGCTCATGGCCGAGGGGCAGGCCAAGGCCAACGTGGGCGAGACGCCGCTGGCCTTCTACGACGACGGCGGCCCCGAGGGCAAGGTGACGGCCAAGTTCCAGGGCACCATGACGCTCTTGCCCACTGTAGAGGGCAAGAAGGTGCAGGTGGACTTCAGCCGGGTGAAACTCTCGGAAGGCACCATCTACTACCAATACCTCAACGTATACAACGGGGCCACGGCCGACCCCGCGCAGCTGATAAGGCGCGTAAAGAGCGGCGAGAAGGCTACCATACACTCCACGTCGGCCGACGGGGCGCTCACCGTCGAGCTGGGCAACAACGGCACGAGCTACACCGCCGACGGCTTCGAGGCCACGGTGAGCCTCTTCACGCCGCAGCCCATGACCGCCGACAACATTGCAGTGAGCCAGGCATCCGGCCAGACGGTGTGCGCCGGCGACACCGGCCAGCCGCTGCTCAGGGTGAACATACACACCAGCAACACCGAGCCGCCGCTGAAGGCCGGCACGTTTGCCTTCAACGCCAACGGCACCCACGCCACCATCAAGGCCGCGGCGCTATACTACACCGGGGCCGACGAGGCTTTCTCGACAAAGAATGAGGTGGGCCGCACCGAGGTGACGGCCGACGCATTCAGCATAAAGCCCGCCGACGGAGTGACCCTCAACGAGGGCGACAACTACTTCTGGCTGGCATGCGACGTGGCCGACGACGCCACCAACGGGCAGGCGGCCGACGCCGCCCTCGCCACGGTAGAGCTCAACGGACGGGCCGAGGCCGTGGCCGAAGGCAACCCCGAGGGCGACCGCAAGGTTGAGAACATAGTATACTCACACGCCGGGCAGGGCACGGTGACCAAGGCAGTGAACGGCAGCCTGGAGCTGCGCACCAAGCCAAGGAGCGAATACTCCGAGAACTACGAGGCCGGGGCCGACGTGCGCACCAACGTGTTCGTGCCCATGCACGAGGGCAACGTGTGCCAGATAGACTTCTCGGCGTTCGACCTCTACTATGCCTCTGCATCCTACGGGGTGAAGGCCGACTTCCGCGTATACAGCGGACAGGGAACCAAGGGCGAACTGCTCTGGAAGCTCGACAACCCCGACGACAAGCAGAAGGGCCCCGGGCGGGCGCTGCGCTCCACAGCCGCCGACGGCTCGCTCACGGTGGTGTTCTCGCCCACCGACGGCACCCTGTACTACACGGCCACCGGCTTCAAGGCCACGGTGAGCGAATACAAGTCGCAACCCATGGACATAGACAAGGTTGAGGTGACACAAACCACTACCGACATCATGCCGTCGGGGGCAACGGCACAGGCGCTGCTCACCATCAACGTGGTGGCCAAGGGCGACCAGCAGGCCAAGGCCCTCGAGGCCGTGACCATCGACACCAAGGGCAGCGGTGCAGCCATAGCCAAGGCAAGCCTATACTATGTGGGCCACGCCGACGCCAACCCCGCCCCCGACGCGGCACCGGCCGGCTCGGCACAGCCCGCCACAGGCAGCGAGACCATGGTGATAAGGCTTGACGAACCGGTGCAGCTGGCCGAAGGCAACAACTTCTTCCGCCTGTGCGTAGACCTGGGCGACGCGGCCAAGGCCGGCGACAACATCGACGCGGCAGTAACAGCCGTCACCGCCGGGGGCAAGCAGACCGAGGTGGCCGCAGGCGACCCCGACGGCTCGCGCACGGTGAAAGACATGCTGTTGCTGCAGCAGGGCGACAACGGCGAGGTGAAGCTCAAGGCGGCAACGAACCTCATGGTATACGACGACGGCGGCGAAAACGAGCCTGCGTCGATGAAGTTCGACGGCAAGGTGACGTTTGCGCCCGCAGTGCAGGGCGAGTCGGTGAAGCTAAAAGTGAAGGCGGCCGACCTCAACTGCACCGACACCCTCTACGTGTATGCCGGCTCCACCACCGACAAAGACAGCCTGATGCTCGCCATGCAGTGCTACGACAAGCTGCCGGCCGACATCGTGTCGACGGCGCCAAGCGGCAAGCTCACTGTGCGCTACGTGGTGCGCAGCGGCTACTCGGCCCCCGACGGCTTTGCCATCGAGGCGGTGTCGTACATGAGGAAGGCGCTCGGGGTGGCATCGGTCAACACCGCCATCATTGCCCCCGAGGCCGTCATGAGAGGCCAGGACGACGTGCTGATGATGCGCGTCGACGTTGACGTCGAGGGCGACTACGGACAGGTGGACATCAACTCTATGGCGCTCGGAGCCACCGGGGCCGAGGCACTGTCGCAGGTGACGGTATACACCACCGACACCATAGGCAACTTCGCGCCGTTCACAGTGTTCGGAAGGGCGCAGGCCGCACCGTTCGACGTGACGGGCAACTACACCATAACCGCCGCGGGCACCTACCGCTTCTGGGTGGCAGCGGCCATCGCGACCGAAGCCGCCACGGGCACGCCCGTCAGCATGGCGCTCGACAACGTGGCCACAAGCCTCGGCCAGAACAGGCCCGCAACCGGGCTCACGGCGACAACGGCCGTGCGCGACGGGGCCAGCGGCACGCTCACCGTGGGCCAGGGCAGGCAGTATCCCACCATACAGGCCGCCGTCGACGCCATTGCCGTCGGCATAGAGGGCCCGGTCAACATAAGCATTGCCCGAGGCATATACAACGAGGTGGTCAGAGTGCCCTACATACCGGGCACGTCGGAGCGCAACACGGTGACAATACAGAGCGAAACGGGCAACTACAACGACGTCAAGCTATACCACAACCAGTATTCCGACCCGGGATACAGCGACGACAAGATGAACCGCGAGTACGGCGTGCTCACCATCGACGGGGCCGACTACGTGACGGTGAGGGGCATCGAAATGACCACAACCGACCTCACCTACCCCGGCATCGCCTTCGTCAAGGGCGCAAGCCGCCACGTCACCATCGACAGCTGCTACATACACGCCGAGACGACAACCACCTACAGCCAGAACATCAACCTGGTATACACCTACGCCAGGGACGAGGCCAACTGCAACAACGACTACCTCACCGTGGCCAACTGCCTGCTCGAGGGCGGATACATAGGCGTGCGCATGGGCGGAACGTCGACAGTGAGGCTGCCAAAGGAAAGGGGCGGCGTGATAGAGGGCAACACCCTGCGCAACCAGGGCTCAAAGGCCATCTACGCAATGGACGAGCTCGGGGCCAAGATACGCCGCAACCGCATTGAGAACACGGTGTCGACGGCAAGCGGCTTCCAGGGCTTCGACGGGCAGCTGCGCGACGCACACCCCGAGAGCATGGTCATCGAGGGCAACATCTTCGACCTGGCCACGCCCGGAGGAGCAATAGCCATCAACCCGCGCAAGCTCACCGGAACGCCCGAGGCGCCCGTAATCATTGCCAACAACGAAATCAAGGTGAAGGGCAACAACGCATCGAGCGCCGGAATAAAGCTGGGCTCGGCCGGCGAGCACGTCATCGTGGCACACAACACCGTGCTGGCCACCGGCACCAACGTGGGCGCAGCGCTGTGGATAAACGCCACCATGACGGCCGACGTGACCGTGGCCAACAACATACTGCAGAACCACACCAAGGGCTACGCATACAGGCTGTACAACGCCGACGCCGCCAAGAACATAGCATTCAGGAGCAACGCCGCCTTCACCTCGGGCAAGGTGTTTGCCTACAACAGGGCCGACATAGCCACACCCGACGGATGGCAGGAGCTTAGCGGCGAGACAGGGGGAGTGGCCGACAGCGTGGCATTCCTCTCCGACGTGATTCTCGAACCGGCCGCCGGCGGCAACCTGCTCACCGCCGTGCCGCTGCAGGCCGTGACCACCGACATCAACGGCAAGCCAAGGGCACAGCAACCCACCATCGGGGCCTACGAGTACAACGCGCAGGATGCCGCACCGGCCATGGCCGAAGGCTACCCCGCAGTGGCAGCCACGACCGACACGAGCGCCATCATCGCCGTGAAGACCGACATAGCAGCCACCGCATACATCACCGTAAGGCCCGAATCGGCACCGGCACCCACGCCCGCCGAGATGACCGCCGACGGATGCACGGAGCTCACGCTCTACGCAGGGCGCGAGGCAGCGGCCGCAACCGACACTCTGACCACCGGCTCGCGCTACGTGGCCTACGCCATGGCCGTGAGCCTAAGGGGCACGGCAGGCAACGTGGTGGCCGGCAAGCCGTTTGTGGCTACGGGCGAAGCCATTGTCGAAGCGCCCAACACCGGCGTGGTGGCCGAGGGATGCACGGTAGAGGCCGGCACAGAGGCCACGCTCACGGCCTACGTCACCGACGGCACAGCACCGTTCACACTGACATGGACCAACGGCCGGCACGAGCAGATAGCAACCACGACGCTCGACGAGATTGACGTGGCAACGGTGGGCTACACGCCATCGGAGTGCGACCTGTACTACGTCACCGTGACCGACGCCAACGGCAAGCAGGCCAGCGACACCTGCCGCGTCATCGTGACGGGCAAGGCCGTGGCCGCAACAATGGACAACCTGTGGCTGGCCGCCGAGAGCGCATGGGCCGGCCCCGACACCAAGGGCGAAGAGGTGACGGGCACATACTTCGACAGGCAGATGGCGGGCTCGTTCGTCAGCGGGTCGTATGCCTTCAGCAACAACTACAGCCTCGACTACGGCTCATGGTCGGGATTCGCCTACTCCAACCGCACGTCGACAAGCTTCAAGACGCTCGACGACCAGTACAACTCGGCCGTGGGCAGCGGCCACGACGGCTCGGCCAACTACGCCGTGGCCTACGGCAACGGCACGATAAGCGTGCTCAACAACGCCGAGGGCGACACCATCAGGGGCTTGTACATCACAAACAACGCCTACGCAGTGAGCTCGATAGTCAACGGCGACAGCTATGCCAAGCCCTTCACCGACGGCTCTTACCTCAAGGTGCTGCTCACAGGCACGCACGCCGACGGCTCGGTGGTAACGGTAGAGCACTACCTGGCCGACTACACCCAGGCATCGGAAGCCGACCACTACTACCTCGACACGTGGCAGTGGGTTGACCTGCGCAGCCTCGGGCGCGTGGTGAAGGTCGACTTCACCATCGACGGCAGCGACAAGAGCGGAGGCTACCTCAACACTCCGGCATACTTCTGCCTCGACGACCTCAACGGCGAGCGCAAGGTGACACGCGCCGCCACGCAGGCCGAACGGAGCGTCGACGCGTCGCCCTTCTTCTCGTTCAGCGCCAACGAGGGCACCATTGCCTACGCACTGCCCGACGCGCCATACGACAGCAAGTACGACGGCGTGACGCTGACGGCCGACGGTCGCCTCTCGCTGCCCGACGGGGCCGAGGGCCGCACCGAGATAGTGGTCAGCGCAACGCAGCGCGGCAAGACCGAGTTTGTTTGCATACCGTTCGACATAGCCTCGGCCATCGGAGGCCCGGCAGCACCGGCCACCACCACCGAGAGCCGCCACGACCTCGGCGGCCGGCGCACGGGCAAGGCCACAAAGGGCATCGTCATCATACGCACCACCGACGGACAGGTGCGCAAGGAGGTTGCCAGGTAAACACTTGGCAGGCGCAAGGATAACAGCACGGCTTTCCCCAAGCGCCACGCAACACACCAAAGGCGGTGACAGCACTGAGGCTGTCGCCGCCTTTTTCCATATTCACAACTGCCCCGCGCCCACGCCGGAAGGCTGCCGGAAGGGCCGTATTGCGGTGCCGCACGGGCCGTGTGGCACTGCAATACGGCAGGGGCTGCAAGGCCGTGGCATGAAGGCCAAGGGGGCATGTTTGGCGCAAGCGCAAGAAAAGGTGTCTTTGCGGCCGGCAATCCCGATGGCCGCCACAGGCGGGGAGCCACCAACAGCGCAGCACGCCACAGGCGGATGCGGCGCGCTGGAGACCACCGTCAGGGCGCAAAGAACAGCTGGGGCAGCCTCATCCACAACAGGGCAAGGCTGCCTCGGCATGTTCAAAAAAGCAGAAATGCCACAAGGTGGTCTGCGAGAAGTCCAAACCGTAAGTCACCGCGCCGCCCTCGCCTTTGGCGAAATTGCCCACGCAAATTAGGTCTGACGGCTCGTCGGTAGTCCAAAACGCCACAGACATTGCAGCCTGATGCGGTGGGAAAGACAGCGTTTCGGCCAGCCTCCTTGCTTCCTCCTTGCACAGTGCCCTCAGTTTCCCTGCCCCATTGGTAGCCTTCCCGCACCTTACGGAAAGCTCCCGGCTTGAATTACTTGCTTTCATAATTCCCTTTCTTCAAAAGCATTACGCCGTAAAGGCAGTGAATATAAACCACATGGCAAAAGTTTACTACGGGAATTTAGTTTATAACAAACGGCTTCATGGCATGGAGCAAGGCTTGGATGATGCGATGCGCCCCGCGAAACAAATGCTTCGCGGGGCGCAACTGCATTGCCTGCCGGGCCGGAGGCCGGAGCCACCAAGCCAGCGATGGGGTTGGCCGGCGGCGGGGCCATGGCCCAGAGGGCGTCAGTAGACGTATATGCGGTAGTCCTTCAGGCCGGCGGGCGCGCCCTGCTCGGCGCGGGGCAGGTATTCCACGGCGGTGACGGTCTGCTCGGAGCCGAGGTCGATGACTACGACGTGGGGGTAGGACGCCTTGCGGTCGGTCTGCCAGTAGGTAGACTCCTGCAGGTCGAACACCTTGTCGGCCATGTAGTTGCCCCCGGCTACGTCTTCGCTGTCGGCATACCTTATGGTCCATGGCTCGCGGCTGAGGCGCTTGCCCTGGGCGTCGAGCACATAGAGCTCGGCTATGGCTGCCAGCTGCTTGCCGTCGTGGGCGTTGAGCCCCTCTATGGCCACGTAGCGCCCTTTGGCGGGGGCGCCGAGCCTCACTGTCTGCCATCCGTTGCCGGGGGCGAACGAACCTTGCGCGACCAGTGGCAGCGCCTTGGTGTCGAGCGTCTCGCCGGGCTTGCGGTGGGTGGCGGGGCTGGTGATGTTGAGCTTGTCGAGCTCAGGCTCGGCGCGGCCGGAGCACACGGCCTTGCCCGCGGGGCCGATGACGTCGAGCACTATCACCTCGTTGCGGCCCTTCTTGAGCCAGCATCCCGGCACGTAGAGCGTCTGCTGCGGGCCTATGTTCCAGTAGCGGCCTATGGCGTGGCCGTTGACGTAGACAAGGCCCTTGCCGAAGGCCTGCATGTCGAGGAAGGTGTCGCCGGTCTTTCCGAGCGTGAAGTAGCCCCGGTAGTATCCGCGGCGGCCCTTGGGGTAAGACATCACCTCGACGTCCTTGTGTATGCGGTTGTCAACGGCGCGCAGGGCGTTGGCGTAGGTGTCGGGTATGCGCTCGCAGACCCAGTCGCGCAGGGTCCACTGCACCTCGTCGCCGCCAATCTCGGCCCGCAGCGCTACGGGGCCGGTGATGCCCTTGGGGTCGTTGATGGCGCGGCCGAAGTTGATGCGGCCCATGCCCTCTACGAGTATGGCCAGCGTCTGCCCTTTCTTCACGGGGGGCAGTGTGAGCGAGCGCTGGCGCTGCACGCGGTCGATGGTGCCTATGTACTCGCGGTCGACGAACACCTGTGCGTAGTCGTGTGCCTCGTCGATGGTGAGCACGCTCCTCACGGGTATCTCGGGCAGCTCGGTGCTGTAGTTCATGGTGCCCCATCCCATGTCCATCTGCTCGAAGGTGAGCGGCTCGCGGCTCTGTGCCAGACTGTCGGCCCCGGTCATGAGCGGCTCGAAGTCGGCCAGTTCAAACTCGGGTATGCTTATCAGCCGGGCGGCGGGCTTGGGCACTGCCGGCAGCGGCTTGTCGCTATGCCTCTGCATCACCTCGCGCAGCTCGTAGTATTTGGGCGTGGGCATGCCGTATTCGTTGATTGGCGCGTCGTAGTCGTAGGACGTCACGTCGGGCTGGAAGCCGGGCGAGTTGGCCCCGGCCCAGTGGCCGAACGACGTGCCGCCGTGGGTCATGTAGAGCGAGAACGATATTCCCTTTGACAGCATCTCGTCGATGCCGGCCACCATCTTGTCGGCCGGTCGCGTCTCGTGGCGCGCGCCCCACTTGTCGAACCACCCGCTCCAGTATTCGGAGCACATCAGCGGCGACGAGGGGCGCAGCTGCCGCAGCCGGCGGAACTGGTCGTCGATGTTGGCCCCGGTGCCGAAGTTCATCGTCCAGACAAGGTCGTCGAGCCCGTTCTTGGTGAAGTTGCTGGCCCAGTCGCACTGGAACAGCGCCACGTCGGCAAAGCCCGCGGCGCGCACAGTGTCGCGTATGGCGGCCACGTACGGCTTGTCTTCGCCGTAAGAGCCATACTCATTCTCTACCTGCACCATGATGATGGGGCCTCCGCGCTGTATGGTTAGCGGCGCGAGCTGCTCGCCCACCTTGCGCATGAACAGTCCCACGCGCTGCATGAAGTAGGGGTCTTGCTCGCGCAGGCGTATGCCCGGCTTCTTGAGCAGCCACCATGGCAGCCCTCCCATCTCCCACTCGGCGCACACGTATGGGCCGGGGCGCACGATGACGTACATGCCGTTTTTCTGTGCCAGCCGGCAGAACTCTGCAATGTCGTTCTGCCCCGTGAAGTCGAATTGTCCCTCGCGCTGCTCGTGTATGTTCCAGAACACGTAGAGGCAGATGGTGTTCATGCCCAGCGCCCGGCACATGCGTATGCGGTGCTCCCAGTAGGGTCGCGGTATGCGTGGGTAGTGCAGCTCGGCGGCCTTGACCACGAAAGGCTTGCCATTGAGCACGAAAGTCTTGTCGCCGGCGGCAAACGTACCGCCCCGGGCCGCGCCGGCGGTGGCCGGTACGGCAGCCAGCAGCGCGGCCAAGGCCGCGGCTGCCAGGTGTTTACGTAAATTCATCACTATTTAGTTATTGTTTCTGTTGTCAGTGCATAGTGGGCGCTGGCCGCCCCCGGGGTATAGCCCGCGCTCAGGCGGCCTGCCGCCTGGGCAACGCAAGCGAGTGCAGTGCAAGCTGGCTTGCCTGTTGCCGTGTGCGGCTTATCCTATGCAAAGGTAAGAAAATAATTCGGTTGGCAAAAGGGAATGGCGCAAAAACGGCTCACCAGATAAATCCAGGGGCTTTTTAGGAGTTATTCTTTTTAGGAGTACAGGAGTACAGGAGTACAGGAGTACAGACAATAGTTTTGTGTATGTTCAGGAAACAGGAGGAAGGAGGCAGGAGTACAGACAATAGTTTTGGAAGCTCTTTTAATTTTTAACTCTTTGTTCAGAGTTAAGACAATAGTTTTGGGAACACGGCCCCCTGGGGTCATGGGGAACGCGTTGCAGGAAGAGATAGTCAATGCCATTGTCCTCTAACTCCTTGTAACTCCTTCTAACTCCCTCTAACTCCATTGTACACAAGAACTATTGTCCTCTAACTCCTTGTAACTCCTTCTACCTCCCTCTAACTCATTATACACAAAAACTATTGTCTGTACTCCTGTACTCCTGTACTCCTGTACTCCTAAAAAGAATAACTCCTAAAAAGCCCCTATCTTTATCGAGTGTCCCGCAAAAACAACGCTCGCCAGCCCCTGCAGCTGTAAGGACGAAAAAAAGCGGAGAGCCCGTGCGCCCTGCCGGCGCGGCTCTCCGCTGGTCATGCCATGATTGAATCCCAATAGTACATCAGGCCGCCTCATGGCCGGCTCGGCCTTTGTATCAAGCCTCCACATGGTTGCATTCGCTTGCGGGCGTCACGGCTGCCGCACTGCCTCGGCGCATCACGCCGCGCCTTGGCAACGGCGGCAGCCCATCTGCTCAACAATAGAATGAATCCGTCGGTGCCCTATCGACCGATTGGATTTGAAAAAGGATTTGGAACAACTTACTGCCTCAGAGGCTCAATTGTGGGCCACGACGGCCTTGTGGGCAGGCTTGAGCTCATACTCAATCGGGGCAAAGTCGGTGAGCGTGTCGCCGTCGAATATCACGGTGGCAGCCTCGACCTTCATTGTCAGGGTGCTGTCGGCGCCGGAGTATTCGCCGGAGGCCGGCTGGGTGAAGCCCACCTTCACCGTGTGCTCCTGGCCATCGGCTGTGGTGTTGAAGAGCAGCGAGTCGGCCGAGACGGTCATGGCCACCTTGTTGCCAACGACGCTGCCCTTGTAAGAGGCTGAGAAAGGCACGCTGCCCACCGAAGCCAGGGCCTCTGAGAGCTGCTCGGCAGGCACCACGGCGGCCACAATGCCGTCGACGGGGAAATCGGCTATGCTCACCGAGTCGGCGCCCACGGTCACGGTCACGGTGGTGTCGGCCTCGCCGGCTGTCATGACGGCGTCGGGATATTCGCCCACCACGGCGCCGGCTGTGAGCACGTCGCCACCGCCGGTGTTGTTGTCGTCATCGTCACAAGCCACGAACATTGAGCCGCAGAGGCATAAAGACATAGCGAAAATCGCACTGTATACTTTCTTTCTATTCATTTTGAAGTCTATTTTTATTCTGTTTATAAGTTAAGTTTGTTTGTGAGTACTCAACCATAATAACAAACAGAAGAAGAATACTTGCACGGAAAGAAAGGCATTTAACTTATTTTTAGGCTTTCGGGTGCTAAATGCTGAAACAGCACCGGGAGCGAAACACTTTTTAACCCAACAGGCCGCCATGGCCCAAAGCGCCCACGCCCCGGTGCCGTAATGGCTGACGCACATGGCGCTGTGGGCGCCAAGGGCCTACGCCCCGCCCCAAGGCCGACACAAGGCCGCCGCTACGACGGCCCGGCCCGCATTGCCGTGCGGCGGGCTGCTGCCGCGTGACGCAATGCAGCATGCCGCCATGCTTGTATAGCTTGGTGACGTCGATGGGCACCACCCTCCGGCCGGGATATAGCTCGGTGAGCATGCGCACGGCCACGCTGTCGTTGGCATCGCCATAGGCCGGCATTAGCACCACGGTGTTGCCCACGTAGAAGTTGAGGTAAGAGCCCTTGTAGCCCAGCCCCCTTACGTTTTTGCGCGTGAGCGGCATCTGCACCACGCGGTAAGGCTCGCCGTCGGCATTGCGGGCCGAGGCAATGACGTCGTAGTCGGCCATGTCTATGCCCTCATAGAGGTCGGCAAAGTCGTTGCGCGCCACGGCTATGATGGTGTGCGAGTCGTAGAAGCGGGCAATGCCGTCGATGTGGGCGTCGGTGATGTCCTCGCCAATGGCTCCCTTGAGCCAGATGAAGTTGCTCACGCCCAGGCACTGGCGCAGCCGCCTCTCCACATATTCCTTGGCGAGCCCCCTGTTGCGGCCCGGGCTTACCACCGAGCTCTCGCAGGCCATGAGCGTGCCGGCGCCGTCGGTCTCGACCGCCCCCGCCTTCAATCACCACGTCCGACGCGTCGCATAGCGGCAGGCCCGTGCTGGCGGCCACGCGGCGCGGCACGGCGTCGTCGAGGCTGTGGGGTGCCTGCGCCCCCACCCGTCGAAGGCGAAGTCGACCACGGCCTGCCTGCCGCTGCTGTCGCAGACGAACACCGGGCCGGTGTCTCTTATCCACACGTCGTCGGTGGGCATGGCCACAAAGTCGATGGCGGCCATGTCGGCCCCGCTGCCCTCGAGCTTGCGGGCTATGCGCCTGCGCTCGGTCTCGTCGTAGGCAATGATGTGCACGCGCTCGCCGCCCGACAGCGCCGCGGCCATGGCCACCCATACGGGCTCTATCGAGTCGCGGTAGGCGGTGCCGTAGGTGTGGTGGTGGGGCCAGGCCAGCCATGTGCCCTCGTGTGGGCCGTCTTCGCCCACTATGGTGTATTTGTACATGCTTTCTGTCTGCTTTTGTCGGCCGTCGGCGCTAATGCCGATGGGGGCCATAGCGAGGATTATTGCATGTATTGCTACAAGGACGGTGCGTTTACCCAGGATTTCACGATGGGGCAGATGATAGAGTTCTGCCTTCAATTCTTAGGCCAATGGAATGTTCAGGCCGGTTGTAAGTTGACTCCCATACAAGCGAAAGAACAAATGCTCCAACACTTTCCGCAATTGAAACGGTGGAAAGTGAAAGATGAACGGCCGCTGTCGGAAAAGGCAACCCACTTGCTTTCGCAATGCGATAACGTGACCGTCGCTTCCATTGATGCCAATGGCTATCCCCGCCCGGTGCAGATGTCAAAGATTGGCGCGAAGGGTTTCCATGAGGTTTGGATGGCGACAAGTGCAGACTCCGTAAAGGCAACCGACTTCAAGGCAAACAACAAGGCCGGGCTTTGTTACGACCATTACGGGGATGGCGTTGCCCTGCGCGGCACGGTAGAAGTAGTCACGGATGATGCCATCCGCAAGGACATGTGGCAGGAGTGGTTCATCCACCATTTCACCGGCGGGCCTGACGACCCCAACTACGTGCTTCTGCATTTCATTGGCACGGAAGCCACCTTTTGGATAAATGGCGAATTTGCACACTCCAACATCTGATGCACATGAAAACCATCGCACCTGACACCCAGAACATAGCCGCTTGCGGTCTTTATTGCGGAGCCTGCCGTAAATTCTTGGCGGAGAAATGCCCGGGATGCAAACAAAATGAAAAGGCGGCTTGGTGCAAGATACGCTCATGCTGCCAAGAAAACAAGTTGAACACTTGCGCTGAATGTCACCATGACGTTGGGGAATGCAAATTGTTTTCCAACCGGATAGGCAAGGTTTTCGCATTCCTGTTCAATTCTGACCGTCCCGCCTGCATCCGCTTCATCAAGGAACATGGCGAACAGGCATTTGCCGAAGAGATGGCCAAACGCAAATGCCAAACCATCAAAAGAAAGCAAAGATGAACAGCGAAGCATCGTAATGCTGTCAAACAATGAACCCATTCAAACTTTTTCCGAAAAGTTTTTTTGCCTCATTCCGATGGCCTTTTCGGAGCCATGGCGCAACAATGCCGCCAAGCAAGCCGACGCCCGGCCGCCCGCCGGCCATGCCATCCCCGCGCTGCCGGGCCGCCCCCGTGGCTGCCGCCATCACGCAAAGCGGGCCCGCAGTGCCGTCTGCACTGCGGGCCCGCCTCAACGGTGAACGCCGTAACGGCCCTGCCCTGCCGGGCCTGGGCCTTTTCCGGCCGCACATGGGGCAGGCTACGGCCGCCTACGCCGGGGCCGGCGGCCACTGTGGCTCACTTGGCGCGGTATTTCTCGGCTTGCGAGCGTATGAGCTCGGCGTCGTCGAAATAGTTGATGCGCATGGCCCGGCGCACCTCGTCCATGGTCTGGGCTGCGGTCTCGCGGGCGCGCTCGGTGCCCTGGCGCAGCATGTCGTAGATGGCGGGTATGTCCTGCTCGAACCCGTGGCGGCGCTCACGCATTGGGGCGAGCGTCTTCTCGAGCACCGAGTATAGGAACTTCTTGCACTTCATGTCGCCCAGCCCCCCGCGGCGGTAGTGGTCCTTGAGCTCGTCGAGGCAGGCGTATTCGGGCCAGAACTCGGCGAAGTCGGCATCGGTGCAGAAGGCGTCGAGGTAGGTGAACACGGCGTTGCCCTCCACCGTGCCCGGGTCGCTCACGTTGAGGTGGTTGGGGTCGGTGTACATCGAGCGCACCTTCTGCCACACCTCGTCGGCCGAGTCGCTCAGGTAGATGCAGTTGCCAAGGCTCTTGCTCATCTTCTCCTTGCCGTCGGTGCCGGGCAGGCGGCGCGCCGTGGCGTTTTCGGGCAGCATTATCTCGGGCTCCACGAGCACCTCGCCGTAGGTCTGGTTGAACCTCCTGACGAGCTCGCGCGTCACCTCGAGCATGGGCTCCTGGTCTTCGCCGGCGGGCACGGTGGTGGCCTTGAAGAGCGTTATGTCGGCAGCCTGGCTCACCGGGTAGCAGAAGAAGCCAAGCGGTATGTTGGCCTCGAAGTTGCGCATCTTGATCTCGGTCTTCACCGTGGGGTTGCGCTGCACGCGCGACACGGTGATGAGGTTCATCAGATAGGTGGTGAGCTCGGCCAGTTCGGCCACCTGGCTCTGCACGAAGAGCGTGCACTTGGCTGGGTCGAGCCCGGCGGCAAGGTAGTCGAGGGCCACCTCTATGATGTTCTGGCGTATTTTCTCGGGGTTGTCGGCGTTGTCGGTCAGGGCCTGCACGTCGGCCATGAAGACAAACATCTTGTCGTAGTTGCCCTCATCTTGCAGTTGTACGCGGCGTCTGAGCGAGCCCACGTAGTGGCCCAGGTGCAGCTTGCCGGTGGGGCGGTCGCCCGTAAGGATTACTTTTCCCATTGTTGTAATATCATTTTGTGTTGTTACTCATGCAAAGCCGTCGCAAACGGGCTCAATGCAAATACATTGCAAATTGCCGGGCGCAGCTTTGTCTTATGCAAAGACATCGCAAACGAGGGCAATGCAATCACATTGCAAATTGCCG
>OOBJ01000685.1_pt1 | contig 24856 bp, 18 predicted proteins | sample 1671331 | NCBI WGS metagenome assembly OOBJ01 (sample SAMN06348145, study PRJEB24527) | human gut metagenome | biome: human gut; feature: ankylosing spondylitis patient; material: feces | host: Homo sapiens | place: China | collected 2015-10 | reverse complement strand
GTCAGGATAAGCCAAATCTTTTAAAAGCTGGGACGGACAGCTAATTCCCTAAAAGGCACTGAGTCTGACATTTCGGGCAGAGGAGACTATATCAAGGGAAAGGGCTTTGCCTAAGATTAAAAAGTTCACTACCTCTGTCTGGAGTTCCTTCCTTTTGAGGATTCCTCGCAAAGGTAGTGCCAAAAGCAACCAAGAGACTCTATCATGGTATAGTGATGGTCTTAAAACACTGTTAGTTCACTCCTGGTTGCTTGTTTTTCCCATTTCGATAATTGTCCGTCTCCACATACGGAGTACCTCGTTTTATAACGGCAAACATACGGAGTATCATCTTAAACTTGATTGCATTAAACACTATTCCACTGCATTTCTCCTTTCTCTTGCGTTCCCAGTAATCTCTGATGTTCGGAATGTGCTGCATGCAAACCAAACAGGCAATGGACAAATCTGCCTTTGCCTGTTTAAAACCTTTCTTAGAGACTGACGAGCCTTTTCTCACAGATGTACCAGATTCTTTCTTGAAAGGAGCGACACCAATATAGCAAGCGTATTTACGTGGGTTATCTATTGCCATGAAGTTTTCGGTCAAGACAATGGTTTCAAGTGCGACAACACGCCCAATACCAGGTATTGATGTCAGCAGGGAAAAGTTCTTGCTGATGTCCGCATCTTCTTTTATGTACATGTCAATTTCATTGTCTATGCCTTTAAGTGCATCATTGAGCGTTTTAAGTTGCCCATTCTTACGTTCCACAGACAAATCTGTGTCATACGCACATATATCATGAAGCTGCTGCTTGTAAAGGACTGACTGCTTGACTGTCTGCTTGCGTTCCGCCAAAAGCCTCTTCAACTTAAAATATACAGGAGGAGGAAGTTTTGATGGGTTGCGAAGAATCTTTCTGTGGTTCTGCTCACAGTAAATGGCTATGCGGAAAGAATCAAGCTCGTCAGTCTTGATGCGGTCGAGCGAACGCAGTCCATCATCCAAGTCTGGCTCAAAGCGATGCATCTTGCGAGGTTCCACCATCCTATAAATATAATGTTTCTCTTCCAACCACAGTCTAAAGTTTTGGGTGTAAAGTCCTGTATATTCCATACAGAACAAGACTATATCAAACCCCTTGCTTACCTTTGCCACCCATGAACCAATTTTCTTGAAACCTGCATTGTTGTTGCTCACCTTTATATGGGCTTTCTTCCAATCAATGCTTTCTCCGTCATAATAAGCAAGGTCGAGAGTCTGCTTTGAGACATCCACGCCTATGTAAAGTTCTTTATCCATAATTTTGACATTTAATAGTTAAATGGAATCAAGAAAGTTGGCTGGATTATATAAGGACTATGACATGAGAAAGGGCATACCTTGAAAGAAAGATAGTTCACCTTAACACCCATTAACCAAATATCCTAACTTGATTCCTGGGTGCAAAGGTAAAAGAATACACTGGCTCGCGCATATCTCACGTAAGGCAGGATATCGTAACCAGCCATCACCTCAAGCATCCTTCTGCGCTTTCTGATTTCCACTATTATCATATAGATGCAATAGACTACGTTGATGGCGAACAGGACTATCATCACATAAATCCAGCTGCCGATATGGAAGTTTCCGCTCTGGATAAAGCCGATGCAGAAGGCAGCCAATATGGCGGCATAAATGCTGGCGCAAACGATGCTCATCTTCCGGCGGTTGGCATGCGTTGCCTCGATATTGTAAATGCCAATAGAGATGAGCGAGAAGCAAGGGGGATAGACCAGAATGTTGAAAACGGCTCCCACAGCAGCGTCTTGCGCCCGGAAGCCCAGAAGCATCTGCATGAGAAATTGTATGGCTAATCCTACCATGGCTCCGATAATCAGCCATCGTGACACTTCATATCGCCGGTTCATCCACTTCATGTGCAATCGGGTAATACCCAGGATGAGGATATTGATGAACATAAATAGAAAACAGGCGAACTGCAATAAATATAATGTATCCATTTCGTTCTTATTTTTGTATTTGGCATCTGCCAAGATTATCGTTAACACGTTAAAACGTATGCAAAAGTACAAATTTTATTTTTAAATGGAGAGGAGAAATGGGGAAAAAGTGAATAAAAGGACGAAAAAAAATGGTTTTATTTATCGGGAACAGCAGACTGGCGAAACTAGAACAGCAGACTAGCGATAGGCAGAACAGCGGGCTGTCTGAGCCAAACAGCGAACGAAAACCGGTTTGCCAGGTTTTTAAATAACCGAAATATCACACCGGTTCCGGCTGATATCAGAAAAGAAGGCGAAAATTGATTTTACTCTTCACTCTTCACCCAATCGCTGGGAATGCCTTTATATAAAGGGGATTCGAGAGGTGAAGAGTGGGTGAAGAGAGGTGAAGAGTTACAAAAAACTCTTCACCCTCCGCAACGCCTTTATATAAAGGGGATTCGAGCTATCGGGTGAAGAGTGAAGAGTTTTGGGCTATTCCATTGCCTCATATCCTTTATTCTGTACCAACTTGCCATTGAAGGCAAGACTTCGCTGAGGTATCGGGAAGACGATGGAAGAGGACGTAAGAGCGGACTGAACAGAACGGCGAAGATGCGAGGACTTGAGGAACTTGCCGAAACGGATAAGGTCCTGACGGTGACAGGTTTCGCCCGCCAGCATAACCTGACGGTCTTCCAGAATATTGGCAAGCGAAGACTTGCGCGCAGGCAAACCGGCATGCGCACGAACCATATTATACTCTGCCCTGCCATCCCCATCGTTGCGCTCCATCGCCTCAGCCTTCATCAGCAACACATCAGCATAACGGAAACGGAAAAGAGGTTTGGCTGGACGTGGATGCTGAACAGAATCAGCCTCATCCATCACCAGCGCATCCTTCGGCATCTGATAACGTGCAGAACTGTTGAAGATTTCATCCTCCTCTAAACTGTAGCCTTCATCAGCCAGTCTGTTGCAATAGAAGATACAGGTTTCCCAAGCATTCAATATCTTGCTGCGGTTCTCACTAGCCTTGCCGCCCGTAATGAGCGAGGCGCCATCGGCAGTACGCACCATAAATTCCAGGTCCCTACCCTTCGGACGCTTCCTGTAACCCTGCGCCCAATCGTTATACATATAGATTTCAGCATTCAGCGCCAGTTTAGCCAGCAGGAAGTTGACCACAGGCTGCGTGATGCGCCCATAATGAGAGCCTTCCTCCAAACTTGACGTCTGAGGAAGATAAGGCAACACCTGCTGCAATTCGCTGAAGATGAAATGGAAGATTTCGCTCCGTTCGCTCTGAGCCGACAGCTTTTCATCGGTAACCGAAGAGCCAGAAGCCGGTTCATAGATGAGTGATTCTGCCGAAGACAGGAGTACCGGAATCCTGCCATACAAATCCATCGCCTCATAATACATCATGGCTCTGATGGCACGCACCTCAGCCTTGAACTGCGCCTTCTGGTTATCGGTAAGCCGTACTGACTGTAAATCAATCATATCCAGCGACTTGTTGCACATGCCGATAGCCCGATAAAGATATTGCCAGGAAGAATAAAGCTGTTCATCATCAGGAGAAAGAGAAAGCAGACTGTCAAGACGCTGAATATCGCAGATGCCTTCCCCATCTATCGCTCCACCCATAAAATCATATAAAGGAGCTATGGTCGTATCGAATATTTCAGACGCAGAACCATTGCTGCCACCCCCATCGAGCTGATCCTTAGGATGCTCATTCAAGCACGATGAGAATGCCAACAGGGTCAGGAAAGAGATGACCCAAGTGAACAAATGTGAAATATACCGTCTCATAACCATATCACATGAAGTTTAGGTTTCAAACTGTAAGGACTGCGAATAACCGCAATCCGACTGCAAATATAAGAAAAAAGAATGATAAAAGGACACAAATATAGTAAAAATCTACGTAAATTTTGCGGTTATCAAATTTATTTGTACCTTTGCACCCGGTTAGCAGAGAGCTAACTAAGGGGTGCTACCGCCGGAAAAGAGAAAAAAGCGGATGCTGAGAATATACCCATCGACCTGAACCAGGTAATGCTGGCGTAGGAAAATAAGGCACATTCCCCCTTATATGATGTTTTTAATTTAAATAAATGAAAAGATTCAACGGGATCGCACTCAGTGTAGCGTTTTGCTCTTTGGCAAGCCAGGCTGCACTGGCACAGACAAAAATCGACACCTTGAAGGTGCAGAATTTGAATGAAGTGATTGTAAAAGGCGTACGTGCCGCAAAGGAAGCTCCATACGCCGTGGCTAACATCAGGAAATCAGAACTCAAACAATTCTCTTGCTCAGGTCAGGAATTGCCATTTCTCCTTTCTCGTACACCGGGCATCCTCGCCTGGAGTGAGAACGGTATCGGCACCGGTACTACCTATATGCGCATTCGTGGCGCTGCCGGAAGCCGCATCAATGTAACACTCGACGGAGTGGCTCTCAACTCACCGGAAGACCAGACCGTTTTCTGGGCTAACATGAACAGTTATTCTTCGCTCCTGGGCAGCATCCAGGTACAGCGCGGCGTAGGCTCTTCTACCAATGGCGACGGTGCCTTCGGTGGAAGCATCTCTATGGCAACAGCTGCTCCTTCACTCACCCCTACTGCAGAAGTTACCGGCTCTTTCGGTTCTTACAATACCTATCATACAGGCGCCAGCTTCTCTACAGGTCTGCTCGGCAAGCATCTCATTTTTGACGGTGCTTATCACGAGACAGCTACCGACGGTTATGTAGACGGCACAGCAGGCCGCTCAGGTTCTTACTATGGCGGACTGACCTGGCTGGGCGATAACTTCAAGGTAAGCTACAAGAACATCGGCAACTTCGAGAAGACCGGTCAGGCTTGGAGCGGTGTGCTGGGCGGAGATTACAACTCTAACTTCACCCTCCTTCAGGATGGCATCCGCACTTATAAAGATATGTATAAGGCAGGTCTGGATAAGTTTAATGTGCTGACAGGCGATATGGTTCGCAACGACAAGGGCGATTATACCATCACTCCTTATACCCTGCGCGACGGAAGCAAATGGGACAAGACTACTGATAACTTCTATCAGAACCACAACATCCTTTCGGCTACCTGGACACCTGGCAGCCACTGGAGCCACAGCCTCTCACTGCATTATACCTATGGCTACGGCTACTACAAGGAGTTCAAGAACAACGCCAAGTTTGCCAAGTTTGGACTCATCTACAAGGATGCAGAGGGCAACAAGGTTAAGAAGTCTGACTTCATCCGCAAGAAGGGACTCACCCAGCATACCTACGGCATGGTATACAACACCAACTACAAGGATGAGCACTGGGATGTTATCGGCGGATTGAACCTGCAGCAGTTCCGCGGCAACCACTGGGGATACCTTACTTATATCGCCAACCAGGATGCCGAAAAGAAATTCTTCGGCAGCAACGGAAAGTATAAGTACTATGATTCTGATGCCCACAAGTATGACTACAGCGCCTTCGTCAAGGCAAGCTATCGCTTTGCAGACTACTGGAATGCCTTCGCTGACCTGCAGTATCGCCGTGTAGAATACAAGACCGACGGTATCAACGATAAATTTATCGCCCAGGCAGATGGCAGCTACAAGAACCAGGAGCTGAACATCAACGAGAAGTACAACTTCTTCAATCCTAAGGCAGGTATCAGCTTCAACAAGGATGGCCACAAGGCATACGCATCTGTAGCCTACAGCAACCGCGAGCCAGAGCGCAACAACTTTACCGACAACTTCAACTATCCATTCCCTAAAGAGGAGAAGCTGCTCGATGTAGAGTTCGGCTATCAGTATCAGGGCGACAACTGGCATGCAGGCGCCAACTTCTACTATATGGATTATGACAACCAGCTGGCTCAGACCGGACAGTTGAGTGACATCGGCGAGGCGCTGACCACCAACATCAAGGATTCTTACCGTATGGGCGTAGAGCTGACTGCCGGCTGGGCACCATTGTCATGGTTGTCTGTAGAAGGAAATGCCGCTTTGAGCAAGAACAAGATCAAGGACTTTGATGAGTATGTAAGCAACTGGGATGATGATACGAAGCCAGGCGTAGTTCATTACGACAACTCAACCCTGTCTTATTCTCCATCAGCTATCCTGAACGGATTCATCGATATCCACTATGCCGGTTTCTCAGCTACCTGGCACACCAACTTTGTAAGTCGCCAGTATATTACCAACACAGAAGACCGCGACTTCTCACTGCCATGCTATTCACAGAGCGACCTGAGCCTGAACTACAGCGCTAAGGTAACCAAGGCACTCGGCATCAAGGAGGTAAGCTTCGGTGTGGACATCAACAATATCTTCAACCGCCATTATGCAGCCAGCGCATTCACATGGAGCAATGCTACCGGTTACGGATATACATTGGACAACCGATTCAAGCAGATAGCCTACATCCCGATGGCAGATACCACCTGGATGACGCATCTTACATTGAAGTTCTAATCAGAAATCATCATGATGGATTATATTGCATCACATGGTTTAGACATCTTTACCACGGTACTCGGACTGGTTTATATCCTGTTGGAGTACCGTGCCAGTATCTGGCTCTGGCTGGTAGGCATCATCATGCCCGCCCTGGACGTATGGCTCTATTGGAGTCATGGTCTTTACGGCGATGCGGGTATGGCGGTCTACTATACGATAGCCGGTATATATGGTTATGCCGTATGGAAATATGGCAAGAAGCACAACCAGAAGGAGAAAGAAGAACTTCCGATTACCTATATGAAGAAGTCGCTCTATCTCCCTACTCTTCTGTTCTTCCTGGCAGCCTGGGGCATCACCTATTATATACTGATAACTTTCACCAACTCTACGGTTCCTCTGCAAGACAGTTTCACCAATGCCCTGAGCTTTGTGGGTCTCTGGGCGCTGGCACGCAAATATATCGAGCAGTGGTTCTTCTGGATTATCGTAGATGCCGTTTGCTTCTATCTCTATATCATCAAAGGCATCCCTTTCAAGGCAGGACTTTACGGTCTCTACGTCATCATCGCCGTAGCCGGATACTTTAAATGGAAGAAGATGATGAAAAAGAGTTGACAGTTTACAGTTAACAGTTTATAGACGGAAAAAGGAAGCCAAGGCAAAAACAAACTTGCCAGGCTTCCTTTATTTCATTTATATAAACAAGAACCACTATACCAAGGTTCCGCGCTTAAACTTATCCTATCAGCGAAAAGCACATCCTTTATGCCCTTTTCACCTTTAATCCGTTTTCGATACTAACCAGTTCATCGCTGAAACCGGAATCAATCTTCAGTCTTTCTTCCACTTTTGAACAACTGTGGATAACTGTGCTATGATCACGATTACCAACGAGTTTGCCGATTCTCGAAGCAGGCATTTTGGTATATTTCTGTGCCAGATACATCGTTACCTGTCTAGCCACTACATAATCACGCTTACGGCTCTTGCTGTTCACGGCAGTAACCGTTACATTATAATGATGGCAAACCGTTTCAACGATGTCATCGATGGTGAGCGGCTTATCATCCACCTTCACCGCACGCTTGATGACGCGTTCGGCAAGACGGATATCAATGCTGCTGTTATAAACGATACTGTAAGCCAGAAGACCATTGATGGCTCCCTGCAAATCGCGCACACTTCCGTTACAGGTCTGGGCGATGAAAGAGATGACATCTACCGGAATCTTCAAACCGTCACGACGAATCTTATTGCTCAGGATATCCACACACAACTGGATATTCGGCTTCTCCAACTCGCAGACCAGACCACAAGAGAAACGGGTGAGCAGACGGTCTGGCATATCCTTCAACTCTACCGGAGGGCGGTCGCACGCCAGGATAATACGCTTTCCGTTGCGGAAAAGGTGGTTGAAGATATGGAAGAAGGTGTTCAGCGTCTTCGCCTTACCAGCCCACTCCTGAATATCATCCACAATCAGCATATCGATAGACTGATAGAAGTTGATGAAATCATTGCTCGCATTATGGAGCACGGCATCGGTATACTGGGTCTGGAAAAGACGGGCACTCACATAGAGCACACGCTTCTGAGGATACATCTGCTTCGCTTTCAGACCGATGGCATTCACCAGATGCGTCTTACCGCTACCCGAAGGTCCGTAAATGAACATTGGGTTAAACTGGGTGGTATTGGGATGCTCGGCAATAGACAATCCTACGGAACGAGGCAGCTTATTGCTGTCACCCTCCATATAATTGTTGAAAGTAAGCTTCGGGTCTAACTGTGTATCAATGTCTTCCTGCTGCTGGGGAGCGGCAGGCTGGGCAGCCGTCTGCTGGGCACGCTCACGAGTTTGCTTTGCCATATCAGCATCGTCTGGATCTGCCTCTATATCTTGAGAAAGCTTATGCTCCTTATCGGTTACAACACGATAAGTGAGACGGATTCCTTCCCCAAAATTACGATGCAGCACCTTACTTAACAAGTCAACGAAGTTCTGTTCCAAGTACTCGTATACGAACGGACTCGGAACCTGCACCAACAAAGTCTTTGTCGACGGCTTGTACGATTCAAAGACGATTGGCTTGAACCATGTGTTATATTGCTGCTCTGTTACACTGTCCTTTATGAGCAAAAGACTGTTGTCCCAGAGGGCTTTTGGACTTGCTAACATTGATTACTAATATTATTAATACTTTAATTCACAAATGACGGGACGCACCAAAAGATGCGAAATCACGTGCAAAGTTACAAAAAAAATAGGAGAAATGCAAATCCCCTTATTTAAAACATTTTAATAGATAGTCTTTAAATTACTGAATACCAAACACTTGTCTAAAATACAAATATAGCAGACTGAAATTCAGTGAAACAATAATGTAACGTCCCCGAAACGGCTAACAAACAAACAGTTTGCGAGTCATTTCGGGGCGTGAAACATACCGAATCTTATTTAGACTAAATTTATTTAGCTCGGACTCTTTTTACTTGTCTTTTCTGCCGAAAACAGAGAAATGGACATAGCGTTTCGGATGTGCCTTCAAGTCGATAACCAAGGAGTCGGCATGCCCCATGGTTGACGTCAGATTGTCGTACAGCTTGGTATCGTTCATCAGCAATCCGAGGCTTCCCTGGTTGCTGTTCAGCTTCTCAGTAAACTGATGAGCACTCTCCAAAGTCTGGTTCACCCTGTTCAAAGTACCCTGCACATCAAGACTGGCCAGATTAGCTGTCAGGCGGTTGGTATTATCCAGCACGCCATTCGCCTTTCTTACCATACCCGGAACCTGCTTATTGAGACCCGCCATCAGCGTATTCAACTCACGTGTAGAAACGGTGAGGTTGCTTGTGATGGTTTCCACATTATGCAGCGAAGCAGCCAGAGCCGGGTCAGCCAGCAGCGCATTCACGCTGGTAAGGATAGAATCCAGTTTAGGCAACATCTTTTCCACTACCGGAACCAGGTTGGCAGCCTTATCCATCATGCCTCCGTTTACAGCACCCGGAATGATACCACCCGGTTCTACTCTTTCGCGCGGATTGTTTGCCAGAAGCAGATTCACCTGCAGGTTACCCATCAGGTCTTTCACTATTTCGGCTTTACTGCCCTGCGGGATTCTCAAATCCTTGTTAATATCCACCTTTACTTTGATAGGACCATTCTCCTTGTAATCATATTCCAAACCATCCACGGTACCTACCTTATAACCATCCGCATAAATAGGCGTAGAGGCACCCAGTCCCTGGATGTCATCAAACGTCATATAATAGGCGTTGTTGGTAGAGAACAGATTCATGCCTTTCAGAAAATTGATTCCGAAATACATAACCAAAATACCGACAATAGCTACAAGAGCTATCTTGATTTCTTTTGTTAGCTTCATATTTATCTCTTTATATATTCGTGCTTATATCTTATCCTTACTCAGGTCAATCAGCGGTTTCTGTTCTGTTTGAACTCACGTATAGCCTGATTCACATCATATTTCTTTCCATTCTTGAAAGCTATGATGAAAGCTTCCGGGAATTTCTCGGCAAGCGTCTTGCGCAAGCGGAAAATCTCATTATAGTTGGTAGAGGCTCCCATCGTATATTTCACCATATTGCCTTCCTGATAACTGTCATAACCGGTTTCGCCCTTGAAATGGGCATCGCCCTTGCGGAGCATACGGTTGCTGACAAATATCTGAAGCTTGAAGACAGGCGCATCAGCTACATGGGCTTTCTGCTGTGCCGGTTTGTTCTGAGCTACAGTTCTGTTCTGCTGGTTCTGTCTTCTGTTCTGCTGAACCGTTCTGGCCTTTTCCGCTCTGGTTTCCACCTGCTTCACCGTTCTTCTCGGCGCAGTATCCGCCTCCTCAGCACGGCGCTCGTTCTTCTCCTGCTTCGTATCAGAAACTATCTTGGCAACCGGCACCGATTCGGTATCCGCAGCTCGATAAGGAACCGAGATGGATTTATCGTATTTATTGCGATATTGCGCAAAACCTTCGTAGATGCCTCGGGCGATATCATCCACCCTGCTGGCATCGTTAAGCAGTTTTTCTTCATCGGCAGTAGTGATGAAACCGAGCTCTATCAGACAGCTAGGCATCGAAGTTTCTCTGAGAACCAGGAATCCAGCCTGATGCACACCCTTATCCGGACGGTTGGCACCGGAACATACCTTTCGCTGGATATTGCGCGCCAGTTCTACGCTTCTCTCCATATTCTTACCCTGTATGAACTCGAAGATGATGTAACTCTCAGAAGATCTTGGGTTGAAACCCTGATAGGTCTGCTGATAGCCCTTCTCCATCGAGATAACGGAGTTCTCTCGCATAGCCACATCGAGATTATCCTTGGCACGGTGCATACCGAGCGTATAGGTTTCAAAACCGCGGGCTATCTTACCGGCTGGCAGCGCATTGGTATGTACCGAGATAAACAGGTCGGCATTGGCGCGGTTGGCGATGTTGGCACGCTCTTTCAGAGGAATAAAGACATCCGTCTTACGGGTATAGACAACTCTCACATCCGGCATATTGCGCTCAACATATTTGCCAAACTGCAATGCCACAGAGAGATTGATATTCTTTTCTTTGGAAATAGCACCAAGTGCACCCGCATCATGACCGCCATGACCTGGGTCGATAACGAGCGTGAAACGGCGGTTGGCGCCTGTCGCTGTCAGCACCAACATACACAATAGGGTCAATATGAGTGTTATTTTCTTCAACATATCTTTCTGATGATTTTGCAAAATTACTACTTTTGTATCAGAAAACCTAAATCTACTATAAAGTTTTATCATTTGTTAATACAACTTCTACCCCTGCGCCGTCACAATCTGCTCCAAAAGGAGGATTAACTTTGGTAATGGCGAGTTGTATTTTCTGAATAGTCGGATATTCTGCAAAGAGTCGCTTTCCTATCCTTCCGGCTACATGTTCCAGCAGTTTGCCAGGTATCTCCATCTCCTGTTTCACGAGTTCATAGAGTTCTGCATAGTTGAGGGTTCCAGCCAGTTCATCGGTTTCCATGGCTCTGGAGAAATCATAGCTCACATCCAGATTCACCACATAATCGTTGCCCACCTGGGTCTCCTGTGGCAGAACGCCGTGATATGCATGGAAACGGACATTCTTCAAGTATATCTTACTACGGAAAAGCATAGTTTATATCAGTTCTATCTTGGGGATTAGGATTCGGAATCGCTATCATCGTAAAGTTTCATCAGGCTACCATCCTTCAGATATCTTTTCAGGGCTGTCACAACACCTTTCTTCCAGGTATTGATGTTATCTGAAGTAAGCTGGAGCTGATAAACGAGCTTGATGACATGTTCGATAGGCATACGGTAGCGCAGCACACCGGAAATCAGCTTGGCATAGTTCCAGTATTCAGGATTAAACTTCTCGCTCAATCCCTCAACCGTAATCTTATAGCCTCGCTTGTTCACAAACTGGAAGTCGTATCGCTTCAAGCCTCCATCCAGAATGGTCTTCACAATCTTGCCTTTGCTTACAGATTTAGGCAGCATGATACCCTCGTCCTCATCCTGCAAACCCGTGAAGATTTCGTATGGATGACCATCGAGCAGTCCTACCAGAGCCACCCATTTCTCCTTATTATTCTGGAATCGCACCACATCGCATTCCAGTTCTCGAGGTCGCACCTCCATAACTTCAGGAGAGAAAACAGGAAGATGAGTTTCCTCTGAAACTACATTGGCAATCTGATCATAGAGTTTATTCCAATCAGACTGTTCTACATGATAATTCTGATGAAGTGTTGCCAGATTAGCATTCAATTCATCTATAAGAGCCTTGGAAGCCTCTTCAAAAGTCATATTTTCAGTATATTTCATATCAAACGTTTCATATTTAGGTGCAAAATTAAACTTTTATTTCTAAAATCTGAAACGTTTTGGCATATATTTCACTAAAAAAGCGAAAGAAAGATAACTTTTTGGGAAACTTTCACTAACTTTGCAGCAAAATAGGGTTCTGAAATGGAACAGAACTCCTATATATATAATAAGGTATAATGATAAAATAAAAAAGATATGGAATCGATTAAGAACAGAACAAGCATCAGAAAATATGCAGAGAAGGAAGTATCTGAAGAACTCCTGAACCGCCTTTTGGAAGAGGCAGAGCGCACCCCGACAATGGGAAACCTGCAGCTTTACAGCGTTGTGGTAACAAGAAGTGAAGAAGGAAAGAAGGCGCTGGCGCCAGCCCACTTTAACCAGCCGATGGTAACAGGAGCCCCTGTCGTCCTCACCATCTGTGCCGATTATCGCCGCACAACCCTCTGGGCAGAGAACCGCAAGGGAACCCCGGGCTATGACAACATTCTCTCTTTTATGAATGCAGCTACCGATGCCCTTCTCTTTACCCAGACCTTCACGAACCTGGCCGAAGAAGCCGGTTTAGGCACCTGTTTCCTGGGAACTACAGTTTATATGCCAAAGATGATCATCGACACCCTGAAACTCCCTAAGCTTGTAATGCCAGTAGCCACATTGACCATCGGCTGGCCGGCAGAACATCCAGCCCTGAGCGACCGTCTCCCTCTGCGCAGCATCATCCACCACGAGCATTTCGAGGATTATGCTCCTGAGAAGATTGACGACTTCTATGCAGAGAAGGAAGCTCTTGAAGAGAACAAGGAGTTCGTTCGCATCAACAACGTAGAGACCCTAGCCCAGGTTTTCACCGACATCCGATACACAAAGAAGGATTGCGAGGCGATGAGCGTTGGGTTTATCGAAGCCCTCAAGCAGCAAGGATTTATTTAAAGGTAAAAAGGTAAAAAAGTAAAAAGGTAAAAAGGGCACCTCGCTGGTTAACATTCCGCTAGGCTTTTTTACCTTTTTACTTTTTTACTTTTTCATTATTCTACAACGATTGGCTTGTACTTAGGAACCAATGCCTTCATGATGCACCAGCCTACGAGGTAAGCAACACTACAGATGCAGAATACAATCATGTAGGCACCTGGCTTGCCATCGAAGCCCATGAAGCTGAAGGCTGAACCCTGACCCTCGGCATAGGTGAAGAGCATACCGGAACCCTTGTTAATCAGGAAAGAACCGATACCACCTGCCATCGCACCAATACCGGTGATGGTAGCTACAGTTGACTTAGGGAACATATCACCGATAGTAGAATAAAGGTTGGCAGACCAAGCCTGATGGCCTGCACCGAGCAAACCGATGATGATAGCTGGCCACCATGCACTGTACGCACCCATAGGCTGGGCAATCAGACCGAGCAATGGGAAGCAAGCGAAAATCAACATCGCACGCATTCTACCGATATATGGATTCATACCCTTCTTGTCAACAAAGTAAGTTGGCAAGTAACCACCACCAATACTCAATACGGTTACAATAGCATAGAGAGTGAAGATGAGGGCGATACCCATACCTGAATCTGAAGAGTAACCATACTGATCAGAGAAGTAAGCTGGAGCCCAGAAAAGGAAGAACCACCAAACACCATCAGTCATCAACTTACCAACGATGAATGACCAGGTCTGACGGTAGCTGAAGCACTTCAGGAAGCCGATAGTTTTCTCCTCACCGGCAGTCTCAGTCTCTTTCTCAGCCTCAACCTTATCCAGATCTTCATCCTGCTCAATATAAGTAAGCTCAGCCTTGTTTACATGCTTGCTCTTAGATGGTTTGTCATAGAGCCATACCCAGAGGCCCATCCATATATAACCGAGCACACCGATGATGATGAAAGCCCACTCCCAGCCCATGCTGCGAGCCAACAATGGAATGGTAGCTGGAGCTGCCAAAGCACCTACAGAAGCACCACTGTTGAAGATCGCGGTAGAGAAAGCACGGTCTTTCTTAGGGAAATACTCTGCTGTTACCTTGATGGCTGCAGGGAAGTTACCTGCCTCACCCACAGCAAGAATCAAACGGCAAGAGAGGAACAGCCATACACTGATTGTAGCAATCGCTACGGCTGCATCACTACCAGCCTGTACCATACGGAGCGCCTCAATAGAATCATATCCTTCCATCTGCATAGCTACCCAACCGCAACCGGCGTGCATCACAGCACCTGTTGACCATACGAAGATAGCGATGAGATAACCTTTCTTGGTGCCCATCCAATCCACAAACTTACCTGCAAAGAGGTTGGCGATGGCATAGAAGATAGAGAAAAGACCAGTGATGGTACCATAGTGATCATCTGTCCAGTGGAATTCTGGAGCAATGAAGTCTTTCCATGTTAATGACAGAACCTGACGGTCCATGTAATTGACTGTGGTTGCGATGAAGAGCAGTGCACAGATTACCCAACGGAAGTTGGACATTTTACTTGTTGTAATAGGACTCATTTTGCAAAAAGCTTTTAAGCGTTATACTTATTTTTATTTTTAGATTATTATTTAGACGGCAAAGCCTGGCTCATGTCATCATAAGCCAGGTTGCCTTTTATCTTTTTTCTTTATTCCAATGTAGGAATCTTCACTACCTGCATATCGTTGTAGATCAGGTTTTCGCCTGCCATACCCCAGATAAAGGTATAGTTGCTGGTACCTGCTGCACAGTGGATAGACCACTCTGGAGCAATCACAGCCTGCTCGTTGTTCAACCAGATAGGACGTGTCTCCTGTGGCTCACCCATTACGTGGAGAATCTTCTGACCCTCTGGTACATTATAATAGAGGTAAGTCTCCATACGGCGGAGGTGAGTATGAGCTGGCATGGTGTTCCATACAGAACCCTCCTTCAACTCAGTAACACCCATCTGCAACTGGCAGGTACGAACACCGGCTACACCGTCGATAATCAACTGGTGGATTACGCGGTCGTTGCTCTCCTTCAGGCTACCAGCCTTGATGTTGTTGGCATCCTTCAGGGTAACCTTCTTGGTAGGATATGTCTGATGAGCACAAGCGCTGTTCATATAGAACTTAGCTGGCTTAGCTGCATCCTTGCTGCTTACCTTGATGTTCTTGGCACCACGACCTACGTAGAGAGCCTCCTGGAAACCGAGTGTATACTTCTTGCCGTCAACGGTAACAGTACCCTCGCCACCGATGTTGATGATACCCAACTCGCGGTTGTCGAGCAGATTCTTCTGATCGTTTGGCTTGTCTGTATAGAGAGGAGCGATAGAAGTCAGCTTCAGAGGAGCAGTTGTTGGCTCAGCACCACCGATGAGGAAGCGGTCGAACATGGTGTATGTCCAGTTTACCTCGCCTGGAGCAAACACCTTCTCGATAGCGAATTCACCGCGAAGGCGGTCTGTTGTATAGTGCTTTGCATCCATCGGATTACTTGCATAACGAACGTTGTAGTTAGTATAGGCATTTTCTGCCTTCACTTCATAACCACATTTTCCACACTGGCCAAAAGCCTGACTTGCTGTTAATACCATTGCTGCTAATATTAATGTTAATTTCTTCATAATTATCTTGTTTTTACTTTTTTACCTTTTTACCCTTTTACCTTTCTCTCTTCCTTCACGATGCGCTGACGGTTGATAACCATCATGGCTACTGTGATGACTGCGAGAACACCCATACCTACGTATGAAAGCTTCACACCGCGATAGATAACCCATCCGAAGAGAGAGGATGCGAAATCGAGTGCACCGCCTGAGAATCCGTCAGGGATATGAGCGGCATTATCGCCTGTAGCTGCATAAACCTGGTTGGCTGCCAGCGTAAAATCTGGTGCCATGTCGGTAACGAAGTAGAGACCGATGACGAGGGTTACCAGACCGATGATAAGCGTCTTCACCACATTACCTCTTGTAAACGGCAGAATCATTGGGAAGAGGTAGAACATACCAGCCAACGAAGCCAGAGGCAAGAATTGGTTGCCTGGCAGGAAGACTGCGATAGCAAGGATAACCGGAATCAGAATCACAGATGCTACCAAGGTAGTAGGATGACCGATAACCAGGGCAGGACTCATACCGATATGAACCTTCTTGCCGTTAAACTTGGTCTTCACCAACTCCTGTGTCTTCTCTGAGATAGGCTTCAAACCGTCGATAAACAGGGCTGTAATACGAGGAATCAGCTCCATCACGGCTCCCATCGTTACACCCAGGAAGAGAATCTTCTTGATATCGAGCTGGGCTGCCCAACCTATCAGGGCACCTACGATAACACCGAGTACCAGTGGCTCACCGAGCACACCAAACTTCTTCTTCAGTCCCTCTGCATCGATATCGAGCATAGAGAAGCCCGGAATCATATCGAAGAGTTTATTGAAAACGATTGCGAATGGCATGAAACTCTGGCAGAATGGCTGCGGAATTGAGATACCATCCAAATCGTAATATTTCTGGAATCTGTCGGCTGTCAGGTCTGCACAAACCAGCGTGTTGATGTAGCAGACGATAGCTGCGAAATAGCCCCAAAGCAAACTCTGGCCCATCACGAAGTAAGCCACCGCACCGATAAAGGCGAAGTGCCAGTAGTTCCAGAGGTCGATATTTACGGTACGTGTTGTCTTGGTAATCAACATCAGAAAGTTGACACCCAGACAGATTGGGATAATCAATGCGCCCACTGCTGTATTGTAAGCTACAGCTGCAGCTGCAGGCCATCCCATGTCAAAAACGTTTAACTGTAGGTGGTAGATGTCAGAAATAGCCTTCAATGGGTCGTTGAAGTTGGTAGTCAGCAATGCTGTTACCACGCCCAAGCCTACGAAACCCACGCCTACGAAGAGTCCCGATTTCAAAGCCTTTCCGAATTTCATGCCAATACACAGACCGATAACCGTGAAGATGATAGGCATCATCACGCTCGCACCGAGACTGATAATATAGCTAAATACTTGTTCCATTTTAATTTTTTGAATTGTTTAATTGTTAGAAAATACTCGACAAGGAGCACCCTCTTTTGTCTTTAGATGATTTGTTGTGTGCAAAGATACACTTTTTTCTTCAATTACAATACGTTTTAAAGGAAAAATTTACGCAAAAAAAATCCTATCAGAACATTTTCTGATAGGATTTCTCTATTTTTATACGTTTTTTAAATGATTTTTTACCGAATCGGTCTTCGTTCTTCCCTCTTCGTTCTTCCCTCTTCACTTCCTAGTCCTGGAAGTAAACTCTCTTCACACGGTTGCTGATGGTGGTCAGCACCTCGTAAGGGATGGTCTCAAGGATATCGCTCAGTGTCTGGACAGGCAGATGCTCGCCGAAGATTTCTACCGAATCTCCTTCCTTGCAAGGGATGTCGGTCACGTCTATCATAGCCACATCCATACAGATGTTGCCCACATAATCTGCCTTCTGACCGTTCACCAGACAGTAGGCATGACGGTTGCCCAGACGGCGGTTCAGTCCGTCAGCATATCCGATAGGGATGGCTGCGATGACGCTGTCTCTGTCGAGGATGGTCTTGCGGCTGTAGCCCACACTGTCGCCTGCCTTCACGTTGTGCATCTGCAGAATGGTTGTCTTCAGGGTGCTCACGCAGTTGATAGTCTTGTTGTTGCGCGAATTGATGCCATAGAGTCCAAGTCCCAAACGACACATATCCAGCTGGCGCTCCGGGAAGTGCTCAATACCTGCCGAATTGCAGATATGGCGCAATATCTTATGGTCGAAGGCTGCCTGTAACTGCTTGCTGCCCCTGTCGAAGAGTTCAAACTGATGAGCTGAGAAATCATCGAAGCTGTCGTCATCGCTGCCCACGAAGTGAGAGAACACAGAACGTGGGATGATGGCATTCTGGTGCTTCAGCTTGCCGATGAGTTCCTCCATATCGTTCTCAGGGTCGAAGCCCATGCGGTGCATGCCGGTATCCAGCTTGATATGGACAGGGAAACCGGTTACTCCCTCTTTCTCAGCTGCCTTGATGAGCGCATCGAGCAGACGGAAAGAGTAAACCTCCGGCTCCAGGTCGTAATCGAACATAGTCTTGAAGGCGGTCATCTCCGGATTCATGATCATGATGTTGCTGGTGATGCCGTTCTTGCGCAGCGTAACGCCCTCATCGGCTACAGCCACAGCCAGATAGTCTACACGATGATCCTGCAGGGTCTTGGCTATCTCCACGGCACCTGCACCATAGCCGTCTGCCTTGATCATGCATACCAGCTTGGTTTCCGGCTTCATAAACGCACGGTAGTAGTTCAGATTGGCTACCACGGCATTCAGGTTCACCTCCAGCGTAGTCTCGTGTACCTTCTGTACCAGCAGTTCGGTGAGTTGGTCGAAGCCAAACTGACGGGCGCCCTTCAGCAAAATCACCTCATCGCGCAAAGAAGCAAACACTTCGCTGGCGATGAATTCCTCTACATTCGGGAAGAAGAACTTCTCTGAAATCTGAATCACATCGTGCTGCTTGCAGAGCTCAGGACCGATACCGATGAACTTTACTACGCCACGCTTGCGGGCTAAATCGCTCACCTCTTTATATAAAGCCTCCGGTTCCTGACCGCTCTGGTAGATGTCGCTCAATATCAGCGTATGGCGACGACCGCGATGGTCTGGACGGCGGTTCATGAAGTCGAGGGCGATATCAAGCGAATTGATATCACTGTTGTAGCTGTCGTTAATCAGCGTACATCCGTGCTGTCCTACCTTCACCTCCAGTCTCATTGCCACAGGTTCGAGCTGTGCCATGCGCTTGTCGATATCTTCAGCCGAAAGACCGAGTTTCGATGCCACGACAGCAGAGATGATGGCATTCTGTACAGATGCATCGTCGATGAACGGGATAGAGAAGCTGTCTTCCTCACCTTTATATATATAGGTAATCACGCTCACGCTCTGCTGCTTCTCGATGTTCTTTACATAGAAAGGAGCCTCCGGGTTCTTGAGCGACCAGAAGAGTTTCTCGCCTTTATAGTCGGGATATTCGGCTATCACCTTGTTGATAACCTCGTCATCGCCATCATAGATTACGGTCTCTGCATCATGGAAGAGGATGAGTTTCTCCCGGCATTTCTCCTCCATGGAAGAGAAGTTCTCCTGATGCGCAGCACCCAGATTGGTCAGTACGGCGATGGTTGGCTGGATGATGTCACGCAGGGCAAGCATTTCGCCAGGCATACTGATACCTGCCTCGAAAACGCCCACCTGGGTCTGCTCGTTCATCAGCCATACCGACAATGGCACACCTATCTGAGAGTTGTAACTGCGCGGACTGCGGGTAACAAACATGCTTGGCGAGAGCAGCTGGTAGAGCCACTCCTTGACCATGGTCTTGCCGTTTGAACCCGTGATGCCTACGATAGGGATGTTAAACTCGTCACGGTGGCGCTCAGCCAGACGCTGGAGAGCCTCGAGCGTGTTTACGACCTTCAGGAAGTTGGCTCCCGGATAATCAGAAGCATAGCCCTTAGGCACATTCGTTACAACAAAGTTTTTTACACCTCTGCGATACAGCTCAGGGATGTAGTTATGACCATCATTGCGCTCCGACTTGAGCGCAAAGAACAGAGTTTCCTCTGGGAAACAAAGTGAACGACTATCGGTCAGGATAAAACCGATGTTGGTATCATTGTCTCCATAGCGACGCGCACCTATCAGTGTGGTTACCTTTTCAATAGTATATGTCATTGTCTTGTTATTTAAATATTCTTTATTTTATAAGAGATGATATTTCTCCATTTTATAAGAGATGATATTTCTCCTCAAATTGTCTTTTCTTCTCTTCCGTCCTGGCGATGAACTTCTGGTGTTCCTCGCTCTCGGGATGGAAGGGCTTATGACCGAGTGCTTCGCGGATAGGCCGCCAGTCTTCCAGAAACTGCTCGGCTGCCTTGCCGAAGTAGGTTGCCCGGAACTGCTCCCAGATATATTCCAAAGCCTGCTGGCTCGGGTGCAGCATGTCTTCCTTGTAGAAGCGGTAGTCACGGAGTTCATCGTTCATAATCTCGTAAGCCGGAAAATAGCTCACCACTCCGGGATTCTCCTTCACCAGCTTATCGGCTGCCAGCAGGAGCGTAGCCTTCGAAAGCTGACTCCCGTGATAGCCGTATTTGGCATAGCGGATAGGGCTTACCGTGATGATTACCTTCAGAGTGCCTTCACTGCCATCAGATGCTGCGGTCTGCGATTTCAGCAGATTGATAGCCTTCTGCAGATAGCCTGCACATTCGTCCACGTTCAGTTCCCGCTCTTCGAAGAGGCGCTGCGGGCGCTTCTGGCAGTTGTCCACTATCTCGCCCGTCTCCTTCAGGATATACACATGGTTGGTACCCAGCGTAAAGACAGCCACACGGGGACGGACCTCGGAACATTTCTCTACCGTATGGAGAATGCTTGCCGGATTATACATCACCCCGAAGGGATTCACCGTAGCCCGGAAGCGGTTCTCCACAAACCGCCTACCCAGATTGTCGGCAAAGCAACTGCCCACAAAGAGCATCCGCTCTGCCGCCCCTATCTCGAAGTCGGCCTTCGGAATATCTATTTCTGTGCGAAACAGCATAAGTCTTTCTTCTTTTTATTCTTTCACTTCCGGAGAAGCCTTCTTGCGTTTTCTTACCTCAACCACTACACCTATTATAATAAGGAGAGCCAGAACGCCATAGCCGATGTAAGCCACCGTCTCGGTATTCTTGAGCGACTGAGGATGGAAATCGAGAACCACTTTGTGGTTACCAGCCTTCACGTTCAGCGCACGCAGAATATAGTTCACTCTGCCCAGCTCAGCCGGCTGTCCATCAACCGTAGCCGTCCAGCCCGGATAGTAAATCTCAGAGAATACGATCACGCCGCCCTTGCTCGACTTCACCTCGTAAGTCAGGTTGTTCGGCTTATACTGAATCATCTTCACTACCGAAGTATCATCCTGCTTCACGCTCTGCGCCAGCTGTTCCTTGAATTTGGCATCAGCCACAGCCACGTGTCGGAGGTTCACCTTGCCCACACCATCGATTTCCTCGTTGGCATTGTTCACATACTTCACCTCGTCTACGAACCATGCATTGCCGTAGGCATACGGATTCTGAACAGGAACGGTCTGTCCGCCCTGCAGCGGCATGATGAAGTATTTGGTATTCAGCATATTCAATACCGGATAGATACTGTCGCCGTTCACCTTGGTCATATCGCCGCCCGCAGCAGCTACCGCCTGCATCGTCTTCTGCATCTCAGGAGCGATATGTGCATCAATCATCTCCTGGTAGCGACGGAGCTTAGCTGGATGATAACCGCCGATGCTCTTGTGGTAATAAGAGGTCTCGTTCTCATTGAATGTATTCGATGCCAGATTCAGCACACGGTAGTCGAGTGCCTTGTCACGGCAGATAATCTTGTCGGTCTCGGTCATCTGCTGCGGTGTATCGCGCTGCGCCTTGTCCACGAACATATCATCGTAGAGATAGCGCTTGTTCACCATCCACATATCCACCAGACAGAGCACGGCGATACCGGCAATCATATATTCCTTGCCCAGCTTCTTCATCTTGAAGAGCATCAGCAGTGCCGAACCGATGAGGATAATCCAGAACGAACGCCAGCAGTCGGATGTGAAGATGCCCTTGCGGATATCCGTCAGATTGCTCATGATTGGAGAGATATACTCCTGAGGCAACTGCTGCAGCGCCTGTGTCTCCTGTACCGATACGAAATCTGGGAAGAATACGCCCGGCATGATGGCAAAGAGCAGACAGAAGCCTGCTGTCAGACCGAAGCTGGCATATACATATTTTATCTTCTCTGTCAGAATCTCTGGCTCATCTACAATCTTCTTCAGCGCCATCATCGCCAGGAGCGGGATGGTGAATTCTGCGATAACCAGGATAGATGCCACCGTACGGAACTTGGCATACATCGGCACATAATCGAGGAAGAAATTGGTAAACGGCATGAAGTTTCTACCCCAGGCGAGCAGGATGCTCAGGATGGTGGCAGCAAGCAGCGCCCACTTCATCGGACCCTTCACGATAAAAAGACCCAAGATAAAGAGCATGCAGACGAAGGCACCTACATATACCGGTCCGCTCGTTCCCGGCTGGTTGCCCCAGTACTGTCCCAGCTGCTGGTAAATCTGCACAAAGTTAGGATCAGCCTTCTCCATCGCCTTCTGGTTCTGCGCCAGCGGAACAGAAGCACCGCCCTTGGCATCCGGGATCATCAGTGTCCAGGTTTCGTCGATACCGTAGCTCCACTGTGTGATATAGTCTCTATCCAGACCGCTGCTAGTCTGATTAGCCACATTTTTCTTTACAAGTTCACTCTTTCCACGCATAGTTTCCTGACCATACTGCCAGGTATGATAAAGGTTCGAGAGGTTGAGCGAGATACCGATGAGGGCACCCACCACGCATACCGCCGTAGCCTTTCCGAAACGTGCGAGTTCACCTTTCTTGATGGCATCTACCAGGAAGGCAATCACCATGAAGAGGATGATAAAGAGGTAGTAATAAGTCATCTGCACGTGGTTTGCCTGCACCTCGAAAGCCGAGAAGATGGCAGTAAGGAGCAGTCCCTTGAGATACTTGCCCCGATAGGCAAGCACCACGCCCGCAATCATCGGAGGCAGATAAGCCAGCGCCCATACCTTCCAGATATGTCCAGCAGCGATAATGATAAAAAAGTAGGACGAGAATGCCCAGATGATACTTCCCAGCGCCGCCAGCGACTGTCTGAAGTTGAAGGCACGCAGCATGATATAGAAGCCCAGGAGGTATACGAAAACATACCAAACATAGTCTGGCAACCACAGATGATATGCCTTCACAATCTGGCTGAGCACCTGATTACTGTCATACGAAGGCGACATCTGATAGGTAGGCATACCGCCAAACACCGAGTTCGTCCATCGTGTAGTCTCTCCCGTCTGCTGCTGGAAGAGTTCCTTTTCATGTCCCAGTCCCTTTCCTGCCGCTGCATCATGTCGGAAGAGGATTCGTCCGTCCATATCGGCAGGCATAAAGTAGACGAAGGAGATGATTGCAAATGCAATAACTACCAGAATATCCAGTAGATACTTCTTCAAAAATTTCATATTTCTATATAAACGTTTATAATTTGAAGGCAAAGATAGCACAAATTGGAGACAAAACAAAAAAATATAGCAAAAATTTATATTTTTTTTGTTGAGAAAGTTGTATTAGGTCAGAAATAGGGGTTCCCCTCTATCATTTAGGGAAACACTCACTGCCGTTTCGTTTTTTATCCCTACCTTTGCACCATAAAACAAGTTTCTTCAAACAGTATATATTAATGTATAAAAGAATAAGAATTATGAAAAGATTAGCATTCATCATGATGGCATTGCTCCTGGCTCTGATGCCGGCAGCAGCACAGAATTATCGTGACAGCAGATATTATAACAAGCAGACGGGGCATCTCGACTACCGTTACAACCACAACTACGGCAGCCCGTATTACGGATTCCGCATCGGTCCTGCCTTCACCTTTGTCAATTCCGACGATTCCCATCTGGATGGTGGCGACTGGCAGACCGGTCTGAATGTGGGCGTAGTAGCCGGCATTCCATTGACCGACAGCGCCCCACTCTATCTCGAGACCGGACTTTCATATATAGAGAAAGGTGGCAAGAAGGATCTTCCTGAAGGCAAGAAGATGACCTACGACCTCAATTATCTTGAGATTCCAGCCGTACTGAAGTACAAGTACGAAGTAGACGACCACTTCTCCATCCAGCCTCAGGTAGGCGGCTATTTTGCCGTTGGTGTAGGAGGCAAGATCAAGAACTTTGCCGAGCGTGAAGCAGAGAGTTCGTTTAAGGATGCAAACTTCCGCCGCCTTGATGGTGGTATCCGCATCGGCTGCGGCATCGGCTACGACATGTTCTATGCCGATCTCACCTACGACATCGGTCTTGCCAACATCTGCCACGACAGTTTCGATAAATCGCGCAATGGAGCCCTCCAGCTCAATTTCGGAGTTAACTTCTAGAAAACCTCAGCCGTAACCCAGTTCTTGAACTTCACGGCAGTAGGAAACTTGGAGCCGAGAACTAAAGCATAGAAACCGCTCTCGTTAACATAGAGCATCTGTTGGGTTCGTATTGTTCGGCTTCCAGCTTTACGTAAACGCCCCGAAAGTTTGACGTTGTGTTTCGCAACGTCAAATGTATTAACTAACTGACGCACAGCACATCTTGAAATCTTATACCCCAGCACATCACAGACATCCTTTGCACAGAACTGCGGTTCTCCTTTTAAAAAAAAACTACCCATGCACCTTAAAACAGGGGGCATGGGTAAGACCATCCGTATTCAGTATTCAGTTATTCAGTTTTTTTTAAACCCTTACATGGATAAAGGGTTTGAAAACCCGAAAGAAAGGGATTGGTTATTTTGTAATGTATTTTTATTATTATATTATATATTATATATATATATAGATAGTATATAAACTTTACTTTTTAAGGGGGTAAAAAGTAACCCCTTAAAAAAAACTGAATAACTGAATACTGAATAAGGTGCTGTGTTTTCTTCTCTTTAA
>OOBJ01000679.1_pt1 | contig 25147 bp, 16 predicted proteins | sample 1671331 | NCBI WGS metagenome assembly OOBJ01 (sample SAMN06348145, study PRJEB24527) | human gut metagenome | biome: human gut; feature: ankylosing spondylitis patient; material: feces | host: Homo sapiens | place: China | collected 2015-10 | reverse complement strand
AACAGCTCACTGGTCGAGTGGACATGCGCCGACAATATACGGGGCTAAGCACGGCACCGAAGCGGCGGGATTGACCTGGTCAATCGGTAGGGGAGCTTTCCGTCCGCGGGGAAGCGAGGGGACGACCCCTCGTGGAGCGGCCGGAAGTGAGAATGCTGGCATGAGTAGCGAGAGCGGCGTGGGAAACGCCGCCGCCGTAAACCCAAGGTTTCCTGGGCGAGGCTAATCCTCCCAGGGTCAGTCGGGAGCTAAGGCGAGGCCGGGAGGCGTAGCCGATGCACAGCAGGTGGACATTCCTGCACCTCCGAAGCGGAGCTTGACCGACGGGGTGACGGAGAAGGGTAGCCGGACGGGGTTCTGGACGTCCCCGCGAGGCCGCGTAGGGCGGTGCGCAGCGAAGCGCGCGCACCATGGAGCCTGAGGCGGCGGACGAAGCGACTGAGCGAAGCCGGTGAGCCCATGCTTCCAAGAAAAGCCCCTAGGGATCCGCGAGGAGCCCGTACCGCAAACCGACACAGGTGGGTGGGTAGAACATACCAAGGCGATCGGGTCAACCATGGTTAAGGAACTCGGCAAAACTGCCCCGTAACTTCGGGAGAAGGGGTGCCGGGCCCGGTGGAGGAACTAGCTTCCCGAGCCGGGGCCGGCCACAGCGAAGAGGTCCAAACGACTGTTTATCAAAAACACAGGACTCTGCTCAAGCCGTAAGGCGACGCATAGGGTCTGACGCCTGCCCGGTGCCGGAAGGTCACGGGGAGCCGTCATCCTTCGGGAGAAGCGGCGAACCCAAGCCCCGGTAAACGGCGGCCGTAACTATAACGGTCCTAAGGTAGCGAAATTCCTTGTCGGGTAAGTTCCGACCTGCACGAAAGGCGCAACGATTTGGACGCTGTCTCGACCATGGCCCCGGCGAAATTGCACTAGTCGTGAAGATGCGACTTACCCGCGGAAGGACGGAAAGACCCCGTGAACCTTTACTGCAGCTAGGCATTGGCTGCCGGTCCGTCGCGTAGAGGATAGGTGGGAGGCTTTGAACCGAGGGCGCCAGCCCCCGGGGAGCCACCCTTGGAATACCACCCCCGACGTTCTGGCATCCTAACCCCGGGCCCTCGACGGGCCGGGGGACCGTGCCTGGTGGGTAGTTTGACTGGGGCGGTCGCCTCCCAAAGAGTAACGGAGGCGCGCGCAAGGTCTGCTCGGGACGGTCGGCAACCGTCCTTGAGAGTGCAAGAGCGTAAGCAGGCTTGACTGCGAGACGTACGTGTCGAGCAGGTGGGAAACCAGGCTCTAGTGATCCGGCGGCCCAGAGTGGAATGGCCGTCGCTCAACGGATAAAAGGTACTCCGGGGATAACAGGCTGATCTTCCCCAAGAGTCCACATCGACGGGAAGGTTTGGCACCTCGATGTCGGCTCATCGCATCCTGGGGCTGGAGCAGGTCCCAAGGGTACGGCTGTTCGCCGTTTAAAGCGGTACGCGAGCTGGGTTCAGAACGTCGTGAGACAGTTCGGTCCCTATCCTCCGTGGGCGCAGGAAGACTGAGGGAGGCTGCCCCTAGTACGAGAGGACCGGGGTGGACGGACCTCCGGTGCACGGGTTGTTCACCAAGAGCACCGCCCGGTAGCCGAGTCCGGTCTGGATAACCGCTGAAGGCATCTAAGCGGGAAGCCAGTCCCGAGATGAGTCTTCCCTTCGGTAAGGGCCCTCGTAGACCACGAGGTCGATAGGGCGCAGGTGCAAGCGCGGCGACGCGCTCAGCCGAGCGTCACTAATAGCCCGAGCTCTTCCCTTCATCGACCGTCGCACGATGGCGGCACGTCCCCTGACGGAAGGGTGCGACCGACGCTCCCGTTGCGCGCTGTGCGGCCCCCAGGGCGCGGCCTGAAGGCCCGCCCCCTGACAGCCGAATGCCCCTCGTTGGTCAGCGACCATGGCGGGGGAGGTACACCCGGTCCCATCCCGAACCCGGAAGTTAAGCCCCCCAGCGCCGATGGTACTGCGGAGTCAGTCCGTGGGAGAGCAGGACGTCGCTGACCAACGAGGGGCATTTTCGCGTGGACGTCGCCCGGGGGGTCGAGCCGACCTTCCAGGCGACTTCTTTTTCTGGGTCAACGCGGGGGCCGCCGGGCGTGGGCCCCGCATTGGCCCTTTCTTTGTACTGGGACCTGGCGCCGTCGGCCCCTCTCCGTGCCCGGGCCCCGGGCGCCGCGGGCGGCCCTTTCGTCTCGAAGCTTTAGCCTGTGCTACCTGTGAGTTCTATGTGGTGTCCTCTTACTTGACTGCTTGGTGTATTCTTCGCCTGACGTTATTACTTCTCTTGCTGGGTGTTGCTATGGGTCATGTTAGGGATTTGCTCGACAGGCTCCCTCACATCTATAAGACGATGTTCGGTCATTGCGTTATTAAGACGGTTCGTCTTGAGAACGGCGACTTGGTGCGCGTGCTACAGGTTGGCGGCGTGTACCAGAGCGCCTCCTATCTCGATGAACGTCGTCTTGATCCGGTCTTCTCTTACTATTTCGGCTTTGACCATGCGTTTGATGGAGACCAGAAGCCTACTCGAGTTCTGATGATTGGCGGAGGGGGCTATTCGTGGCCCAAGCATGTGGCCAAGGACTACCCCTTTGTCTCATCGCTCGATGTTGTCGAGATTGAACCTGCCGTTACTTCTCTTGCGCGTAAGTGGTTCTTCCTCGATGAATGCATGCAGCGGTATCCCGGGGTCATCAATCCTATCGAGGCTGATGGCAGGTCTTATCTCCAGGCTGCACCCGCTTCTTCCTATGACTGCATTGCCATCGACGCTTTTTCTGGGTGTGAACCGGTCGTAAGCTTGGCTACGGTTGAGGCTGCCTTTGCTGCCGCTCGCGTACTTGGTCCCAGCGGCGTTCTTGTCTCTAACGTAGTGTCTGCAAATGAGGGACGGGACGTGTCGTTCCTCTTTAGGTACATGTCGTCTCTTCGCGAGGCGTTTGAGCACGTCTACGTGCTCCCCTGCGACAGCGATGAGCTTGCAGTCGAGGATAATTACATCGTCTACGCGACCAACGGCTCCGTTGTGCCCGATGGCGTTCTCCCCTATGAAGGCTCCATGCTCCTGGCGCCCATGCGCGATGGGGACTAGCTGGCAAACCAGGGGATATCGGCGCCGGGCACGCCTCCGCCCGCAGGAAGCTCGTAGCTTGTGATATAGCCCGTCCAGCCATTGACGCGTTTCCTCATGCCCTCGATGTCTAGCGTGCCGTAGGCAAATCCCTTACGAACGAGCTCGGGTGGAACGTATTCGTCGTACTTCTCGAACAGGGGAAGCTCGTCCTTGTAAAGAAGCTCCATGGGATCGAACTTGCTTGTCGCCTCGGTTGTCACGACGTCGAAGAACTCCTTGGGTCCCGCCGACATCACAAAGGTGAGGTAGTAGGGTCTCGACGAATCGATTCCTTTCAGGCCAAGCTGCTTTGCGCATTTGATCTTGAGCAGCCTCTCGAGGGCGAGGAAGGCGTAGCTCCCAAGCCAGGGGAAGAGGGCCCAGGTGTTTCCGCCCAGGTTGATGAGCGGGTGAATGTCTATCTGCGCGGCGGCCGCGGCCCTGCGCGCAAGCGCAAGCCTGCCCACTGCGTTCTTCATGAGGTAGGGATAGGTGCTGCGCTCCTCGAGGACCTTGAGCATGCGCTCGAGCACGTGGGTGTGGATGTCGCCGGGACACTCTCCAAAGTAGGCGGGAACCTTGCCGCGCACCTTTGTGGCGTAGACGATGTGACGCTTGTGATCGACGTCCTCGACGAGCCACGTGGCTCCCGCGATGGCGATTTTCTCGCCCGCCGGGGGAGGGGCCACGATGGTGCCGAGCTCGGCTGAGTCGCTGCGCACGGTGTACTCGATGTTCTCCTGGAAGACGGCGTAGAACTTGTATGAGCTGGCCACGCGCTCGCCCGAAAGGCCCACGATGAGCCCGTCCGTTTCCGTCTGCTCGATCTGCCCCGTGAGGAGCAGGTGACGAAGCATGACGCGGAAGTCATCGGTGGAGACTCTGTGGAAGACGGTCAGGTTGAGCACGCGTTGCGCCAGCTCGGCGGGCGTGAGCTCGCCTTCGCTTGCGAGCGTGGCGATGGTCTGGTGGTAGAGCAGGCTGTAGGGGAGCCGGTCGAGTCGGGGAGGCTCCACCCAGTGCTCCTCGCGATAGAGCTGTACGAGGGCGATTCCCTGAAGCAGCTTCCAGGGGATGGTCTCGGGCAGAAGCGCCCGCGGCTCAGGTGGCTCCTCTCGCATGACGAACCACATCTCGGGTGGGGTGCTGCGCCTGCCCGTGCGGCCCATGCGCTGCAGAAACGAGCTCACGGTGAAGGGTGCGTCGATCTGGAAGGCTCGCTCGAGCCTGCCGATGTCGATGCCGAGCTCGAGCGTCGAGGTGGTGATGGTGGTGAGGGCCTGGGAGTCGTCCCTCATGAGCTCCTCGGCAGACTCGCGCAGGGAGCTCGAGAGGTTGCCGTGATGGATGAGAAAGCGGTCTGCCTCGTGGTTGGCCTCACAATAGCGGCGAAGCTCGGTGCAGACGGCCTCGGCGTCCTCGCGCGAGTTGGCAAAGACGAGGCACTTCTTGTTGCGCGTGTGCTCAAAGATGTAGCCCAGGCCGGGGTCTGCCTCGCGTGGCGCCGTGTCGCTGGGTGCGTCGAGCGCTGGGCTTGCCGCATGGTCCGTGGGCTCCTCGACCTCGTCTGGGACGATGCTCTGGAGGGTGAGCTCGCGCGCCTGCTTGGCGTCTGCGCCCTTGGCCTTGCGAATGTAGTCGATGCCGCGCAGGGCCTCCTCTGCCTGCCCGCCCATGGCGTCTGCCGCCTGGGGGCCGCTGAGGTAGAAGTGTTCCATGGAGAGACGCCAGGTGCGCTGTGGCTCTTCGACGCGGGGAACCACCCAGCCACGGCCGGTGCCAGCGGAGAGGAAGGCGCCCACGGCCTGCGGGTCTCCGATGGTGGCGGACAGGCCGATGCGCCGCGGGTTGACGCCCGCCATACGACAGAGGCGCTCGATGAGGCAGATGGTCTGGCCACCGCGGTCTCCGCGCAGCAGGGAGTGGACCTCATCGATGACGATGAAGCGAAGGTCGCAGAAGAGCCTCGAGATGGCGGCGTGCTTGCGCAGCAGCAGGGCCTCGAGCGACTCGGGCGTGATCTGCAAGATGCCGCTTGGGTTCTTGAGCATCTTGGCCTTGTGGGAGGCCGAGACGTCTCCGTGCCAGTGCCACACGGGGATGTTCGCCTCGGCACAGAGGTCGTTGAGGCGTAGGAACTGGTCGTTGATGAGGGCCTTGAGGGGGCCGATGTAGATGGCACCCACGCTGGCGGGAGGGTCCTCGTCGAACAGCGAGAGGATGGGGAAGAAGGCGGCCTCGGTCTTTCCCGAGGCGGTCTGGGCGGTGAGCAGCACGTTTGCGTCGGTGTCGAAGATGGCTTCGGCGGCAGCGACCTGGATGCCCCTCAGGCTCTCCCACTCGTGGTCGTAGATGAAGTCCTGAATGAACGGAGCAAAGCGCTCGAACGTGCCCATGCACCCTCCTCTCGAATGGCGCGGCTGCTAAATCTTGAACTCGGCAAAGCTGCGCTGGCCGGGCTGCTCGGCCTCGCCGGACGCGCCGCCCGAGGTGGCCGTGGCAAACTGGTCGGAGCCCAGCAGCTCCTCCATGCCCATCTCGGGGTTCTGGCATAGGATGTCGAGAAGCTCGATGAAGTCCCTGATGACCTCGCGCGGGGTGAGGTGGGTGTCTGCGCCCACACGGCCAAACTCAATCTCGAGGAAGCGCACGAGGTCCTCGGTGCCAAGCCTGCGCTCGTAGCCAAAGTAGCCGGCGTGAATGTCGGCGAGCTTCTCGATGAGGACGAGCAGCTCCTCGTAGGTAAGCGGATTGAGGTGGATCACGGGGGCGAGCATGTCCGACAGGCCCTCCCGCGCAAAGCGGCCCTCGGAAAGGCGGCTGCGCAGGGCCTCGTAGGAGTAGACGCCGCGCCTGCGGTCCTCGATGGACTGGGGCGTGCCTCCCATGATGATGCCCAGGTAGTGCGCCTTGCCCTGGAGCGTGTCGTTGTACATCGTGAGAATCTTCTCGTAGTTGTACTGGCGCGTGATGGAATTGGGAATCTTGTAGAGGTTCACGAGTTCATCGATGAGGACGAGCATGCCCTCGTAGCCCGCACCCTTGAGGAAGCGTGCAAATAGCTTGAGGTAGTCGTACCAGTTGTCGTCGCAGATGCAGGCGTTGACGCCAAGGTCCTGGCGGGCCTCGGTCTTGGTTCGGTACTCGCCGCGCAGCCAGCGCAGCACGGCGCTGCGGCGCTCGTCGTCGCCGCCCGCCGCCGCGGCGTAGTAGATGCGCATGATGCGGGCAAAATCGAAGCCGTGGACCATCTCCTCGACGGGCGCCATCTGGGCCTCGAGCGCCGCCGCGGCGTCTGGGGCCTTCTCGATGTTGGCGACCCAGCGGTCGAGAACAAGCTGCAGGGCGCCGCCTTCGGGTCGCGTCTTGGTGGAGAGGTTGCGGATGAGCTCGCGGTAGGTGGCAAGGCCCTGGCCGCCGTTGCCCTGCAGGCGACGCTCGGGCGAGAGGTCTGCATCTGCCACGACGAAGCCCTTGCCCATCGCGTGGGTTCGGATGGTTTGGAGCAGGAAGCTCTTTCCGGTGCCGTAGCGGCCCACGAGGAAGCGGAAGCTCGCACCACCGTCGGCGATGAGGTCAAGGTCGTGGAGCAGCGCGGCAATCTCGGTCTTGCGGCCAACCGTGATGTAGGGAAGGCCGATCCTGGGGACGACGCCACCCTTGAGGGAGTTTATGAGCACCGCGGCGATGCGCTTGGGCACGCGCGGGGTGTTGCTGGGTTCGCTGGGGCTCATGGGAGAAGGGCTCCTCTCAGGTCTTTCAGGTAATCCTCGATGATCTGGGGGCCGTCGTCGGCAAACTCGATGGCCGTGTCTCCCAGAAGGTCGAAGAGCTTCTCGTTGATGGAGTCGACCGTCATGTCTGGTGAGGCGGTGCCAAAGTTGGGCTGGCCGCCCTCGAGCAGGGTGCTCACGATGGCGAGCTCTGCGCTCGTGAGGCCATAGGGGCCCTCCTGGGCACCCTGGGGCTCCGAGGCCGCGGTCTGACGCTTGGGACTGACCTCGGCACCCGATGCGCCCTCTGGCGGCGCGAGGGGGCCTTCTGTGACTTGCCCCTCGATGCGGGGACTGTCGCTCGTGCATTTGAGCGCGGGGCCGGCCGCGGCTGCGTCTGCGTGGCTGGGCACGGGATCGGCTACGCCCGCGACCGTGGCAAGGTCGGACGCGTCCTCGCGCTCCTCGTCGACGAGCAAGGCCTCGCGCGTGACGCTGGCCGCCGCGCGGATCTGGTCGAGCTGGCCCAGGTCGATCCTCACGCGGCGCGCCTCGCGCTGGCGCTCCCACTCGAGGCGCGCCGCGATTTGCTCGTCGATGATCTTGGCAAGGTACTTGGGCGTGGCGCCCTCGGCGAGCGGGTGCTCGTAGTCGAGGACGAGGCGCAGGCGCTGGTCGATGGTGCGTACGACGCTGCCAAGCTTGGCATTGCGGCCGCGGCTCTCGAGGTACTCCTCGCGATGCCATGCGCCGCGGGCGCAGACGTAGCGGTTGACCTCGTCGAGCTCGTAGGTGCAGTCCTCATGGCGCCGGGGCGCCCAGAACACGGCCGAGGCGAACATGGGATAGCTCTTGGCAAGCGGCGAGCCAAAGATGGTCTCGACGAGGCCACTTTTGCGGTGCTTGTCGTAATAGACGGCAAGCTGGGAGAGCGAGCCGCAGGTGACGGCCGCAAGCGTGTCCGGCCGCTCCCCGTAGAGCCTGCTCGACCCCAGCTGGTAGCTCGAGAGCTTCTCGAGCGCGTTGAGGAGCTCGTCTTGGACGGGTGAGCTCGCGAGCGTGGAGACCTCGCGCCAGGTGGCGAGCCCCCGCTTGAGGGCGACGACGGCCTGGTCGAACTCGAGGTCGACGTAGGGGGTGATGAGCTCGACGGGCAGGTTGTGCCAGGCCGCGTAGTCGCGCAGCCAGCGCTTGGCATGACGGTCGAGCTTGCCGTCGAAGACGCGGTAGCTCTGCCACAGCGAGCAGATCTTGTCGAAGCCGTCGCGCGCGTCGCTGACTCCCACGCCGCACAGCAGCTCGTAGAAGAGCACGAAGACGAACGAGAGGCTGGTGGGCGACACCTTGCCCTGGCGCACCTGCGTGCGCCACGAGAAGTAGCGGCGCAGGTCACGGTTGCTCATGTCCTCGTAGGTGGGGAAGTAGTGGCTGAAGGTGGAGTAGAACGGGACGTCGTCCTCGTAGTCCTCCATGACACGGGCCTGCTCGTAGAAGAGCTTGGCGGCCGGCCACATCCTGGCCTCGGGGTTGCGGGCGATGGCGCGCATCTGCTCGATGCGCTCGGGGAGGTAGCTCGCCATCTGCGAGCCGCGCGAGACGATGGGCTCGTCGGTATAGACGCGCGTGGCGAAGGCCCCGGTCTGGCGCCCCTCGGCCTGCGCGTTTATGCGGTCGATGATGCTCTGGATGTCTGCCCTCGCCACGATGCCTCCCCTCAACATGGGTGCGAGAACAGCATCATACCACGATGACGAACATGTGTTTGTAATGAGAAAGGACGGCGATGCCCTTGTCGGCTACACGAAGGCGCAGACCACGGCGATGGCCACGGCGGGCAGCATGTTGGCCGGCTTGAACGTGCACGGCCAGATGAGGTTGACGCCCACGCAGAAGATGAGGGCGGAGCCCACGAGCGAGAGGTTGGCGAGCGCGGCGGTGGTCATGATGGGGTGGAGCAGCGTGGCGAGCACGGTGACCGTGCCTTGCAGCACGCCCACCGGCAGGGCCGCGAACAGGCAGCCGCGCCCCATTGAGGCGGCCATCGAGCAGACGATGACGGCGTCGAGCGCTCCCTTGAGGGCAAGCGTCGACCAGTCGCCCGACAGACCATCCTGGATGGACCCCACGATGGCCATGGCGCCGATGCAGACGGTGAGCGAGGCCGAGACGAACCCGTCGACGAAGCGCGTGTCCCCCGAGCTGCCGGTCTTGTCGCGCAGCCACTCTCCCAGGGTCTCGAAGCGGGCGTCGATGTCGAGCAGCTCGCCCGCGACGGTGCCAAGCGCGAGCGAGACGAGCATCATCATGGTGCCCTGGGTGGAGAGGGAGATGGTGCCGTCTGCCGCGGCCTGCGCCACCAGCATGTGCTGCATGACGCCCGACGCTCCCACAAAGATGACGCACACGCCGCAGGCATGCAGCAGGGCCTGCTGCATGCGGTCGTTGACGATGCCACTGGCAAGCAGCCCCACCGCGCCGCCGGCGACGATGCAGGCGACGTTGATGAGCGTTCCGAGACCGAGCATTTGGCTCCTTTGCATACGCTGGCAGTCTTTCAGTATAAGCTCGTGGTAGCGGGCGGGGTCGTAGCGCGGGCTATGGTGCGGGCGGGTCGCGGCAACGGACGGTGCCCCGGCGCAGGGCCGGTGCCGGCGGGCCGCTGCGCGAATCTCGCAGTTCGCGCGCTCGCCGTGGCGCGTATAGTTACGGCTAGACCAAGAGACGGAGGACGTATGGCATAACCTGAGAAGATCCGAACCGGGCCGTCGCTTCCTCGAGCCCGCCGATGTCGAGTTCTTCGCTGAGGAGGACATCGACCTCGTCAAGTCCTCGAAGGACTCCTCGAAGGTTTGTCCCGTCGAGGCCGCTCTCTCCATCATGGAGGCCGCCGACGAGATGTGGGCCTTCCTCGAGAAGAAGTTCTCTTCCGAGGAGAACCCGAGCTGCAGCGTGCCTTGGGCCAAGTAGGAGAGGGACGCTTCCATCCGCTGGGCAACTCTTCACAAATTGAACGCTTACGAAGGGATGGCGTTCTGTGGTAGGGTTGCCCATGCAACATAGGATGTAGTCGCAGCCATGCATACGCATACGGGCGAGATGAAGTTCAAACTTCGTCTCGCCCGTTTTTTTGTTGGTGTGGCTATCGCCGCGGGCACAGCCTGCGGAGACAAACGGAGAGGAATCGCCCACATATGCCTACCAACAAGCGAGAGAGCCTGATCTTCACTGTCATCATGTGCTTCTGCATGGTGCTTTGGATGTCCATCTACAACGTCGCGCGCATGTACGGACACGTTGGGATTGACGTGATTGTCGATGCTTGGATTGGTTTTCCGCCTGCCTATGTCTTTGCGATGCTGTGCGACGTGTTTATCGCGGGACCGCTCGCCAAAGGCTTTGCGTTCAAGTATCTCGTGACGCCGGGGAAGAGTTCTCCCCGCGCGATGACGCTCGCGGTCTCCAGCTGTATGGTCGCGCCGATGGTGATCATCATGTCGCTCTACGGCGCCTTCGAGGGCGCGTTCCACGCTGGCACGCTCGCGATTGTCCCCATGGCCTGGCTTTCGAACATCCCTTGGAACTTCGCGATGGCTCTGCCGTGGAACCTCCTTGTAGCCGGTCCCTTTGCTCGCCTTGTGTTCCGTCGCGCGTTCCCCGTGGGGACCTTGCTTGAGAAGCCGGTCGAGCCGACGAACCTCGGGGCCCTTGGTGGCGAGGACGAGAAGGACGGCTTCGCTGCCGAGGCGGTATAGCCAGACCTATACTCAGGGAAGGCAGGCCTACGGGACCTGCGTTTCCTCGACTGGGAGGCATTGCATGGAGATTGACGGCATCCAGATTAAGAAGGTGGCGTCGGTCGGTGCCGGCGTCATCGGGTATAGCTACGCGCTTAAGTTCGCGATGGCCGGGCTTGACGTGTGGGCGCAGAACCGCACGGAGGAGTCGAGCGAGCTCGCGCGCGAGCGCGTGGCGGCTTCGCTGGAGTCCCTCGTGAAGAATGGCGTCTATACGGAGGAGGAGTCGGCGGCAATCGCGGGACGTATCCACTACACCACCTCCATTGCCGAGGCGGTCGCGGGCGCGCAGTTCATCCAGGAGTCTTCGGCTGAGCACTACGAGGTCAAGTGGGGGCTCGTGCGCGCCATCGAAGCCGCGGCCGACCCCACCGCGACCATCGCAAGCTCGACCTCGGGCCTGCTCGTGACCGAGATTGCCAAGAACGCCAAGCATCCAGAGCGTTTCTGTGGCGGGCACCCCTACAACCCGCCCCATCTCATTCCGCTCGTTGAGATTACGAAGGGCGAGATGACCTCGGAGAAGACGGTGGAGCGCGCCAAGGCGTTCTACGCGGCCATTGGCATGGAGCCGGTGGTGCTGCAGAAGGAGGCCCTGGGCTTTATCTGCAACCGCCTACAGATGGCCCTTTATCGCGAGGTGGCGAACCTCGTGCTCTCTGGCGTGTGCACTATTGAGGATGCCGACAAGGCCGTGACCTTTGGCCCAGGCATCCGCTGGGGCATCATGGGGCCGTCGCTCGTCTTTGAGCTGGGCGGTGGCAAGGGTGGCGTCTCGGGCCTCATGAACCACCTCTACGACTCGATCAGCCTGTGGCTGGCCGACATGGCAGACTGGAAGAGCTTTCCGCCCGAGTTTGCCCAGGTGGCGCAGGAGGGCGTGGACGCCGAGCTGGCAGCCCGCGCGCCCGAGGTGGGCAACGACCCCGAGTCGCTGGCGCAGTATCGCGACCACATGCTCATCGAGTTGCTAAAGCTACACAAGAAGCTGTAGGGGCGCGAGATGACAAAGGCCGGCACATCCGCGTGGGTGTGCCGGCCTTCTTGTTTGGGGTGATTGCGAGGGCTCGCCGGGCTTTGCCGGCGCTAGGCGCGGGCGACGTAGGCGCGCAGCAGCTCGTAGGTGTTGCGCACGCCGTCGGTGTGGGAGCGCTCATAGTTGTGCGAGGCATAGACGCCCGGGCCCACGAGGCCGTGGCGGATGTCGTAACCGGCCGTGAGCGTGGCCTCGACGTCGGAGCCGTAGTGGGGGTAGACGTCGATGGCGTAGCCCAGCTCGAGCTCGGCGGCGATGCCGGCGAGCTCGCTCACGAGGTCGTAGTTGTAGGGGCCGCCGGAGTCCTTGGCGCAGATGGAGACCTCGCGCTCGGTACAGGCGAGGTCGGCACCCACGCAGCCCATGTCGACCGAGATCATGTCGCGGGTGTCGGCGGGCACGAAGCTCCCGCCGTGGCCCACCTCCTCGTAGACGGTAAACAGCAGGCTCACCTTGCGGGCGAGCGACACCTCGCCCACCGCGGTGGCTCGAGCCAGCCCCAGCAGGATGGAGGCGGAGAGCTTGTCGTCGAGGAAGCGGCTCTTGATGTAGCCGCTCGGGGTCACCGTGGTGCGCGGGTCCATGGCGATGATGTCGCCGTTTTGGATGCCCAGGGCGCGTGTCTCGTCGGCGGTGCCCACGTTCTCGTCGAGCAGGACCTCCATGTTCTTCTCGACCTGCTCGACCTTCTCGTCGGCAACGTGGGCCGAGGGCTCCGTGTTGAGAACGACGCCCGTGTAGGTGCGGCCGTCACGCGTGTGGACGGTGCAGTTCTCGCCGTCGGCCGTACGCCACTGGTGGCCGCCGAGGGTGGTGGGGCGCAGGCGGCCGTTGTCCTTGATGGCACGCACCATGGCGCCCAGGGTGTCGACGTGCGAGGCGAGCACGAGCGGGTTGCCCTCTCCGCCCAGGCAGACGAGCACGTTGCCCTTGTTGGAGACCTCGGGCGAGAGGCCCATGGCGGTAAGAGTCTCCACGAGGTAGTTGGTGGCATGCTTGGTGAAGCCGGTAGGGCTGGGGATGGCCGTGAGGGCCTTGAGCTGGTCGCAGATGTAGGTGAGCTGGGAATCCAAGGTGACGCTCCTCTGTGTTGGAATTGGTCCGCACCATTATCGGCCAGGCGCGGAGGACATGCCGAGAAGAACGAGCGCCCCGAGCCTGTGCGGACTCGGGGCGCTCGTGATGGCGCTTGGGCAGCTGCGGCCTTTAGGCGAAATAGGCGACGCCGCTCTCGAAGACGGGCATGAACTTGTTGCCCGGGACGTTGGTGTAGAGGCCCTCGCCGCGCCGCTCGACGTGGCCCATCTTGCCAAAGACGCGGCCATCGGGGCTGGTGATGCCCTCGACGCAGGCGATCGAGCCGTTGGGGTTGACGCCAAGGTCCATCGACGGGACGCCATTGGCGTCGACGTACTGCGTGGCGACCTGGCCGTGGGCGGTAAGGCTGGCGAGCACGTCGTCGTTGGCGACGAAGCGGCCCTCGCCGTGGCTGATGGCAACGGTGTAGGTCTCGCCGGGCTTGCAGGCCGAGAGCCAGGGCGACAGGTCGCTGGCCACGCGGGTGTTCACGAGGCGGCTCTGGTGGCGGCCAATCGTGTTGAAGGTGAGCGTGGGTGCGTCTGCGGTGGCATCGACGATGTCGCCGTAGGGCACGAGCCCCAGCTTGATGAGGGCCTGGAAGCCGTTGCAGATGCCGAGCATGAGGCCATCGCGTGCCTGGAGCAGGTCGCGGACCGCCTCGGTGACCTCGGGGGCGCGGAAGAAGGCCGTGATGAACTTGGCCGAGCCGTCGGGCTCGTCTCCGCCGGAGAAGCCGCCCGGGATCATGACGATCTGGGAGCTGCGGATGCGGCGGGCGAGCTCGTGGGTGCTCTGTGCCACGGCCTCGGGCGTGAGGTTGTTGATGACGAAGACGTCGGCCTCGGCGCCGGCCTCGGTGAAGGCACGGGCGGAGTCGTACTCGCAGTTGTTGCCGGGGAAGACCGGGATGGTCACGCGTGGGCGCGCGATCTTGGAGCCGGTGAACACCGCGGGCGCGACGTTGTGCTCGGCGGCGAGCCAGGTCTGCGGCTTGACCTCGGGGAGCGTGGCGTCTGCCGGGGTGCGGTAGGGGAAGACGCCCTCGATGGCGCCCTCCCAGGCCTCCTGCAGCTGGGCGAGGTCTGCGCGCTCGCCCTCGGCCACGAACTCATAGGCCTCGGTGGTGGTGCCGATGACCTCGACGTTCACATAGTCGGAGTGGGCGGGCAGCTCGGCGCCGTCGGCGAGCTCCACGAGGAAGCTGCCGTAGGCGGGCTCGAAGAGGCTGTCTGCGGGCACGTCGTCGCTCAGCGTCACGCCAATGCCGTTGCCTACGCTCATCTTGAAGAGGGCCTCGGCCTCGCCGCCATAGCCGGGCGTGGAGATGGCGAGCGCCGAGCCGTCTGCCACGAGGCCCTCGACGAGGTTGAAGCTCTCGAGCAGGCCCTCGACGCTGGGACGGTAGTCTTCGCCGTACTCGGCGGCCTCGATGCAGACGATGCGGTGGCCTGCGGCCTTGAACTCGGGCGAGGTGGCGCGGGCGGCCTTGCCCACGGCAACGGCGAAGCTGATGAGGGTGGGCGGCACGTTGAGCTCGCCGTCCTCGTCCTCGAAGCTGCCACTCATCGAGTCCTTGCCACCAATGGCGCCGACGCCCAGGTCGACCTGCGCCTCGAGGGCACCCAGGACCGCGGCCATGGGCTTGCCCCAACGAACGGGGTCGCTGCGCAGGCGCTCGAAGTACTCCTGGAACGAGAGGTAGGCGTCCCTGTGGGCAAAGCCTGCGGCGACGAGGCGCGAGACGGACTCGACGACGGACAGGTAGGCGCCCGCGAACTGGTTCGCCTCCATGAGGTAGGGGTTGAAGCCCCAGGCCATGGCGCTGGCCGTGGTGGTTTCGCCGTCGACGGGGAGCTTGGCGACCATGGCCATGCTCGGTGTGAGTTGGCGGCCGCCACCAAAGGGCATGAGCACCGTGGCGGCGCCGATGGTGGAGTCGAAGCGCTCAGAGAGCCCCTTGTTCGAGGCGACGTTGAGGTCGGTGACGAGAGAGCCGAGCCTCTCGGCAAGGGTGCTGCCCTCCCATGCGGGCTCCCAGCGGCCGGGCGCCTCGACGTGGACGTCCATGTGCTTGGGCGCGCCGTTGCTGGCGAGGAACTCGCGCGAGAGGTCGACCACGCGGTCGCCCCTCCAGTCGATGCGGACGCGCGGCTCCTCGGTGACGGTCGCGATGACCGTGGCCTCGAGGTTCTCCTCGGTGGCGTAGCCCAGGAACTCGTCGACGTCCTCGGGCGCGAGGGCCACGGCCATGCGCTCCTGGCTCTCGGAGATGGCGAGCTCGGTGCCATCGAGGCCCTCGTACTTCTTGGTGACCTGGTCGAGGTCGATGGACAGGCCGTCTGCCAGCTCGCCCACGGCCACGCTCACGCCGCCGGCGCCAAAGTCGTTGCAGCGCTTGATGAGACGGCAGGCGTCGCCGCGGCGGAACAGGCGCTGGAGCTTGCGCTCGATGGGGGCGTTGCCCTTCTGGACCTCGGCGCCGCACTCCTCGAGGCTCTCGACGTTCTGGGTCTTGGAGGAGCCGGTGGCACCGCCGATGCCGTCACGGCCGGTGCGGCCGCCGAGCAGCACGATCTTGTCGCCGGGCGCGGGGCACTCGCGGCGCACGTGGTTGGCGGGCGTGGCCGCCACGACGGCGCCGACCTCCATGCGCTTGGCCATGTAGCCGGGGTGGTAGAGCTCGCTGACCTGGCCGGTGGCGAGGCCGATCTGGTTGCCGTAGCTCGAGTAGCCGGCGGCGGCCGTGGTCACGAGCTTGCGCTGCGGGAGCTTGCCGGCGCGCGTCTCGCGCACGGGAACCGTGGGGTCTGCGGCGCCGGTGACGCGCATGGCCTGGTAGACGTAGCTGCGGCCCGAGAGCGGGTCGCGGATGGCGCCGCCGATGCAGGTGGCCGCGCCGCCGAACGGCTCGATCTCGGTGGGGTGGTTGTGGGTCTCGTTCTTGAAGAGGAACAGCCAGTCCTCGTCGGCGCCGTTCACGTCGACCTTCACCTTGACGGTGCAGGCGTTGATCTCCTCGGACTCGTCGAGGTTCTTGAGGATGCCCTCGTGCTTGAGCCACTTGGCGCCGATGGTGCCCATGTCCATGAGGCAGACGGGCTTGGCGTCGCGGCCGAGCTCGTGGCGCATCGCGAGGTACTTGTCGAACGCGGCCCTGACGACCTCGTCGTCGATCTGGACGTCCTCGAGCTGCGTGCCAAAGGTGGTGTGGCGGCAGTGGTCGGACCAGTAGGTGTCGATGACGCGAATCTCGGTGATGGTGGGGTTGCGGTGCTCGCCGGCGAAGTACTGCTGGCAGAAGGTGATGTCGGCGAGGTCCATCGCCAGGCCGCGGTTTGCGATGAAGGCGGCGAGGCCCTCCTGGTCGAGGTCGAGGAAGCCCTCGAGGCGCTCGACGTCCGCCGGGGTGGCCACGCTCATCTTGAGGGTGTGCTTGTGGGCGAGCGACGCCTCGCGAGCCTCGACGGGGTTGATGACGTAGTGCTTGATGGCTTCGACGTCATCGGCCGTGAGTGCGCCCTCCAGCACGTAGACCTTGGCCGAGCGGACGAGCGGGCGCTCGCCCGCGCTGATGAGCTGGACGCACTCGCTGGCGGAGTCCGCGCGCTGGTCGAACTGGCCGGGCAGGTACTCCACGGCAAAGACGGCGGTGCCCGCGGGGGCACCGGTGACGAAGCCGGCCTCGTCGAGCGTGACGCCCTCGACAGGAAGCTCCGCGGTGGCGGCGTCTACCTGGGGCTCGCTGAACACGATGGGAACGCAGCGCTGGAAGAGGTCCTCCCCGATGCCCTCGACGTCGTAGCGGTTGATGATGCGCAGCCCCTCGAGGCTGCCGATGCCAAGGATGGTGCGCAGCTCTTGCGCGAGCTGCTGCGCCTCCACGTCGAAGCCCGGCTTCTTCTCAACGTAGATGCGAGAGACCATTCGTCCTGCCCTTCTCGGTAGTGGACGCGCCTACCCTGCTGCGGGTAACGCCCGTTTCCGTATGTGTGGCACGCCGCGTGCGCGGCGCGGTCGAACGGGGGCGGCACAGCTGGGCGGCCGCACCCAAGTCTCTATTATGCCGCGTCCGCGCGGCCTGCGGCGAGCGGGAGCTGGCTTGATACACGCCTGAGACAAAAAGATTGATGCGGGGCGCGCCTGGGGCTGGGCGACGTGCGAGGCGAGAAGACCGGAGCGAGGAGACTGCCCGGGTCGCGGGAGGTGGCGACCAAGAGGGCGGGGCGGCAGGCGGAGCAGAACAAGAACCCCGCCCGGGCCGGGTGGCTCGGGCGGGTGGGGATGCGGAGACGTTGAGCCGCGTGCGTGGCCGGTGTGCCGTGCGTGGCGCTAGTTCTCGTAGAAGGCGCCCATATAGGCGATGTACTCGTCCTCCGTGTGGTTGGCCTTCCAGTCGTGCACGCTGTTCTTGTTACGCTCGCCGGCGATAACCGACATCTCGTGGCCGAGCTTCTCGAACGCCTCGTCGGCGACCTGGTCGGGGGTGAGGGCGATCTTGACGACCGCGTCGCCGGCCGGGCCCTTGGGGAAGTTCTTCATGGCCGTGGGGGTGAGGGTGGTGCCCAGCGTGATGGCCTCGACGTCGACGCCGGTCTTCTTGGTCTCGTAGGCGACTGCCTCGGTGAGCTTGAGGATGTAGGCCTTGCCGGCGCCGTACTGGCCGTTGAACGGCGAGCCCGAGATGCCCGTCATGGACGAGACGTTGATGACGGCGCCACGGTCCTGGGCGGCGAACTGCTTCATGTAGTGGTAGAAGATGCGCAGGAAGCTGATGACGTTGACGTTGAGGCACTGCTCGTGGACGGCGAGGTCGACGTCCTGGAGGCGGCCAAAGTGGTGCAGACACGCCACGTAGCTCATGAAGCCCATGTCGAGGCCCTCGGTGGCGGCGAAGATCTTCTCGCAGGCGTCATCGGGCTGGGAGAGGTCGGCGCGTACGACCTTGTAGTCGACGCCGTACTCCTCCTTGAACTTCTCGGCCTTCTCGCGCATGAGCTCCTCGCGGCGGCCCACCATGACGAGGTTCATGCCGCCCTCGGCGAGCTTCTTGCAGAAGGCCTCGCCCACGCCTTCGGTGGCTCCAAGGACGATGCCCCACTCGCCGTACTTCTCCCTGAGATTCATGTGATGCCCCTGTTCTGCTTGGGTGCGGCGGGCGCCCCTGCCTGCCGCCTGGATATGCGCGGCCGCGACGTTGACCACCGTACGCTGGACATTTGCTGCCGGTGACCGAATCGACGGCCAAGGGGGAGTATGGCCGCGGGCGTGCGGCTTAGCCCATATTTGCGGCGAACGGTGCCCCGCGGGTCCGGCGAGCGGTTGGTGCGAGCCTTGATGAGCTCGTTAGGGCTACCATGGGGCGTATGTGGCGCTGCAGACATTGTGCCCGCAGCGCCCGCGCCATGACGAGAAGACGGGGAGCAAAGACGAGATGGGCGAATTCGACGCGACGAACGAGGACATCAGACACCTTGACGACGGGCTTCCCGTCGAGATCGCGCGCCTCAAGGACGCGGGCGAGCTCGCGCACGCCGTTCGCCTCATCGAGGACGAACTCGCCGCCGGAACGCGCCCCGAGCTCGCCGCCTGCCTGCGTGCCGAGCGCGCCCGCATGCTGCGCACGCCGCGCGACTTCTGCGTGACGCGCGAGCAGGCCCTGGCCCAGATTCGTGCCGAGTGGCCCGACTTTGGCGAGGGGGACCTCGACGCCCTCATTGACCGCGGGCGCATCGACTGGCGTCTCGTCGAGGGCGAGCAACGTTTCCTCGCGAGCTTTCTCGACGCGCTGCGCAAGTATCCCGAGGAGGTGCCGGGGCTCTCGTGCCCTGCGCCCGACCGCACGGAGCAGCTCGCCACGATTGACGAGATGCGCGAGCGGGGTCACGCCGCGCGCCGCGTTCGCATCCGCGCGAGCATCGAGGCGGGCGAGGGTGTTGAGATTGGCGCCGACACGCCGGTGAGGTGCTGGCTGCCGCTGCCGGCCGCGTGCCCGCAGCAGGCGGACATGCGCGTGGTCGACGCCACGCCGGGCGGTATCGCTGCCGCCGAGGACGCGCCGCAGCGCACAATGTACTGGGAGCGGGAGGGTGCGCGCGGCTTCTATGTCGAGTACGAGTACACGATCTGCGCCCCCTACGCAGACCTGTGGGCGGACGCCCCGGCCGCGCCCGCACCGCGCGTCGGCACGGCTCCCGCGCCCTGCCTCGCCGACTTGCGGGAGGATCGGCCGCACGTTGCCTTTACTCCCTACCTGCGCGCGCTCGCGGACCGTATCTTTGCGGGCCTTGCCGAGGGCGACGCGCTGGGGCGCGCGCGGGCTGCCTATGACTACGTGACCAAGAACGTGGACTATCGCTTCCAGCCCGCCTATGTGTTGCTCGACGGCATTGCCGACAACTGCGCTAAGTCGCTGCGGGGAGACTGCGGCGTCTTTGCGCTCACGTTCATCACGCTGTGCCGCTTGGGTGGCGTGCCCGCCCGCTGGCAAAGCGGCCTGTATGCCGCACTCGACCATGTGGGCCCGCACGACTGGGCGATGTTTTACGTCGGGGGGCTGGGCTGGCTCTGGGCCGACTGCTCGTTTGGCTCCGCCGCCCGCCGCGATGGCGATGAGGCACGGCGCCGCTTCTACTTTGGCAACCTGGGGCCGTGGCGCATGGTGGCAAACGCGCAGTTCGAGGGTAATCTTGCGCCTGCCTGCGACGTGCTGCGCAACGATCCGTTCGACAACCAGGTGGGTGAGATGGTCGTGGGCGGCCACGGCCTGACCTCGCACGACTTTGCGTGGAAGGTTGAGCTCGTCTCGATGGAGCCTGCCGAGTAGGGCCCGCGCGAGCTTTGCTAGACTCGTAGCTCATGACACGCGAGCATGACATACCCGAGCTTCTGGCCCCCGCGGGCGACCGCGCGGCGTTCCTTGCCGCCATCGCCGGGGGAGCCGATGCCATCTACTGCGGCGTGACGGGCACCCTCAACGCGCGCCGTCGCGCGGGCGGCATATCGTTCGACGAGCTTGCGAGCCTGTGCAGCTTGGCTCATGCCCATGACGCCCGCGTCTACGTGACGATGAACGTGGTCGTGGCACAAGACGAGCTCGCCGGTGCCGTCGACGACGCCGTGCGCGTGCTCGACGCCGGGGCCGACGCCCTGATCATCCAGGACTGGGGCCTTCTGGTCGAGGTGCGTCGCCGGCTGCCCGGGGCCGAGATTCACGTGTCGACCCAGGCCAACGTGCACGACGCGCGTGGTGTGAGCCTGTGCGAGGAGCTGGGCGCGAGCCGCGTGACGCTCTCGCGCGAGCTGCCGCTGGAAGAGATCGCGGCGATTGCCGGGCGCACCAGCCTTGAGCTCGAGGTCTTCTCGCACGGGGCAATATGCCCCAGCTACTCGGGGGTATGCATGCTCTCGAGCTTTTTGCGCGAGGGCCGCTCTCCCAACCGTGGCATGTGCGCCCAGCCCTGCCGTCTGCCGTTTGACCTGGTGGGAGAGGAGGGCGTGCGCCTGCAGCCGGCCGAGCGCGAGCGCGCCCTGTGCACGCGCGACAACTGCGTGGTGGGAGACGTGCGTGCGCTCGCCCGTGCGGGCGTGGCCTCCCTCAAGCTCGAGGGCCGCATGAAGCCGAGCCCTTACGTCTATGCCGTGACGAGCGCCTACCGCGTGGCGCTCGACGCCCTCGCCGCGGGCGGGCAGCCTAACGGGGAGGCGCTGCGCCGCCGCCTCAAACGCAGCTTCAATCGAGGGCTCATCGACTGCTACCTTCGCGGCGAGTCTGGCAACGGTCTCATGAGCTACGAGCGCAGCGGCAACCGAGGCGAGCTCGTGGGCCACGTGCTGGGCTTTGAGCCCGAGCCGGGCTTTGTCCCGCGCGACGGCCAGCAGCTAAGGGGCACCATCGAGCTTGAGCTCGACGCCCCAGTGGACGCCGGCGACTCGCTCGAGCTGCGCCACGCGAGCGAGCCCACGCGCTTCCTGGTGGTTGTGGCGCCGCGTGCGGTGGCCGCGGGCGAGCGCGTTGTGGTGAGGGTGCCGCGCGCCGTGCCGTCTGGCGCCGACGTGCGCGTGACGCGGAGTGTGGAGCTGGTGTGCGAGGCGGCCGAGGCGGTGAGCAGGCTTGAGCGAGAGCTGTGAGATCTGTGCGCTGGTGAGCGCCCCCGACGACGCGCGCGAGCTGCGTGAGGCCGGTGCCACCCGCATCTACCTCGACGTCATTGACCGTGAGCCTACAGAGGGGCTGGCGGATGAGGTGCGTCGCGGCCTGGTTGTGCCCGTGCTCGACGAGGTGTGTCGCGAGGGCGACCACGCCCGCCTTGATCCCTGGGTCATGGAGGGGCGGCCCGTTGCGGTGGGAAACGTCTCCGAGCTGGCGCTTGCCCGCGAGCGGGGTGCCCTGGCCGAGGCGCGCGGCTGCATTCCCGCGCATAACGCCGCTGCCCTGCGCGCGCTCGACGCCATGGGGGCTTGCCTCGCCTGGCTCTCGCCTGAGCTGTCGCTGGGCCAGATGTGCCGCCTTGCCCGCGCGGGCGCCCTGCCCGTTGGCGCGTGCGTCTTTGGTCGGCCGCGCCTCATGACCTGCGAGCACTGCGCGTTGCAGGTTGCCTACGCGTGCGACCGCGACCATGCGAACTGTCCGTACCGTTACAAGAGCCACTGGCTCGTGAACATCGACGAGCGCGCCCTGCCCGTGAGGACCGATGGACGCGGTAGGTCGCGCGTCTACCTCGACGAGCCGGTCGACCTTGTGCCCGAGGCGCTCGAGCTGGCGCGGGCGGGGGTGGGCCGCCTGCTGGTTGACGCCAGGAACGTGCCCCTCGAGCAGGCGGCTCGCGGCGTTGGGCGCTGCGTGCGCGCCCTGGCGGGAGAGGCCGTGGAGCGTGAGGGCTGCGTGGGCCTCTCTGAGCGCGGCGTCGAGTAGGGCGCTTGTCTGCCGACCGCATGCCCCCGCTCGCGAATTAGAGGGTTTGCGGCCTACCTTTGATGCGTACGATGCCACTGTTGGCAGAATCCTCGCGGCCTCGCGCCGCACCAAAGGAGGGAACATGGCAGACCTTACCGGAAAGAGCGCCCTGATCATCGTCGAGGGCTACGGCACCGAGGAGCCCGAGCTTCTCGAGCCTGCGAAGTTCCTGCGTGAGGCTGGCGCCGAGGTCACGATTGCCGCGGCGAGCAACCCTATCGACTGCGTCACGGGCGACCGCTACGACTCTCAGCAGATCGTGCCAGACAAGAGCCTCGCCGAGGCCGGCGCCGAGGGCTACGACGTCCTCATCGTCCCGGGTGGCACCGTCAACATGGACCGTCTGCGTATCAACCCCGAAGCGCACCGCATCATGCGTGAATTCATGGACGCCAAGAAGGTCGTGGCCTGCATCTGCCACGGCCCGTGGCTGCTCGTGAACGCCGGCGTCGCCAAGGGCAAGACGGTGACGAGCTGCGAGTTCAACCGTATCGACATGGAGAACGGCGGCTTCGTGTGGGTCGACGAGGAGGCCCACGTCGACGACTCCGATGGCCAGACGCTCATCACGAGCCGCTGCCCCGACGACATCCCGGCCTTCTGCGCCGCCGTCGCCGCCGCGCTCGCCTAGGCGCCACGCATACGCAGATAGCGAGAGGGACCCGCCGAAGCTGGCTTCGGAGGGTCCCTCTTTGTGGCGATGAGTACGGTGAGCTGCGGCTAGTTGGCCATGACGCCATCGGTCCAGGCGTTGGCGTCCTCGATGCGCAGCACGTTGGCGACGGCGCGCACGCAGCTCGCCTGCGTGAGCTCGGCCGCGGCGGCCTGCATGTTCTTCTCGAGGGCCTCGTGCGTCAGGAAGATGACGGAGCAGGCGTCGCCGTCTGCCGTGCCGTCCTCGAGCTGGTTGATGAGCGAGATCGAGATGTCGTGCTTGGCGAAGACGTTGACGACCTCGGCGAGCGCGCCCACGCGGTCGGCGACGGCAAGGCGCACGTAGTACTTGGTTTCGAGCTCGTCCATGGGGCGCAGCGGCAGCGTGTGCTGGAAGGGCTCGGCCTCGGGCAGGGGCGCGGAGCCGTGGCTGATGGGATCGGCGAGGGTGAGGATGTCGCCCACGACGGCACTCGCGGTGGGGAAGGAGCCGGCGCCGGCGCCGTAGAACATCGTCTCGCCTACGGCGTCGCCCACGACGTACACGGCGTTCATGGCGCCGGAGACCTTGGCGAGCTGGTGGTCGAGCGGGATCATCGTGGGGTGCACGCGCACGTCGACGCCGTCGCTGGTGTTGCGGGCGATGCCAAGTAGCTTGATGGTGTAGCCAAGCTCGTGCGCGGCGGCGATATCCTCAGCGGCGATGGTGCGGATGCCCTGCTGGAAGACGTCGTCGGTGGTGACGCGGGTGCGGAAGCCAATCGAAGCGAGGATGGCCGTCTTGCTTGCGGCGTCAAAGCCGTCGACGTCGGCCGAGGGATCGGCCTCGGCGTAACCCTTGGCCTGGGCGTCTGCCAGGACGTCGGCGTAGTCGGCGCCCTCGGACTCCATGCGCGACAGGATGTAGTTGGTGGTGCCGTTGAGGATGCCGGCGATGGTGATGATCTTGTTGCCCACGAGGTCGTGCTCGAGGGTGCTCACGATGGGGATGCCGCCGCCGCAGCTCGCCTCGCACTTGAGCTGCACGCCGTTGGCGCGTGCCTTGGCGGCAAGCGCCTCGACGTGACGGCCGAGCAGGGCCTTGTTGGCGGTGACGACGTGCTTGCCGTTGGCGAAGGCCGCCTCGTAGATCTCGGTGGCGGGGTGCTCGCCGCCGATGAGCTCGACTACGACGTCGACGGCCGGGTCGCTCACGACGTCGTGCCAATCGGTGGTGAAGGTGTCGTCGGCGATGCCGCAGACGCGGGCCGCCTCGGGGTCGAGCGCGCAGGCGCGGGCGATGCCCAGGTCGATGCCATAGCTGGCAAGATACTCGTTGTGGTGGCTCAGGATGAGGCGGGCGACGCCGCCGCCCACGGTGCCCAGGCCGATGATGCCAACGTTCACGGTGCGCATGTGCTCTCCTTTGCGTAGCTGTACCGCGCGGATGGGCGCGGCGGTGTGTTTGTGCTCTGTGCGATTGTAGCGGACGGGCCGCTAGCCTCGCTCGAGGCGGCTCTCGCGAGCCGCCGCTATCTCGGCGTTAATCTCGTCGATTTCCTTGAGGCCGTCGATGTAGGGCGCGTAGGTCTTCCAGGGGTCGCCCGACCCCAGGCGGCACGAGCCGCAGTTGTCGCAGCTGCCCTCGCCACACCACGACAGCGAGCGCTCGATGATCTCGATACGCTGCTCGCGCGTGGTGTCCTTGATGAGGCGACTGGGCGAGAGGCCCAGCGCCGCGAGCGCCTCCTGGACCGAGCTCTTGGTGGCGTTGTCCATGCAAATCATCTCCTAGCGCAATTGTAGGAATGCGATGCGAGGCGCGTGCCGCGCCACGCCGGGCCGCCTGGCGAAGTTCACCGATCAGAAACGCTCGGACGGCTAGGCGGGCGCGTTGGCGATGGCCTCGAGGAAGGCCTCCCCGTAGCGCTCGGCCTTCTTGGCGCCCACGCCGCTTACCTCGAGCAGCTCCTCCGTGCTGCGGGGGCGCTTGCGGCACATGTCCTCGAGCGTGGCGTTGTTGAAGATGAGGTAGGGCGGAATCTGCTGCTCGTGGGCGAGCTCGGTGCGCAGAGTGCGCAGGGCCGAGAAGAGCTGGGCCTGCTCGGGCGTGAGGTCTGCGCGCTCCACCGATGCGTCCTGGGCGGTACGGGCGTGCCTTGCCGGTCGCGGCCTGCCCTTGGCAACCTTGACGAGGAAGGGCTCGGTCGAGCGCAGGAAGGCGCCGCTGCGGGCGGTGAGGGTAATGGTGGGGAAGTTGCCCGCCGAGCGGCCGAGCACGCCGCGGTAGACGAGCTCGTCGATGAGCGAACGAATCTGCGGCACGGGGACGTCTGCCATGATGCCGTAGGTCGACAGGGCGTCGTAGCCGCGCTCGAGCACGCGGGCGGCGCGCGAGCCACGCAGGATGTCGACGATGAGGCCCACGCCAACGCTCTCGGCATACATTCCCTGCGCGCGGGCCTGCTGGCGCACGCGGGCCACGCAGCTCACGATCTTGAGAGCGTTGGTGCGCTCGTCCGTCTCCTCGAAGTCTGCGAGGCAGTTCGAGCAGCTGCCGCAGCAGGCCGGGGCCTCCTCGCCAAAGTAGCGCAGGATGAACGAGCGCAGGCAGTTGGTGGTAGTGGCGTAGAAGACCATCTGGCGCAGGCGGGCGTCGTCTGCCTGGCGCAGCTGCTCGAGCTGCTCGGGCGTGAGGTCCGAGCGCTCGGTGCGCGAGAGGAGAAACTCCGCCGTGTGGACGTCTGCGGGGCTGTAGAGCAGCAGGCACTCGGCCGCCGTGCCGTCGCGGCCG
>OOBJ01000668.1_pt1 | contig 25372 bp, 15 predicted proteins | sample 1671331 | NCBI WGS metagenome assembly OOBJ01 (sample SAMN06348145, study PRJEB24527) | human gut metagenome | biome: human gut; feature: ankylosing spondylitis patient; material: feces | host: Homo sapiens | place: China | collected 2015-10 | reverse complement strand
GTCGCTACCTTTTTGACCTCTGTGTCATCTTATGAGGGCGGTTGCGGATTTGAGGTAAATGAGTAAGTGTTTTCTCTACAATTATTGTTATGATATTTATAGAATCATAATAGGTATATAGAATCATTAATATTTAAGAAAGAGATTATGCAAGATATGGATATGATCAACGAAGAGTTGAAAGCTAAATTCTTGGCAGGAGAATGTACTGAGGAGGAACTCCTACAGGTAAAAGAATGGCTCAAAAACTCTCCACAAAATAAAGAAGAAATTTTCCGAATGGAAAAGATGAGCGATAAGCTCAAGGCGCAGTTTATGCCCAAATCACAGATACGACAGGCTGAAGAAAGATTGATGGGTTGTATCAAGGAACAGGAGGCAGAACAGGAAGCTGAGCAAGAGGCAGAGCATCGTGCTCATGTCATAAGCTTGTGGCGTCGTGCTGCAGCAGTAGCTGTGGTATGTGTATTGTGCGGTATGGCTTGGCTCTATTTGCAGCACAACACATTGCGCGGTATGCAGATGCAGTTGGTAATGACAGGTGCCGACAACGATACCACGCTCGTCTTGCCCGACGGAACCAAGGTTTGGCTCAACAAGTTGTCTGCCCTCAAATATCCTAAAGAGTTTGATTCCGACAATCGTGTAGTAGAAATCGAAGGTGAAGGTTATTTCGAAGTAACCAAGAATCCTCATCAGCCCTTCATCGTCGAGAGCGAAGTGATGAGCGTAAAGGTGCTTGGTACGGTGTTCAACTTTCGTATAGACAAGCAACAGCAGCGAGCCACGGTGAGCCTTCTTGAAGGCAAGGTGAAGGTGGTAGGCAACCACGATGAGGGAACCATCGAGCTGAAGCCTGGTCAGAAAGCCTGTGTCGATGCTCGTTTGGGTAACTTGACTGTTTCGGAGAACGATGTTTACCAAGATGCGATGTGGCATGAGCGTAAAACCGCTTTCAGCAATGCCAATGTCAGCGACATCGCCAAGTTGTTGGAGAAGATTTACCACATACAGGTAGTAGTAGACCCAGCCATTGATCAGGCCAACACCTATTCGGGTGTTATCAAGGAGAAGGAAACCATCGACTCAGTATTGGATTTGCTCCAAAACACACTGCCGATACACTATAAGGTGAAAGGTAATAGGGTTTACCTCATCAAGTAGACTATATACAGAACTTTCGCATATCAAGGAGTTAAGGAGTTAAAGGAGTTAAGACGTATGTCTTGCAGTTTAAAAACTACGCCAAAAGACTATTGCATATCAAGGAGTTAAGGAGTTAAAGGAGTTAAGACGTATGTCTTGCAGCTTAAAAACTACGCGAAAAGACTATTGTCTTAACTCCTTTAACTCCTGAACTTAACTCCTTTAACTCCTGAAGAAAAAAACTCCTTTAACTTCTGAACGTGCGAAACTTGAATATAAAAAGAACACTTATTCAAAAAAAGTTATTTTTTGAGTAAGTGTTTTTTTGTTTTTCGATGTTATATAAGTGAAATTTATTAACAACAATACAGGTAGTTAACGACCTAACGACTAAAAACAAAGATTATGACACATTGGTATCATTTACAAAAAACAAAAACCGCAGCAGTGGCCTTTGCGCTGATGTTGCTTGCTGGTTCTTGGACAGCTGCCAAGGCTCAGGTTACGTTGAATGTTCCTCAGACCACATTGGGAACAGTCATCAAGCAAATCCAGAAACAGTCTAAGTATCAGTTCACCTATGACGACAACTTGGCTAAGATGCAGGTTAATGCTGTTAAGGTCAAGAATGGTAAGGTGGAAGACGTGTTAGACAAGCTTTTGCACAACAAGAATGTCACTTATGTTATCAAGGATGGCATTATCTATCTGAAGAAGACAGAAACACCAACCTCCCCTAAGAAACACCAGCCTCGCCAGAAGCGTACATACAAAGGTACACTTCTCGACGAGAACAAAGAACCACTTATCGGTGCGGCAATCTTGGTGAAAGGCACCACTCAGCGTGCGGTGACTGATATGGATGGTAACTTTACCATCGAGACCGATGAACCTTCTCCAGTGTTGCAGTTCACCTACTTAGGTTACAAGACCATGGACATCGCTGCCAAGGAAGGCCATGCTGTAAATGCTCAGATGCTTCCCGACTCTCATTCGCTCAACGAGGTGGTTGTTACAGCTCTCGGTATCAAGCGCGAGAAGAAGATGTTGGGTTACTCTGTACAGGACGTTAAGTCTGACGCTCTTAATACCACTGGCGACCCTTCTGTAACAGGCGCTCTGGATGGTAAGGTCGCTGGTTTGCAGATGAATACCGCAAGCACAGGTCTTGGCGGTTCTACCAAGATCACCATTCGTGGTAACTCTTCACTCACCGACAACAACCAGCCTCTCTGGGTGGTAGACGGTGTGCCTTTCACTGACAACCAGAGCTCTGATGCTTCTGCTTATGGTGGTTACGACCGTGGTGGAACGTCACTCGACCTCAACCCTGAGGACATCGAGTCTATCTCTGTGCTCAAGGGTGCCAACGCCGCAGCCCTCTATGGTTCACGTGCAGGTAATGGTGTTATCTATGTTACTACCAAGAAGGGTAGCCACAAGCAGGGATTCGGTATCACTTACAATGCCAACTTCACTTGGAGCACAGTAGCCGAGACCATTCCTATGCAGAAGCAGTATGGTCAGGGCTCAAGGGGCGCTACCGTTTATAAGGAAGGTGAGGATGGCAGCAAGACCTTGTCAAGCGAGTTGGCTTTCGGTGCTCCTCTTGATGGTAGATTGGAGCCTTCTTTCTTGGGTGAGAACATCGCTTACAGATATTATGGTGATAAGTTGAAGGATTATTTCAACACAGGTTTCTCACAGTTCCACACTGTAGCCCTCGGAAACTCTAACGAGAAGGGACACTTCCGCCTCTCTTTGGGTTACAACGACAATAAGGGTCTTTTCAAAGACGAGACACTCGATAAGTTGATTGTCGACCTCAATGCTGGTAGAACCATCAACAAGTATCTTTCTACCGATAGCAAGATTTCTCTTTCTCGCATGAAGGCGGAGAACCGTCCTATGTCAGGTTTGAATGGTGAGGTGGCTCAGTTGCTTTTGATTCCTGGCAACGTTCGCTTGCAGGATCTTCAGACCTATACCACCGACGACCAATTGCACCGCAACTGGTTTGGTCCTGATATGCAGTATGCCAACCCATACTATGTGCGTCATCGTTTCCAGAACAGTGATGAGCGTTGGCGTGCCTTCGGTTACTATGGTGCCAATGTGAACATCACCGATTGGTTGAAGTTCAATGCTAAGTATGCTTTTGACTACTATCGTACTCGCATTCAGACCACTGACCTGAGTTTAGGTAACTCTGCTGTCAGCACACCTGGTAAGCACTGGAGCGAGATTGTTACCGATGATAATATGAGCCGTTCGGAGGAAAACAACTTCGAGCACAACATCTCTTTCCTCTTCTTGGGTGACAACCAGATTACTAAGGACTTGCGCTTGGGTTACAACCTCGGTGCCAACATCATGTATCAGAAATATGAGGTGCTGGGTGCATCTACCAAGAACATGCTCGAGAAGGACAACTGGATCTTCAATACAGGTTATCAGTTGACAAGTGCCAGCGAGAATGGACATGAGCGCTCTATGTACTCTGTTTTCGGTTCTCTGCAGTTGGCTTTCCGTGAGTATCTTTCTTTAGACCTCACAGCACGTAACGACTGGTCGTCTACTTTGCCAAAGGACAATCGCTCGTTCTTCTACCCAAGTGCCAGCTTGAGCTACATCTTCAGCGACTTCATGCGCTCTATCGAGCATCCGCTGCCTGCATGGGTGACATTTGCCAAGACTCGTCTGTCTTTCGCACAGGTGGGTAAGGATCCTAACCCATACAACCTCTATAACACACGTCGCTATGCTTTCGAGAATGGTATCCGTGTGCCTATTCCTCAGACTGTTAAGATGAACAACAACCTGAAGCCAGAGATTAAGTCTTCATTCGAGTGGGGTCTTGAGATGAAGTTCCTTGAGAACCGTTTGGGCTTTGACTTCACCTATTATTATACGAAGACCAAGAACCAGGCTATGCTCGTTGATGCTTCTGCACCATGGTCACAGCAGTGGGTGAATGCAGGTAAGATTACCAACAAGGGTGTCGAGCTGATGCTTTATGGTACACCTGTCAAAACCAAGGATTTCAACTTCGACTTGACCATGAACTTCTCTAAGAACATCTCTCGTGTAGACGAGTTGGCTAATGGTGTAGATCATATCTACTTCAATGGCGATAGCAACATGCCTGTCAAGGTAGGTGCACGTGCAGGTGGCAAGTTGGGCGACATCTATGCCAACAACCTTCTCAAGCGCGATGCCAACGGCCAGATGATTATCGGTGAGGACGGTCTTCCTATGCCTGTTACCAGTGCCGATGCAGGAGGTAACTTGGAGCAGTATATCCTCGATCATCCTATCGGCAACATCGAGCCTAAGCTTCTCATGTCAGTTACTCCAAGCCTTAACTATAAGGGCGTTAGCCTGACAGCTATGTTTGATATGCGATTTGGTGGCGAAGTAGTCAGCGTGTCAGAAGGTATGGCTACATCCGTAGGTACTTCAGAGCGCACTGCTTATCGTGGTGAGTACAAAGAACTCAATGGTGTTAAAGACTACTATATGGTAGCACCTGGTGTAACAGCTGATGGTAAGCCTAATACCAAGGAGGTTAGTGCACAGGCTTACTACTCTCACATCGGTTTGTATAAAGCACAGAAGGGTTTTGCTGAGATGTTCGTACACAGCGCATCTTACATCAAGTTGAAGGAACTCGCTTTGGGTTACAGCTTGCCAAAGAGCTTGTTGAGAAAGACTCCTCTCACCAACGTGAAGTTGTCATTCGTAGCTCGCAACTTGTGCTTCTTGCTCAAGCATACACCAGGCAACCCTGACGGAGGTTACGACACCTCTATGTTCTCTCAGGCCCTCGACTTCGCTGCCGTGCCTTATACTCGTACATTCGGCTTCTCAGTCAATGTAGCTTTCTAAATCCTATTACATTTACATCAAACAGATTGACACAATGAAAAAGACAATTATATTCAAGGCTATGCTTATGTCAATGGCATTAGCAAGTTTGGCTTCTTGCTACGACATGGACGATATGAGCAAGAATCCATACGAATTGCCTGATAACACCACTGGCGGCGGTGAAGAGCAGCCTGGTGAGGATGACAAGACCAAGTATGCCGACATCAACATCGACTATAAGGTGAGCAAGGCTGATACCTTGGCGTTGAAGAGCGAGTTGAGCTCTGCCAACACCGTTTTCCGCAACTTCCTCTATGAAGGATTCTTCAACGACTATCAGATCACTACCAACCTGAGTCATGATATCTATGCGGGCTTCGTGGCTAACAACCAGCCTAAGCATGCAGGTCAATCTCCTGACTATTATTATCAGGATGGATGGAGCGGTAGACGTTGGGCTCATTTCTACAACGACCGCAGCAGCGAGTATCGTACCTTGTTGCGTGCCTATAAGTTCAACGAAAACACCAAGAAGTATAAGAACTTGTTCTATGCCACACGTATCTACTATGCTTTCTTGGCGCTTGCCAACACTGATACTTATGGCGATATGCCTTTCAAGGAGTATGTGCAGGCCAAGATTCCTGAGACCAACAATGTGGCTTACAACACCCAGGCTGAGGTTTACGATGCGATGTTCCGTATGTTGGAGCAGGCTGTAGACAGCATCAAGCCAAGCGATGCTACTCAGATAGGTTATCCCACCGACGATATCTGCTATCATGGCGACTGGAACAAGTGGCTCCGCTTTGCCAATTCTCTGCGCCTTCGCATGGCTTTGCGTATCTCCAACGTAGACCCTGCTCGTGCTAAGCAGGAAGCACAAAATGCGCTTAACAACAAGTATGGTCTGATGCAGAGCAACGACGACAATATGCAGATCGTTCCTAAGTATGCTCCTGTAGAGCAGGGCGGTACTAACGATGGTGGTAACGAGCATCCTTTAGTGATGTGTAGTGTTTGCTACAATGGTGAGAGTGTGATGTCTAAAGACTTGGAGAACTTCTATCGCAACGCCAGTGAGGGTGGTACAGAATATAAGATCAAGACCGGTCGCAATAGCTTTATCACCAAGAAGATCGACCCACGTTGCTTGGTAAGCTGGTATCGAAGTAAGATGACAGCGAGCACGCTGGAGGCTGGCGAGGATAGCCAGAGAGAAGACTTCGTAGGTTGTGAGCGTGGTGCTCAAGCTCCTGTTATTGATATGGGTACTTTGAACTTCTCACTCACTCGTACAGCGCCAAAGAGCATGGGCAAGCCTTTGGATGGTAACTACTTCTTCAGTCGTGAGCGTGCTTACCTCTTGTTAGGTTATGCTGAGTCTGAGTTCTTGAAGGCTGAGGCTGCCTTACGTGGCTGGGCTGGTATGGAACTTACTGGTACTGCCGAGGAGTACTACAAGTCCGGTATCAAGGCTTCTATGGAATACTATGGTATTGCCAACGACAAGGCACAGGCTTATATCGATGGCTTGAAGACCCTTACTACCGATAAGGTATTCGAGGGTGGCGACAAGGAGAAACAACTCGAAGCTATCATCACTCAGAAGTGGATGGCTATCTTCCCTAATGGTAATGAGGGATGGGCTGAGTTCCGTCGCACCGACTACCCAGTTTTGGCTAACCAGTTGACCAACAATAGTGGTGGTGACGTTCCTATGGGTAAGAATATCAAGCGTATTCTCTATCCTCTAAGTGAGAATAGCAACAATTACTTCACTTCTCATCCTGAGCTTCTGCAGGTCAACACACAGGGCAATCGCCTCTGGTGGGACGTAGCTGATACCAATGATGACAGTGGTAATCGTGTGCAGCCTAACAATTTCAGATAATAAAGAGTAACTTATTGTCTATGAGAAGAAAATCAGTTGTGTTTATATTCGTATTTTTCACCTTGATGGCGCAAGCTGTCAAGGTGAATGTACAGAATGCGGTGGACTTCGTGCAGCCCTTGATGGGTTCCGACTCCGACCACGGGCTTTCCACAGGCAATACTTATCCTGCCATCGCCATGCCTTGGGGCATGAACTTCTGGGTTCCCCAGACAGGAAAGATGGGCGATGGATGGCAGTATACTTATGCTGCCAAGAAGATAAGAGGACTGAAGCAGACGCATCAGCCCAGTCCTTGGATCAATGACTACGGTCAGTTCTCGTTGATGCCTGTTGTAGGAAAACCTGTTTTCGACGAGGAGCAGAGAGCCAGTTGGTTCTCACATAAGGCAGAGAAGGCAACACCTTATTATTATAGTGTCTATCTCGCTGACTACGATGTGACTGCCGAACTTTGTCCTACGGAGCGTGCTGCGCTGATGGCTTTCACCTTCCCTAAGACCGATAGTGCTCATGTCGTTATCGATGCTTTCGATAAGGGTAGCTATATCAAGATACTGCCTGACCAGCGCAAGGTGGTGGGCTTTTCCACTCGTAATAGCGGTGGTGTGCCAGCAAACTTCAGAAATTACTTTGTCATCGAGTTCGACCATGACTTTGACGCTGTGCTTAGTGTAAAGGATGGCGAATACAAGGAAGCTCACGAGCAGGAGGGCAACCATGTGGGTGCCATCATCTCCTTCAAGATAGGTAAGAGAGGCGAAAAGGTACAGGCTCGTGTGGCTTCTTCCTTCATCAGTGAGGAGCAGGCTTGGCTGAACATACAAGAGTTGGGACAAGCCGATATGGAGCAGCTCTGCCAGCTGGGTAGAAACCGCTGGAACGAGGTGTTGGGCAAGATCGAAGTAGAGGATGAGAATATCGACCATCTGCGTACTTTCTATAGCTGTCTGTATCGTTCGGTACTCTTCCCACGCGCTTTCTATGAGAAGAATAGTGCTGGCGAGATCGTACATTACAGTCCTTACAATGGTACTATCCAGAAGGGCTATATGTTTACCGATACTGGTTTCTGGGACACCTTCCGCTGCCTCTTCCCCTTGCTCAACCTGATGTATCCTTCTGTCAATGAGAAGATACAGGATGGTTTGGCTAATACTTATAAGGAGAGTGGCTTCTTGCCAGAGTGGGCAAGTCCTGGTCATCGCGGCTGCATGGTGGGCAACAACTCAGCCTCTGTGGTGGCCGATGCTTATCTCTCTGGCTTGCGTGGCTATGATGTCGAAACCCTTTGGCAGGCAGTGGTACATGGTGCTAATGCCGTTCATCCTGAAGTCAACTCTACAGGTCGTCATGGTTATGAGTATTACAACAAGTTGGGCTATGTACCTTACGATGTGAAGATCAATGAGAGCGTGGCTCGTACCTTGGAGTATGCTTACGACGACTGGTGTATCTATCAGTTTGGTAAAGCTTTGGGTAAGTCGCAGAAAGAGTTGAAGCCTTTTGCCAAGCGAGCTAAAAACTATGAGAAAGTGTTCGACAAGGAGAGTGGTTTGATGCGTGGTCGTCTGCAGAATGGACAGTTCCAGGCTCCCTTCAATCCATTGAAGTGGGGTGATGCCTTCACCGAGGGCAATGCTTGGCACTACACCTGGTCGGTATTCCACGACCCTCAGGGCTTGATGCGCCTCATGGGAGGTAAAGACCGATTCAACCAGATGCTCGACTCCGTATTCCAGCTCCCTCCTGTCTTCGACGATAGCTATTATGGTTTCACCATCCATGAGATCAGAGAGATGCAGGTGATGAACATGGGCAACTATGCACACGGCAACCAGCCCATCCAGCATGGCATTTATCTCTATGGCTACAGCGGACAGCCCTGGAAGAGCCAGTATTGGGTGCGCCAGGTGATGGATCGTCTCTATACACCTACTCCCGATGGCTATTGTGGTGATGAGGACAACGGACAGACTTCTGCCTGGTATGTATTCTCTGCCATGGGCTTCTATCCTGTTTGCCCAGGTACAGGACAGTATGTCTTGGGTACTCCTTATTTCCAGAAGATGAAACTACATCTGGAGAACGGAAAGCAGATCAACATCCTCGCCGACGGCAAGGGATGCTATGTCGACGAGATGCAGCTCAACGGTCAGATGTACGAGCGCAACTACCTCGACATGAAGGTGCTGAAGCAAGGTGCTAATATCTCCTTCCGCCTTTCTGAAAAGCCTAATATGTTGCGCGGTACCACAGAGGCAGATGCGCCTTATTCTTTCTCTAACTTCTCTAAGTAGTTTTTCAATAAAACATTTCTTATATTCTGAAAATGAGAAAAAGTTTATTTCCTATATTAGTATTGTTGGCTTGTGTGATGGTTGGAGGCCATCCACAAGCCGCTTTTGGTCAGACAGCTGACAACCTCACCCAGTTTGTAAACCCACGTATTGGTACAGGCGGACATGGACACGTGTTCTTGGGAGCCAATGTGCCTTTCGGATATGTGCAGTTGGGTCCTACGGAGCATACACGTGGATGGGACTGGTGCTCGGGCTATCATGAGTCCGACTCGGTATTGATCGGCTTCGGACATCAGCACCTCAGTGGTACGGGTATTGGCGAGTTGGGCGATGTAGCCTTCCTGCCTGTTACCGATGTCAAGCAGAAAGAGGTGGTGTTCCATCATGCCAACGAGAATGTGCGTCCTGGCTATTACGCCGTGAAGCTACAGCAGCCCAATGTGTGGGTGGAGCTTACAGCCACCAAGCGTGCTGGATTCCATCGTTACACCTTTGGAGCCGATGTAAAGAAAGCCCAGTTGGTGCTCGACCTCTTCCAAGGCATCGGATGGGATAAGCCCACAGATTATGCCTTGGACGAGATGAAAACCACAAGTGTGGCTGGTCATCGCTTCTCTACAGGTTGGGCAAAAGATCAGAAAAATTTCTTTGTGGCAGAGTTTTCGCAGCCTGTTACCATCGAGCCTTTAGACAGCGGCAGATGGCTGGTGCAGGTTTCTGATGCTGCTCAGCCACTTCTTATTAAGGTGGGACTCTCGGCAGTGAGCATCGCCAATGCCAAGGAGAACCTCAAGGCAGAGATTCCTGCATGGAACTTCCAGCAGGTAGTGGCGCAAGCCGATGCTGCCTGGAACGAGGCTTTGGCAAAGGTGAAGGTAGAGACCGCTGATGCCACTGTGCGTCGTATCTTCTATACTGCGATGTTCCATTCCATGACCGCTCCTTCGGTATTCTCTGATGTCAACGGACAGTATCGTGGTGCTGATGGCAAGGTGCATCAAGGCGACTTTACCAACTACACTACGCTTTCGCTCTGGGACACCTATCGTGCTGCGCATCCTCTGATGACCCTGATACATAGGGAGATGTTGCCAGATATGGCAAGTACCTTTATCAATATCTATCGCCAGCAGGGCAAGTTGCCCGTATGGCATCTGATGGGTAATGAGACCGACTGTATGGTGGGTAATCCTGGCATCCCTGTGCTTGCCGACCTGGTGCTCAAAGGCTATGTGAAGGATAAGGAGGGAGCCTACGAAGCCATGAAGCAGTCGGCTCTACGCGACGACCGTGGTCTCGGCTTGCTCAAGAAGTATGGTTATCTGCCTTACGACAAGGATCCAGAGATGGAAACAGTGGCTAAGGGACTGGAGTATGCTTTAGCCGATGACTGTGTAGCGAAGGTGGCTCGCTTGTTGGGCAAGAAGGCCGATGCTAAGTATTTTGCTCAGCGTGCCCAGAGTTATCGCAAGTACTTCGACAAGCAGACAGGTTTTATGCGCGGTATCGGTACCGATGGTAAGTTCCGCGAACCTTTCAATCCTTTCTCGGCTGTTCATCGTCAGGACGACTACACGGAGGGCAATGCCTGGCAGTACACCTGGCTCGTTCCGCATGATGTGCATGGACTGGTGAAGCTCTTCGGCAACGAGCAGCAGTTTGTTACCAAGCTCGATTCCCTCTTCTTCGTGACAGGTAATATGGGCGATAATGCTTCTCCTGATATCTCAGGTTTGATAGGACAGTATGCTCATGGCAACGAGCCAAGCCATCAGGTGCTCTATATGTATAATTATGTAGGGCAGCCCTGGAAGGCAGCACGCCTCATCCGCCAGACCATGCACGAGATGTACAAAGACGATTACGACGGACTGAGTGGTAATGAGGACGTAGGACAGATGTCGGCATGGTACATCCTCTCGGCTATGGGACTCTACCAGGTAGAGCCTGCTGGTGGTAAGTATATCATCGGAAGTCCGGTATTGGATAAGGCTACTCTCAACGTAGGTGGCGGCAAGAATTTCTCTATCGTCTGCAAGGACAACAGCAAGGAGAATATCTATATACAGTCGGTGAAGTTGAATGGCAAGCCTTACACCAAGTCGTATATCATGTATCAAGACATCATGAAAGGTGGAATCTTAGAACTCCAGATGGGTAGCAAGCCCTCTAAGTGGGGCACACGTGTGGCAGATCGCCCATAAAAGATAGTCACAATAAACAATCAATCAATAAATAAACCCAGACAATGAGAAAAACAATTTTGACTATCGCCCTGATGTCGGCTATGTCGGCTATGGCGCAAGAACATGCAGAAGTAGATGTACACGCTCGTTATACCAAGGTGGTGACACCTGTCAACGGCAAGTATGAGTCGAAACGTCCACCTGTGGAGGAACGACTCTTCACGTCTGTGGCTGTAGAGAAGAAGATCAAGGAGATACAGAAACTCCTGAAGAAGAATCCTAAGCTCGCCTGGATGTTTGCCAACTGTTATCCCAATACCTTGGAGAGTACCGTGCACTATCGTGTGCTCGAGAATGGCGACGACGATACCTTCGTCTATACTGGCGATATTCCAGCCATGTGGCTTCGCGACTCTGGCGCACAGGTGTGGCCTTACATAGCCCTTTCCAACAAAGACGAGAAACTACAGAAGATGCTTCGTGGCGTTATCCTTCGCCAACTGAAGTGTATCAACATCGACCGTTATGCCAATGCCTACAATGATGGTCCTACAGGAGCTGGTTGGCAGAAGGATGATACGCAGATGCAGGCAGAGGTATTCGAGCGTAAGTATGAGATCGACTCGTTCTGTTATCCCATCCGTTTGGCTTACGAATACTGGAAGGTGACAGGCGACGACTCGATCTTCGGCGAGGAATGGATGAAAGCTATCGAGAATATCCTCAAGACCTTCCATGAGCAACAGCGCAAGGAGACAGCCAAGGCTTATCACTTCACCCGTATGACCGACCGTGCTTTCGATACCGTGGGCTGGGATGGTTTTGGCGCTCCTGTGAAGCCCGTAGGCCTCATCGCTTCTATGTTCCGTCCTTCTGATGATGCCACCATTCTTCCTTTCCTCATTCCTTCCAACTTCATGGCGGTTTCTTCCATGAATAAGGCGGCTGAGATATTGAAGTATGTAGCCGAGAAAGCAGAAGATGCTCAGAAGACAAAGGCGCTCAAGATTGCTGCCGACTGTTCTGACCTCGCCAAGGAGGTGAAGGAGGCTTTGCAGAAGTATGCTGTATGCGAACATCCTAAGTATGGCAAGATCTATGCTTACGAGGTAGATGGTTTCGGCAACCGTCTCTTGATGGATGATGCCAATGTGCCTTCACTCTTGGGTATGGGCTATTTGGGCGATGTGGAGATGGACGATCCTATCTACCAGAATACACGCCGCTTCGTATGGAGTGAGGACAATCCTTGTTTCTTCCGTGGTAAGGCTGGTGAGGGTATCGGTGGTCCACACATCGGTTACGATATGCCTTGGCCTATGTCTATCATGATGAAGTGCTTCACGGCTACCAACGACGACGAGATTCGCTGGTGCATGAAGACGCTTCTCAATACCGATGCAGGCATGGGATTCATCCATGAGTCTTTCCATAAGGATGATGCTTCTAACTATACGCGTGCTTGGTTTGCATGGCAGAACACGCTCTTCGGCGAGTTGGTCATCAAACTCATCAACGATGGTAAGGTAGAGCTTCTCAACAATCTATAATCATACTTTTTATTAAGCAATAACAATGAACGATATCAAAATCATAGGTGCTGCGCTTCCCAATATTCCTTGGGAAGACAGACCGCAAAATAGCAATGTGCCTCTGTGGCGCTTTTCTCAGAACCCCATTATCCAGCGCAATCAGCTACCCGACTCCAATAGTATCTTCAATAGTGCCGTAGTAACTTATAAGGATGGTTTTGCTGGTGTCTTCAGATGTGATGACAAGAACCGACGCATGACGCTTCATGCTGGTTTCAGTAAGGATGCCATTCACTGGGACATCAACGAAGAAACCATTCGCATGGCGTGCGACGACAAGGAGGTAGGAGAGTGGGTGTATGGCTACGACCCTCGTGTGTGCAAGATAGGCGAAAAGTATTATGTCACCTGGTGCAATGGTTATCATGGACCAACGATTGGTGTGGCATGGACAGAGGATTTCAAGACTTTCCATCAGTTGGAGAATGCTTTCTTGCCTTACAACCGCAATGGTGTGATGTTCCCTCGCAAGATCAATGGCAAGTTTGCGATGCTGAGTCGTCCAAGTGATACAGGACATACTGCCTTTGGAGATATCTTCTATAGCGAGTCACCCGACTTGGAGTATTGGGGGCATCATCGTCATGTGATGGCGCCTGCTGCCTTCGAGGAGAGTGCTTGGCAGTGCATGAAGATTGGTGCAGGACCTGTGCCTATTGAGACTTCTGAGGGATGGTTGTTGCTCTATCATGGTGTGCTCCACTCTTGCAATGGTTACGTCTATGCTTTCGGTGCTGCGCTGCTCGACTTGGAGGAGCCTTGGAAGGTGATAGGGCGTTCGGGCCAGTATCTCATCACACCTCAGGAGTTGTATGAGTGTGTGGGTGATGTGCCAAACGTGTGTTTCCCTTGTGCTTCGCTCTGCGATGCTGAGACAGGTCGCATAGCTGTATATTATGGTTGTGCCGATACGGTTACTGGTTTGGCTTTCGGTTATGTGCCCGAAATCATCGACTTTATCCGCAAGACCAATATCGTGAAGTAACTTTTTTAAGGAGTTAAAGCCGAATGTTTCGGCTTGGGAAGTTAAAGGAGTTAAAGAAGTTAAAGCCATATGCTTTATTGCTAAATATACAACAAAAAAGGCTATTGGCTATAACTTCTAACGACCGAAGGGAGTGATAACTTCTTTAACTACTATAACTTCCGTACATGCGAAACTTCAGGAAGAAATATTAATACGACAAGGTAAATTCTGCGGTAAAAAGTTTTCAGGAAAAGTTTTAGGTTTATTTTAATAACCGCTATGGTGTGCGAGAAGCATACCGTAGCGGTCTTTTTTTTCTATTTATGGAGTCTGATAATTTTCCCTAATTATGTTGAAAATGTGAACTTTGCTGCCTTTTTTAGGCGGATGCGAAAAAAAAAATAAAAAAAATCATTTTTGAGTAAGTAGTTTATGTTTGGGTGTTGTTATAAGAGCGTATTAACTAACTTTTTTGGGAGAAACTCTATGTACGAGACTACCCATAAATACTAAATTTAATAACTAAACCCTAACAGTATGAGACTAAATCGACTTTTTAGTGTCGCTATGCTCTCCTTCCTTTTTGGAGTTTCAGCGAGTGCTCAGCAGCCTTATGGCGGATGTTGGCATCCAGAACACATCAAGAACTGGTCGCCAGAAACCGACAAGAATGCTAAGTTCAACCGTTCTAAGGTACCATTGGCAAAACGCTTCAAGGAGCCTACCTTGATGAAAGCCAATGCAAATCAGTTCTATGAGGGACAGGTATGTAACGCTACCATCCTTTTCCCTACATGTAGTCAGTGCCCATCTCAGGGTGCTAACAACTTCTTAGGTTATCAGCCTACTTATTGGCAGTATATGGATAAACTCGTTTATTGGGCAGGTTCTGCCAGCGAGGGTATCATTATTCCTCCTCCAGCACCATCTACTGATGCTGCTCACCAGAGTGGTGTGAAGTCTCTTGGTCAGATTTTCTTCCCTCCTTATGCTTACGGTGGAAAGCAGGAGTGGGTTCGTGAGATGCTTACCAAGGAGAATGGCTCTTACATCTTTGCTAAGAAATTGTATGAAATCGCTAAGTATATGGGCTTCGATGGTTGGTTTATCAACGAAGAAAGCGGTGGTGGAAGTATTGATGAATGGGCAAATTTCATTAGAGAGTTCAACAAAATCGCAGATGCTGATGGCAATACCCACATGGAAATCCAGTGGTATAACGCAAAAAGGTATCCTAATGATGCTATTTTGAAGTCACATAAGAACACCTCTCAGTTCTTGGAGTATGGTGCTAATGGCGATTATCGTGATTATGCATCATCCCTTGGTTGCACAGTAGAGGAGACTTTCTCTAAGATCTATGCAGGTATCCAGGTGGTAAATAGCGGTCATACAGGATTCGGTTCTTATCTCAACCGGTCAATGCCTACAACGGGTCACGTAGGTTCTATCGACTTGTTCTGTCCAGAGGAGCGTATCTGGAAGGATAACGTAAAGAACCTTCTTGGTAAGGATGAAACTGGTCCAAGTGCATACGCAGCTATTCAGAATACCTTTAAAAATGAGGAGAAGATGTGGGTAAATCAGGAAGGTGACCCAACAGTCACATCTACCACATCTTGGCCAGGAATTTCCAACCGCGTATTGGAGCGTTCTACTATCACCAGCATGCCTTTCGTCAGCTCATTCTGCGTAGGTGTGGGTAAGCACCGATTCGTAGAGGGTAAGAAAGAAGGTACACAAGACTGGTATCATAGTGGTGTACAGAGCATCATGCCTACATGGCGTTGGTGGATCGAGAATAAGGGCAACCTGACAGCTTCTATCAACTGGGAAGATGCTTACAACTATGGTTCAAGCATCGAGGTGAGCGGTAGCTTGACAACAGGCGATCACCTTATGCGTCTCTACAAGACTATGATTCCTGTAACAGCAGGTGGTACTCTCCGTCTCGTTTACAAGACTACAACTCCTGGTACTGTTGAGATGAAGTTGGCTACAGAGAGTTCTACAACTCCTGACGTGACTCTGACAGATGCTACCGTGACAGAGAAGAATGGCTGGACCATCGCTGACTATGACTTGGCTTCACTCAATGGCAAGACCATCTATATGATTGCCCTCAACATGAAGGGTGAGACTGAGGTTCCTTACTATCAGTTGAAACTCGGTGAACTCGCTGTGTTGCCAGCAGCTTATGCTCCTGCAAGCGTTACCGTTGAGAACCTTGCATCTACAACTACTCTCGGTGCAGAAAAGAGTGATGTTCGTTTGACATGGGATTATACCTATAACGACGACTTCGATCACTTCGATATCTATAAGAAGCATGAGGATGGCGAGCGCATCTTGGTAGGTCAGACTCGTGGCGAGGCTTTCTATGTTCCTACATTCGTTCGTAATGGCGTAGATAATTTCCTTGAGATGGAAGTAGTTCCTGTCATGAAGGATATGAAGCAGCAGCCTGCTAAGAGCATCAAGCTCAACTATCCTAAGGCTACTGCTCCTGTAGTTACCTTCTCTTTGGGTAAGAGCTACCTCGAAGTAGGTGAATCTACATCTATCACAGCTAAGGGTACAGGTAATCCTACCGCTTGGGAGTGGATTCTGCCAGAGGGCTTGGAGTTCAAGCCAGGTACTCCTACTAATGAGGAGACTATCCAGGTAGTAGCTAAGAAGCCAGGTAAGCAGGCTGTTACGGTAAAGGTTACTAACGTTGTTGGTACATCTGAAACCACTAAGCAAGTTATCGACGTTATTGCTAAAGAAGACGCTGCAACTGTTTTCAACGTAGTAAAGGGCAAGAAAGTGGTAGCTTATTCTAACTCTACCAATGCTACTGAGACACCTTGGAAGATTATCGATGGTGTAACTAATCCAAACGAAACAAACCAAAAGTGGTGTACATTGCAGAGCGACCGTTGGGCTATCTTTGATTGTCAGAATGTATATCGTATCTATGGTTTCCGTATCTATGATGGTAACTATGGTCCTGAGTCAGGTGTTGACCAGATCAACAACTATAAGATTCAGTTGTCTAACGACGGTGAGACCTGGACAACAGTGGTTGATGCTGAAAATCGTGTAAGCGAGAGCGTCAAGACCGACTACATTCCTCCTTACAAGGCACGTTACGTGAAGTTGATTCCTGAGGCTAACGGTACTCTCCGTATTTGGGAGTTCGAGGTATATGGTTCTGAGGACAACAATTTGACCATCAACGTTCCTTCTTCTGAGATGAAGATCAACGCTGGTGAGACACAGAACATCGTCGTAACTTACGACTTGAATGGTGATCCAAGAGAGGCTAACTTCTCTTGCCGCGTGAAGACCAGCAGTGGTTTGAAGGTGGGTACTATCACAGAAGATCAGGCTAACTGCACATTCACTATCCCTGTTACCGCAGGTATGAAGATAGGTGTAGAGAAACTCACTATCACAGTAGATAATGGTGGTGCTTACAAGGAGCGTGTTGTGAATATTAACATCGACTCTAATACACAGCCTAACATCTTGACAGGTGCTACTGCTGAGGTTCGTCACTACAACAACGACTACTCATACGAGGCTACTTACGTGAATTATGACATCACGGGCTTGACAGATGGCGACAAGGCTGCTGAGGCTCTTGGAACAATCGAGACACCTTCTACTCATAAAGATGATACATGGGCTATCTTTACAGCTCCAGAAGGCAAGTCTTGGAATCTTTCTAAGGTGGTAGTTCATATCCCTAACAACAATAAGGGTATGAGTGAGAACGAGAAAGAAGGTATCGTCAACAAGGAGATTAGCATCGCTGTAGGTAACGATATCAATAACTTGAAGCGCGTGAAGACATTCTCTAATCTGGGCGAGGTATCTGAATTGGAGTGCATCTTGCCAGACTTTGAGAAATCTAAGTATATCGCAGTGATCTGTAACTTGAATCCATTCTACTATCCTTCTTTGGCTGAGGTTGAGGCTTACGAGCAGTATGATGTTGCTATGCCTGCTGTAGCTCCTGTAGCAGTGACAGGTTGGAATGCAGATGTGATTGTAGAGGCTAAACCTGCCAACAAATTCTCTGATACTATTTTGGACGACCAAGGATGGGTATTATTTACTGATGCTGTTCGAAAGTCAGGTTCTCTCTGTGGTAGCGATGGTATCGTAAATACTAATAAGGGAACTCAGTTCAAGATGGCAGACTTTGCTTCAAAGAATGCTCTCATTCTTAAAGAATTGAATAAGCAAGGTACACTTACATTTGTGAATCCAGAAGAATGTGAGGAAGTTTATCTTCTTGCTATTTCTGCCAATGGTATGGGTAAGGTTGCTGCTCAAGTTTATTACGAAGACGGTACTAATGAGAATGCTTCACTCCTCACAGTCTTTGATTGGTACGGAGAAAATGCTACTGGTAACGAAGCTGTATTTGGCTTGAGTCGCATCATGACTAAATCAACTTATCAATATGATATTGATGAAATTGATGGCCGTAATAATTTCCGTCTCTATGAGTTTACATTGAAGACTAATAAGAGCAAGAAGGTAAAGAATATTCTTTTCCAGAAGTGGTACGGTGGAAGTGGCTATGTTACAATCTTGGGTGTTGCTCGTAAGGGTTTCCAGGATGTTACTGGCATCGAGAACATCGAGAACCGTCCATCAGCAAGTGCTGTAAATGGTATCTACACTATCAATGGTATGAAGATCAACACCTTGCAGAAGGGCATCAACATCATCAAAATGTCTGATGGTACAACAAGAAAGGTTGTTATCAAGTAAACAATAATTTTCAATCATCTGTTAATGGGTGCATCAAAACGTGGGTTTTGATGCACCTTTTTTATTCTTACGATTTAGCAGGTTGGCACTGGGGAGGGCGTGGCATCTTGCCCGCCCCGTTATTATCTTTAATATTTTTTATAAATGCTTCACTTGCTTATGGGCGGGCTGGAAGCCACGCCCTCCCAGTGCAATCTTGCTAATTGTTAAACCAATGCCTTTTTACGTGAAACTCGGGTAAAGTCTTGGCTTTTTCATGATTTCTCCGTACCTTTGCACGCCGAAGAATAAAACAAAAAGAAAAAAAGCATTATGGAATATATGTCTCAGGAAGGCTACGATGAGCTCGTGGCTGAACTTCAACACATGGTAAAGGTGGAACTGCCTGCTGTGCGTGACGCCATAGCCGAGGCACGCGACAAGGGCGACCTCAGCGAGAATTTTGAGTATCATGCTGCCAAGCGAGAGCAGGGCAAGCTGTTGAGCAGAATCAGTTTCAAGCAGAAGATTCTGGAGAATGCCCGCGTAATAGACAAGTCGCGACTGCAAAGCGACAAGGTGGGACTGTTGAGCAAGGTGAAGATTACTAATGTGGCCAATAAGTGCAGCATGACTTACACCATAGTGAATCCTCACGAGGCAGACCTTCATAGTGGAAAAATCTCTATCAAGTCGCCCATCGCACAGGCTCTCTTGGGCAAGAAAGCCGGCGATGAGGTCATGGTGAAGGTGCCTGCCGGACTCATGAAATTCCACATAGACAATGTGGAACTGTAAGAACGATTACTCAGAAAGAATATTTCTCAACTCTCCGAGCATATTTCCTAAGTCGTCGAAGACGGCCTGGATGTATGCTCGGATTTTTTTGTCTTCCTGTTCGCCGATGTGCTCGGGCGAGAGAGCCTGCAGCTGCTGTTGACATTCCGCCTGCATCATCTGGGCTATGGGTTGCAGTTTGTGGGCGATTCTTGCCACATTCTGCTTGTCCTTCTGGCTGAGTTCCACCTGTACCGCCTGTGTATTGTCCTCCTGTGCCTTTTTTTCCTTTTTGGCAGCAGGAAGATACTTGTTCAACGATTCCCGGTAAGTTTCCATTTCTGCCGTCACGGTTTTCACAATCTCCATCTCCGCTTCCTTGTCGCCTCCGGCAAAGATCAAAAGTGAAGACAGCCTTTCACGGACAGATACATCGGCAGCAGGCTCTTCTGCAGTTGTTTCTTCAGCGGCAGGCTCTTCTGTAGCAGCTTTTCGGGCAGCAGGAGCCAACAAACTCTCTAAGGCTTCAGGACGGAAGGGCTTGAACAGGCAGTCGTCGAAGCCTGCCTCCGTCAGTTCTTCCTTGATGCTGATGTCGTGGGCTGTCATGGCAATCACCTTCATGTTGCTGTGATTGATCATGCGGATAATCTCCGTTCCGTTCATCTCTGGCATTTCTATGTCCATCAGCATCAGGGCGGGCTGCTCGTTGTGCAGAATGGTAAGTGCCTCGGTAACATGCTGACAGGCAAATATCTGCCAGTCGTCATTGGCCTTGCGGTGCAACATCTCCCGGAGCAGTTGCAGCTGCAGACGGTCGTCGTCGAGGATCAGAATCTTATGGTTGGCAAGGGGCTGCTGGTTCGCTGATGACAATTCTGTGGCCGCGGCGCTGATACTTGCCGGCTGCTTATCGGCAGCTTCGCCCGTTGAGGCTTCCTTAACGGAAAGTGGATTCTGCCTGATAGGGAGGGTGATGGTAAAGGTGGAGCCGATGCCCTTCTCTGATTGCAGACTGATCTCTCCGCCCAAGAGACAGACAAGCTCATGGGTGATAGAGAGTCCTAACCCCGTGCCTTCTATGCCCTGGGCATCCTTGAGTCGTGTGAAGGCTTGAAATACTCTTCGACTCTCCTCGGTAGTCATGCCCATGCCTGTATCTGTCACCTTTACCTCCAGATGGCAGACGCCTGCTGTTGAGGTGGGAGTGACAAGGGCATCGACGGTTATCTTGCCTTTCTTTGTATACTTGATGGCATTGCTGATGAGGTTGTCCAACACCTGTCGGATGCGGAAGGCATCAGCTAAGTAGGTGATAGTAGGGGCTTCTGAATCCTTGCCTTGCAGTTCTGCTACCTTGTCTTGATAAGAAACCAACAGCGACAGACCTTTTCTCTCTGCCTGCATCCTCATGCCTTCGGTGCATTGCTGTAAGAGGGCAGCAGGTGAGAAGTTGGAAGGATGCAACTCCATCAGACCATTTTCCAACTTATGATAGTCGAGGAGTGCAGCCACTAATCTTGACAGATGACAGGCAGAACTGGCTATATTGTTGATATAGCCCATGCCTCTCTCATCATTCACACATTCTCTCATCAGGTCGATAAATCCCGATATAGATGCCACGGGGGCTTTGATGTCGTGGGTGATGGTAAGGAGCAGTCTTTCGCGTTGGTTCATGATGCGTTGTATCTCGGTGTTGGCCTCTTCCAAGTTCTCACGATAGATGCGTTCCTTCTTGGTATCTTTGAAGATGTAGCACAGCAAGACTACGGCGGCGGTCATGGCAAGCAAAGCCATAAGGGTGATCTGCCACAGGAGTGAACGGCGGGCATTTAGCGCTTTGCCTAAAGCCTGCTGCATGGACTGCATCTCGCTTTGGCGAATGGTGTTGAGCAAGTGGGAAGTACGTTCGGCAAGCTGGGCGTTCACTTTCTGCAGGTCGCTCACCTCTTTGTTTACTGCTTTCTCCTTCTTCTGTGTGTTCTGTTTGTCTTCCTGTCCTATCTGCGACAGCACCTGTGCCACCTCTCCGGCGATGTCGACAGGTGTGGAAATCGTGTCGGTTGTAGTTTGGTTGATATCATTGTGTATGGCTATGGTGTCGGTGGCGCCTTTCTTGAAGGCGTCGGCGAGTCGGCGGAAGAAGCCTTTTCGGGTCTTCACCACCTCAACGGTTGTCCTTTTGTTCTCATGGGTTTGTGCAGTCTTGGGGTGCACCACTACCGAGTCTCTTCCGCTGCTCAGATTGCTCACCTTTTCGTGAAGAAAGCTCTCATGATTGTTGGCTATCAACACTCTCCGGAGTTGCTTCAGGTTGACTTGTTTCAGGTTGAGCAGACTGACGAGGGTGTCCATGCGTGCTTTCTGCAGGGAGTCCTTTTCCAGCGCCTTGAGTTTGAGTGCCTGCACCTTGGCTTCTGAGATGGAGTGGTTGAGTTCCTCCCAGTTTCCCGATGTCTCCATATAGATGGAACGTTCGTTGTTGCTCACGTCGAGCAGGCTGTACACCAGGCTGTCGGCCATATTGCGCTTGTGGGTATAGTCGCGCGAAGCCTTGTCGATGTTCAGGATAGACTGCGTGTTGCTGTATACGAGCGCTACTGCCAGGGCCATCACCACAGCCACGGCAGCATATCCTAAGGCTACTTTGAGAGGAATATTGTTTTTTATCATGGTGCAAAAATACAAAAAAATATCTTGCCTTCGGAAGAGAAGACAAGATATTTTCATTTTAAAAGCTGCATGTATACTGTTTTTTGAAGATGGAGTGGTTTACTGAGCCTGTTCTGCTGTTGAGTCGGCTGGAGTATTTGTTGTGTCAGCAGGAGCAGGAGTCTCTGTTGGGGCTGGAGTCTCGGCTGGTGCTACTGTGTCAGTTGGCTCGATGTCGCTGAGTGACATTACCAAAGATGCTTCCGCTGGCTTCTCTGTTGTAGTGTCTGTTGTAGTCTCTGTAGTGTCGGCTGGAGCTACTGTATCAGTTGGTTCGTAAGCTGATGTGCTGATCATTTTGTTACTTGCAAATACGTTGTTTGCTGATACGAAAACGAATGCTGCTGCGCTAACTGCGAAAAATAACTTCTTCATAATTGTAATGTTTTAAATTGTTAATATTCTATTTTTGTTTATTATTCTCTGTTGAAACTCTTGTTGAACATTCAGTTCGTTTGCGAGTTCACTATCTAATATCACAATCAGCGTGCCAAAAATGAAGAAAGTTTGCTAAGTGTTTGATAATCAGAGGTTGGAATGGTTGTGCCAAAAAGTGGGGAAGTGTGGAAAGTGTGGAAAGAGTGTGGAATATTTCCCCAAAAAGTTGTGGAACTCTATTGGGGAATGGGGAATTGGTACAGGATGTCGGGACATGATAGAAAAACTATCATACAGCAAGGACGGACTATGAACCCCATTGGGTTTACAGTCCGTCCTTGCTATGTGTTATAGGAAGTTGCAGAGGTCTACAGATTATATTTCTTGATTTTGTTGTAGAGGGTTTTTCTGTCCACTCCCAACAGTTGGGCAGCCTTGCTCTTGTTGCCATTGGCGGTTTTCAGGGCAGCCTCTATGCGTTGCAACTCGGTTTGCTCATCCCGCAAAGTCAAGGTCTCTGTGGGTTGTTGCAGATGACTCATGCTCTGCTGGAGTTCAGTCCTGCCGATATAGTTTCCCTTGGTCAGCAGGGTGGCACGCTTCATCACGTTGTTGAGTTCGCGCAGGTTGCCGGGCCAGCTGTACGAGGCAATCATCTCTGAAGCCTTGTCGTCGAACCCGAGCACGTGCCGTCCCAACTCCTTGTTGGCATGCTTGACGAAGAGGTTGGCGAAGAGGAAGAGGTCTGTGCCGCGGTCTTTCAGTTCGGGCATATAGATGGTGAACTCGTTGATGCGGTGGAAGAGGTCTTCGCGGAACTGTCCCTCAGCCACTCTCTGTGCCAGGTTTTCGTTGGTGGCGCACACCAGTCGGATATCGATGTCGATTTCCTTAGTTCCTCCCACGGGTCTTATCTTTCTCTCCTGCAGGGCACGAAGCAGCTGCACCTGCACATCATAGCTCAGGTTTCCCATCTCGTCGAGGAAGAGTGTTCCTCCGTTGGCTACTTCGAAAGCTCCCTTCTTGTCTTGTTCGGCTCCAGTAAAGGCGCCTTTCACATGACCGAAGAATTCGGATGCAGCCACATCTCTTGGTATGGCTCCACAGTCTATGGCGAAGAAGGGCTTGTCGGCACGGCTGCTCAATTCGTGTATGCGATGCGCCACATATTCCTTGCCTGTGCCGCTTGCTCCGAGTATCAGTACCGACATAGGGGTAGGTGCTACGAGTGACACATATTTATATAGCTGTTGCGAGGCTTCACTCTTGCCTTCTATGTATTTGGGCGCCTCGTCTTCGTCGGGCTGTGTGGTAGTTTGCTGAGGGGTTTCTTGTTGAGTCGGTGTGGCAGGAGAGTTTGCCGGAACAGATGCCGATGAGGCTTGCTTGATAGCCTCATTGATTTTCTCTAACAGGATATCGGGATGAAACGGTTTAGCCACATAGTCATTGGCTCCCGATTTCATGGCGAGCACAGCGTTCTGCACCTCTGCATAGCTTGTCATGACGATAAAGGGAATGTGAAGGCCCTGTTTGTGGAGCCATCTCAGTATGGTGAGTCCGTCGTGGTCGGGAAGTCTGAGGTCTGAGAGAATCAGATCGCGCTGGCTGTCTTCCTGCAACAACCTCAAGGCAGCACCAACCGATGTGGCTTTCTCTACTTCGAAACCTTTCTTTCTGAGCCATGTCTGAATCATGGTTCCAAATGCCAAATCGTCTTCTATAATCAATATCTTTGCCATCTTGTTGCTGTTTTTATGGTGCAAAGATACGGCTATTTAAAGACTCTACCAAAAGAAACTGATATTTTATAGATTTTTGCTATTCTTTTCACTTCTTATTCCCTTTTGGTGTCATAATAGACGACCAACCTGTGGCTTAATAGAAGGCTGAATAAATCCTACTTCTTAAATCGTAATCAGTTGTTTATAGTGCGATACATTCTATAGTATGCGTATATATAAACGAGTGTGTTGGAAAAAGCAGAGAACATATTGACACAGGTGAAGGCTGTAGGATGACTGATTCCCAATAGATAAAACATAGTGGTTGGGAGGATGTTTACACATATCAGCCATACGATGAAAACCAGGATAAGTGCTGTGCCCAGTTGGTGCATGCTTCCTTTGTGTTTTCTTCCTAAATGGCAACCGGCAATCAGTGATGCGATGACAGAGAGCAAGCCGATGCTGCTTTCTGTCCAAGTGAGGATAGTTGCAGTCCTGGTTATCAAGCCATTTTGTGTCATGGGTATTAGGTTGAACTTAAAACATATTGACAGGACGAATGAAAACACATAGTAAAATACCATCACCTCGCAGCAACGTTTCAGCAACTTTTCGTTTATTGGTTGTATTAATCGGAATGTTCCCCATAATGCTATGGTGGCAAGCATTAATACCCATTGTTTGATGGTGAGTAAGATGGATGGAATGTTGACTGCAACACCAAGACTTCCACAAACCGTGTTTACGAGTGAAAGAATCGCAAAAAAACAGTATGCATACATGGCATATTGTGCCATGCGTTTTTTTCTGTTATGTTGTTTTTTCATGCAATAATCTTAATAAAGAAGTTTTTATACTCTTGCGGCATTATTTATCCAAAAACGCCGCATATTTTGCGGCAAAGATACGAAGAAAACGCCGCGTCACCAAATTAATTTAGGTTATATTTTGACGTTTTCTGTTTTTCCTTTTAGAGAAAAGCAGAATGTCAAGACCAATAAAAACTCTTTTAAAAATCCTTAATTCCGCAACACTTTGATTTAACTTTATTTATAAGTACCTGAGCAA
>OOBJ01000659.1_pt1 | contig 25678 bp, 14 predicted proteins | sample 1671331 | NCBI WGS metagenome assembly OOBJ01 (sample SAMN06348145, study PRJEB24527) | human gut metagenome | biome: human gut; feature: ankylosing spondylitis patient; material: feces | host: Homo sapiens | place: China | collected 2015-10 | reverse complement strand
TTGAGTCCGTTCGCATGTTTACTTTTCACCGAATAGCAACAACAACGAATAGAATGCCCAAAAACGATCTCATTTTTGATGCCGATTTTGAACGCCCCACCTGAAAGGGCAAAAGCATTCCCGAATTCATTTCAGGCTTTTGCCCTTTCAGGGCGCAAACCCATCGGAAATCGGTTACCCAGGGTGTCGCTTCGCTTGCCCTGGGCTTGGTGCTTTTGGCCTTTCAGGCCGTTCCCGTCCAAATTCGAAACTTGAGCCCCTTATTCCTTATCGCTCTGAGGTTTGGCCTTTACCTTGATGCGGTCAAAGCCCTCGCCAAACACGCCGATTACCTTCGACTGCGAAACAAAGGCATTGGGGTCTATGCTCTGAATGATGCGGAATATATTGGTACTCTCACGTTTTTTGGCCAATACTACAAGCACTTTGCGCTCTTCCTTGGTATACCAGCCCTGACCGTCGAGCACCGTCACACCGCGGTGTGTGGCACTAATGGCCGCTGCAATGTCGTCGTATTTACGCGAGAATATTAAGAACTGAACCGACTGGCGGCCCCGGTCAACCACATAGTCGAGCATGAGGTTGACAATGATGAGCGTGCAGTAGCCGTAGAGCAACTTGTCTACATCGCCATCGGGCAGGAAGAAAGCGGTGGTGATGATAATGATGTCGCAAAGCATCATCATCTGTCCCAGCGTCACGTCCTTGTACTTGTTGATAATAGAGGCTATGATGTCGGTGCCGCCGGTTGAGCCGTTGTGCAGAAATACAAAACCTATGCCCACGCCCTCAATGGCTGCACCCAAAATGCACGACATGAAGGCATTGCCTTGCACTACCTGTGGCAGATGGCTGCGCGGGTTGATGTCGGGAAACATGTCGGGGTGCGTCTGACCAAGATGAATCATGATTTCTTGCACAATGCCCAACAAGAAGGTGAGCATGAACACAGCGTAGATGGTTTTAAGGCAAAAACGCCAACCCAACACCTTGACGGCCACGCACAACAACAGGATATTGACAGCAAAAAAGGTGTATTGCACGGGGAACTCCGTGGCATAGAATATCACTGCTGCCGCACCGGCCAAACCACCTGTGGTAATTTCGTAAGGCAGTTGGAAACAAGTGAACCCCATGGCATACATTATCAAGCCAATGGTGATGATTACGTAGTCGCGAATGTCCTGCGCAATCGTCGTTTTGAATTTGGTAACCAATGTTGTAAAAGGTATTTTAAGTAGGTGTTCAAAATTAGTTGATATGAATTGGTGCAGTATTTCGTTCAGAAACATAGGTTGAAGAGGGAGCGTAGCGGGCTACGTGACCGATGAAACCTATGTTTATGGACGAAAGAATGCGCCAAGGCATATCGACTAATTCTGAACATGATTATATAAACTAATTTTGAATACCTACTTATCATGCGCCGGCAGCATGCCGCCGGCGCATGAGTTGAGGGTGTTACTTCACTACAATGTTTACAATGCGACCGGGCACCACAATCACCTTCACCACTTGTTTGCCTTCGAGGTGCTTTTGAGCCTGCTCTGATGTCAGGGCTGCCTCTTGAATGGCCTCTTTGGTGGCGTCGGCAGGGAAGTCGAGCGTGAAGCGTGTCTTGCCATTGAATGAGATAGAGAGGGTTTGAGTGTCCTCCTTCAAATACTGCTCGTCATACTTGGGCCACTCGGCATCGCACACCGTGGTGGTGTGGCCAAGGGTGTGCCACAGTTCCTCAGCAATGTGGGGGGCAAACGGGGCAAGGAGTGCCACTACCTGCTCGAGCACGGCACGGCTGGTGCACTTTTGCTGGGCCAACTCGCCCACGGCTATCATAAAGGCGGGGATAGACGTGTTGTATGAGAACACCTCAATGTCCTCGCTCACCTTTTTGATGAGTTTGTGCAGTGTTTTCAGATTATCCTTGGTAGGTTCGGCATCGGTCACCGCCCATTCGCCATTCTTGGGATAGAAGAGGTTCCAAGTCTTGCGCAAGAAACGGAAACAGCCGTCAATGCCGTTTGAGTCCCAAGGCTTGCTTTGGTTGATGGGGCCAAGGAACATTTCGTACAGACGCAGGGTGTCGGCACCATACTTCTCTACAATCATGTCGGGGTTGACCACATTGTACATCGACTTCGACATCTTTTCAATAGCCCAACCGCACACATATTTGCCATCTTCGAGCACAAACTCTGCCGTGGCATATTCGGGACGCCACTGCTTGAAGGCCTCCACATCGAGCACATCGTTGTGCACAATGTTCACGTCCACGTGTATCGGCGTGGTGTCGTACTGGTCCTTCAGTCCAAGGCTTACAAAGGTGTTGGTATCCTTTATGCGGTACACAAAGTTGGAACGGCCCTGTATCATGCCCTGGTTAACAAGCTTTTGGAATGGCTCGTCCTTGCACGACACGCCAAGGTCGAAGAGGAACTTGTTCCAGAAACGGCTGTAAATCAAGTGTCCCGTAGCGTGTTCCGAACCACCGATATACAGGTCTACATTCTGCCAATATTCATCAGCCTGCTTGCCCACGAGCGCCGTATCGTTGGCGGGGTCCATATAGCGCAGGTAGTAAGCCGACGAACCGGCAAAGCCTGGCATGGTTGAGAGTTCGAGGGGGAATACCGTCTTGTTGTCAATGCGGCTGTTGTCAGTCACACAGTTGGCCTCAGTGTCCCAAGCCCAACGGGTGGCGTTGCCAAGGGGCGGTTCACCAGTTTCGGTAGGCAGGAATTTGGTCACCTCGGGCAATTCGAGCGGCAGACATGCCTCGGGCACCATCTGCGGCATACCGTCCTTATAATATACGGGGAACGGTTCGCCCCAATAGCGCTGACGCGAGAAGATGGCGTCGCGCAAACGGAAGTTCACCTTAACGCGACCCAAGTTATTTTCGGTTACAAACTTCTTAGTGGCAGCAATAGCCTCCTTCACGCTCAAACCATTGAGTGTGAAGCCATTAAGCGTTTGCTTGCCATCGGCAGGCGAGTTCATCACGATGCCTTCCTTGGCGTCAAAGCTCTCTTCGCTCACATCGGCACCCTCAATAAGCGGCACGATGGGCAAATCAAAGTGGCGTGCAAAGGCATAGTCGCGCGAGTCATGGGCAGGCACGGCCATAATGGCACCTGTGCCATAACCAGCCAGCACATAGTCGCTCACCCACACAGGTATTTCGTCGCCCGTAAAGGGGTTGATGGCGTAAGCACCCGTAAACACACCCGTCACGCGGCGGTCGGCAATGCGCTCACGCTCTGTACGCTTTTTGGTAGCATCAAGATAGGCATTCACCTCAGCCTTTTGCGCTTCGGTGGTGAGCTGCTGCACGAGTTCGCTCTCAGGAGCCAGCACCATGAAGGTTACGCCAAAAATAGTGTCGGCACGTGTGGTAAAGATCGTGAACTTCACATCGCTGTCCTTCACCGAGAATTGCATTTCGGTACCCTCGCTACGACCAATCCAGTTGCGTTGTGTCTCCTTGAGCGAGTCTGTCCAGTCTATTTTATCAAGTCCATCGAGCAGGCGCTGTGCGTATGCCGACACACGCAGGCACCACTGCTTCATTTTCTTCTGCACCACAGGGTAGCCGCCGCGTTCGCTCACGCCGTCCACCACCTCGTCGTTGGCCAGCACGGTGCCGAGTTTCGGACACCAGTTCACCATTGTTTCGCCGAGGTAAGCAATGCGGTAGTTCATCAGCACCTGCTGCTTCTCCACCTCGCTCATCTGCTTCCATTCGTCGGCAGTAAAGTGCAGTTCCTCGCTCTGTGCCAGGTGTGCGGTGCAGGCGCTGCCCTCAGTTTCAAACTTCTTGATAAGTTTGCTTATAGGCTGTGCCTTTTCGCACTTTTTGCAGTAGAAGTGGTTAAACATCTGCTCAAAGGCCCACTGTGTCCAGTGGTAGTATTTAGGGTCACAGGTACGCACCTCGCGGTCCCAGTCAAACGAGAAACCTATTTTATCCAGCTGTTCGCGATAGCGTTTGATGTTTGTCTCGGTTGTTACAGCCGGGTGTTGTCCTGTTTGAATGGCATATTGTTCAGCAGGCAGACCATAGGCATCATACCCCATGGGGTTAAGCACATTGTAGCCACATTGGCGCTTATAGCGTGCGTAAATGTCTGATGCGATGTAACCCAGAGGGTGACCTACGTGAAGGCCGGCACCTGAAGGATAGGGAAACATATTGAGCACATAAAACTTGTTTTTTTGCTCATCTATCTCCACATGATATGTCTTTTCAGCGGCCCAAGTCTTCTGCCACTTCTGTTCAATGTCTCTGAAATTATATTCCATCTTTATTCTTTGTAGTATTATTGATGCAAAGTTAGTGCAAGGTGAGCGAAGTGCAAAATGAAAGTTTCAAAACTTTCATTTTCAGTTCCGAACCGCAGCCTAACTTGACGAATGAAGAGTTAGTGCAAACCGAATGCAGAACAAAGTGAAAAACATGATTTTTTCACTTTGCTCTGCTGAGGTGCAATGTGATGGCGCAGAAAAGTAATGAAGTTAGGATATAGTGCCGTTTCTTTGTTTGTAAGTTATGAAATCTGCCGCTAACGCGGAGGACATAAGAACAAAAGGACATAAGAACAGAAGAGTTTCAAGACATACGGGCATGGACTTATGTCCTTATGTTCTCCGCGTTAGCGGCTCGCTACGGCGTCAGCCCTTATGTTTCTTGGGCCACGCGGACGTTAGTCCGTGGCCAGCCGCGCAGCGGCCTTTTGTGTATCTTATGAAAACTTATGTTGCTTATGTTTTCCGCGCTAAGCGGCTAACACAAACGTTATATCTTTTGTTCTTATGTCCTTTTGTTCTTATGTTCTCCGCGTTAGCGGCAAATCTCACAGAGCACCACAATATCCTGATTCCATCACTTTCTGCGCCATTGAATGGCGCGATCACCATGGTGTTGCGCACCAGTTTGCTCACGGGCACAAACCCTTTGTCCGCCTGGTCGCGCCATTGCACCTCGGGCGTGCGGTCAAGCATATTATAGCGCGTATCGCACATCTCGTCCATAAGGGTGATGGCTTGTTCTGTCAAACCGCAGTCAGTGTCGTTGCCCATGCGTTTTTGCGGCTGGGGTGTTTCAGTGTTTTTAGTTTGTGGTTCTGGACTATGTCCGATAGCGTCTATCAGTTTGTCAACGCCACGTTTCACAATGGCATCGACATAGCGCAGCATTCTGTTAAGCATTCGTTTCATGGTATTTACTACAATTTGGTTTAGTACAAAAGTAAAGTGCTGCAAAGGTAACACCAAGGCATTGCACCCCACAAAAAAAGTGTACAATTTGTACACAAATATTTGCCCCTTCCCCGTCAGCCTACATGTAAAAGAGTGCGTGTGTTTTTACTGCCATCTTACACTTTTTGCACGTAACAAGTTGATATACAGATGTTTCAAGAGTGTAAGATGATTTCAAAGTATCTTACACACCCTTGCATACATCTTACACACCTCACTCCGCTGCCTTGCAGTCAGTTTTGTCGTATTCGGTGGATTGTACACCACAGGGACGTAGAGAGATCTGTCGGAGCAACAGACTTTTCTGTTTCCCTATACTGTGATATTGTCCTCCTGTGCTTGTACCGTGTGGCAGCATGTAGACTGTGTAGGTTGTGTGTATGTAAAATTTGTAGTATCTTACACTAATCAAAGTGTTGATAATCAATAAGTTGCAGTGTGTTAGTGTAAGATGCAAGATACTCGGCGTGTAAGTTGTTGTAGTATAGTAAAAGCCCCCCCAAGTGCAACTTTCTCGTCTTGGCCTTTTTATAAATTATTGCTGTTCAGTGAAACGTAGCCATGCGAATGGATTCAAGCACCACGCGCTATCACTCAATGCTACCGCCAAACGCAAGCTCTAATGGGGGCGACGCGTCTCGCGTCGGGATAATGAAAGAAAAGAATACAAACTCTACTAAATAATAGCAGCATATTTCCCCGACGCGAGACGCGTCGCCCCCATTAGTGCTTGCGTTTCTTCAGAGTGTAGTTCATAACAAACAATGTGCGAGTGCAAACGTAGTCTGCACTCGCACAAAAAAATACTATATAATTCTCAACAGAATGATGCACGAACAAGCCCTGACGAGACTAATACGTGTTCATTCATGAGCAATTACTGCAGTTTCTGCTTAACCTCAATTTCCTGGAAGGTTTCAATCATGTCACCCTCCTTAATATCGTTGCAGTTGGTGAGAGAGATACCACACTCAAAGTTGGTGCTAACCTCCTTCACATCGTCCTTAAAGCGCTTCAACGCATTGATTTCGCCGGTAAAGATTACAATACCATCGCGAATGACGCGCGCCTTGTCGCTGCGCTTCACCTTGCCATCGATCACGTAGCAACCTGCCACATAACCAACCTTGCTGATGTGGTAAACCTGGCGCACCTCGATGTTGGCAGTAACCTCCTCCTTGATAACAGGCTCGAGCATACCCTCCATGGCCACCTTGACGTCCTCAATGGCATCGTAGATGACTGAGTACTGGCGGATTTCGACACCGTCGCGCTCGGCCAATTTGCGGGCCTGCTGTGACGGACGCACCTGGAAACCAATGATAATGGCCTCTGAGGCAGCTGCAAGTGTTACATCGTTCTCGCTTATCTGGCCCACACCCTTGTTGATAACCTTCACCACAATATTCTCGGTTGAAAGCTTGATAAACGAGTCGGCCAAAGCTTCGACCGAACCGTCCACGTCGGCCTTGACAATGATGTTGAGCTCGTGATATGAACCCATCTTGAGGCGTTTGCCAATCTTTTCGAGCGTGAGCACCTCACGGGTACGCAAGTCTTGCTCGCGCTGCAGTTGTTCGCGTTTGTTGGCAATTTCGCGGGCCTCCTGTTCAGTCTCCATCACGTGGAACTGGTCACCGGCCTGCGGAGCGCCATTGAAGCCGAGCAATGTGGCAGCCATTGAGGGACCGACATTGTCGATGCGCTGGCCACGCTCGTTGAAGAGGGCTTTCACACGACCATAGTTGGTACCTGCCAGCACGATGTCGCCCTGATGGAGCGTACCGTTCGACACCAAGATTGTGGCCACATAACCACGACCCTTGTCGAGCGACGACTCGATAACCGTACCCGTAGCCTTGCGGTTGGGGTTGGCCTTGAGTTCAAGCATATCTGCCTCGAGCAGCACCTTTTCGAGCAGCTCCTTCACACCCGTACCCTTCTTGGCACTGATGTCCTGGCTCTGGTACTTACCGCCCCACTCCTCAACGAGGAAGTTCATGGCAGCCAGTCCCTCCTTAATTTTGTCGGGGTTGGCGTGCGGTTTGTCCACCTTGTTGATGGCAAACACGATGGGCACATTGGCTGCAGTGGCGTGTGCAATAGCCTCCTTGGTCTGTGGCATGATGTCGTCATCGGCAGCAATGATAATGATGGCGATATCCGTTACCTGTGCACCACGGGCACGCATGGCGGTAAATGCCTCGTGACCCGGTGTGTCGAGGAAGGTGATGTGGCGACCGTTGTCGAGTGTGACATTGTAGGCACCAATGTGCTGGGTGATACCGCCAGCCTCGCCGGCAATGACATTCGACTTGCGAATGTGGTCGAGCAACGATGTCTTACCGTGGTCAACGTGACCCATAACGGTAACAATCGGTGCGCGTGGTTCGAGGTCTTCGGGGCTATCCTCCTCCTCGGCAATGGCCTCCTGCACGTCGGCGGCCACATATTCTGTTTTGAAACCGAACTCTTCGGCCACGAGGTCAATGGTTTCGGCGTCCATACGCTGGTTGATGCTCACCATGATGCCAATGCTCATGCAGGTAGCAATAACCTTTGTCACAGGCACGTCCATCATTTGTGCCAGCTCGTTGGCAGTTACAAATTCGGTGAGTTTGAGCACTTTGCTCTCGGCCTTGGCCTCGCGGCGTTCCTCCTCAGCACGCTGGTGCTGCTGTTCGCGCTTTTCCTTACGGTACTTGGCGCCCTTGCCACCCTTTTGCTTGCTGGTGAGGCGTGCCAGTGTTTCCTTTACCTGCTTGGCCACGTCCTCTTCGCTCACCTCAACCTTTTGCTGCTCCTTGGCGCGGCGGTTGCGGTTCTTGTTGGCACTCTTGCCATTGGCAGCGCCCTGTTGGTTGTTGCGGTTGTTCTGTCCGTTCTGACCGTTGGCACCCTGCTGGTTGCGCTTCTTGCCATTGTTGTTGCCATTCTGCTTGGGCTGGTTGGCAGCATTGTTCACATCGACACGTTCGCTGCCAATGCGGTTACGCTTTTTGCGCTGTCCGCCGGCCTGTGCCTGCCCGTTCTGTCCGGCAGCCCCCTGCTTGTTGTTGCGCTCGCGGCGGCGCTCCTCCTTCGACTTCTTTTTGGGTCGTGTAGTAGAGTTAATGGCACTGAGATCAATGGTGCCGAGCACCTTGGGACCAGTAATTTCAACCTGGGGGTGGAGTTTGAACACACCGTCTTCCTCCTCGCCAATGGCTTTGGCGCGCTCTTCGCGTTGTACTTTGGTGTTTTCGGTAGTGCTTTGGTTCATGTTTTGGGGGTTGGAAGTAGTTTGGTTGTTGGCATGTGCCGGCACTGCTTCCTCGGCCTCAGTCTTTTGGGCAGGGGCTGCGGGGGTGTTTGCAGCAGTGGCTGCGTTAGCCTGGGGCTTATTTATGCTTTTAGCCGGAGCTTTTGGAGCCTCGGCTTTTGTGTTGTTGGCAGATTGTGTGTTGCTCTGTGCCTTGGCGGGTTTGGCATCGAGGTCGATGTGGCCTACAATGTGTGGTCCCTTTACTTCGGGCACCACCGTTTCAACCATGGTTTCCTCGGCCTTGCGCGTTTTGGCAGAGCGTTTCTTTTCCTGACGGTCCTGCATACGTTCCTCAGCCTTGTCGCGCAGCGTTTTGTCAGCGCTGAAGGCATTCTTAAGTAGTTCGTACTGCTTGTCGTCAAGCTTTTGGTTAGGGTCGTTGCTTGCCACGGGTGCTCCTTTTTCCTTCAGGAGGTCGGTGATTGACTGCAAGCCGACGCCAAATTCTTTGATAGCTTTATTTAATCTGATACTCATGCAATAATGTTAGTAAGGTTTGCTAATGCGATTGTCTCAACATAGGTAAGTGGGCTGGCATGCCCCATAGCGGCCATAGCGCGCCGCACGGGGTGGAGTTTTCAAGGCTCTTGCCTTGTTGGCTGATTATGCTTTGCCTTAAAAAGACTCCACACCAGCTGCGTGATTATGTGCTTTAGCGTGTGTGCGCCGCCCGACTTACGCGTTGTGCATTAGCTCTCCTCGCCTGCCGGCTCTGCAGCAGGCTCGTTAGCGTCGGCCGGAGCCTCAGCAGTTGGTTGGGCAGCGGGTGCCTGGGGTGCGTCGTTCTCAAACTCGGCACGCAGAACGCGCAATACTTCGTCGACGGTAGACTCTTCGAGGTCGGCCTTTTCGATGAGCATTTCGCGGGGTGCGTTGAGCACGTCCTTGGCGGTTTCGAGACCGATGCCCTTGATGGCGTCAATCACCCACTGGTCTATTTCGTCGGCAAACTCGTCGAGGTAGATATCCTCGGTCATTTCTTCGCCCTCAACTTCACGGAACACGTCGATGGTGTACTCGGTGAGCATCGAGGCCAGCTTGATGTTCATACCACCCTTACCAATAGCCAGACTTACCTCGGCAGGACGCAGATACACCTCGGCTTTGCGCTCCTCTTCGTGCAGCACAACGTTCGACACCTGTGCGGGGTTCAAGGCACGCTGTATGAACAGGGCTGTGTTGTTGGTAAAGTTGATCACATCAATATTTTCGTTGTGCAACTCGCGCACTACACCGTGTATACGGCTGCCGCGCACACCAACACAGGCGCCCACGGGGTCGATGCGGTCGTCGTAGCTTTCAACGGCTATCTTGGCGCGTTCGCCCGGAATGCGGGCAATGCGGCAGAGGCGGATGGCGCCGTCGGCAATTTCGGGTATCTCGTTCTCGAGCAAACGACGCAAGAAATCGTTCGATGTGCGCGAGAGGTAGATTTTAGGATTGCCATTGGTGTTGTCCACACGGTCGATAACGGCTGTCACGGCATCGCCTTTGTGGAAGAAGTCGCGGGGTATTTGCTGCGATTTGGGCAGGTAAAGCTCATTCTTCTCCTCGTCCATGAGCAGCGTCTCGCTCTTCCAGGTTTGGTACACCTCGGCAGTGATAAGCTCGCCCACGCGGTCCTTATATTTATTATAGAGGGCATCGTGTTCCAGCTCGAGAATTTTGCTGGCCAAAGTTTGGCGCAGCGTCAGTATGGCACGGCGTCCGAAGTCGGCAAAATGAATCTCTTCAGACACATCTTCGCCCACCTCGTAGGTGGCATCAATCTTTTGTGCCTCGCTCAATGATATTTGCTTGTTGGGGTCTTCCACCTCGTCGTCGTTCACCACCACGCGGTTGCGGTAAATTTCGCAATCGCCCTTGTCGGGGTTTACAATCACGTCAAAGTTTTCGTCAGAGCCAAAGATTTTGGCTATCACGCTGCGGAAGCTCTCCTCGAGCACACCCACCATGGTGGTGAGGTCAATATTTTTGTTTTGCTTAAACTCAGCAAAGGTTTCTATCAAGCTTGCTGTTTCTTGTTTCTTCTTAGCCATATATTGAGCGGTATTGTGTATTGTCTTATTTATTCAACTTTCGGATTCAGCCCGTTCAAGTTAAAACCGAAACTTGAGTTATTTATATATGCGTGCGCGCGGCACGTCGGGCAGGCGTTCAAGCTTTTGTCACGAAGGTGCGCCCGCCAGAGTTCTTACTTAAAGTCGATGACGTACTTGGTGCTTTTTACTTGGTCGAAGCTGAAGGGCACTTCGCGTTCTACCAGTTTGGGGCGCTTGGCACCCTCTTCGCGCACTTTTTCCTCGATGGTGAGCGTAAAGCCCTCGGGTGTTACACCGCCCAAGGTTCCCTGCATCTTTTTGCCCTCAGTGGTGAGCACCTCGACACGCTCGCCTTGGTGAATTTCGTACTGGCGCAACACCTTGAAGGGCTGTCCTATGCCGGCGCTGCCCACTTCGAGTTCAAAGTCCTCCTGCTCGCGGTCGAGATGGCTCTCGATGTAGCGGCTGAGTTCCACGCAGTCTTCAATCCACACGCCCTCTTCGTGGTCTATCTCTACCACGATGCGGTCGTCGGTACTGATGGTGAGGTCGGTCAGGAAGTAGTCCTTACCCTCCAACCACTGTTCCACCAGACTTTTTACAAAACTTTTGTCAATCATTCGTTATGCTTTCAGATGTATTTTAACACCTGCAAGGTGGCCAATATTCCTCCTTGCCCCCTTGCCTTTGGTTATGCTTTATAGCGTGTTGTAAAAACAAGTGAGGAACTTCTTTCGAAAGCCCCTCACTCAATCTTGCTGCAAAGATACAAATATTTATGTGTGTTTGCCAATAGTTTGGCGTTATTTTTTATGGCTCTTGCTGTGGCAAGGTGGGAAATATGCTAATGCGCTAATATGTTAATGTGATAATGTGCTGTTCAAAGTTTATTTCGACAAAGTTCTTGTAATTTGCCTTCGCAAATTGACGCACAACTGTGGTCTTTCCTACCTGGTGTGCCCCCTTTATGAGCAGTGCTTTATTCGCGATGGTTTTCTTTCACGCTTCTAACTTGTTGATTATCTTGCGTTTTAGCATAGTTATTACAACTTTTTTCCAGCCTTTACACGGCTTGCTTGCAACTTTTTTCCAACTTTTCGGCCGTCAACTTGCAACTTTTTTCCAGCTGCATGATGCGGCCGCCGCCCGAGATTCTATGTTTTGATGCCGCTCATACATAGCAAAACGGGGCTGCGCGAATTACTTCGAACAGCCCGTATAATGAAAAAAACAGCTGATGCGGACAGGAAGGCCGGATAACTGTCGGCGGTAGGTGTATGATGTGGTATCAAATATCAAATAAGGCTTGAACTGCGTTGAGGGGTGTTTGAATGTGTTCCAGGCCATTCCCACATCAATTTATTCAAAATAGGCATCAATTGCTACTAACGGAATGTTCTCAAGCCACTCTTGGTCAACATAACCTTTCATTGAAATACGCAGTCCTTTCAGTCCGGCATTGTCTTTTACAAACTGTGACAAAGAACGCGCACGTACGTTTTCCTCGGCCTTCACTTCTATCGGGATAACCCGTTTGCCATTCTGAATAATAAAATCAATTTCGGCAGGGCTTTTGCTATTGCTCCAATAATAAGGCGTAAAGCCTATGGCCTTGAGCTGTTGCATTACATATTGCTCTGTAAACATTCCCTTAAACTCCGTGAACACATTGTTGCCCACAAGCATTTGGTCAATAGGAGCCTCGGCCATACATGCCAAAAGTCCGCAGTCTAACATAAATAGCTTGAATGCATCAAAATCTTCGTAAAACTTGAGCGGCATCTTGGGCTCATTAACCCGGTTTACCTTATATATAATGCCAGCATCTAAAAGCCATTGTATGGCAAGTTCAAAATCCTTAGCCCTACTACCTTTGCGAATAGCACCATAAACAAACTTTTTGTTCTCCTTTGCCAGCTGAGCGGGAAGTGAGCCCATTACTTGGCGAATTCGGACAGACTCACTTGTGGAGGTGTGTTTAGAAATGTCTCGACCATAGGCTTCCAATATTTCATGCTGCAATGTACGTACTTGTTGCAAGTCTGCATTTTTTACGAACTTGCTCACAACGCCTGGCATACCTCCCACAAAGTAGTATTGACGCAACAGTTCTACCATTTTGGGCATCATCGTCTCTATCAAAGTCCAATCCTTGGAATGCAAAATGTCTATCCAGCCCTCATGGCCCGTTGCATACAGAAATTCTTCATAATCCATCGGATACATAGACATCATATCGACCTTACCCACAGGGAATGACTCGCCCTTGCCTAAAGTAACGCCGAGCAAGGAACCTGCCACCATCACATGGTACATTGGTGCTTTTTCGCAGAAATATTTCAAACTATGTAGCCCTCTTGGCACCTCCTGTATCTCATCAAAGACAATCAAAGTGTCGCCAGGCGTGACCTTGACACCCGTAATGGCTTGCAAGGTCATCAATATGCGGTCAATATCGTAATCTAAGTCGAAGAGTTGTTTCATTCGTGGCTCGTCATCACAATTGATGTACGCCACCTTCTTGTATTCTCGTTCGCCAAAGTGTTGCATTATCCAAGTCTTGCCAACTTGCCTTGCACCAAGCAACATCAAAGGCTTTCTATCTTCGTTTTTCTTCCATTTGATTAGTTCTTTATATATCTTCCGTTTCATAATGACCTTGATTTATAAATACTTACGTCGCAAAGTTACACTTTTTCGAGGATAAAATGCGTGTATTACTACACTTTTTCGAGGATAGTTTATGTAAAATACTACACTTTTTCGAGGATAAGATATGCGGATTACTACATTTTTTCGAGGATAAAGCGCATTATCTTATTGCGGTATGGTAAAACTGTTCCGATACGATTGTCGAACACAGGACACGCTGATTGCACGGGTTTTTCGCTACACGCTTTGGTCCCACGAAAATGACGAAGTTGGCGGATTCTGTGAGCATTGCATGCTCGTTTTGCTGCTTGCTCGTTGTTGGCCAACTGCTGCTGGTGAGTTCTTAACTGCATAATCCGTGCGATCCGTGAGCCATAATATCAGAATTGTTTTATCAAGCTGCAATAAATGATATTGCATTTTTTACGAGAGCGTTTACACCAATTATGCGGGCAAAAGCTTAACTTTGCATCAATTCTTCTAACAAATAACCTTTGCCTAAGCAGATGTTCGGTAAAAGGCCTGGAGCAAATTGGCGTAATGCGTTGTTGTGAAACATGAAATGATGAACGGGCACAGCGGCTGTGCGAGCAGTATGACCCGTAATAATGCGCCATGACATACCAGCAAAATAGGAGCATAACTTTATGGTTCGTCGAATGTCTGCTTATACCGGTGTACACAGTTCTCCCCCTTATGAAGAGGCATATACTCAACATTGTGCTTGTGGTGCTTGTGCTGCTTGTGGCAGCATGCAAGGGCCATGAGGCCGACACGTTCAAGATAGGTGTGTCGCAGTGCAGCCAAGATGCGTGGCGTGAGCAGATGAACCGCGAAATGCAGCGTGAAACAATGTTTTACAACAAGAATGTAAAACTCGACATACGTTCGGCTCACGATGACAATGCACTGCAAATAAAACAGATAGACAGTTTGGTAAACGAGGACATCAACCTGCTGGTGGTGTCACCCAACGAGGCGCGCGCACTCACCCCCGTGGTGGAGCGTGTGATGCGCCGTGGCATACCAGTGATAGTGGTTGACCGCAAAACGCTCTCCGACAAATACACGGCATATATCGGGGCCGACAACCGCAGCATAGGCAAGGATATGGCCGCTTGTGTGGTGCAGGAGCTCAAGGGGCATGGCACCGTGGTGGAGCTGACTGGCCGCATGGCCGGCACAGCAGCACGCGAGCGTCATGCCGGACTGACCCACATGCTGGCACAGGCACCGGGCATAAAGGTGCTGGCCAGTGTTGAAGTGGGGTGGGAGGGGCCACGCGTGCAACAGCAGATTGACAGTTTGATTGCGGCCGGCGTTGTGCCACAAATCATTACAGCCCCCAACGATCGCACTGGCGTGAAGGTGCACCAGGCTTTGGTGGCAGCCGGCCACCCCGAGGTGAAGGTGATTGGTGTTGACGGTCTGTCGACCAAGGGTGGCGGACTTGACAATGTGGAGCAGGGTGTGCTCACAGCCACCTTTGTCTATCCCACAGGCGGTGACAAGGTAATACAAACGGCTATGCGCATATTGCGGCACGAGCCTTTCAAGCGCGACACACGGCTGCACTCGGCTGTAATCAATGCCACCACGGCACGCCTGTTCCGCATACAGAGCGACCAGGTGCACGAGAGCGAGCAGCGCATTGACCAGCTTGGCACGCAGATGGACAAATTTCTGTCGCGCTACTCCATGCAAAAGATGCTGCTCTTTGCCTGCATAGCCATTATAGTGCTGATTGGGGTCGTGATGGCCATGGGCATACGCTCGTATTATGTGACCATACGCCGCAACGAGGAACTTGACAGCCAAAAGCGCAAGCTTGAGGCGCAGCGCGACCAGTTGGTAAAAATGTCGAAGGAACTGGAGGAGACCACGCAGAGCAAGCTCACCTTCTTTACCGAGGTGTCGCACGACTTGCGCACACCGCTTACCCTCATATTGGCGCCTGTTGAGCAACTGCAGGGGGCGGACAACTTGACCGACGAGCAGCGCGGACTGCTGCAAGTGGTGCGCACCAATGCCGACATATTGCTGCGACTGGTGGGACAGACACTCGACTTCCGCAAGTTTGAGACGGGCCAGCTGAGGCTCAATGTCAAGACGGTGCAGCTGAACGAGACCCTCAAGCAGTGGTGCGACCCTTTCCGTGCCCTGGCACGTAAAAAGATGGTGCGCTACCATGTGCAGCAGGCCGATGTGCCCGATGCGGCATGGCTCGATGTGATGCTCGACGATAAAAAGATGGAGAGTGTGTTGTACAACTTGTTGTCTAACGCTTTCAAATATACGCCCGAAGGGGGTAAAATAACGGTTACGCCAAGCATAACCGATGATGCCGAACAGGGCCGGTGGCTCAGCATTGTGGTTGAGGATAGCGGACAGGGCATTGACCGCGACAAGTTGCCCCACATATTCGACCGCTTTTATCAGGCCGACGCGAGCCACGATGGTTCGGGCATAGGGCTGGCCACAGTAAAGGCTTATGTCGAACTGCATGGCGGCACGGTGAGTGCCGAGAGTATGCGTGGCAGCGGCACGCGCTTTGTGGTGCGCATACCCTGTCAGCACGATGTGGCAGCGGCTCACGTGTATGAACAACCTGACGCCATGCAACCCGACGGAACTGGTGTGGTGGCACCGCACATTGATGCCATTGCGGGCGAGGGAGTGCACACGGTGCCAAACGCGTTGGCTGCCTCGGCAGATGCCGCACAGGCGAGGGGCGATGCTGCTGAACCGCGTCCCACAGTGCTCGTGGTTGACGATAACGAGGACATACGTTCATATCTGCGCTTGCTGCTTGCGGACGGCTATGTGGTAGAGACGGCTGCCGACGGGCAGGAGGGTCTGGCCAAGGCGCGCCAACTCATACCCGATGCGGTGGTGTGTGATGTGATGATGCCTGTGATGGACGGCTGGGAGTGTTGCCGCAGATTGAAGGATGAGTGGCAAACTTCGCACATTCCGGTGATGATGCTGACGGCCTGCACCCTCGACGAGCAACGTGTGGCAGGATTTGACTGCGGTGCCGACTCTTACATAGCCAAGCCGTTCAGTCCGGATATGTTTAAGGCCCGATTGCGCAATCTTATTGATAACCGCCGCCGTTTGAAGGCTTTCTTTGGCGACAAGACATCGCTCAAGGCCTCGAACGTGAGTGAGCTTGACAAGGGTTTTGCTGCGCGATTGCGCGACATGATAGAGAAGAATATGTCGAGCGAGAATTTCTCGGTTGAGGACATGGCGGCGCAGATGGGCGTAGGGCGCACGCAACTTTATCGTAAGGTTAAGTCGCTCATGGGCTTTTCGCCGGTAGAGTTGTTGCGCATAGCACGTCTTAAAAAGGCTGCCGAATTGTTGCGCCGCACGGAGATGACTGTGGCCGAGGTGGCTTATGAGGTAGGATTCGCATCGCCCAGCTACATGGCCAAATGCTTTAAGGAGTATTTTGGTGTTAATCCTACGGAGTATAAGTAGTTATTGCTGTTCTGTAAAACATAAACGTGCGAATAGGCTCAAGCCTCAAGCGCAACCGCTAATGGGACTAACTTTCTCAAAAGAATCGTCCGCAACGCCTGTTTGTGGACATTGCGGATAGGCTCTCGATGCTATTTTGTGTTTTGCCGGGCAGCAATGGCTGCACGCATACAACGAATAAAGCCGTTGATTATAAGTGAATGTACTTAATAATCAACGGCTTTGTTACTTGTCGGGGCGACGGGATTCGAACCCACGACCCCCTGCTCCCAAAACAGGGGAAATAGGAGGCCTAAATCGTTGATATACAATAGGTTGAGCGGGTGACTGAACGTGAGTGCTCACAATATGCTCACAAAAAGGTGCTTGTGGTGCGCGTATAAGGTGCTTGTGGTGCGCGCATAAACACTACAAGCGTATGCAAAAAAACTGGCCACGTGAATGCGTGGCCAGGTGGGTGCGCCTGTCAGCCGCAGGCGGCTTGTGTCAAAGGGGAAACGTATGAAAGTAAAACCCCGGCTGATGTATGTGGTGTGGCTGTTGTGCCGCTCATTGTGGGCTGGCCGATGTGTGGCGGCGTTGTCATTGTATTTCGTAGAGGTAGGCTTGCTTGAGTGGTTGTATGCCGTTTTGGTCGATGGTGATTTCGAGGCGGGCGCAGGCGTAGCGCCGTGAGCCTATGAGGTAGGGTTGTGTGGGGTCGGGGTTGATTTGGTCGGTAAATTGTGCTTGTAGTTCGATGCGTGTGTCGATGGTGTGGGCTGTGGTGAGTAGTTGGCCTATGTTGCCGTAGGTGGCGCTGGGGGTGGTGGGGCCTTTGGTGGTGAGGGCGAAGGGGCCTTCGGGTGTGGGGAAGGTGTATGCCTTTGTGTGGAGTGTTGCGGGTATGTGTCGGGGCCCGTGGGAGGAGGTGGTGTAGGGTATGGCGATGGGGCAGAGTGAGTGGTAGTAGAATTTGAGGGTGGGGGTGTCTCTGGCTTCGTGGTAGTAGGTGTCGTTTTCGCCGTTGTACCATGCGATGTCTATGTGGTCTTTGGCTTCGGTGGTGGTGTTGGTGGTGTCGGTGTCGGGTGGGTTGATGGCGTTGTTGACGGAGTAGATGTTGCTTTTGGTGAGTATGGTGTCGGCCACGGCTATGATGGGGTAGAGGCCCTTTTCGGGTTTGTCATCTTTGAATTGCCCGTTGTTGGTTGCGATGAGTGGGCTGGTGATGAGCATGTTGGCTGGTGTGATGCGCAGTTTGGTCATTTGCTCGCGGTCGGTGGTGCGCATTAGTGGGGGGTATTGGTCTACCTCGCTGAGTATTGGTGTGTCGAATTCGTCGATGAGTATGGCGTATGTGCGGTTGGTGGGTGTGACGGTGTAGAGGTTGGGGCTTTGTTTCTTGTAGTAGGTGGTTAGTTTGTTGTAGTGGTTTAGTGCTTCTTCGTATGTGGCGGTGGGCAGTATGGTGGCGTTTTGCCATACTTCGTCGGGCAGGCGCAGCATGGGGCTGATGTCGGGGTAGTCGTAGTCGACATTGCCGTTGGCTGTGGTTTCGACTTCGGGGTCGGTTGATATGTTGATGGTGTGTGTGTCGGATACTTGTGTGATAGTGATGGGTCGGCGGTTTTCGGTGTAGTAGTCTTTGCGGGTGTACATGTCGACGTATCGTCCGCTGAAGGTGAACACGCAGCCGAGGAGGTTTTGCAGTTCATTGATGTATTCTTTCACTGTCCAGTGCGGGAGGATTTTGGCCCGTTGCAGAGTTTGCCGTGTGTTGGCTATGTAGATGGCGCGTGTGAGGGGGTTTTCGGTGTATTTGCTCCAGTTGCGAGGGGTGAAGCCGAGGCACTTGAATATGCGCGCGGTGATGTCGAGCAGGTAGGGGCAGGGTGCGAGTGTGATGTCGTCGATGCTGTCGCCGTCCAGCCCTGGTGTGGTGGTTATCATGTCCATGGGGTTGGCTATGATGTCGTCGGTGGTGCTGTATATGGGCAGACATATTGCGTCGGTTTGTCCGTAGGTGCCGTAGGCTGCTTGCCGCACGGGCGTGGTGGTACGCAGGAATTTTTGGCCGATGCAGCTGCTGAATATTTTTATTTGCGTGCGCACATCGGTTCCGCTTTTTAGTACTTCAGAGTTGGAGTATTGCACGGAGCCGAAGCCGTCCCACGCGTTGCCGAGTGGTAGCTCGTCTATATAGGTGGTGTCGTTGTTGAGTGGTGATGCTTTGAAGCCGGCTTTTAGTTGCACTTTTACTTCGGCCTCGGTGATAGAGGTGACGGTGGCGGTGCCTTCGAGCTGCAGCGGTGGTGCGATGAGCTGCATGGTGTATTGTTCGCCTATGTGGGGGTATTGCGCCAGGGCGGGGTGGTTGCGTGGTCCGAATATGGCGAGGTTAGTAGGGCAGCCCCTCAAGGGCAACTGCACCTCGAGGGTGTAGTCGCCTTGGTCGGCAAAGTAGGGGTTGACGCGTGTGAACTTGATGGTGGTGCCCTTTTTTATTTCGGCTGTTTGGTTGTTGATGATGAGTTGCATCATGGGTTGGTGAGTTTTTTGTAGTGAGTAAATTGTTGGTCGAGTCCGTCGGGTCCGCTCATTACGACGTATGCTTTGATGCCTTTTTGCAGTTGTTGGTTGAGCAGGTTAATGGCTTTGGTTTGTGCCGGTGTGGCGGTGTCAATTACTTGCAGTGAGGGTGCGTTGTTGGCAGCGGTGGCGGCAGTGGTGATGGCTTGTCCTGCGAGGCTGGCAGTGGTTTGTGGTGCAGTGATGACGCGGCTCACGTCGTCGGCGGAGAGTCGTGCCACGGTGTTGGTGCGTTGTGCGTGGTCGATGAGTTGGAGTACGGGCATGAGGTTGGGGTTGTTGACGGCCTGGTGGTTGGCCACGAACTCACCCTCGTGCACGATGCCAGCCTGCCGGCGGTACTGCTTGCCGCCTGTAAAGCCACCGAGGTAGTAGCCCTCGGCTTCGGCCTGGTGTTGTTTTTTGATGGCGGCAATCTGTATGGCACCGGCTGCGACGGCTGCTGCAGCGGCTATGGGTGCCATGATGGGGCCCACGACGGGAATGTTCACCACTGAGCCGTATGCCATGATGGCATTCATGGCGGTTTGTGCCACGGCCTGTGCCAGTTGCACCTTCATTTGCTTGCGGTTGTACTTGTTTTTGATTTTGGCGAGTTCGGCCTGCTTCTGTTCCTCAAGTTTTTTGGTACGTTTGGTGTTTTTGCCGGCAGCCTTGATTTGTGCGTCGTATTTTTTTGTTACTTCGGCCTGTTCGAGCTGGCTTTGTGCCTGGAACAGTTGCGTGGCTTGGCTCATGGTGGCCATAATCATGCTCATGGCCGCAATGCCCACCGCGGCATAGTCTTGCCATTGCGCTTTGCCGTCTTTGAGTTTTTGAGAGAGGTTGGAGAGGTTTTGCGCCAGATTGATGACGCCTTGGCTCATGGCGTCGGTGGGCTGTCCGAGGTTGGTGTCTTTATCTTTGTATTTTTCCTCTATTTCTTTTTTAGCCTTTTGATATTCCTCCTCGGTCAGAATGCTTTTTTTGTGTAGTTCCTCTGCAAATTTGAGTTCGTCAGCCTTTTGTTCGTCGGCCGATTTTTTGAACCACTCTTTGCGCGCCTGGTCAACGCGTTGCCAAAATTCCTTTTGCCGTTGCAGTTTGTCGTTATCCGTTTCGGTGTCATATTGCTGCTGGTACTTTTTGGCCTCCTCGTCTTGTCCGTAGAGTTTGCTCAGGTTGGCGCGTCGTTTGAGGTATCTGAGCCTTATCTCTGTTTTGTTGCTTTGATATTGTTTCTCGTTGGTGATGCCGTCCAGGTAGTTTTGTTTTTCGGTGTTGAGTTCGTCCTGCTCCTCGATGTCGAGTTCGTGTATGCTCCATGCGTGGTTGTTCTTTCGCACGGCCGCTGTGGCGTCTAAGCGTTTTAGTTCGAGCTTCACCCATTCGGGCGAGTTCTCGGTGTAGAGGTCTCGTTGGTCGGTGTATAGTTTTTGGTCGATATCGAGCAGTTGTGCCGAGTATTCTCGGTGGTCGATAATGCCGTTCTCGTAGTTGGCGCGTGCTATGAGCCGTTGTTGGCTGGCAGCGTCCTCCAGTGCTTTGAGTTGTGCCTTTACGGGGTCGGTGGTGTCTTTGGTGGTGTGGCCCCCGCTGTTCCCGCCGCTGTTCCCTCCGCTGTTGCTGGAGGTAGTGGTTACAGGCGTGATGGCTGGTGTGGTGGGTGTGGTTCCTCCGTTAGTTATTATTTTGGCCAGTTCGCCTTGTGCTCCGTGGCTTTTGGCGTAGTCGAATATGAATTGCTTTTCCTTTTTGTTGAGCTTGTCTTGTTGCTGCCACCAATATAGGCGCGCCTTGTTGTGTCGTTGTATGTTTTGGTCGTTGATGCGTGTTTCGTTGGTTTCGATTACGGTTGTGCGCATGGTTGGGTCGTCGGTGGCAGTATTCACATGCACTGAAGGCTGGCTCAAGTGTCCGTCCTTCTGCATCTGTCGGTCGCGGTAGGCCACAGCGTTTTGCCATGATTTGATGGCGCGGTCGATGTCGAATTGCTTCTCGGCGTTCTCCTGTATTTTTTTGAAGAGTGCTTGAGCCAGCGCCAGTTTGTCAAGTTGTTCGATATACTTGCCTATGGCCTCGGTGTTCTTTTCGACGAGTGTGCCGCTCGACGAGAGCGAGGCATGGTAGCCCGGCACGATGCTTTGCAGTTTGGCAATGGCTTTACGTCGGGAGTCGATGCTTGCCGAGTTGTCGTGAATGACGTTGGTGAGCATTTCTATTTGTGCGCGTTCGGCCTTGGCGTTGTCGGCCGAGTCCTGCTGTATGCTTTTGAGCAATTTTTGTTTCCGTCGTTGTTCATCGCTGGCCTGTGCGTTATCCTTCTTGGCCTTGGTGTTGGCTTTTGTGGCTTCGGTGTCGGAGTCGGTCATCATCAGCCATGTGCCGAGTGCTGCCACGGCTGAGAGAATGAGCGAAATGATGGCGCTGAAGCCGTTGCTTTTCACTGCCGCGTTAAATGCCGTCATGGCCGCGGTGGCGGCAGTGGTCACGGTGGTATAGGCCGCCTTTGCGGCAGAGAGTGCCGCGGTGGCGGTGGCGCATATTTTGGTCCAGTACACTTGCAGCGTGAGCGCGGTGGTGAACACCCCTATGGCCACGGCCGCGGTGGTGATAGCCTTGGCGTGTGATGCCACAAAGCTGATGGCAGTGCGTGTGGCTCCCACAAAGTTGAGCACGCCGTTGGTGGCGGCGGTGTAGATGGGGTAGAGGCGTTCACCCAGTTCTACACGCAAGTCCTTCATGCGTTTTTGCGCCTTTTCGAGTTCCGCCTGTGCTGTGTGGTTGGCCTGGTTAGCCTCGTTGGTGCATGAGGTGCCTTGGTTAAAGGCCACGGCGGCTTGCTCTTGCGCGCTTTTCACGTCAGAGAGTTTGCCGGCCAGCGTGGCGAGCGTTTGCGTGACGCCTGCGCCGCTAAGGTTCATTTCGTCAAGCAGCGGTGCGAGTTTGTCCATTCCCCCCGCCTGGTTCAGCGCGCCGAGGAACTGTAGCAGGGCGGCATTGGCATCGGTAGAGAGCAGTTCGGTGAACTGTTTCACCTCCAGCCCCGCGGCCTTGGCCATTTTTTCGGGTTCAGCAAACAGGGCCGTGAGCACGTTTTGCAAGGCTGTGGCCCCCTTCTCCACGTTCACTTGGTTCTGGTCCATGACAGAAGCCATGCCCATGAGTTGAGCCTGCGTCATGCCCGCCTGATTGCCAACACCCGCCAGTCGGTTGGTGAATTCCATTATATAGCCCTCGCTTGCCGACGAGCTTTGTGCCAGTTCGTTAATGACTGAGGCCGTCGAGAGCATGGCCTGCTTGAGTCCCATGCTCTTGTCGGTGCCAAACATTTGCGCCAGTTTGCCGATGTTCTTTACAGCGTCCTCGCCAAGGTCCTCGCCAAGTGCGGTGTTTATTTGGTCGGCAGCCTCCACAAAGTCGAGCACAGCGTCGCGGCTCTGAATGCCCAGACGCCCCGCATCGGCTGCCAGGTCGTTGAGTTTTTCTCGCGATGTGCGTGTGTCCATCTGCTTGAAGCTCTCGTTGAGCGCGTCCACCTCCTCCTTTGCCAGCCCCGTATACTTCTTCACCCCGCTCATGTGTTCGGCCATGTCGGCATACTCGTTCACGTATTCGGCCATGGCCTGCTTGAGGGCGCTGAATTTGCTCGCGATACTGTCGAACACTACGGCCACGCCCGACCACGTTTGGCCAATTTTGGTTATAAAGGAACTGCTGCTTGCCGCGTTTTGTTCTTTCTTAATCTTTTGGAGTTCCTCGTTGGCGGTTTGCAGCGAGCGTGTGAGCGCCTGCCATTGCTCCGAGCCGCGCTCCACGTTGCCGCTATTCAGCTCGCGGTTTATTTCCTTAATGGTGGCTTTAAGTTCCTTTGGCGTGGCCGAGTCGAGTGAGCGCAGCACCTTCTCCACTGTCTGAGCGCGCGAAGTGAGCCTTGTGGCTTGCGTCTCGAGGCTTTTAATCTCCTTGGCGTAGGCTTGCAGCGCCTTGCCGTCGCCGCGTTCAAAGGCCTCATGCCGTTTGAGGCGTGTCTGCTCCAGCCGGCGGTTGATGTCGTCGAGCTTGCGTTGTGCCTGCTCCGAGTTGATGGTGAGGGTTACGGTCTTGATGTCGTTGTTATTCATAAAAAAGCGTGTTACTTTTGGTGTGTGATGTTCCAAAAGTAACACGGCTTAACCGGGTGTTAAAAGACACGCGGGACGGTTAGAGGTGCTTGTCTATGTATTTCTTTCTTTTGTCGTAGTTAAAACCAAACAGCCCGGGGTATTTCTCATAGGCTCGGCTTTCAATGCTCCTATATAGCCGTTTGCGCTCCTTCTTTTGCTTTTTCTCCATCCGGTAGTTCTCCAAGAGTTCTTTCTGCTCCTCGGGAGTCAGACGGAAAGCTTTGACTATACCTGTGACGATGGCACTGAGATAAAACAAGACTATAGCTGATAAAATTATGACAAAGAGTGTGAGCATGCTGCGTAGTGTGTATATTTTTTCGCAAAGATATGGCTTTAATCACTACCGCGCAACAAACAGAGGGCTTAAAGTGCCCAAAGGTTCACCCCCTCTCGCGCTCCGTCAGCGTGTCGAAGGCACCGCCGAACTCGTCGCCCATGATGCGCGCCATGTGGTCTTTGAGCACCTCGATGCTGATGTACCACGACTTGTTGAACCACGGGCGGCGCTTCCGCGGTTCGCCAAGGTGGTGCAACTTGCGGTATGCCTTGCCAAGGAAGTGCAGGTCGCCCCCATTGCCCGGGCGGTAACCGTTGCCTACCCCGAGGTCCACATAAATGCCATACTCCAGATAGTTGAAGGCCATCACAGCCTCGCGCCCCGCTATTGATGCCGCACCCGCCTTGACCGAGCGGCGCAGCGCCCCCGTGTGGTGAATGCCCATGAGGTCGAGCCTGTCCTGCCATATCTGCACCATCTTGGCCCGCCATGCGCGCAGGTATTGCTCGCGGTCGTTGCTGTTATTACTCATGGTCGGTAGTGTTGTCGGCCCATAGGTCGGGGTTGTAGGTAAGGTCGGTTGGTTCGTCCATGCCCACCATCAGGTAGAGGCCCGTGCAGCCGTTAAGGAATATGCCGCCCAACTCGGAGCACTTTATGTTGTCGGTGTCGAGGTAGAGCATTTCGGTTTGCAGTTGCAGCGAGTCGTGCAGCATGCGTGCGGTGAATTGGCGGGCGAGTTCGCGGCAGCGGTCCATCTTGACGGCGTAGTCGGCCTGGTTGCCATACTCGTAGCGGGCGAGTATGAAGATGGTGTACACCCGCCGTTTGAACCACCCGCCGCTCTGTGCGTAGAGGCTCTCCTGGCACACGTCGGAGGTGCACACAAAGTTGGCGGTGCTCTGGTATTGCTCGAGCATGCCCTCAAGGTAGCCAAGGCCCGAACAGGTGGTGTGCTCAAACTGCCATGCGCGGGCCATGTTGTTCTGCCCGGTGAGCTGGCTCATGTAGTTGGTGAAGTCGAACATTGTAAAGTTGATAAGTTTAGGAGTTTAAGAGTTAAGAGGTCGCTTTTAAGAGTTGATAAGTTTATAAGTTGAAAGTTAAGAGGTCGCTTTTAAGAGTTGGGCAAGCAGAGGTAACCTCTTAACTTTTCAACTCCTAAACTTTTCAACTCATAAAGATTTGCATAATAAAGATATGTTTATTACCTTTGCGGTGTCTAATAACACATAGACAATGGATTTCACCGACGACAGTCTAAAGGACTGGGAGGAAACGCTGAAGCCCTTCAGGTTCCTCTTCCGCAATGAGGAAAGGCTCCTTAAATCGGGTCGCCTTACTGAGTCGGAATTTCTTGAAGACTTCTTTGATGCGGTGCTTGACGCCTGCGCCATGTTGTACGACAAGAAATGAATGCAACAGGCTGGCCTGCCTTGCCGCGTCAAGGAGCGTGCTGCAGGCGGGCGGCCTTTTGCTCGTCGGTGGGGCTGTCAGCCGGCATCAATCCATTCATGTGTCACACTTCATAAAATTTTGTAGCTATGAACGATAAAATCCGTCGCAAACTTGAGGCGAGCTATGCTGCCACCAACGACAATGACAGCGAGCTGTCGGGCCGCTTGCTCGACGAGGCCTTTGCCCTGTGCACCACTCCCGCCGAGGAGCGTGAGGCAGCGCAGTATGTGCGTGCCATGCTTGGGCGCGGGCGCAAGCGCACCGATGTGTGTGCCGCAGAGCTGCTTGGCGATGTAAGGCCCGCCCTGTCGCTGGCCTGGCTGAGCAAGCGCTACTTTAGCAAGGGCACCTCGTGGCTGCACCAGCGCATCAACGAGAACGTGGTGAACGGCAAGCCCGCCGCCTTTACCACCGAGGAACTTGGCGTGCTGTCGGCTGCATTGAACGACCTCGGGCAGCGTTTGCTTGCCGCGTCTGCCGA
>OOBJ01000648.1_pt1 | contig 26201 bp, 17 predicted proteins | sample 1671331 | NCBI WGS metagenome assembly OOBJ01 (sample SAMN06348145, study PRJEB24527) | human gut metagenome | biome: human gut; feature: ankylosing spondylitis patient; material: feces | host: Homo sapiens | place: China | collected 2015-10 | reverse complement strand
AAAGACCGGAGAAAGTGCAATAGTCAAAGTGAGAAGCCTTATATTTTTTGACATCCGCAGGAGAAGTCATTGAGCGCAGAGCTTCCGTTTGTGGCTTGGCATAATGGCCAACCACATATCGATACACATCCATAATGCCTATTGCCCTTAACGGCTCAATGTTCTGAATGGGCTTGCGAAAAAATGAAAAACAATAATCCGTCGCTTCCATATTATCTGATAATATTTTTGGATTTGACAAATTGTTCGGCTTCCAACATAAGGTCATCCTGTGTCTTGTGAACTTTGCTCTTCAACCAATCATCTATTTCCGATTGCAAAAAAGCCAATGCTTTATTTATCTTATGTACGGGTATCTGTTTGGCTGACACCCATCCATAAACCGTTTGCTTGGCCGGATGCGATGGAAGATAAGCACAAAGCTCGTCTATATCCATCCACTTTGGTGTGTCATTTGCCTGCTTATGCTGCAAGGCTTTTACTGAGGTTTGAAGCTCCTCCACTGTCTTGATAAGGTAGGACAATGCGTCTGGCATTTCCTCCAACGAATTAACTGTATATCCCATATCGTTGCGGTTTTAAGTTGATGCCGCAAAAGTATATGGATGCTTACGGGTGCTAAATAGGTGCCGGACAATCACCACTCTGCCCCTTTGTTACCACATGCAGATTTAAGTTTCATTAAGACACCTGCTCTTATGAAAGGTAACTGATGGAATAAAAACATGAGCGGAATTAGAAAAACAATAGGACTTCGGGGATATAACAAAGAAAACCCCTCAAAAAGCATGGTGCTTCATGAGGGGTAAATGGGTGGTAGACAACGTGAAGGATTACGTAAGCACTTGATGCTCAACGGTGTAAAATACCACCACAACCTTTATGCTGGCAGGTTGTCTATGTGCAATGTATTGGCGGCCTTCTCCTTTGCCGCATCTACGATGTGGGTGTAAATTTGAGTTGTTTTGACATTGGTATGCCCCATTAAAGACTTTATCGTATAAATATCTACGCCGTTTTCAAGGAGCAGCGAGGCGAAGCTGTGACGTCCGCAATGGAAAGTTACGTGCTTCTTTATGCCTGATGCCTCTATCCATTCTTTCAGCGGATGAGAGATCCAGGATATATCCGTCAAACCCTCAAAAACCAGATGTTCATCATCATCCGGCCTTTCACCGCACAGTTGTAAAGCCTGTGCAGTAACGGGCTTACAATCGAGCTTCTTTGTCTTTTGCTGTACGACCACGGCCTGCCACGTTCCTTTGCTTGTCTGCTGAATCTGTTTCCACTTCAACTGCTTAATATCACTATGCCGTAAACCTGTGAGGATAGAAAACAGGAAAGCGCGTTTCAGCACATCATCCTTGCAGGGGGTATCTACCAGCATCTGCACTTCGTTCATGCTGAGTGCGACACGAGGCTTTTCAATCTGACTAATGCCTTTTACCTTTGCGCTGATGTCAACCGTGAGATATTCATCTATAAAAGCCTGTTTCAGCCCTGCCTTGACAATGGAGAAATAGGTGGATGCCGTATTCTGTGAGATTGTACCCTTCTTGTTGCCTCCCATTGGGGCACGGAGCAGGAACATCTTAATATCCTCAAGCAGTTTTACGGAGATGGATTTGAACGGAATGGGATTCCCTTGCGAATAGATTTTCAGTAATTCGCCCACACGCATCCAATTGACGATAATCGAATTTGAACTGTTGGGATGGCGTTTGCTGATGATGCCGTTGAAGTATTTAATGAAGTCCTGTTCACTACGTTCATTCTGCGCTGCAAGTTCATTCTCCTTATCTGTATAGAGAATGGCACTATCGTACTCATGCTGACGCAACTTCCGAACATTATCGGCATAGATACAAGCCTCCTGGTCGATTGTGGAACGGCATTGAATAATTCCGTTCAAATCCCTCTTCGGCTTGTAGTTGAAATTGCCATCCGGCAGAATTCGTGCGATGGATGACTTGTCCCAAATGGGTGTGGATATAGTCCGGTTGATTGACTCCACCACACGGCTTGCTCTGTTTGAGCCGCGTTTGTACACTGGGTATGATTCGATAATCAGATACCACTCTTCCTTGTATCTTGACCTTCTGAGCTTGACGGTCACTTTAGTGTTAGGCAATGCTTTCTTCATAATGACTTGTATAATTTATCTATTTCTGTTTTTGGCACATAAACATAGTTACCGATTTGACGTGTTGGGATGGAATTACGGCGAATATGCGTAAGTACAGTACCCTCATTGATGTGAAACTTTTGAGCTATTTGTCCGATTGTATAACAGTCCTTGGGGTCAAAAGACAATGCTTCCTTTTTACGATTCCGACGCATAGGCTTCTTCTTGAAATGTTCATCCATGTATTGACGGCTAAGGCGTGTTTGCCGTTGACCTGAATTGTGCGATGGAATCATGCCCTGCCTAATCATACGATAAAGGACATCTTTGCTGATGCCGTAAATCAATACTGCTTCTTTAACGGTCAAGTATCCTTTGGTTGATGGAATCCGTCTTACCAATGCCTGCCGTATGGCCTCCTTCTCTTTTGCGACTTGTCTTTTCTTGTATGCTCTTTTGGAACAAGCAGAGCAACAATACTTTGATGCGAGTGTCGGAGGAGTGAAGATGTTACCGTATTCTTCACATACTCTTTGGATGTTGTAATTACCTCTTGGCATATCTTTCTCTTTATAAATGGTTTATGTATATTTAAGTTGTACCTTTTCGCCAAATAAGACGCGATGCAAATATGTCGCAAATAAGAGATAAAAAAGGACGTAAAAAAGGCATAGAAACCAAGAACCCCATAAACGCAAAAAGCGTGCAACTCATTGAGCTGCACGCTTTTGCTTGCGATTTAGTATGTATTTACTTATCGGAATCATTTGACTTCCTCGAATCTAAACGCTATTGTGTATCAGGCATTTACAAGCACACGTGAACGATAAGAAAATGTAAAAGAGATTGTTAGGCCAAACAAAAATAGAAATCCACAAATACGCTATTAGCGATTCTTGCTAAGTTCTTTCTCTTCCAACTTTGGCAAATTCTCTATTATGTTCTCGTCTATATCAATTAACACTAGTGATTTTCTTTTTTAGTCCTAATGCGTTTAATGACTCATTAAACATTTTCTGTCTCTCTAATGTCGATATTTTATAATGCTCCATCATAAAAGTATCAAAATCTGCAAAAGGATTAAAAGACCAATGGATGCCATCTTTCTCATATTTGGCCGCTTTACTATAATAATTATCAAATATGGTATGGAAACCAAATCTAGCAAAGGCTTGTCTATGCCATATTAGTGTGTTTATGGACATTACAACAAGCGGATGACACATTTGATTTGGTAGCTCTTTATCAATTAAATCCTTATACCAAGAGTTGATGATACCTGATATACCAGGAATGACAAGATGAGTATCTTCCAATACTAGCACTGGGTAATACGCCACTTCGTCTGGTATGTTTTTATCAAGCTCAAAAACATCATCGTCTATAAGTTTCATTTGATTAACAAGCTGCTTTACTCCCAAATCTTCAGGTTTCTTTTTCTCCTTACGCGATTTATCAGTGTTCTTGGTTGACTGATAGAGTTTTTGTTTCAACAAATCCAGCAGTTCTGTAATGTCAGATTTATCTTTTACCTCACCTTTAATTCTGATTGCTTTACACTCAAAGAGTATTATGTTATAATCTTCTCTAACATAGAAATCTGGTTGCTCGTCAATCTCTGTAGGGGCATTCAATTCTTCTACATCGTATTTAGTAGGCAAAAAGAACGACGTATGCTTTGAAAGAGCAGCAAGAGCTGCAGGTTGAAACAATCGTCGCTCAACAAATTCTTTATTATAAAATGCAAAAGCATTCTTGAATCCATCCTTTATATCAAAGAATAGACTGCTGTATAGTCTCTCTAGTAACAAGTGAAGACTATAAATCAGATATTTACCACTATCAATTCTCACCAAAGGGTGTGAACGGAAAGTTCTATAATCTACATTATTATCTCTTGATTCCGCATCTTCTGCATCATACGGTATAGTAGCCGTTATGTCTATGCAGAGATTATCCAGCACAGACTTACTTATAAGATGATCTTCATCTTTCAACTGATTATAGTCAAAGATAGGACATGCTTTTACACCACTCTTCAAATATCCCATTGATAGCGACACTAATGACATCCAAGTTTTGGAATACTCATCAATTGAATTAATCCCCATCTTTTGCATGAATACTTCATATGCATTAGCACATTTAGGGTGATTCTCTAAGAAATCCACTAGTTTCTTATAGTGTGTAATCTGACGAACAAAAGAATCACTCTGATTTTGATTAATTATATCATTCTGCACGTAGTAGTTGGCGAACAACAGTGTTGCTAAATCTAATTGACCAACATGGGAAAAAGCCATCAAATTTTCATTAAGCATCAGCACAGAACGAAACAAATCATATTCAAAATCTTCTTTTTGTCCTTCATTCTTGTACTCTTGTACGGGAATAGAAAAGGCCACTCGCATCAACTCTAATGCTGTTTTCACTGTACAATAGCATACTCTATCCAGCCCTGTTGTATTAAGATATTTAGATATTTTTTCATTTAGACCAGGAATATGTTTCTTGCTTACCTCTGAGAAAAAGGTATTATTATCGTCTGGAATAAAGGCTGCATTGCTGTAATTATTGCATAGGACATGACAGCAACGAACAATATACTCACGGCTATATTCCTTCAGTATTGTTCGCACGTCCAAATCTTTTTCCTTTGGAAATAAGTCGTGGAATTCTAGTATTTTTTGTATTGTATATTCCATTTTCATTATGAATTAGCGAGACGGACTCCTATTTCAAATCCGTTTCTGACATCATTCTTTATATGTTCTTTTTCCATATAAGTTTGCCAAGCACTTAAACCTGCCCAGTCGGGCCAAATTGTTGTCATAATACCTGCTATTTGATTTGCATAATATCTTATATCGTCTTTAATTTCTTCTGATACCGAACATCGTTCTATTCTATATGGCAGGTTATTCACCCACTCTTCTAACTTGACATGTGCTTCTTTACTTATCCCCTTATTCAATAAGACATCTCTTATAATACGAAGATATGTATGAGTACTCTCATCAAAGACATAAGACACCTTACTTATTATGTCTTTAATTATGGTTTGATTAACTTTTGAACCTTGCTTGGTAGCCGTATAGATTAAAGCCTGACCAGCATCACGGACTAATGAACTAGATTCTGAGAATATTGCTTTATTCACGTAACTTTTGATAGTAGTCTTGTTCCATATGCCCCAATAAACAAGGTGAGTCATAATTGTTAATACTGGATATCCGTGTTTACGGTATCGTTCAATTACGTTTTTAAAAGACAGCCAGATATCATTCTCTTTTGACGGAAGACCCTCTACTTGGCTATAATAGTTCAAATAGGAGAAAATCCTCTCTACATGAGAGCGAAAGCCTCCAAAGAAACTGTCTGAATCATCCTTTTTGAATGCATCTTCATTTTCTGTAAGAATTTTTATTACTTTGTTCAAGAATAGCGAGTGTTGTTCCTCTGTAAAACGAGGGAAGCCTATTTGAAGACGGAATAATTTATTCGAGATTTTATCTATGAAGGCAGAAGAATTCTCATTTGTGAAGTCTGTAGCCAAAAACGAATCTAACTCAGAAGCCGCTATGGATTTCATCGTATTTTCCTCTGCAGGAAACTCATAAAAAGATTCTAATTTGTCATCAGATAAAGGCGGTATTGTTCTCCATACATTAATGCACGTATCTAAAACAGAAGAAGTTAAATCATCTTTCTTTGTCCGTTTTAAAATTCTGAGTCTTTTGTAAGCTGCTTGTTGCTCTTTAATTACATCAGACGATAAACCTGTCATGGCGATGTTACCAGCCTCTATAGAATAATCAATTTCATCTTTCAACAAATTGGGCATTTTAAAATCTTCTTCTCTAACGCCTGATTGCAAAATTGGTTGTTCCAAAGCTTCTTTCTGGCAGCGTTTCAACGATTCTCCAGACAAATTGTCGTATAAAGTTTGGACTTGTTTTCCATCATACTTTCGTGAATGTTGACGATATACGATACAAAGCGCATTAAATACACGTTCCATTCTTTCCTGCGTAAGCAAAACTGAAAGTTTTACCAGTATGGGCAACAGACAAGTCAAAACTCGTTTCTGTAGGATTCTTCCTGCATACCGGTCAAGACCTATTTCGCAAGATGCAATCGACTTGTCAAAAAACGCACAAGCATCTTCTCGCCTAATATGCAATAATGTTTCACGGTTTAATGCATTTATAGTTTTTGTCTCACAACATCTAACGATCCATTGTAGTGCATACTTCGGATAATAACGCATTAATCGCTCTATCATAAAAGTCTTAGTCTCAACTTCCGAAGAAAAACCTACAGGCATACCAAATGGGAATCCTAACTTTTCATATAGTCGGAAATAACGAATCGCCCCATAATAATCTCCTCTAAATCCACTTCCTCCAAAATTCCATTGTTGACCAGTGTCTAATAGATTGAAACCATGTGTTATTTGGTGATGCGATGGTTTGTTTTCTTCTTTAACAATCATGTCGCGACAAGTTCTCGCAATCTCAGCAAAGTCGAAATCTGGGTTAGATTTATACATGGAATACATATAATCCATCCTCCATAGGAAGAGTTCTATGGCAGAGCGAACAGAAGACAACTGTGCGGAGTACTTTGATGTTAGAATATTCCTTTTCACTGACTTCAATAAGTCACGAAGCATTACTTGGGATTCTCGCAACTGCCCCATCTCTATCAGCATCCCGGCTTTCCACAAGTGGCCTTGATAATCAAATGAGCGGAGGTTCCAGTCATCAACAACTTGTTGAACGTTGGAATAATTCAATGTCGAGATGGCATATAGACATTTTATATAATTCAACTGCCGTTTATGCTCGTAAGTGAGCTGAGAAATGTGAGTCTCAATGTTTTCTAACAGATGAACATAATCATCATCTGCACCTTTGAAACGATAGGTGTTGAGAAGAGAAAGCTTTAATCCCAATAGCTTCTGATATGTAGAATTATCCAAACCATTTGCATCTTCTGAAGGCAATTGTTCTAAAGCTTGTAAATACCATTCCATATCTGGAGATGCCAATGCTGTTTCAATACGCCAATTTACTTCGAACAAGAAATTTACCTGCTTTATAACATCATTAGCACACTTCGCATATATGTTGGTCCAAAAAGGTATATATTCCTTTGTGTCGGAAAATTCACTCATATGAGATGCTGGCAATACAATCCAGCCTGGATACGATTCGCGTATCATCTTCATTTCCTTTATAAGAGCATCGACGTCGTAGTTTTCTCCGATGTGTATTGATGTATGGGCATTTTTTAACTCTCCCGACCAATCCGTTTTATATTTCTTACCTATATACATAAAGAAAAAATCCAACGCTTCCGAGAAACCACTAACTTTTTTTATGTCTGCAAGGTTGATGACATCGATTCCAAGGTCGTGCGATAGATGAATATTAGAATCGTGCATTTGGTTATTATACGTGATCTGATACACAGGAGAGGCCTGTTCTCCCATAACATCACGCAACCAGCCTATCCAACTGAGAAAATTTGGATCATCACCAGAGAATCCAATAAGGCAAAGAACATTTTCTATTAGAGACTGTCGCACTGTATTTACGAATTCTGGAAATCGTTGTGGATAAGTGCGATAGTCTTCTTCGGTTATAATAAATGGACGTATATCGGGAAAACTGCCATGCAACTTAATCAACCTTGGATGAGGCGTGTACAATAATGTTTCCTTATTTGTTACCTTGTAGTAATACCTATCAGCTTCTATGAAAGCCTTTTCTAACAGTGTGTCATAATTTGTAGTAAAAACATCAGACCATGGCAATTTCATTAGTTCGATATGCAAGCGTCCCGGATATACACGCTCATCAGGCAGAGAATTTTGAATCAAAGATTCTAGCTCCCCTCTTCCTTTGGATGCCTCCACTTGAGATGCCAACCTAAGAACATTCTTATATCTTACATTCTTATCGTCTGGCTTTTCTCCATATAGAGTCTCATAGAAGTCATCTGCAAGCTCGAACCAATCTTTCATATGAATGGCATCATCCATTTCGGCATTCTTGCTAAAGCCTGCACCTACTAAACAAGAAGCCTTTCCCTCATGTAAGTTCATACGTATAGCATTCAACTTCATTTTAAGGGAAGGATTCAACTCTTTATATAATTCATTGTATCTATTTTGTTTCATGTTCGTTCTGTTTTTACTATACCGACTAGTATTAGCTGTACAAGTTTTACTCTAATTGAACATAATGTCAATGTTATTTGCAGATTGCTGTTATTTGTGATTCTTGCCAAGTACTTTCTCTTCCAACTGAGGCAGATGGTCTATGATGTTCGCGTCAATTTCGATTGTATATGTGCCCGCTGTGTTGCGCAGTGTCTTTTGAATGCTTAAAGGTTCGGTGTTGCTAAACCAGGCATAAAACAGATTGAGAGCAAACAGAGCCGTGGTCTTCGGATCAATTCCGTATTGGTTTGCTATATTCCAGCAGAAGTTCTTTAGATCGGCTTGCTTCAGTCCCTTCTTCTTGCTGATGGAAAGGACTTCCATTCGGGTAACACCATTGAGTTCAACAAGAAGTTTGACAGCTTCCTCTATCTGATACAATTCCTCATCCGTGAAACCATGAGGCATGAGCGTATAGCGGGTATATTTGAGGACGGCTTCAAGTTTCCTTGCTTCGCGAGCGACTTTTGCTTCATTCATTTGCTTGCGGTCAATTTGCACTTGATTGATGAATACCTCCAACTCGTCATGTGCCTTTTGGATGTCACGCTTCAACTGCAACTTTTCCAATGCCTCAGGAGTAACGGATACTTCTTCTGGATTATGTGATTCTACATTGCTTTCTCTCTTGTGAGTGTCATCAGCAATAGGTGCAGCATCCTTTGTGTTGTTGATAGTTGCCGTCTTCTCTTGTGCTTTCTTCTGTATATGGCCAAGGTTCTGAGCGATGTGCTCCTCCATCTCTTCGCGGTCTGCTATGTTGTTCCATTCCTTGCGATGAGACTTGAAGAAAGCATAGAATCCCTTCTTGATGCCATGACAGACAAGCACAAATAGAGCGTAATAGCCAACGAATATCGGTATTGTGAGCAGAAAGCACACAAAGTCATTATTTCCACCCACTATCCACTGAGCAGTTTTGTAAGCCGCAATGACGTAAGTAATGATGAGAATGCCAAGGAACCTCTTGTCAAAGTTTCTGGCAACCCCTTCCTTCCGATGGGGTATAGGGAAAATAACAATCTCCATACTTTTACAGGTCTTTGATTTGCTTTTGGGCAACTTCAATGGCTTGCGAACTGAGTTCTTGCTCGCCATCCACTGCATCAAGCACTTTGTCAGCCAGCCAGAGGGTCAGCATTTCGTTCTCATCCTGATGGAAGTACTCTGCAAGTTTTATAACTTGTTCGCGCTTAGCACGCCTATCGCCACGTTCAATCTTACTGAACATCGGGGTGTCTATCTCCAATAGTGCAGCCAACTGGCGTTGCAGTACGCCATTCTCATCTCTTAGTTCTCTAATCTTTTTTCCGAATAACATATCTATGTCTATTTTTCTTCTTTAGCAAATTACCAGCAAGTTACCGGCAAGTTAAACATATTCTCAATTACCATTGATTATCAACATGTTAGCGAAATACTATTCCGCTTTTGGCACGTCTCAGCAAGTTACCAGCAAGTTACCGGCAAGTTAAATCTATGCCCAGATGGGAATATACTTCATATATCGAGGGGCAGTATTTGGATCAAGTACTTTTATCAAGTTCTTTCCTATCGCTTCCTTGATTAATCTAGAAGAACTACTGGATGATGTTTCAGGAATACCAAACCTGTCTCTCAGCGACTTGTTTGTCAAAGCATCACCTTGTATATACATAAGGCAAGCATGGAGATAACATGACCACAACTTATCTTCCATCGGGATATTGCTAAACTCCATCTCTGAGAAGAGAGCGACCTTTGTGCTGTCTTGGAACACTTCGATGCGAGGAGCAGGGAGGTATTGGGCTTCACAAGCCAACACCATTCTGTCCCAACCACGGCCGAGTTCCTCACACATCTTTAATCGTCGCATGAGTGATGCAAGCTTTTCGTTTCGTGACTTCGGAGGATTATCAATGATACGAAGCACATCTACTAAGGGTGTACCAGGATTCGTCACTTCAATACGATTGTCAAATATCTCCACTACAGGAGCTGCCCCAGTAATATATAGGTCCTGGTGAATGAGGCTATTCGCAATGGCTTCTCTTACAGCTGGCAGAGGGAACTTGCTTTTTGTTGACAGTTGAACTGCATTAACATCCTCATTGCTTGGCAGCAAGGCATTCACATAGCGCACGATATTTTCAAAGCAAATAGCATAGCCTTGATTAAAAGGCTCCTCTTTTTGAATCAACAGACGGTTGATGCCCTTATACTTCACCACACGCATAGCCTTTCGGCCTAACCGAGCAAACTCATTCAAGTCCTTGGCAAACAATATGGCGCCAAGATTGGTAATGCTATATAATCCATTGTCCTGCTTCTGGATGATGCCATCCTCGTTCAGATAATGCGCTACAGCATCCTTTTCTGCTGGCTGGGGTATTTTCAGCAGGGTAAAATAGGCATCCACCTGAAGCAGTCTGATGATGTCCTCATATCTTTGGTCAGTCTTGACGCATACATCCTCAAACTGGGCATGGCGCAATTTGTCCCATAGCTGAGCTCGGAACACGGGGAACTCATGCAACTTCTTCGTGTAGCTACCACTCCGTATGTAGTCAACCTTCTGGAAGCTTACAGGCTCATTTAGAGCCTTATGAATACGAATCAGTTCAACATGCTTGCCATCAATCTCAGCATCATAGTATTCAAAATCCGCATTCTTGGAGAGCATATAGCGAAGCCAATTCTCTAACTCCTGCTCGCCTTTCTTTTCCATCTGTAACCGCACCTTTGTACCAATTATCTCATGCGTAGTATCATCTACTCCCCAAATCATATAGGCATAATCGCGGTCGTTCAATGTAGCGGTATTGGCAAGGGCACTTATGTCCTCGCCAATCATATTCGGCTCACAGTTGTTATGTTTGAACTCAACCCACCCTACTTCCTTGGGCAGTTTGCAGAGTTCTTTTATCAGTATGTCAATGTTTCCTATCATATTATTATCGTATTATTACTTATAGTTCGATTCCAAGACAAGTACTTCAAATTCTAAAATCCTTCCACTCACACCGCACATTCTCTTGTGGGTACTCACGGAACAGGTATTGTTGTAGTTCGAGTTGGGTCATTCACTTTCGTTATTTTAAGAATAATGTTTCACCTATGCTCCTTTGATAATCTATAGCATTAGTTGGCTTTCCTAATCCATGATCTGGGTCAGGAACGTATATACTTTTATCTTGTTTCAATCTTTCCAAGAACTTTCTCACTTTCATATCAAGAGTAGTACAATCAAGCACATATTTATCGGCTATGATAATTGTATGCTCTCTTGCACGGCTTGTTGCTACATTGAACAGGTGAGGTTCAAGAGTTCTTATGTACGAATAATCAGGAACAAAAAATATGGTTATATCAGTTGTTAAACCTTGTACTCTTGCCACTGTATCAACAAGAAGATTCTTTCTCGTTCCTACCTTTTGAGTTATAGCCATCTGTAATGCACGAGTCGTTTTCTTCATGCACGTCAGAACTGCAATCTCTTTATCTTTATTGTCGTTAATGATATTTGCAACAATGAAAGATGCCATGTATGTAGCGAATTGAGGTGTACTATCTCCAGAAGGCATATCTGTGAGCACCAATGTAGGGCCACCATCTTTACTAAGAATCTTACACATTGATGGTAGTTCATTGTATTCTGGTGGTTCTTTTGCTACAAGTGAATCATTGTAGAAAACACCAGTGTAGTTAGCTGCTCTTTGTCCGAATCTGTAAGTTTTGGTCAACTGATAGATTGGTGACGTGCTGTTATCTGCAAGTAATTTTAGTCCTTCAACCAAATGTTTATATCCACATATTTTAATTCGATCACCATTTAGAATAACAATAGGAGAGAGCTGATGAATATCACCAACCCATAGATTCCTTTTGCCAATCTTACGACTTGCCGCAAACATTGGAAGTATTGCCTGACTCGCCTCGTCCATAATGACGTAATCAAATGGTTGTTCAACAGAGAGTTCTGCTGCATATCCACTTGTTATATAATATGTTGACATTACAAGGCATCCTGGCATTGGAGCAATAGACTTAATTGTTTCAAGTTTACCAAGCTCACGGATTTCATCCATCGAAATGTTTGTCTTGAAGATCTTATGCTCTTCTAATAATGATTCTACTGCGGGCTTCTCCGCAATTTCCATTAGAGCACGGTTAGTAAGGGCAGTAACTAATACAGAATGCCCCTCTGCACATAGTCTTGCACAAAGTTCTGCAATCATATATGTCTTGCCAGTTCCAGGAGGACCTTCCAAGATCATTGTGTCCGTCAATGTCATTTGTGAATACACAAAGCCGGAAACATTATCTTGCTTTATAAGGATTGGCTCCCAATCTTTTGTCTGGTAGTTGGCATCAAGTACAGAAGCAACTCCTTTGCTATATTTATCCTCTACAACCTTTTGTAAGTTCATTACATAGTCAATAGGAGGACGTTGTGGAGCAAAGGTCAATACGATATTTGGTGTCTCTTTGATATAATTTGCAAAATCAACACTTACCTTTGAGAAACCTACTAATGAATATCGAGGATCATTGGCTGGAGAATGCCAAATACACATGCATTCGGTAGAATTGTATCGTGCTTTATACAGATCACGATATGTCTTATCTCCCCAATTACGGTAATCTTGTAATTCTGGTGGAAGAACCATACATACAAGGAAATCTCCCTTTCTCGGTAATGCACGCGAAATAGGGAATTTCATTATCATTTCTCCATCCTTAAAAGAAATGAACTGAGCCACATACATCTCCTGGCTTGTTTTAAGCAAGGAGATGGCTGTGGTTAAGTATGTCTTTTTGAACTCCTCTGTTTCTGCTTTAAGCTCATCTTCGAGGAATTGCCAATGTTTTTTTCTATCGATATTCATTATTCAGTTAATCAATAAATGATGTACCAACGGATGGCGCCTGTGTATCATTTGCAGGTGCATCGAATATGTCTCGTGCGTTACCTTCATTAACAGCTTCCATTGCAAGAGAATATCCAACAGTACTTCTTACAAGAGGTATGTTCCTTCCATAATTGTACATGTTAGCAATTTGAGGAATGTTTTGATCACACACCTCTTTAATTGATGTAATGCACTTGCCAAGTTGCTCAGGAACATAGTCAAATGGGAGAGGATCCTTGAAGCCCTTTGGCATGTTATTACCAAAGTCAAAACTCAATGTTGAATACTGCTTACCAACTGCGGCCAATGTGAGCAATGCAGCTCTGTTCTCGTTTGACATGTCATTGCTGATTGAAATGTTGAAATTGCGAACAGGAAGAGCGTACAAAGGAATACACTGCAAACCTGTTACAGTGAGGACAAACAGCATAGAACCCTTCTGAGAAAGCAGTTGCCAGTCATACCAGTTAAGGTCAAAGTATCTGTACTGAGGACCTTTGTAACTGTGTACAACAATAGGAATCATCTTTCCATGACGGTCGGAAATACCATAGAGCTGGCTATATGAATGTCGTGCAATTTTCTCTTTGTCAAATTGCAAGCCCAAATCATATTTTTCATCCAATTCTCTGAAATACTTAACCACAGCACCTTTGGCTTCTTCAACATAGCGTTCAATCTCCTCCAGTGAAAGACCTGCATATTGAACCTGATCAGCTCTTACAATATGAGTGTGACCTTCGAAGTCAACAACTTCTTCAATGTCATGGGTCTTAGGTACGATGACAATATCAGTAGAATCTTCACCTCCAACAGGTGTCTCGTCACCTCCTGCAGATGCTTGCTCACTTGCAAATTTGTTGATAATATCTTTTACTTGGTCAAGTTTATCAGGTGGACAGTTCTTTAAGACTGCATTTAGATTTTTCAAATCTTCGACAGGTGTTTCAACAAGGAAATCCTTAACCGCCCTGATTTTCTCGTCTCCCTGTTGTACGATTGCACCAACGAGATCCATAGTGTCACCTTCTCCCAAAGACCACACGATAAGCGAGTTCTTTGTCTCCTTGAAGTATTCCATAATATCTTCAAGTCCAGTGACATTATTACAGAGTTTACCAATGGTAAACACAAGAGAACGGAAATCGTTATCTTGTTTATTACCATCATACTCTCTAATCTTAGTATCAATAAACTCACCTATTTCAGCAAGAGTAATAGGCTCTGTCTCTAAGTATGAAGCATATTGTGAGTCGAGTGTGAACAAAGACTCTCTAAAGTCATGATTAACATGACAATTAGTAGCGGCAATGTCCTTAATCTCTGGCGGAATATTGTCATCTCTTCTAACGTCCTGGAACTTACAGAAATTATTGTTTTGATTGAGCCATATTCCTATACCAGAATCTTTGTCTGTTATAATGCTCCAATACTTCTTGCCCTTATAACTATGCAGGAATTCGATCAAAGAATCAATCCAGTGCGTTAATTCTGCGTCACTACAGCTTGCAAACGCGCTATTCAAACCTTTGAAAGCCTGTAAGTTTACAGTATTTGCTATTCTATTGCATGTATATTTAATGTAGAACTCTTGTGCAAAGCCCCAGTTGAATCCTGAATGATTCTCAACATATTTTGCATCCCCAAACGTATGGTCTGATATGGTTTTTGCAAAATTATAGAGTTTCTTCTCTTCTGGTTCACCGTTTTCTTGACGAACAAGAATAGATATAGTATGACGTGCAATAGCTTCTTTAGTGCTATCGTTCGTTTCGTCAAATCTCTTTTTTGTATATTCGTATATATCCTTTATTGATAGTGGATTCTGCTGCTCGTAGCCCTTTATCGTTCTATGGATTAACTGATGACGATATACATCGACAGGGCTAAATGGATTATATACAACATTCGCCAAATCTTTGAACTCTTCAGGAATGTCATTGTCATAACGTAACTCTGAAAGCTTCTTCAGGTTCAACTGTTGATTTGGGAAAACAGCCTGTTCTTTAATCAAATCGCCATGAGAATGATCGCGATAGAATTGGATGTATTTATCCAACCATGACAATGTTTCGTCATTTGTCTTTGCTGTAGTAAAGAATGAAGAAGCAACATTTGCTACAGTACTCTTAGAAGATATACCTGTATAGCTATTGCTGAACCAATAATTATCGGACTCTTTCCACAAATCAAGTTCTGTTGTCTCAACAAGTGAGTATTGACTCATAGCCCTGTATGCCGAACAGAAATCATAAATAGATTTTCTGTTATTAAGCACAGTTGCATCTGTGGTATTTGGGTATAATGCCAATATGCTATATGCGACCTTTGAACGTACGTCAAGATAAGACCCGTTCTTATATATATTGGTTCCATTTTTCACATATTCATTCAACTTGTCAATCATCTCTTTCAAACTGAAAGAGCGAAGCGTATTACCAAAAACAGTAGCTTCAACATCAGCATCCATCAACACGTGTTGTACAGTTGCGTTGTCTTGGTTTACTGAGTTATAGATGTCTTTGAGTATTGCAGGAATACGTGAGGTATGGTCAGAATACAATTCCTTCAATAATTTAAAGTCGCCACGCTGATTAGGAATAATGGCATAATTGTCGAACTCATTGAGCATATTTTGATCAACGAGGAACTTGTAAACCTTATTCAGCCATGTAATTGTATCTTCGTGTGTTTTGCCTATCTTTGAAGCAAGAGCACTTAAAGTCTGAAGATCTGATAAGTCTTTGAGAAAATCTTCTTTCTCATACTTTAATTTAGTACCCCATGCCTCATATTCAGGACGAACTACATCAAGCCATCCATGAAGATGTTTGAGCGCAGGCAGAACACCACGACCAATGTATTGACCATGTAACAAGTTGTAGAAAGTTTCATTAACCTCCTTTGTCGATGTAGGTGTGAATGAAGGAACTGACAGATTCACCAGTAAATCTGTTCCGTTGTCTGTTTCCACAAGTCTTTCCTGAAGCAGTTGTCTTCTCCAGTTTGCTTGCAGATTTTTAATCCAAGGTGCAGCTACGCTTTCGCTGTATTCTTCTGAAGATTTTGGGATTCGAGAAGATGCTAACAAATATCTGTTGGTTGCATTCTTTGAAATCAACCATTCATTAAACTTCAAAACTGCATGAACAGCCTTGTCAACTATATTTCTGTTCGAAACACAGTTTGGATGATCTGCACTATTTAGAAGGAGTCCATTTCGTCTCTCTGTAGGATTGAACTCAAATCCATTAAGAGTGTAAGGGAAATAGAATTTTTCTGAACCAATCAGAGGGAAATCACGATACAAGACAGGCTGTTTGCTGTCTCGTTTGATAATATTGTAGATACCATTCTCTGTTATGTTTACTTCTGTTGTAAGAGCTACCTCATCAGTTATGTAACTCAGATATTTCTTTGTAATATCATCGATTTTTACTACTGACAACTGAACACTATCCCCAAGAGACTTTGATTCGCAGGTGTAAACCACATTAGTGCCTTTTACACGATCAATTACACGTACTTGCTTAATCTTTTTGGATTGAGTAACCAACGTAATTGGCATTGTATTTATCAGATCTTCAAGACCGGCAACAGCAGATTCCTGTTTCTCCTGTGTGGTTAAATGATATGTGAATACAGTATCAAATGACTGTTCTGTTCGATTCTGTTCATAATTGTTGACAACCTCATAAGCAGTTTCGATATGACGAAGCTCTTCAAGGGTCGTTTCTATTCTTGGAAGCAGATCTTCTGAACGATAACCACTTCTATCAAGTACAATTTTGAAGCGTCTATCAATACCCATATATCTAACAATACCCTCTACATCAATGATGTCAGATAACAAGTGGGTACAGATAAATCCAGTACCAAACTTACCAGTCTGCCCTTCAAGATTCTGTGAATCCTTAGAACTTACTTGCTGAACAAGTCCGGTAATATTCTTTGTGCTGAAACAATCTCCATTGTGTCGGAACTTCAGTGTGTCTTGTGATACAAGCTCTATTTCTACAGACACTTTTCCAAAACGGTTTGGAACGTCTTTAGCATTCTGCAAAAGCTCCCATACCCAACGCTTAGCGGAAGCAGATGGGTCTTCTCTAATCTGAGACAGGAGTTGCAAGATTTTATCGGCGGTGAGCTTATAATTGTTATAAGCAATCTCGTCATCTACAGTCATTGGCTTGTTAATATCCATTTTGTAGTTGTTTATAGTTTAAATATTGTTTTCAATTCTTCTAAAGTCATGTATGTGTCTCGTTCAGATACTCGTACATCATGAAATGGGAATATGCTCTTAGCAAGATGGCCTAACTATGTACTAATAAAGTTCCTCATACCTTCTCGTCTCCCTAAACGTAATTACAGGAGTTACCTTCTTCAACGTTTCTCCATCGACTACACTATCGTATGGGAAGCTAGTTGCCAGTTCCGGCTTCAGCCAATCGTTATTCCACAATGGGTCAACGGCTTTGCCTGCTGCCAACTGGCAGAGGCGAAGGGTATATGGTGATGTTCCATTCTTCTTGTCTTGTGTATAGGTCATGTTCTGAAGCCAAAGTTGATTGTAGTCAGAGTTGGGCTGATTACAGAGTTTGTTATAGACGAGGTCGATGATGGATTGCTTTTCTGACATATCCTTAAGCGAGTCAATCATGCGACTGATAATTCGGAGGGCATAATGGGCACACCCGACATTTTCAAGAGCAATCTGAATACAGATGGCAGACATAGCGCGAACACTTCCACCGGGAATGTAATATGGTTTCTGCGCTTTCTTTCGATCTGTTTTTACAAGATGACCATCATCGCTTAAATCAACATCACCCCATAATACACTTTCTGTTTCCTTTTTCTTATCTTGCGGATGGAGCCATTCTTCTAGGCGTTTATCAATATCTGACAGCATTGTCTTTATTGAACCACTATCTGAATATTGACGAGCAAACATTAAGATAAAGAGTAAATGCTTTTCGTAGCTGTCAAAATCAACGCCTTTCTTGTTGAAGATAGGAGTGTTGTAGATGTAAGCCAGCTTGTCAGACTTGACAGCATCAGTCACAATGCTGTCGCTAATTTTGGTCTTCTGACTATTCATGCGGAAGTTCAGTCGCTCCAAGACCTGCTGCAGGATGTAGGAGATGTCTTCGAGCGCTTCACGGTTGCTACAGAAAATACGGTAATCATCACGATAACGGATAATCTCGTATGGAGGAAAGGTTTTGCCTTGTTCCTCGTACTCCTTTGCTTTTGCTTGCAATGCCTCATGTAGCAGAAGGTCGGAATATCCAAGTACGATCTCGCCTACAAAATCGAAAATGGAACTACCTTGAGGAATGCCTATGTTGCGCCCCTGTTGGAATGCACACAAATATTTCTGTATATTTTTGGCAATTGTGCTTTCACCTTCGGTTTCGAGAGATGTTCCTTTCAGAGTGAATGCCCAATCGAAAGTCTGTGGATTGACAGAACCATAGCAGTTGGTGATATCCGTCACAAACATATAGCGATATTCCAGCGATAATTCAATAGAACGTTGTTCCATACTGTTCCACCAATTGTTGATAGTCGTTGCCTTATGGAATGGTTCTTTCTCGTTAGGGATGACTGGAATAGCACAAGAAGTTATATGAGAGACATTGAACTTCTCAAACAAATCTTTTATTACTTGCCAGTTGCTTTCGCAACAAACCTCTCGCACAAGGAAGTAATAGAGGAAAGGATTGGCTAGGATGATAGGACGAACGGCATAGCGTCCATCCTTGTTGAGCAAGATATCAAGATTAACATCTGAGAGAGAGTCTGGAGAAACACCTTTTTGTAGGCATTCTTCATAAGGAATGGTCCTTACCTTCTCACGGACATACTTCAGAACTTCATCAAACGTAAAGTACTCTGGTAGTTCAAATCCATGATATTGCTCAGATTTCATGAAGAAGTCCATCGCTTCATCATGATTCAAGGATAATATATTTCTAGCGGCTTTGCTCATATAGGTGTCATCAGCGATTATTCATCTGTAGAATTGTCAAATTTTGACCATAAAGATAGTCATAAAATTCGGAACACAAACAAAAACACCTAAGAATCTTCGTTTTTTGTTGCATTTTAACCATTGAGAGCGACTTGCAGGTACAATTTGTTGCAAATCGCTCTAACTTATTTGCTTTGTGTGCCTCAATAAGATCGTCCTTTCTTCTTTGTTACAGATTCCAGTCCAAGTTTCTTCGTACCATCCCAATTTGTAAGTTGGTCAGCACAGCCATTGGAGCCACCAAGTGAAGTGTAGGTTTCTGCACTACATGACATATAATCAACGAAAGAGATAAAGTTGTCTATGACAGATGGTTTGTAGGTCACATCCCGTTCTGCAAATAGATGTGTCCAGCTAGTGACGCACTCTACATTGAATTTTGAGCAATCACGCCATGACACACCACTAAGGAAGTTGTTGACAGCCGAGGTAATACCTTCCTTTGCACCAAGGTTCAATTCCATCTTATGGGCAACAGCCATGATACCGTAGTAGATGGATGGAGCCTCTTTGTCGTTGAAGTTCGTTCTATTTGAAAGGGCGAATGCTCTGAGGGCAGCACGTCCTTCTGTGATGAAACGATTGAGAATGTTCTGGTATCGATCTTGTTTCTCTGCAGCAAGTCGAGCCTCGCGCTCTTTGCGCTCCTTTACCTTTCTTGCAGCCTCGTTGTACTCTGGTTCATTCCAAAGGACATTCCATTTTCCAAGAAGGTTCTGGTAAGTTGAACGAAGCGAGTGCAGTTCACTCTCAGCCTTGTCTGCACGAGCGGTTTCAGCATTCTTGGCGTTGCGCAATCTCTCTACGGCGCTCTCATCGATGAGTGTCAAGCGGTATTTGAGTCCATTCACTTCTTCTGTGAGGGTGGTTACTTTAGCGCGAAGTCCTCGGATTTCAACATCCTTTGATGAGATGGTTCCTTCCTTGTTCTTCAACTCATTGGAAAGGTTCTTGTTCGTGTCCCATGACATACGGAATTGTTGTCCCAAGATTTCCGCAGTTGGTTCACTCTTCCATTTCAATCCCGCTGCTTTGATAAAGGCAGCGATGGTTTCCTTGACACCAGCATCATACGACTCTTTGAACTTCGCAGCTTCCTCCTTCTTGTACTTGCCGGGCTGGAAGATCTTGGCAAGGAAACCAGATTGAGCAGTCTTCAAATCCTTCAAGGCTTCCTCTTTTTGTTGAGTAGCAATAGATGTTTCTGCTTCAATCTCTGCTTTCAGCTTCTCTGCCTCTGCTATAGCCTGTCTCGCCTGACGTTCAGCTTCCAGCACAACCTTGCTCTTGTGTCTGCGTCCCCGTTTCTCCTCCTCTGAGAGTTCTTGGTATGGGATGCCTCGCTCCAAACCATATTTCTTTCCCACCTCATTATAGTACTTTGTGTGGAGGTCAGAGAGGTACTCGGACTTGTCTTTGGCCGTCTCGCCCCATACCTTAGCATACGACACACGCTCTACCACACCTTTTGTTGATTCAGTCTTGATGTAGTTGCTGCGTTCCTCCTTGGGCATGACCTTCCACTCTTTCGTTGACAGGACCTTGTCGGGATTGTCCTTGTTGACATACTGACTGCCGATGCGTCCACGCTTCTTGACTTGCTCTACAGGAACGGTCAAGGCATGAGCATGAACACCAGTCTCATCACAATGCACGTCGAAGCCAATGATGTTGTCCTCGCCCCACATACGGCAGCAGAACTGATACGTATCCTTTGCCCATTCGTAGATAGTTGGCATTAGCTTGATGTGGCTATTGTTTGCGTATGGGTCAGAGGTGTCTATCTTTTGTTCGCCAAAGGCCAGTCTTTTCATCACTTCGTGGTCGCCACCGAAGATGATGTTCACCAATCCGTTCGGACTGTTTTGAGCAATTTGGTTGGGATGTTTTGCATCCATGTAAGGTTTGAAGCCCAGTTCATCGTGACGCTGCTGGAGGCGTTGATGAAGTGGAACAGGATTGGAACCAAGAGGCACGACCTTGCATCCTTTGATGACTTCAAAGTTGAGGTGCTTGCGTGAGAAGTTGTAGTGATTATTCTTCTCCGTCTCAACATTCTTTGACTGGTAGCGTTTCTCGTCCCAGCCTCTGCGCTCCGCCTCGTTGCCCATTTGGGCAGAGAAAGATTTCTTGTCTGCACCAACATGGATAGAGGCGCGTGGTTTATTCGTTTCCATTGATAACTTTTGCTTAAGGGTAATACCTTGTTATAATGTCTGTAAGTGGAGGATGCCAGGTCTCGGGCGGTGCCTGAGCATAATAGGAGGACTTTTTAAGTGAGCGGCCATAGCCAGTGAATCTAAAAGTCCCTATTATGTTTAGGACTTTTATAAAAGTCCGTCACACCACGCAGGACGAGACATCTCCATTGTTACAATTTCCGATAGCAGTTTTGACTGGAATGTTCCAGACGACCTTGACGGACGTAGTCATTGATCCACTTGGCAGTAGTACTTACGGGATAGCCATGTTTCATGGACACAGCCCGATAGGTCTCCCTGTCAAATGTGTCTGGCAGAGCTGCCAACAGCTGCTCCATCTTTCCTTTCTTCGTGACAATCTCCCCCTGCCCATTAGTAGTGACTTTGCTCTGTGGCAGATGGGCATAGCAATAGACTGTATGGTAGATGAGAACATAACCTATCGCCATGGCGATGTCGAAATCATCCTTACTGCATCGTAATACGATTCTACTACCATCCTTTGGAGTCTGTGCAGAAGGATTGGGCGTTTCGTCCATGAACCTGATAGAGGTCAGTACCATCATAATGCGAAACACAGTGAAGGCCAGACGACGTACCACACTCTGCATATCATGCGAGATGTCATCGACCACCTCTTGATTCATCTGCCTGAAATGCTCATTGAACATCTTGCAGTATTCTTGAGGGATGACAATGCGGTAACTGCCACCACGGAAAAATGACTCGCGACGTTGCTTGTATAGCTTACCCAACTGGAAGAATCTCTCTCGCAAAGTGTAGTTGTCAGAATTGTGGCTGACATTCTCGACAAGGACATCACGGAACTCAGCCTTGAATGGCATGTGATAACAGGTGATACGTGAGAAGGTGCCATCCTCAGCCTGAGGTGTCAAAGTGTAGAGTTGTCCAGGCGTTCCAGAAAGACAGATAGCAAGCATCGGTCTTTCAATGACACGATATTCATCGTCCTTCCTGCGGCTCAGGTCGATAGGTTCATGATGATAGCTCTTGCGGATGATGGTGCTGTAGTCACCATATTCCGATTTAAGAATGGCACTCAGCGTGTCACATTCTGTATCGAATATCAGACCGACACCTCCATTGTTGTCCAATTGCTGTATGACGGATGCAGCACTACTGTTGGTAGGAATGAAGAGTGTGCGACGGTGTGGAGCCTCATTGACATTGGAAGTATCTTTCTCGCCAGACTTGGACTCGCTTTTACTCTCCTTATATTCTTTCATCAGCCGCTCGGAAGCTTCACGCAGTTCGTTATGGATGGGAGCCACTATCTCGCGACAATATTTCAGCGAGCCTTTGCCCATACCGGCATCGGCCATAACAAAGAAGTATAACATAGGGTGCCAATCATCGTGATTGTACTCACCGACCACATTGTGAAGTGTGGCTGAGATGCAAGTCAACGTGCCCATCAGCATCATGTCTCGGTCATCTTCTGAGATACAGTTGCCCAACACTTCCTTTAGGAAAGGTGGAAGCATGTCGTATATGAAGGCAGGGAAATGTGGAAGGGATTCTTCATCCAAAATCCATTTGGAGTCCACTTCGACAGGCTGGATATTTGGTTTTTTGGATATTTGATTGTCAGAACCATAAGTCCAAATATCCAAAGTTCCAACGGATGACTTTTGGATTTCTTTGGGATTGGAAATGTCAATACCAGCATCTTTCGCCATCTGAAAAAATGTGGCGATAGATATGCCATCCCCATGTGCAGACAGACATTTATTGTATTGTTTGTCTGTATCACTTGCCTTATACTCGGGGTTCTGCCGACTGACACGGTGGAAGATTCCTCTTCCTGCCTCTTGGAACTCACTTGTAAGAGCAAACCCGACTTTCAGCCAGTTGTCATAGCCATTTGTAATATCTATTCCCTTTTGTTCAATAAGAGAAAGGACACGCTCTACCTTGGCTCGGGTGTCTTCGCTTGTATTGGAGTATGCAGACGGTGTATTGCTTGTGTTGCTGTTCTCTGTGTTAGAAGGGACATTCTCCCATTCTTCTGGTGAAAAAGTTTTCATCTTTAACGTTGTTATACTTAGGGTTAATATAAGCTTCCGGGTCATGTGGAATGAAACAGGAGCGAGAAACATCACTGCCAGATTTGTCGGGCTCAGGATAGCCATTTGCTACGAGATAGTTGAATACAGCATTGAAGAAACGGCTATGCTCCCATCCTTTGCGGAATACCTGAATAATCCATTTTAGCCCATCGCCCGAAGGAGAGCGAAAGAGTAGTTCGGTCTCAAAGCAAGGGTCATTGAGCAGTTTTTCATGCAACGAAGGTATGTCAGCCACATGGTCGAAGTCAATACAAAGCAGATCGGATTGCTGCAACAGGCCAGCCTTGTTTCGAGTATGAAAGATACCAGAGAATGTGCAGAAGTCGAAATTCTCAGCTTTGTACTTGCGTGCCTGGTCTTTGCCCGTAATGGAGCGCAACATTTCTGTTTGCTTCTTTGCATACGGGCCAACGATGTAGCGGTAGATGTCAGGAATACCGATGCAGCGCAGTGGCTCCGTGTTGCGGATGGGTTTTCGGAAAAAGGAAAAAGATAGCAGTTCTCCCTCTTTGACTCCGAAAAACTCCTCATAGATAGAAAGGTGGTCACACATGGTTGCGTGTCACCTCCTTTCTGCCTTGGGGATTATTGACTACATACGTACGCGCTTCATCGTAAATGTCATTGACTGACTTGCGAGAGGTCTGCATGAGCCATGCATCAATCTCCGATTTGCGGAAAAGAATGCTCTTGCCATTTTTGTGGAAGGGAATGGTACGGTTGCTCGTCCAACCATAAACGGTCTGTTCGGCAGGATGGTTAGGGAGGTAGTTGCATAGGTCTTGCAGCGAGAACCATGCATCTGCCTCTACATTGTTGTTTGACTGCAGAGCGTCGAACTTTTGTTCAAGCGTCTCCAACTTCTCAAGGATGTTCGCCATCATCTGTGGCATTGCATCGAATGTGGGTACTTCTGTACGCATAAATGTGTGTTTAAGTTGGCTGCAGCTTATGCTACAGTCACTCTCTTTTGCAAGAAAGCGACCGCAAAAGTATCGGAAAAAGGAATGGTGATTTGGGCATGATTATTGGCATAAAAGGAACATGTCTTTTATAGCATTATTTTACTCTGTGTGGTGATAAATGTACTAAAATCTGTTAAGTCCGCTGGTGCAGCTTTTCTAATGGAATGAAAGCGACTAAATTTGCAAGAAAAGCCATATGCTGCTAAGTCAATTTGAAGGTCGTTTTCCGACGGAAGAATCCTGCGTGTCTTATTTTAGAGACATTCGCATCATCCAAGGCGTTTCCTGCCCTAATTGCGGTGTCAAAACTGATAAGTGGCTGCAAGGGAGAAAAGCGTTTCAGTGTACAAAATGCGGTTGCAGCATTCCCTTGACCAAGGGGACGGTAATGGAACACAGCAAGTTGTCCCTTCGTACTTGGTTCTATGCCATGCACCTTATGACGTCCATCAAGCAGGTGCTTTCCGCAAAAGAAGTCCAGCACCAGCTGCGGATAGAACAATACCCTCCCGTGTGGCTTATGATGATGAAGTTGAGGAACATCATGGGAAAGCGGGATTCCATATACCAATTGTCGGATGAAGTGGAGCTCGATGAGGCGTTCTTTCCGATACGGATTCCTGAAGAGGCGCGCGGTGAGAAAATCAAGCGCGGGGCAGGAAGCCAACAGCAAGCCAAGGTACTTGTCATCGTTGAAAGCAAACCTGTTGACACTGTACTGCAGCAATACTTGTACGAGGCAACAGAGCAATCCATAAGAAAAGCATCCAAATTGGCTAAAAAAGCGGAAAGGCAAAGCATCGGAAAGGTTGTCCATTACATAAAGATGTTTGTGATTGACAATCTGAGTGCTGACACGTTGGACAAAATAGTACGTAAACACATTGATAAGGATACGGTCATCGTTTCAGACGGTTTCTCCTCGCACATAAACTTCGAAGGGTACTTCAAAGGGTATGAACGGCATGTTGAGAGCAATGTGGATTCTGTTGTCAAGACTCATTTGCCTTGGGTGCATGTTGTCATAGGACGCTGCCGAAGTGGCATTGCTGCTATTCATGGTGAGGTTGACAAGCAGTTCTTGCAACTTTACTTGAATGAATTCTGCTGGAAATTCAACAGAAGATTCTTCAAAGATTCATGCGACCCGAAATATGACCTGTTTGATAGGTTGGTTAAGATTGCCGCCATTTACACATCGGACATCAAATGGAGAGACTACTACTTACCGGACGATGAAATCGTTTAAGGTTTGTTAGTACATTTATCACCACACGGAGTTATTTTATTTATATAATGCTGATAATCAGAGAAGAAAAAAAACAACGGTGGTGAAAAATAATTTCGTTATGGCATCGTTATGATTGGTATCATACCCTTGTCATAATGGAAATCAGAAGCAAAAGGCCAAATACGAAGAAAGCCACTCACACTTGAATGTGAATGGCTATGGATGTGAACAACGTAAAAGTTACTGTATGTTTAGACCTATGGTAGTGGAATACGAACTATTCTTTCTTGGAGTCGATGGGAGTTCCTATCATGTCGTCAGAAAGGTTGATCTGGATGGCATCAGCGGCAGCATTCTTCTTTGCGTCAACTATCTGTAGGCTCGGCTGTCGGCGCCATGCCACCTTACGGTGGTAGGTTTCCGACAGC
>OOBJ01000642.1_pt1 | contig 26470 bp, 10 predicted proteins | sample 1671331 | NCBI WGS metagenome assembly OOBJ01 (sample SAMN06348145, study PRJEB24527) | human gut metagenome | biome: human gut; feature: ankylosing spondylitis patient; material: feces | host: Homo sapiens | place: China | collected 2015-10 | reverse complement strand
AGAGTACGAGATGGGGGCAAAAACCTATGTTTCCGATGATTTGGTGGAAGGTATCGCCTATACGGTGACCCCTGATGCCAATGATCCTAATACGATTCATCTGACTTCGCTCATCAAGGGAGCCACTCCCTTGTGGGTCACTCCAAGCGGTCCTTCTCAAAAGACCACTCTTGACTTGGCACTTCCTTTTGCCGGAGAATATAGCGTGACTTTCGGCGCTTCCACACCGGCAGGTCCGGTATATGGCGAACCATATACCTTCAAGGTAGAGACCAATAACTTTGCCATGCTCGAAGACCCTATCTGGGCTAACCTTGCAGGTGGAGTGGGCAAGAGCCGTAAGTGGGTTCCCATTGACAAGAACTTTGGTATTGGCCGTTGTTCGGGACCGGTGATGTACATGAGCCACACTGATGTGAAAAATGATGGAAGCAATATTACCGACCTTATGATTGGTAGCGCCAATTGGGCTCCCAACTGGGATCCGGGTATCCAATCGTGGCTCATTCCGGCAGACGACCCCTATTTCCAGTCGTACATCACTTTCGGCCTGGATGCTGTGAAAGGCTGTACGGTGGAACTTCATCGGGTGGCTGCTTCGGGCACGACGGATGCCACCGGAACTTTCAACTTGAATGTGTCTGACCCGAAACGCCCTGTCATATCTTTCTATGGCGGTACCTATTCATTGCATAACGAGGGTTTTGATGATGTCTGTTCCAACTATACCAACGACATCAAGATTATAGAATGTACTCCTTATCTGCTGCAGGTAGCTACGATGCGTACCAATAGCGAAGGTCCGTGGTGGCTGGTGTGGAACTTCATTTCCGAAGAGGCTTATAATGACCCCAGTATCATACCGACTGAAGATCCGGGTTTGCTTCAGCCTGCCGAAGTACAACAGCCTGCCATTGAAGATTTGGCAACCAAACTGTTCACTACTGAAATCAACGGTGTCACCTATGTGGGCAATGAGGCACGCTTCCTCATCAATGATGAAGAACCTTATGACTGGACATGGTGGAATGGTGGTTCTGCTGCTTGGGAAAGCGTAGTGAAGGGACAGTACGGTTCTTCATGGGCACCTGTGGCCGATGCTTCCATTGCCGACTATGAGCTGGTATTGAGCAGCACGGCCGATGGCTACAAATGGGATGACGGTACCAATGCCGGTAAGCTTGCCATTGAAGACGGCAAATTGAAATTTATGGATGCCGACGGCAATCCGGTTGAGATAACCGTCCTCACCGCTACCGGTGATAAGCGCACGGTGGAAGTGAAGGGAAGCGAGTTTACCGTAATGGCTTGCGATGTCACCAGCTCTTTCCAGATGGGTGTGCCTGCAACGACCAATGACAAGGGAGCCGTGGATTCTTATCTTTGTGCCAACCTCAACTACAAACCTATCGCTACCGGACCTACCGGGCCTACTGAAATCAAGGTAGACAACAGCAAGGTACAAATTCTTTTCGGTGACGGAAATCCCGATCGTTTGCGCTTGCAGTTCTACAATCCTTGGGGCGGTGGTGACGCGGGATGGCCGATCGACATCACGAAGGTGAAGTTGAAAAAGAACCAGACGCTGAAGATACAGTACAAAGTGCTGAGTGGAATCACTTGGAACGAGGGCGCGACTCCTAAGACCGTGATTATGGACAATAACATCGGAAATGCTTGGGAAGATGACTGCTACAACTTGGCTCATGCCGTGGCCTTTGATACTGCCGAAGGAGCTGTACAGACTGTGTCCGTGACCAATACCACCGGTGCCACTGTGACTTACGAAGGAAGCAGTTGTATCTGTATCGGTATCCAGAATAAGGGACTTGCTACTGTGGCTGCCACCGAAGACGGACAGCCGGATGTGAAGGTTGAGATAATTTCGATGACCATTGAATAACCACTTAAATGAATTTAGTATATATGAAGACAAAGATATATTTAGGAATACTTTCACTTGCACTGGGCCTTTCGCTGGCTTCGTGCAATGAAGATGACGACTATACTATCCACACCACCCCGATTCTGAACGAATCGTCGGTGGTGACGGGGTCGTCCGATGTGACCGCCACTACCGCTACACTCCATGCCACGCTCTCCGGGTTGGATGGCATGGATGCCGGAAGCTATAAGACCGGCTTCTTCTATGGTTTTGCGCAAGACAACCTGCCCGAGGACGTGCAGGCTGCTTATGACGGTAGCGCCTTCAGTGCTCAGTTGAACGGGTTGAACAATAACTCTACGCTCTATTATCAGGCTTATGTATGCTTGCAGGGTAAGGTGTATTACAAAGGTGAGGTGAAAAGCTTGCTCACCACCGATGCCAAGGTGGCTACTGCCGATGCCGCATCTGTCGACTTCGCCTCGGCTGTATTGGGTGGGACATTGACCGATGCTACGGCCGATGCTACTTGTGGTGTTGTTATCTCTACTTCATCCGATGTAGAAGCGGTTCGTGCAGGCCTTATAGTGAAGAGTGAGGAACTTAAGGACAGCTATTCATTCGTCCATGAAGGGTTGGTGCCCGAAACGCAATACTATTATGCGGCTTACCTCAATCTGGGTAGCGGCATTGTGTATGGTGAGGTGAAGAGCTTCACTACTCCTGCCTATGACTTCGATCTCGACAATGACCTTGTCGACCTGGGACTCTCCGTGAAGTGGGCTCGCTTCAATGTGGGTGCCAAGAGCGAGACTGGACTGGGTGGCCTTTTCGGATTCGGTGACCTGACCGGATGCAACAATAGCATCGACCCTGCCGACTATGCTTCGGCCGATACTTATAAAACGGCTTCCGACTTGGCTTTCCGTGCATTTCAAGGGCGTGCCACACTGCCTACTGCCGATGATTTCGAGGAACTCTTCACGTTGTGCCAGAAAGAGTGGACTGAGCAGAATGGAGTGACAGGTTTCAAGTTCACCGGTCCTAATGGTAATTCCATCTTCCTGCCTGCAGCCGGTACGCGTGTGGCAAACGATGTGACGGCGCTGGGTACTGAAGGATATTACCTCACCGGTACTGTCAACTCTTCCAATACAGAATTTGCGGTAGGTTACCAGTTTGCAGCTTCTGTCAATCACCGTATCACTGCCGCAGTTTATCAAGGTATGGCTGTACGCGCTGTTTCCACAGCCAAGAACGTACCGTTCAACAAGGCTCTGCTCTATCAGAAGTGGTATCTTGACAATGGCCAGGACGGTAAGCAGCACGTGTTTGAAGGACCTTTCACGCAGTGGGGTGTTACGGACAACTGGAGCACAGTTTCCAACGGACAACCCAACATTGAACAGCAGATTCATTGGGAGATGGGTACGGATAATGGCTGGATAGGTTATACTTACGGAAAGGACTATGGTTATATGGAGCTCAAGGAGGACGGTACGGTGAATATTCATCGTATTGCCGAAGACGGTACCGTGACCGATGAAACCGGTAAGTTTACGATTGACGAGGCGAATAAAGTGATTGACATCGACATAGATGTGCTTTGTGCCAATACTTGGATTGGCACGAAGAGTGGTAAGCTGAACATTCTGTCGTTGACTGCCGACGGCTTGCAGATTGCCCTGCCCGATGGCGACTATGGCTATTCGTTGAACTATTACAGCCAGGCCAAGGCCGATGCCGATGCGCAGGTTCCTGTATTGCTCAATATCGCCGATTCATCATGGGCAGGAAGTTGGGATGCACTGCTTGTAGCCATTTCACCCGAAGACTTGGCTGGACAGCACACGTTTGTTTTCGAGGGAACTTGTACCGATGCTATGGTGTTTACGCTTGACTTTGCCGGTATGGCGAAGCGCTATCCCAATTCGTTTGTACGCATTGACGACATCAAGCTGGACGGTACTTCCATCCGGTTTGATGCCAACCGCTTCTATTATGGCGACATTGAAGGAAACGGCAAGTACCGTGTTCAGTTGTTCAATGCTTATGGGGCGGGTTCTGTAGGCAATGCTGTTCCTCTCAGTCCGTTCAGCAATGTAGAAAATCAAGGTACCGAGCCTGCCATCCATTTCAAGGAGAAGCTTGAGATTGTCTGCACCGTCATTACCGACGGTACCGGTGCAGGTATTTATACGCCCAATCTGGTTACTGTCAATCCGGATTGGGGAAGTGCATGGGGATATAACGCAGGAGCTACGTTCGAGGTGAAATACGAGAACTTCCAGTACAGCCTTGTGGCTTCTCAGTTCGACATTAAGTACGAATCTGCCGACTATGCGGCAGGTTCCATCATGACCTTCGTTGAAGTGGCTGACATTTACAAGTATTTCCCCGGTTTACATGCCACACTTGACAACCTCTATCTGGATGGCAAGGAAGTGACATTTGATGCATCCAAAGTGCTCGATGCCAATGAATCCCCGAAGTATCGTCTGGAACTTTGGAATTGCTATGGGACAACAAAGGATAAAGGGTGCGCTTTCGGTACTCCTGATGGTGATGTTATCAAGGAACTTGGTTTCAGCAGTTCTATGGAAGTGAAGTTCACGTTCCACACTCTTTTCTCTGTTCCTGAATGGTAAGAGGGATAGACGGAAATATACTGGTTAGATAGGAAATCCGGGATGCAGGCCATCCCGGATTTTTTGTTTTGCCCTCACCGGTGTGCATCGTTCTGATATAGATTGAAGAACCATAGAGAGAATAAAATAAAGGAGGTGGTCCGTAAGGCGGCGCTTTGATAGCTCTTTGCCTTGTACTTTGTTCGGACGGGATGGGTACTTATTGCGATAAACATAGTGATTTTATGGTATCTCCACTAAAGTGGTCCGCCTTGTTCATAGTAGTGAACAAATCAGCCCACTTAGGTGAACAAACTTGTTCACCTAAGTGGGCCGTTCATGAATCTTTGTACTGAACCGGACAGACAAAAGGGCGGAAGCGGAGAAAAGCAGGGGCTTTCTCTAAGATTGGCTGCTATTTTCCTTCGTAATCAAAGTATTCAAAGTCTGCATATGCTTTTGAGGTTTGAGAACCGGAGACGGCATACAATCCCAGCATGATTCCCGTAAAGCCACCGGCAGTTTCTGTACTGATATAGCGCGTATTCATTCGGCCCAGTTCTTTGAAGTCCTTTCCGTTTGTGGCATACTCGAACGAATAGATTTCGTTGCTGCCTTTTACACGGAGTTGTACTTTCCCCTGGGGCAGAATAACTTCCTTTTCCGTATGGGTCAATTCATTCAATTGGTAGCGCAATACTACAGCTTGTTTCCCGTCTGCCAATTGCTTGACTAATAAATCGTAATGGGATGATTCGAACATGTAGACCGTCAGGCCGGCTTCGTCGCCACTGGCGGCTTTTTTCAGTTGCATGGAAGTGGTGGCTGTGAAGTCGATATGTTCTTGCCGGCGGCCGGCAAAAGTAGGACTGCCTTTCCCGTTGTTCAGGTTTACGGGGGTTGCTTTCAGACGGAGGTTACCGGAAGCAAAGGTATAGTTTTCCGGATGATAGTTTCTGATATGAACCCATTCGGGACCTAATTTGCCGTTTTTGAAATCGGTGCGTGCAGGCTTGGGGGCAAGAGGATATTGCGGTAGGGTTGGCACATCCATTTGCAGGGCTATTGTGCCATCTCCGTTTACTACCGGCCAGGCATTCTTGTCCCAGCGCACGGGAGCAAGGAACGTTTCGCGTCCCAGCAGGTGATGGTTGCCGCTTTGCGGACGGAAAGCGAGACACACCATCCACCACGAACCGTCAGGGGCTTGTATCAGGTCGGCATGGCCGGTTCCTTGTATCGGGCTGTTTTGTGCATTCTTGTTGATGTGGGTCAGGATGGGATTGGCGGGATTCTCTTCGTACGGGCCGTCTATATCGCGGCTACGGGCTATTGTCACTTTGTGGCCGTATTCCGTGCCGCCTTCGGAAATCAGCAGATAATACCAGCCGTCTTTCTTGTAAATATGCGGCCCTTCAGGGTGCCGTCCGCCCGTGCCGTTCCAGATGCGTTTGGACTCGTTGAGTTGTTCGCCGGTTTTGGGGTTGATTTCGCACAGATAGATACCTACGCCCGGATTGCTGACAAGGTAACACTTGTCGTCTTCAAAATAGAGGGACGGGTCTATACCGCCTTGCTTGAGCCATACGGGTTCTGACCATTCGCCACGCGGGTCGGTAGTGTGTACAAGGAAGTTGCCTTTGTCGGACACGTTGGTGGTAATCATGTAGAATGTACCGCTGTTGTAGCGGATGGTAGGTGCATAGATTCCTCCCCATGGGCCGGCGTCGTGAAGCGGCAGTTGTGAGGGGCGCGTCAGGCAGTGTCCGATTTGTTCCCAGTTGATGAGGTCTTTGCTGTGGAACAACGGTACGCCCGGGAAATATTGGAAACTACTGTTGACCAGATAAAAGTCATCTCCTGCGCGGCAGATACTCGGGTCGGGATGGAAACCGGGAATAACGGGATTTTGATAACCTTGCCGGTTTTGTGAAAAGCAGGACAGGCTGAGCGCCAGTCCTAAAAGTAACATCATCTTTCTCATAAATGCATTGTATTTTAAATAGTTTATCAGATATATGAATCAGGGTAGTTGAAGGAAGTGTTTATACACAAAAATAAAGTATTCTTTCGGTTCAAGCAAGCCGGATGTGTCTGATGTCATTCAATGATAACTTTTGAGCCCTATTCGGAAACAAATGATACCGTTGCAGATAACATGGCATCGGTGTGTTTTCCGCCTTTTCCGCTACTTTTGCTCTCACTGATTTAACCATTATTTTTAATACGTAAAGACATGATGAAGAATATCATTGAAAAATTCCAAATTTGCCTGGTGCTGTCGGCACTGCTTTTCTCTTCTTTCGTTGCCGCATGTTCCGGCAATGATGATACTGTGACTCCAGAAATAACGATTCCCGCGAACATTCTGACGGATGGAATGACTTTCTCCAAGACCGGAGGAACAAGTACGCTGAACATCAAGTCGAACGTTGCATTGGAAGTTACCAGCAGTGCACCGGAGTGGTGTAAGGTTACTGCCGAAAGTTCTGCTTCGAGTAGTATTTTGAAGTATACCGTTATGGCAGAAGCCAATACGGACACGAGTGACCGTGAAGCCAAGGTAACGGTGAAAGCCGGAGGCAGCGAAGTAGGGAGCTTCACAGTGAAACAAACGGCTGCGGACGGATTAATCATATCCAACTCTACCTCTTTCGACCTGCCAGCTGCGGGAGGAGATGTTTCTGTGGTGGTGGAAACCAATGGTGACGTACAAGCCGTTTCCGATGTTTCTTGGATAAAGGCGGTCAATACCCGTGCCATGGAAGACAAGATTTTCAAGTTTACCGTCTCTCCCAATCCTTTGGGAGCGCGCGAAGGCCATATCTCTTTTACTTTGGGTAGCCTGACGGAGACTGTGGCCGTAAAGCAGGGTGCGGGCGAAACCGGCAATATGGAAAGCGATGCCAGGACACTTGCCGCCAAGATGTATGCAGGTATCAATATCGGCAACACGCTGGAAGCTTGTGATAACAAGAACAAGATAGCGAGCGAAACGTTATGGGGAAATCCTAAAGTGAGTGAGGCATATATCAAAGGGCTGAAGGCATTGGGATTTAATGCGGTGCGCATCCCTTGCGCGTGGGATTACTACATTGTGAATCCATCGACCTATGAGATAGATGCTGCATGGCTCGACCGGGTGAGCGAAGTGGTGGGCTACTGTGTAGCCAATGATATGTATGCCATTGTCAATATCCATTGGGATGGCGGTTGGCTTGAAGAGAGTATCACCCATGGTTACAGCAGCGAAGTAGATGCCAAGCAGAAAGCTATCTGGACACAGATTGCCAATAAACTGAATGCTTATGACGAACACCTGCTCTTTGCCGGATGTAACGAACCCGGACAGCAAGACCAGGGGAACGTTGGCACATCGGCCATAGATGTCATCTTGAAATACGAACAGACCTTCATTGATGCCGTGCGTGCCACCGGAGGAAATAATGCGAGCCGTTGTCTGATTGTGCAAGGTCCTTATACCAATATTGACAAGACGGTGAATGACTACACGATGCCCAAGGATGAGGTACCCGACCGTCTGATGGTGGAAGTTCACTTCTATGATCCCTATCAGTTCACCATGATGAACCATGACGAAACCTGGAGCAATGTATTCCTTTATTGGGGTAAGGATAATCATGTATCCGGTTCCATTCATAATGCCACCGGTTACGAAGAAGATTATGTGAAGCAGCAATTCCAGAAGATGAAAACGGCCTATGCAGATAAGGGAATTCCTGTGATTGTAGGCGAGTATAGTGCCATGAAGCGGGCAAAAGAAGACAAGATAGAGGGGACTTCTGAACTTGCCTATCCTGATATTGACCAGGAGATGCATAACAAGAGCCGCTCCTATTGGAATGAGGTAGTCACCCGAGAGGCGAAAAACCACGGTTGTGTCCCCTTTTATTGGGAAACCGGCGGTGACATGAACCGTGGTACGGGTACGGCGAAGGAGGCTTATGCCATTGAGGGCATCATGAAGGGAGCCGCAGCCGGTCAATACCCTTATTGATTGAGTGGTGGATAGAATAAAAGACAGTTTTTAAAAGTATCATACAAATAGGTTTTATAGGTTACAAGGATTGTTGATATAGTTTTTTTGATTGGTTACGGAGAAGTATGTCCGCGAGGGATATGCTTCTCCTTCTTTAAAAATCCTTGTCTTTCCTTGCTTTTCTGTTCGTTTTTCACTTCATTTGCAACAAAAATAACTTCCCTTAGCTCTGATAGTATGAAAAGACTGCAACTACTGCTCTTGTGGGTTTGGATGGTATGTTTCTCTGCTGCTTCACATGACTACATGTTTAAACATTTGGAAGTGAAAGACGGACTTTCCAATAATCAGGTTAATGCTATTTATAAAGATTCAAACGGATTCATGTGGTTTGGTACAGCTTCGGGGCTGAACCGCTATGATGGTTACAATATAAAGATTTATCGCAGCCAGAAAGATGACGAGAAATCTCTTCCCGATAGTTATGTCGAGGATATACAAGAAGATGCGTCCGGTAATTTGTGGATACGTACGGGAAGTGGGTATGCCATTTACAACTCGGCTTCCGATGTTTTTGACCGTAATGTGGAAGCTTGGATGTGGAACGTCGGTCTGACCGGAAATCCTTCGCTTATCTATATTGATAAGGAAAAGACTTTCTGGATCTATATTAATGGTAAAGGTGTTTACAGCTATAGAGAAGGACAGAAAAATGCCGTGGCAGTAAAGGAGGCGGATGAACTGCTTGCGAAAGCCGAAGTGTCCGACATGAAAGAATGCGGCGAAGGAATCCTGTTGGTTTTGAGTAACGGTATCTTGGTTTGTATAGATGAGGAAAAGCAAAATATCAAGTGGACCAATCCGGACATTGCCGAAGATTGCAGGGAAGTAAAGAATGCTACCTTTGATTTGTTTGTCGACCATAGTGGGCGGGCGTGGATATTCAGTGTGGAGGGGATGTGGATTTATAGCCTTTCTCGGAAGGTTTGGGAACAGCGTTCTCCCCGAACGGACACCTACAATACCGTACGTGCAGTGGCACAGGATAAATACGGATGTATATGGGTAGGCAGGGATCAGGATGGCGTTGAATTGATAGAACCGGCGGGACGGAAAATCCGTCTGGCGAACGATCCTAATAACGGGCGTACTCTGTCCAACAATACAATAACGGCTCTTTATGAAGATGAGGCCGGTACGATGTGGGTGGGAACCTACAAGAAGGGCGTCTCTTTCTATAATGAAAGTGTCTTCAAATTCGGCATTGCCGATGTAGGCGACATCAATTGTGTGGAGGACGGAGGCGGTGATATCGTATGGGTGGGGACCAACGACCGCGGGTTGATTCGCTGGAATAGCGTGACGGATGAACGTATGTTTTTTTCGCATACGGCAGATCCCCGCTCTATCTCGAGTGATGTCATAGTCTGCCTTCTTCGGGACAGTAGCGGCAGAGTGTGGGCTGGTACTTTCTGGGGCGGACTGAATTGCTATGATGGAAACCGCTTTATCCATTACCGGTCCCGTAAGGGAGACAGTAACTCGCTGGTCTATGACAATGTATGGGCATTGGCAGAAGATGCGGACAAAAATATCTGGATCGGTACGTTGGGGGGAGGATTGCAATGCCTGAATCCTCAGACGGGGATATTTACCACCTATTCTACAGGTAATTCAAACCTTGTGTCGGACTATATCTCATCCCTCTGCATCAGCTGTGACAATAATCTGATTATCGGTACTTCGGCAGGGATGGCTTTCATGGACCTGAGGACCGGCGAGATTACAAATTTTGCAGGTACAAAATCGGGTAAGACCAGACTTTCCAACCAAAATATCAATCAAGTTTACGAAGATAGTCGCGGTTTGTTATGGATAGCCACGCGTGAAGGCTTGAATGTATATGACAGCAAACGGGATGAATTGTACGAAGTGCCTATCAAACCCGGTTTCTCCAAACTATTGATATTAGGTATTACGGAAGATGAAAACAAAAGTATATGGATCAGCACCGGAGGAGAACTGATAAACGTGGTGTTGTCCGTTGACAGCAAGACGGAGCAGCCCGTGTTCCGTTGCTATACCTATAATGACAAGGACGGGTTGCAGAGTTGTGACTTCAACCAGCGTTCCCTCAAACGACTGCATACGGGCGAGATTGTAGTGGGAGGACTGTATGGGCTGAATCGCTTCCAGCCGGGCAACATAAAGTATAACCGTACGTTGCCCAAGGTTATGTTTACCGGTTTCCAGTTGTTCAATGAAGACGTGAAGGTGGGCAAGGAGTATGCAGGACGTGTCATCTTGAAGGAAGCTTTGAATGAAACAGAAGAAGTTGTCTTGGCTTATAAGCAGAATGTGTTCACGGTGCTGTTCGCGTCGGACAATTTCGTGCTGCCCGAAAAGACACAGTATTTCTATAAATTGGAAGGGTTTAATGAGAACTGGCTGACGAGTATGTCCGATATGCATCGCGTTACCTATACCAATCTGGCTCCGGGGACTTACATTTTAAAAGTGAAGGCTACAAACAGTGACGGATATGCGGGTACTGAAGAGGCTTCGCTCAAGATTGTCATTCTTCCGCCTTTCTGGATGACTCCGTGGGCATATATCGTTTATGCTCTTCTGATAGTAGGAGTTGTTTCCTTTTCACTTTATGCCGTACAACGGAGGGAACGTAATAAGTTCAGAATCCGCCAGATAGAGGAAGATGCGAAGAAGAGGGAGGAGTTGAGCCAGATGAAATTCCGCTTTTTTACGAATGTCAGCCATGAGTTGCGTACGCCGCTTACGCTGATTATATCGCCGATGGAAAGTATGATGAAGGAGATTACGGACGAAAAACTGCATGGCAAGCTACAACTGATGTACCGCAATGCGCAGCGTTTGTTGAATCTGGTCAACCAGTTGCTCGATTTCCGTAAGAATGAGATGGCAGGATTGCATCTCACTTTGTCCGAGGGGGATATTGTGGCGTATGTGCGTAGCATCTGTGCTTCTTTCCTGATGCTTTCTGAAAAGAAACATGTGCATCTGACATTCTTTTCGGCCATGGAATCGCTGAATATGTCATTCGACGAGGATAAAATTGGTAAAGTTGTGATGAATCTTCTGTCCAATGCTTTCAAATTTACTCCGGACGGGGGACGTGTGGATGTGGCATTGGAAATGTCGAAAGAGATGTCCGGAAGATTGCTGATAAAGGTATCGGATACCGGTGTCGGTATCAGGGATGAAGACAAGGAGCGGATTTTTGAACGTTTCTATCAGGTGGAGCAGGAAGAACCGGAGCACCAGTCAACGGGTAGCGGTATTGGCTTGAGCCTGGTACGCGACTTTGTGACGCTGCATGAGGGTACGGTGCGCGTTGTCGACAATGTGGGTTCCGGTAGTGTGTTTCTGGTTGAGCTCCCGGTTAAACATGTACGTGTAAGTCCTCCCAAGCCTGCACCGCTTACAGAAGAGGTGGAAGAGCATGAGGAACTTTTGCCGGGTATGGAAGAGGAAGCGCTTTCGGTTGATTTGCTGGACGATATGGAGGATAATGAAGATGAAAAAGAAAAGCCGTTGGCCCTGATTGTGGATGATAATGAAGATTTGGTTGCCTTCATGAAAGATAGTCTGAGCTTGTATTTCCGTATACAGTCAGCTTCCAATGGTCGGGAAGCTTGGCAGAAAATATCGGAACTGATGCCGGATATTATTGTCAGCGACGTAATGATGCCCGAGATGGATGGGAATGAATTGTGCCGCTGGGTGAAGACCGATAAACGCACGAGTGACATTCCGATGATATTACTCACTGCACGGCAGGCTGTGGAAGATAAAGTGGAGGGGTTGACCATCGGTGCGGATGATTATGTGACGAAACCTTTCAATGTGGAAATCCTTATTCTGCGTATGCGCAAGTTGATTGACCTGAGCAAGAAGCGCAAGGCAAAGTCGCTCATTGACCCCGAACCAAGTGAAATAGCCATTACTTCGTTGGATGAAAAGCTGGTGGAAAATGCCATCAAATATGTGGAGGCGAACATCGGTCGGTGTGACTTGTCCGTAGAAGAGTTGAGTCGGGGGTTGGGTATGAGCCGGGTACATCTTTACAAGAAACTCTTGCAGATAACCGGTAAGACACCTATTGAATTTATCCGTGTCATCCGTCTGAAAAGAGCGGCGCAGATGCTGCGCGAGAGTCAGCAAAATGTATCGGAGATAGCGTATCAGTTGGGCTTTAACAACCCCAAGTATTTCAGCAAATATTTCAAGGATGAATTCGGTGTTTTGCCCTCTGTTTATCAGGAAAGAGAGGGTAGATAACAAAAGATACCCCTTACGGAAACATATTGTCTTTTAGGGTAATCAAAAGCGCCCTTTTGTTTCAACATCGGGGAGACCCGTTTTTGAAGGAAACTTTCTATTTTTACATCGGAGAAAATTCACTTTAAAAACAGTAATATGAAATTGAAAAACACTTCAGTTTATTTGCTTGCCGGATGGATGCTCGCCGCATGTTCCGGAGGCGGATTCCAAAAGACCGAGAATGGTGTTGTTGTGGAAGTCAAGCAGCAGCAACCGACGGATGTGCGTAAAGTAAGATTGGAAGTAATGGGTGAGAAGCTCATTCATGTATCGGCTACTCCTGAGAAGGAATTTTCAAAGGAGCAGAGTCTCATTGTGATCCCTCAACAGAATAAGACCGACTTTAAGGTCGAAGAGCAGGGCGATGAAGTGACTGTCAAGACATCGGAATTATGTGCCATTGTGTCCAAGACAACGGGTGAGGTACGCTTCACGGATGCCGACGGCAAGCAGATTCTGGCTGAAGACTCTGACGGGCGGACCTTTACTCCGGTGGAAGTGGAAGGTACGAAAGGATATACAGTACGTCAAGTATTCCAGTCGGCAGGCAATGATGAGGCTTTCTATGGCTTGGGCCAGCACCAGGCGGATGAGTTCAACTATAAAGGTAAGAATGAGGAACTGTTCCAGTACAATACAAAGGTGTCTGTACCCTTTATCGTGTCTAATAAGAACTACGGTGTGCTTTGGGACAGCTATTCGCTCTGCCGTTTCGGTGACCCGCGCGATTACTCACAGCTGGGTGATGTCTTCAAACTTTATGATAAAGAGGGCAAGGAAGGTGCTTTGACCGGTACATATATTCCGGGCAAGAAAGACGTGGAAACCCTTGTACGTCGTGAGGATTCTCTTTATTTTGAACATCTGGACCGTGCCGCACATTTGAGTAAGGTGATTAATTTGCCTGCGGAGTTCCCGTTCGGAGGGTCCGACGTAGTTTATGAGGGAGAAATAGAACCGGCAGAAAGCGGCTTGTTCCGCTTCATCCTTTACTATGCAGGCTACATGAAAGTATATATTGATAATGAGTTGGTGGTTCCCGAACGTTGGCGTACGGCTTGGAATCCTAACACTTATAAGTTTGCTGTCAATCTGGAAGCGGGCAAGCGCGTTCCGTTGAAGATAGAGTGGAAGCCTGATGCCGGTGTTTCTTACTGCGGTCTGCGAGTATTGAGTCCGGTGGCTGATGAAGAACAGAACAAACTCTCCTGGTGGGGTGAAATGCAGAATGAAATAGACTACTATTTCGTTTATGGTGATGATATGGACGATGTGATTAGCGGCTACCGTACATTGACAGGTAAATCCCAGATTATGCCGAAATGGGCGATGGGTTACTGGCAGAGCCGTGAGAAGTACAATACGCGTGAGGAGGTTCTCTCCACGCTGAAGGAATTCCGCGAACGTCAGATTCCTATCGACAATATCGTAATCGACTGGCTGCACTGGAAGCAGGATTCCTGGGGAAGCCATGAGTTCGATCCCGAACGTTTCCCCGACCCGAAAGGAATGGTCGACTCCATCCACGCCATGAACGGACGTCTGATGATTTCCGTATGGCCCAAGTTCTATGCTACGACCGAACACTTCAAGGAATTTGACGAAAAAGGTTGGATGTATCAGCAGGCTATCAAAGACAGCATCAAAGACTGGGTCGGTCCTGGCTATCTGGGCTCTTTCTATGACGCATACGATGCCGATGCACGCAAGCTCTTCTGGAAGCAGATGCAAGACCACTACTATCCTCTGGGTGTTGACGCTTGGTGGATGGATGCCAGCGAACCGAACATACGCGACTGTACGGATTTGCAATACCGCAAGGACCTTTGCGGTCCGACAGCACTCGGCCCCTCTGCCAAGTTCTTCAATGCATACGCACTGATGAATGCAGAAGCTATCTATGACGGACAGCGCGGCGTGGAACCGGACAAGCGCGTCTTCTTGTTGACACGTTCCGGCTTTGCAGGGTTGCAACGCTATTCTACTGCCACCTGGAGTGGTGACATCGCTACCCGTTGGGAAGATATGAAAGCGCAAATCTCTGCCGGCTTGAACTTTGCTGTCAGCGGTATCCCTTATTGGACCATGGACATCGGCGGATTCTGTGTAGAGAACCGTTATGTGGCTGGTCAGATGGAATTCAACAAGACTGGACGTGAAAATGCTGATTACAAGGAATGGAGAGAGTTGAATACCCGTTGGTATCAGTTCGGCGCTTTCTGCCCGTTGTTCCGTGCACACGGCCAGTATCCGTACCGTGAGGTTTGGAATATCGCTCCGGCAGGACATCCGTGCTACAACTCCATCGTTTATTATACGAAGCTGCGTTACAACATGATGCCGTATATCTATTCTTTGGCAGGTATGACTTATTTCAATGATTATACCATCATGCGTCCGCTCGTAATGGACTTCACAGCTGATGCAAACGTCAACAATATAGGTGACCAGTTCATGTTCGGTTCTGCCCTGATGGTGGCTCCGGTTTACGAATACGGTGCACGCAACCGCGAGGTTTATTTCCCGGCAAGCTGCGGTTGGTATGACTTCTACTCCGGCAAGTATGTGGACGGTGGCCAGAAGCTGACAGTGGATGCTCCTTATGAACGTATCCCGCTCTACGTTTGCGAAGGTGCCATTGTACCTTATGGTCCGGATATGCAATACAGTGATGAAAAACCGGCTTCGGAAATCACTCTCTATGTTTATACGGGTAAGGACGGCGCGTTTACGCTCTATGAGGATGAAGGTGTGAACTATAACTACGAGAAGGGACAATATGCCACTATACCGTTTGCCTATAACGATGCTGAGGGTACACTGGTTATCGGCGACCGTACGGGTGACTTCCCCGGTATGCTGAAGGAACGTACTTTCAATGTGGTGAAGGTAAGCAAAGACCAGCCGCAACCGTTCGATTTGAAGGCGAAAGGCACAACGGTGAAGTATGACGGAAAAGCACAAACCGTAAAATTATAATCAGAATGATAGACGACGGTGCCAGGGAGAGAAGTCTTCCCGGTACCGATCTCGTCGTTCCTCGGTGCCGGGCACTTCCCCACTTCTGAATAGCTGTGAGAGAGGAGTAGGCACTCGATAATCTTTTAGATATTTATTACCATGAATAAAATCATATTGTCTTTGGCCATCGGGCTGTCCCTATTGGCCGGTTGCAATGCTCCTAAAGAGGTAGCTGGCGATGACCGTAGCTTGGATTTTACGGCCGACTGGGCCTTTCGCTTGGGAGATGATACGGCGGCAGCCCGTCTGGATTATAATGACGCAGACTGGCGGAAACTGAACTTGCCCCACGATTGGGCTGTTGAAGGAGAGTTCAGTCGGGACAATCCGTCAGGAACAGGGGGAGGTGCTCTGCCTGGTGGTATAGGTTGGTATCGTAAGACTTTTATTGCCGATAAGGTCGATGAGGGCAAGCGCTATCGCATAGATTTCGATGGTGTCTATATGAACTCCACCGTTTATATTAATGGGCATGAACTGGGAACACGCCCCTATGGATACATCTCGTTTAGTTATGATTTGACTCCTTATATCAAATGGGGGGAGAAGAATGTGATTGCTGTAAGAGTGGACAATGCCGAACAACCCAATTCACGTTGGTATTCCGGTTGCGGTATCTACCGTAATGTGTGGTTGACGAAACTGAATCCGGTGCATGTGGCACAGTGGGGTACCTACGTGACGGCAGAAGAAGTGTCGAAGAACAGTGCCCGGTTGAAGATACGTACCAGTTTACAGTACGATGTAGAGATGCAGACGGAAGATTCCGTGCAGCAGGCCGACGGTACATATGTTGTGTTCGATTCGGAAATTATTCCTCTGATTGATGTCGTCCTGCAATCCCGGTTAGTGGATGCCGACGGTCATGTGGTGGGTGAGGCTGTGTCGGAAGCTCAGCTGATGCCTGTCGCTCCGGCAGAAATGGAGCAGGAAATAGAATTGAAGAATCCTAATCTCTGGAGTATTGATGCACCTTATATGTATAAGGTAGAAAGCATCCTCAAGAATAAAGAGACCGGCGAGGTACTCGACCGTTATTATACTCCTACCGGCATCCGTACTTTCCGCTTCGATGCACAAAAAGGATTTATCCTGAATGGTGAACAAGTGAAGATAAACGGTGTCTGCATGCATCATGACCTGGGTTGCCTGGGAGCTGCGGTGAATACGCGCGCCATCGAGCGCCAGTTGGAGATTCTGAAAGAAATGGGTTGCAACGGAATCCGTTGTTCCCATAACCCTCCTGCACCGGAGCTGCTCGACCTTTGCGACCGTATGGGCTTCATCGTGATGGACGAGACTTTCGACATGTGGCGCAAGAAAAAGACCCGCCACGACTATTCACGCTATTTCAACGAATGGCATGAACGCGATTTGACTGACCTTATCGTGCGTGACCGCAATCATCCTTCCATCTTCATGTGGAGCATCGGCAACGAAGTGCTGGAGCAGTGGACGGATGCCAAAGCCGACACCTTGAGTCTGGCAGAGGCCAACCTGGTCTTGAACTTCGGCCATAGTGCGGATATGCTGGCAAAGGACGGAGAAATGTCCGTCAACTCACTGCTGACAAAGAAACTGGCGGACATGGTGAGAAAGCTCGATGCCACGCGCCCCGTGACGGCAGGCTGCAACGAGCCGAATCCGAACAATCATTTGTTCCGTTCCGGTGCGCTTGATATTATCGGCTTCAATTACCATGACGACTGGTTTGCAGGTGTTCCCGTGAACTTCCCCGGTAAGCCGTTCATCGTAACGGAAAGTGTTTCCGGCCTGATGACACGCGGTTACTACCGGATGCCGAGTGATTCGATGTTCATCTGGCCCGAACGTTGGGACAAGCCTTTCTATGATGCCTCGTTCTCTTGCTCCTCCTACGACAACTGTCATGTTCCTTGGGGCAACCGTCACGAAGGTACTATGCGTCATGTGAAGAACAACGACTTTATCAGTGGACAATACGTCTGGACGGGCTTCGATTATATCGGTGAGCCTACTCCTTACGGTTGGCCGGCACGCAGCTCTTACTTTGGCATTATCGACTTGGCCGGCTTCCCGAAGGATGTCTACTACATGTATCAGTCCGAGTGGCGTCCGGATAAGGCGGTGTTGCATCTTTTCCCGCATTGGAATTGGACGGAGGGACAAGACATCGATTTGTGGGCATATTATAACAATGCCGACGAAGTGGAGCTTTTCGTGAATGGAAAGTCGCAGGGTGTGCGCAGCAAGGGAAAAGACGATTTCCACGTCATGTGGCGCGTGAAGTATGAGCCGGGTACGGTAAAGGCTGTTTCCCGCAAGGAAGGAAAGACTGTGGCCGAGCAGGAAATCCGGACAGCGGGCGAACCTGCGCAGATTCGTCTCAGCCCCGACCGCAGTACCATTCAGGCAGATGGCAAAGACTTGAGTTTCATTACGGTTGAGATTCTGGACAAAGATGGAAATTTGTGTCCGAATGCCGAAAACGATGTGACCTTTGCCGTAGAAGGTGCCGGCTTCATTGCTGGAGTGGATAACGGAAGCCCCATCTCTATGGAGAAGTTCAAGGACAACCACCGCAAGACTTTCTACGGAAAGTGCCTGGTGGTACTGCAGAACAACGGTGAACCGGGTGGTGTCAAGGTGACGGCTACGGCTGATGGACTGGAGAAGGCGACGACGGCGATTAAAGTTAAATGATAATTTGATGTGCTAATTGGCACATTAGCATATTAACCAATTAAGACATGAAGAATAAATTTTTAGCAACCTTATTTCTTGCATGCTCCATCAGTACCGTGTCTGCACAGACACCGGTCTATATGGACGATGCGCAACCTATTGAAGCACGTGTAAAGGATGCCCTCAGCCGGATGACGCTGGAAGAGAAGGTAGCCCTTTGCCATGCGCAGAGTAAATTCAGCAGTGCGGGTGTTCCGCGGCTCGGCATTCCCGAGCTTTGGATGAGCGACGGCCCTCACGGTGTCCGTGCCGAAATCAACTGGAATGACTGGGGATATGCCAACTGGACCAATGACAGCATTACCGCTTTCCCGGCCTTGACTTGTCTGGCCGCTACCTGGAATCCGGACATGTCTGCCAAGTATGGCAAGGCCATCGGTGAGGAAGCGCGCTATCGTGAAAAGGATGTGTTGCTGGGCCCCGGCGTCAACATCTACCGCACTCCGATGAACGGGCGTAATTTTGAATATATGGGCGAGGACCCTTATCTGGCCAGTGTGATGTGCGTACCTTACATCCAGGAGTTGCAGAAGAACGGAGTGGCAGCTTGTGTCAAGCACTATGCGCTGAACAACCAGGAACTGTGGCGCGGACATATTGATGTGAATCTTAGCGACCGTGCTTTGCATGAAATCTATCTGCCTGCATTCAAGGCTGCGGTAGAAGAAGGAGGTGCCTGGAGCATTATGGGCGCTTACAATAAGATTCGCGGCCAGCACGCCTGCCATAACGATTTCACACTGAACAAGATTCTGAAAGATGACTGGAAGTTCGACGGCTGTGTCATTACCGACTGGGGCGGTGCCCACGACACCTATGAAGCTGCCGTCAACGGTCTGGATATTGAAATGGGTTCTTACACCAACGGTCTGACGTCCGAGAGTGTATTTACCTATAACGATTATTACCTTGCCAACCCTTACCTCCAGATGTTGAAAGATGGCAAAGTGCCGATGTCTACAATAGATGACAAGGCTTCCCGCATTCTTCGCTTGATATTCCGTACGGCGATGAACCGTCAGAAACCCTATGGTTCGGTAGCTACGGAAGAGCATTATGCCGCTGCCCGCGAGATAGGCAATGAGGGCATTGTGCTGTTGAAGAATGCTCCGGTGATAAAGAAAGGTGCCCCGTTGCTGCCGATTGATGCAGCCAAGTATCAGAATATCCTGGTGGTGGGCGATAATGCCGTACGCTTGCTGAATCAGGGAGGAGGCTCTTCCGAACTGAAAGTGAAGGATATGGTATCTCCGCTGGATGGCTTGCGTGCCGTTTATGGTGATAAGGTAGCCTATGCGAAAGGCTATGCCGCCGGTCGTCCGATGTACGGCCGTGCAGATGAAATTCCGCAGAATGTGGTAGACTCACTCCGTGCAGAAGCCGTGGAAATGGCGAAAAAGGCAGACTTGGTGGTACTGGTAGGCGGATTGAACAAGAACCACTTCCAGGATTGTGAAGGCGGCGACCGTCTGGAATACGGCTTGCCTTTCGGGCAGGATGAACTGATTGAAGCTTTGCTGGGGGTAAACAAGAACCTGGTTCTGGTGCTTCTCAGTGGTAATGCGGTGGAAATGCCGTGGGTATCCCGGGTTCCTGCCATTGTGCAAGGCTGGTATTTAGGCTCCATGGGTGGCAAGTCTCTGGCTGACATCCTGAGTGGTGCGGTGAATCCAAGCGGAAAGTTGCCCTTTTCTTTCCCTGCCAAGTTGACGGATTGCGGTGCACATGCTTTTGATGAACTCAGTTATCCGGGCGACAGCATTAAGCAGGAGTATAAGGAAGATATTCTGGTGGGCTATCGTTGGCACGACACCAAGAAGGTTCCGGCACTCTTCCCCTTCGGTCATGGCTTGAGCTATACTACCTTTACATATGGCAAACCGGTGGCTTCTGCCAAGGCCATGGCTGCCGACGGTACGCTGACGGTGACAGTTGCCGTGAAGAATACGGGTAGCATTGCCGGAAAAGAGATTGTACAGCTTTATGTAGGCGATGATAAATGCAGTGTGCTTCGTCCTGTAAAGGAACTGAAACATTTTGCAAAAGTCGGTTTGGCGCCGGGCGAGGAGAAGAGCGTGACTTTCACCCTTACTCCGGATGATTTGAAGTTCTACGATGAGGCTTCCGCAGCTTGGAAGTACGAACCGGGTAAGTTCAAGGCATACGTTTGCGCTTCGTCTGCCGACGTCCGTGGTGTAGTTTCGTTCGAAATGCAATAATCTTATAATCAGTGCGTAACCACTGCAAAATCAGTACAACTGTTTTGCAGTGGTACTGCATACCTTTTGCAGCGCTACTGCAATTGCTTTGCAGCGTCACTGCAAAAGGTATGCAGCAATGCTGCAAAGTGTATGCAGTAAGTTTGCAGCCTGAAATCAGAATCAAAAAACAATATGAAGACACTTGCCACTCTATTTCTGCTTGCAGCCTCGTTGCTGCTTCGTGCAGCCGATGCGCCTGCCGACAGTTGTAATCATCAGTTGTATTATACGTCACCTGCCGCTATCTGGGAGGAGACTCTTCCTTTGGGCAACGGACGCTTGGGCATGATGCCCGACGGAGGCATTCTCCGTGAGCACATTGTGCTGAATGAAATATCATTATGGAGCGGAATGGAGGCGGATTATAGCAATCCGGATGCTTCGAAGAGTCTGCCTGCCATCCGGCAACTGTTGTTTGAGGGAAAGAACCGAGAGGCACAGGAGCTGATGTACAGCAGTTTTGTTCCGAAGAAGCAGGAGACTGACGGGAGATATGGAACCTATCAGGTATTGGGCGATTTGGATATAGATTTTACCTACAATTCTTCATTATCCATTCTCAACTCTCCATTAAACAACTATCGCCGTTGGCTCAACTTGCGCGATGCGGTGGCATATACGGCTTTCAGGCTGGAAGATGTCGATTATCGCCGTGAGTATTTTGTTTCCCGTGACCGTGATGTCATGCTGATTCATCTGGTTGCCGGACGTGAAGGAGCTCTGAATTTCTCTGCCCGTTTGAGCCGTGCGGAACATAGCTCGGTGACTGTCCAAGGGAACACCCTTTTGATGGACGGCATGTTGGAAAGCGGTAAGCCCGGTTTGGACGGTATGAAATACCGTGTGGCCATGCAACTCGTGCAGAACGGTGGTGAATCGTCTGTCAGCCCGGAAAACGGTATCCGCTTGAAGAACGGGCAGGAAGCCTGGCTGATACTTTCTGCCGCTACCTCCTATGCCGCTGCCGGTACCGACTTCCCGGGCGAACGCTATGCGGAAGTCTGCGACAGCTTGCTCCGTCCTTTCACCGCCCCCGCTAATTCTCCATGTTCCATTCTCCATTCTTCATTCTCCAGCCATGTCACTGCCCACCGTTTCCTCTACGACCGTGTTTCCTTGACGCTTCCTGCCACGCCGGATGATACGCTCCCGACGAACGAGCGCATCCTCCGCTTCACACAGCAGGAGTCGCCGGCATTGGCTGCTCTGTACTATAACTACGGACGCTATCTGCTCATCAGCAGTACCCGTCCCGGCAGCTTGCCGCCCAATCTGCAAGGACTCTGGGCAAATGGAGTATCGACTCCCTGGAACGGGGACTATCATACGAACATCAATATCCAGATGAACCACTGGCCCTTGGAGCAAGCCGGCCTCTCCGAACTCTATCAGCCGCTGACGACGCTGATGGAGCGCCTTATCCCTTCGGGAGAGGCAAGTGCGCGTACCTTCTATGGCGATGAGGCAGATGGCTGGGTGCTCCACATGATGACCAACGTATGGAATTATACCGCTCCCGGCGAACACCCCTCCTGGGGAGCTACCAATACCGGTGGCGCTTGGTTGTGTGCCCATTTGTGGGAACACTATCTGTATACGCAGGACAAGGATTATCTGCGCCGTATCTATCCAGTCTTGAAAGGTGCCGCCCGGTTCTTTAGTTCCACCACCGTGCAGGAGCCTTCGCATGGCTGGCTGGTAACTGCCCCCACTTCTTCTCCGGAAAACAGTTTCTATGTGCCGGGTGACAGCGTGACTCCCGTCAGCATTTGTATGGGTCCCACTATGGATGTGCAACTGCTCACTGAGCTTTATACTAATGTCATCGCCGCCGCTCGCCTGCTGGATTGTGATGCGGATTATGTGGCGAAGCTTGAGGTGGACCTGAAGAGATTCCCACCCATGCAAATCAGTAAGGAAGGATACTTGCAGGAATGGCTGGAAGATTATAAGGAAGTGGATGTGCACCACCGCCACGTTTCCCATCTCTACGGCCTGCATCCGGGAAACCTGATTTCGCCGGAGTCCACCCCCGAGCTTGCCGAAGCCTGCCGGATGACCTTGAACCGTCGTGGAGATGAGGGTACTGGTTGGAGCCGTGCTTGGAAGATAAACTTCTGGGCTCGTTTGGGTGACGGAAACCGTGCTTGGAAACTCTTCAAGAGTTTGCTGCATCCTGCTGTCGATGCTGCGACGGGAGGTCATGGTAGCGGCACTTTCCCCAACTTGTTCTGTTCGCATCCGCCTTTTCAGATTGATGGCAACTATGGTGGCGCGGCGGGAGTTGGCGAAATGCTGTTGCAAAGTCATGAAGGCTTTATCCATCTGCTTCCTGCCCTGCCGGATAGCTGGACTGCCGGCAACTTCCGTGGAATGCGCGTACGTGGCGGTGCTTCCATAGACCTGGATTGGAAGGATGGACGGGCAACGAGGGCTGTTGTTACCGCTCTTGTTCCGGGGAAATTTACAGTAAAGATGCCCGCAAGTACTGTCCGTGCCGAGGTGAAGGTAGGAGGACATACGCATACTTACAAGAAACCGGCATTCTCGTTGGACTTGAACAAGGGAGAGGCGGCGACCATACATTTCTTATAAGAACGTTCCCTTCCGACAAAATTATCAAGTTATTTGTCTTTCGCGCCCGAATGCTGTACATTTGCAGCGCATGTAGAACAAATATCTTAGATAATTATGAAAAATAGAGTACGTTTTTTCTTCTTGTTTCTCGGCTTGCTGGGAGCGTTGGCAGCTCATGCACAAATCAATGAGTTGCCACGTTCCACACCCGAGGCAGAAGGAGTCCCTTCCAAGGCTGTCACTGCCTTGTTTGATTCACTGATGGCATTGCCGAAAACAGATATCCACAGCGTGGTGGTGCTGCGTCACGGCAAGGTCATCGGAGAAATCTATCCGGCTCCGTTCGCGCCGGAATATCGCCATACCATGTATTCCTGCTCCAAAACCTTTGTCGGGGCTGCCGTAGGACTTGCCATTGCGGACAACCGCTTGCGTTTGACAGACCGCGTCGCCGCTTTCTTCCCGGAACTTCTTCCGGATTCGGTTTCCGCTAATCTGGCAGACATGACTGTCCGTGACCTGCTTACCATGACGTCGGGTATCACTCCCGACTGGAATATGCGCAACCTCACTTCCGACTGGATACGTACCTTCCTTGCCAAACCGGTGAAAACTCCGGGCAAGAAGTTTGAATATGATTCGATTAGTACCTATATGCTTTCTGCCATTGTGCAGAAGGTGACGGGCATGACCTTGCTGGATTATCTGAAGCAGAAGCTTTTCATCCCGATGCATATCACGGACGTTGCGTGGGAGATAAGCCCCGAAGGCATCAATACCGGTGGCTGGGGACTGCATATCCAGAGCGAGTCGTTGGCAAAATTCGGATTGTTGCTGCTGAACCGGGGTGTTTGGGAAGGCAAGCAGTTGCTTCCGGCTTCCTGGGTGGAGCAGATGATGACCAGACAGATAGGAGATTATGGCTATCAGATGTGGCTTTGCGAATATCCGGGTGCTGTACGTGCTGACGGGGCTTTGGGACAATACATTCTGATTGTTCCGGATAAGGATATGGTAGTGGTCATTACCGAATGTACATTGATAGACGGTCGTCGGCAGCGTCGTCTGGTCTGGAACCGCTTGTTGCCGGAGGTCGGTGACCAGGTATTAGCGCCCGGTAAGGACTACAAGCGCCTGCAGAAGAAACAGCGTTCTTATCAACTGCCGTTAGTGCAAGGAAAGGCTGCTTCCTCCCTTTCACAGAAATACGCAGGCAAGCGCATCCTGCTCGGAGAGAACAAATACGGATGGCAATCCATCGAGCTGCAATTCAAGCAGCAAGAAGTAGTGATGACTGTGGTGGAGAAAGACGGAAAGACATACAGTCTTCCGTTTGGCTATAAGCAATGGTCGAAAGCGGCAATTGATGGCTATCCTCCGTATTCGGTTGCTGCAAAGGGGCGTTTTAAGGGTATAGAAGGCCCTTTCCAGGTGGCAGGCAGTTATGCGTGGGCGTCACTTGATGCTTTGCAACTGAAAGTACATTATGTCAACTGGATAAGCGCTCTTGGGCTTACGCTCTGCTTTGAGGATAACAAGGTACTCCTGACTGTTACGGAGAATTATTCTTCGGGTGAAGGGGTGACTTTCGAAGGTACATTAGCACATTAAAATAATGAATCGTATTTTGCTTACTCTAAAACGGCCTTTTATCTGGCTGTACCGTTTCCGGCACCGTTGCGGCTACGGTGTACATTCTCCTTTTGCCTTTAACCTGATTACGCATGTAATTTACGAAAGTACGGCTTATTATAAATATGAAGAGCTGGCCAAGGCACAGAAGCAACTGGAGCTGGAGAAAGATAAACGTTGGAAGTACGAATCGAAGAAAGTAAAACGCCTTCTGTTCCGTCTGGTAAACTATACCCAGCCGGAGACCATTGTAGATGCCGGTACGCTTGCCGCTTCTGCCCTCTATTTGAAAGCGGGGAAGGAGGGGGCAGATTATACTTCGGCTTCCGACCTTTCCGAGCTCTTTCTGGAGAGTGGCGTTCCCGTTGATTTCCTTTATTTGCACGATTATCGTCATCCCGATTTTGTAGAGGAGGTCTTCCGCATCTGTTCCACCCGTACCAGGGGAAAGTCTGTTTTTGTAATTGAAGGTATCCGTTACACTCCGCAGATGTTTGCCCTCTGGAAACGTATGAAGCAGGACGGGCGGGCGGGTATTACGTTCGACCTTTATGACCTTGGTATCATATTCTTCGATAAAACAAAGATAAAACAAGACTATATTGTCAACTTTTGATTATCTTTAGGCGTTTCAATAGTGATTAGCGGTTAGTGATTAGTGCTTAGCTCCACTTACTGGCTGCTAAACATTAATCTCTAACCCCTAAACATTAATTCCTTATGAAGATATACACCAAAACCGGAGATAAAGGAACCACCTCTCTTGTAGGTGGAACCCGTGTACCTAAAACGCATATCCGCCTTGAGGCATACGGTACGGTGGATGAGCTAAATTCCAATCTGGGTCTTCTCATCACGTACCTGCTTGACGGAAAGGATAAAGATTTTCTGCAGCAAGTGCAAGACAGACTTTTTGCCGTAGGCTCTCATCTGGCCACAGACCGGGAGAAAATGGAGCTGAAAGAAGCCAGTATCATCAGCTCGGAGCAGGTGGAAATGGTGGAGCGGGAGATAGACCGTTTGGATACTCTTTTGCCTCCTCTTTCAGCCTTTATTCTTCCCGGCGGAAGTCGCGGTGCGGCAGTCTGCCACGTTTGCCGTACGGTTTGCCGTCGTGCAGAGCGTCGGATTCTTGCTCTGGCCGAACAAGTGGAAATCGCTTCGGAATTACTGGCTTACGTGAACCGCTTGTCTGATTATTTGTTCGTTCTTTCCCGTAAAATGAATCAAGACGACAAAAAAGGTGAAATATTTGAAGGATCATATCGCGCCACTATGCTTGGAAAGGTTCTTGCAGTTCCCACTCCAATATTTGTTGAATAATGGTACTGGATGGACAAATGATACAGGAATTGATACAGACCCTCATATTCCTGGAGGAAGT